>Ga0210398_10004426_pt1 | contig 13177 bp, 10 predicted proteins | sample IncBWC4OmetaG_FD_161047 | JGI IMG/M metagenome (GOLD analysis project Ga0210398, IMG submission 161047) | Forest soil microbial communities from Barre Woods Harvard Forest LTER site, Petersham, Massachusetts, United States - Inc-BW-C-4-O | ecosystem: Environmental > Terrestrial > Soil >... | reverse complement strand
TGAGTAAATGGTAGATTTTCCTTTCCGGAATAGGTTAATTTGGCGGGAACTATCTTCCTGGCTTTTCCAAGATAGTAACCAGCCAGGTCATATTTACCGATTTGGATGTAGTAACCCGACAACACAATATAGGTATCAGCCAAATCTTTGTCCATCGCCGGCTGATCGATCCCCGCGGCAATGTTGACCAGTTCCGTGCAGTATATCGAGGCCTCTCTGATATTACCCAAGCGTTGTAACGATCTCACAGTCAGTTGTACAACTTTTAATTTTGCCACTATGGAGGGAGGCGGGTACTGCCCGGTGATCGTTTGGATCAAGTTCAGGGCTTCTTGGGTTCGACCTACATCCAGCAATGACTCCGCAGTCAGTATAAATAGGTTATACCAGATCAGGGGGCCGCCCCTGTATTGCCTGAGTACCTTATCGAAAATCGCCAATGTTTCTTCCACCCTGCCAATGTTCGAATAGGCCTGAGCCTGCTGCATATAACAATACGTCGATGCCAGGGTGTCGCCCGTCTCTTCCATTATATCCACGCTGGTATCGGCCTCTCTCAGCGCATCTGCGAGTTGCCCGTTAATTGCATCGACAAAAGCCAACGCACTATAAGCGTAATGCAGGTGACGGAAGCCAATTGCCTTTTCCATGGCTATCGTGAAAAGCTCAATATCCCGGAATTGTTTCATTTGCCCGCGACTAAAATAGACGACGGACAGTTTTTCTACCACTTCTATTTGCCTTTCAGGTTCTTTCAGTTGCGCGTACAAAGCCAGGCTCCGCTCAAACAACGGTATTTTCAGCGAGTCATCATTTCTTAAAGTGGTTGCCTCGTGATTAAGGGTATTCGCGAGCATTTCGTTATCGCCAATCCGCTGGCAGGTGTCCGCTGTTTTCAAAAAATAGGTACGGCTTTCTTTTTCCTCCCCGGCTTGCGCAGACCAGTCTCCAAGCATATTTCCTGCCACGGCAAAAAGCTGAAAATCCTTTATTTTTTGGCTTTCGAGCCTTGCCTCTTTCAGAAAGCTGAAAGCGTTTTTCAAATCCTCCTGTCGGGTGCCGGTGCGATGCAGATACCATGAACCTAATTGTAACTGTAGCAATACTCTGTCCTTGCCGGAGAGTTTTTGGACCAGTTTTACAGCAGCCCCAATATCCAATTTCCCGATCAAATCGGCGCCGGGCAGACCACCGCCGTTATAATAGTCTGAATTGTAAGCCAGGGCTTCGCTAACATGTTCGAGTTTTGCGGCAAATATTACGGCGCTGTCCATATCTATCGTCCCCTGGTTTGCCGCAAAAATATATACTGCGCTTGTTTGCAGCAACAGGCGTGCTTTCTGGACGTCGTATGGTGCAGATGGCGTTTGCGTCTGCGGAAGACAGCAAAGGGGGACTCCACAATACAAAATCAGCCAGGAATACTCCTTAAATCTGCGGATTACCTTTTTACAAAGCATACCATTACTTCATTTTACACTATACTGATGCTTCGATTTTATCTTTAACTTTTTTATCCTTGAATTCAATGTCGAGGGCGGAAGGTCTAGTATTTCAGCTGCTCCCCCGGCTCCAAATATCCTTCCCCTGCATTTTTCCAACACGAAAAGTATATGATCCCGCTCAGCCTCTGCGGCGGTTTGGGTATATTCTGACGCCAGTGAATGTAACGCCAGCCGTTTGTTTTTTGCCGGCAACTGAACATCTTTCAGCAGGCCGTGCTTTGCACCAATTAGGCTTCTTTCAATTACGTGCTCCAATTCACGAACATTGCCCGGCCAGTCATACTGCATCAGTTGCCGTATTACTTTTTCCCCTACTTCCTCCACTTTTCCGGCCGCGTTTTTTGCATGTTTTTTCAAAAAGTGCCGCGCAAGCAGCGGGATATCTTCTTTATGCTCCCGCAATGGAGGCACTTCGATGGGGAAAACATTGAGACGATAATATAAATCGCTTCGGAATTTACCTTCTTCTGTTTCTTTTTGCAGATCCCGGTTGGTGGCGGCAACGATGCGGATATCAGTCCTGATTACAGACGTTCCACCCAGTCTCTCAATCTCTTTTTCCTGTAGCGCCCTTAATATCTTTGTTTGCAAATGGACTGGCATTTCTCCGATTTCGTCCAGGAATAGGGTGCTATGGTTAGCAAGTTCGAATTTGCCGATCTTCGTTTCGAAGGCATTTGTAAATGCCCCCTTTTCATGCCCAAACAATTCACTTTCGATCATTTCAGCAGGCAATGCCGAGCAATTGACTTTAACCATTAGTCTATCCCTGCGATTAGAAGCCTGATGAACTGCCCTTGCGACCAATTCCTTCCCGGTTCCCGTTTCCCCTAAGATCAAAACAGTCGTATTCGTCTTTGCAACCTGGGATATCGATGCAAAGATTGCTTGCATTTGGGCACTCACCCCAATCAACCCATCCCCGTAAATCGAGTTGATCTGCTCCTGTAGATATTCGTTCTCGTTTTCAAGCTGCCGCTTATAATAATTGATTTTTTCCAGCAATAGAACATTTGAAATGGCGATAGAAATTTGCGCGCTTATGCCCATAAACAGTGCATCATTGATCTGGTGAGGTTGGGTCCAGATGATTCCTATATCATCTTTTGCTACCCGCAGTCGCATTCCACGGATTTGAGTGGCCCCCGCCCTTTGCCAGAACGAAGCGCTGGGAAACGAAAAACCTGCCGTCCTGACCTTTGACACTTCAAAAATAACGGGGTCTGGAGATCGAAGAACGGCCCCGGTCATAGCTCCTTCGATGGGCATTTTGGGGCCCGTTATAATTCTGAACCCTTCATCATCCGGATCTTTTCCCCTCGAATCATGCAGAAAATACCTGTACGTTTGATTATCGTCGTTTCTAAGCGTGATTATATATTCCGTCAGCTTAAATCTTTCCTTCAGAAATCTCTTTAATACGCTTTTCATTCCTAACTCAGTGTGGACGGAAGCAAGATCGTTGCTGAACGCCAACAAAAGATCCTTTTCATTTTCGACGCTCGCTGACATTTCGTGCGATTTACCAGGTTCGATTTCAAAGGCAATTCAATTTCGAATTTAAGAGAATTAAAAAAATTGATGTAAAGTAATTAGACTAATTAGCGAAATATCGCTAATTAAGAACCGTAATATGCTTTTAATCAACAGATACTCAGGTATGTATAGTCATCGACCGTGAAGGAACTTAGCCCGCTGAACTTGACAAATATCAAGCGCACTTTTTGACAAGTGTCAAGGCGCACCATATGGCGAGCAAGGAACTTTACGTCGCACAATACGGTGGCAGGTAATATTCAACTTCTATTTATAAGAGGAAAAGTTTGGAAAACCAAAATACCATTATCGAAGGGAGAAATGTCAGGGTTGGGGATATGCTGGTAAACCGGCTGCTCCCTGCAGAACATCTTGGCAACGTTGGCCCTTTTCTTTTGTTGGACCATAGCTATCCCATTGGATTTAAAAAGGGCATGCCTTTCTCGCCGCATCTCAATGAACATCCGCACCGGGGTCTTGTGACCTTTACCTACGTAATTGACGGAGAGGTTGAACACCTCGACAGCCTTGGCAATCGTGAAATAGTGGCTGAAGGTGGTGCGCATTGGCTCAGTGCCGGGAGGGGAGTTATTCATGGGGACCGCGTAAGCGACCGCTTGGTACATTCGGGTGGCAATCTTCATGCTATTCAATTTTGGACCAACATTCCTGCTGGGCACAAAAGCGATCTTCCGCAATATAAGGCTTTGAAAGCCGGGTCTTTTCCCATTGCATCGTTGCCAAATCACGGTGGCGTGATACGCATTTTGCTTGGCAAATGCGGTTCGTACGAATCGCCCGTTCAATCCATTTCGGGAGCTTTTCTCTATCGTGTTACCTTAAATGCCAAGTCTGAGTTTCGAATATCAGTCAGCGGGGGAATGAAAAGTGCAATTTTTGTCCCGGATGACCTGGTCATTGTTAATGGAAGTCTTATTGGAAAAAGCCAATTATTGATCTTGGGAAACAAATGCGACGAAATCGTTCTTCGCAATCCGGGTATATCCAATGCCGATGCGTATATCCTGGGTGGCCCCGAACCCGCCGAACGGGTGATCGTTCAGGGACCATTTGCAATGAACTCCCATAAAGAGATTGCGGATGCATACCGGGATTTTTTTGCCGGGGAATATGGTACTATCCCACAAACGAAGAAGGCTTAGATCCACGCGAAGCTCTTGACAAATATCAATTTTCTTTTTTGATTAAAATCAAAGTGGGTGCAGTAGTGTAGGGATAGCTTTGTTTGGCTGGACATTCAGGGCGGGGTCTCAAAAATTTAAACATAATGGAAGCTAGAAAATATCAGTATTACGCAGGCGGCGTTTGGCGGGATGCCGAAAACGGTCGCACTTTCGATGACATGGAGCCCTATAGCGGAAAGATTTTTGCAAAGGTTGCAGCAGGCGGGAGAAAAGACATGAAAATTGCGCTTGACGCGGCGGCGGCAGCATTCCCGGCCTGGGCCGCTACTACGCCCGCTCAAAGAGCCGAATTGCTACTTAAAGTAGCGGCGATAATCAAGAGAAGAAAAACAGAAATGAGTGAAATGCTGGCGAAAGAGACGGGAAGTACCATTTTATTCGCTTTATCACAACTGCAGGGGCTTCTTCAAACACTGGAGGCAGCTGCAGGCTGGGTATATCATCTGAAAGGGGAGGTGTTGCAAACCGATATACCGGGGTCATTCTCGATGAATCTTCGGAGACCCCTTGGCGTTGTGGCAAGCCTTACCCCGTGGAATGGGGCTGTTATACTTTCCTGGCGCACTGTGATTTCTCCCATCGTTGCTGGTAATACGGTTGTTGTTAAACCATCCGAATACGCCCCTGTTTGCGCAGGCCTTTTGATTGCCGAAATCGCCAAGGAAGCGGGATTTCCGCCAGGGGTGATCAACATTGTAACGCATGCCCCTGGCGAAGCCGGACAAATATCAGACGAGATATTTGAAAACCCGCACGTACGGTTAGTTAACCTGATCGGCGGTGTAAATACGGCACGGTACATCGCCGAGCGCGCCGGCAAAACCTTAAAAAGAACGGTACTGGAGTTAGGGGGCTATAATCCTATGATCATATTGGATGATGTCGATGTAGACCATGTTGTTAAGGCCGCCACTTTTGGCTCCTTTTTTCACCAGGGTCAGTTCTGTATGAACACCCGGAAAATAATTATCCAGAGGAAGATTTATAATGAATTCCTGGAAAAATTTATCGCCCGCGCCAATTCATTGCCGTTCGGTGATCCGGAAGATCATAAAACCATCATCGGCCCACTTATCAACCAGGCTGCAGTCGAAATGGTTGACAAGCGCGTGAAGGAAGCGCTAAGCAAGGGTGCGAAGGTACATGCAGGCGGTTTCCACGAAGGTCTGATCTACCATCCAACGATTCTGACGGATGTTCCTTACGATGCTGCTGTATCAAATGATGAGACATTCGGCCCTGTAGTTATCGTCCAACCGGTCGATACGGTCGAAGAAGCCCTGGCAGTGGCCAACCGCGTATCCTACGGTTTGGTTTCGTCAATTTATACGAAGGATACTTATAAGGGCTTTGAATTGGCTCCGCAGATAATGCATGGGGTGGTCAACGTCAATACCCCGACCATAAATGAGGAAACCCAAGCGGCTTTGGGTGGGGTCAAAGATAGCGGCTGGGGGCGGACGGGTCCACACAGCATTGAGGACTTCACCGACCTGATATGGATCAATTCGCGAAGCACACCAGGAGAGTACCCAATTTAGTAATTGGATATGATCATCGATACCCACCATCATATGTTGCCCGAATTTTTCTTTGAGGCGACTAACGAAAAAGACATCCCGGTGGGTGGACTTAAACCCCAGACCTGGACGCCTGAAGGTTCACTTGCTTTTATGGACGAAGCAGGAATCGATGTTGCCATACTCTCAATTAGTAGCCCCGGCATACAACTGGTCGACAGGAACATGGGTCGTGAACTGGCAAGGAAGTGTAATGAATTTGCTGCTTTACTTATTGCCAAATACCCCAAACGCTTCGGAGCCTTCGCCTGTGTACCCATGTCAAATATTCAGGATGCTGTGGATGAGCTGCGATATGCCCTTGATGTGCTGAAGCTGGATGGTGTGGTGCTTTTTACGAATTCAATCGGTATCTACCTTGGAGACCCGTCCGGGATACCTTTGTTCAACGAGCTGCAACGCCGTGCGACGGTGGCCTATGTTCATCCTAATCCATCTCCCGATCCGGTTGCACATCGTCTCGGCCTTACGGATAACCTGATCGATTTTCCGGCAGACACCACCAGGGCAGTCGCTCAATTGCACTATGGAGGTACTTTTTCTGCAACGCCCGATGTTAAGTATATTTTTTCGCATGCCGGGGGAACGGTTCCTTACCTCGCAGGAAGATTTTCAATAGTGGATGAGATGAATATAATGGGTGATAATTCGAAAAGAGACACAGCAGCCGCAGCATTTCGAAAAATTTACTGGGATACGGCGCTGGCTTGGTCAGATCCGGTACTGAATACGCTCCGTCAGGTTGCAGGTGTAAATAAAGTGCTGTTTGGAACAGACTTTCCCTACCTGCGCAAGGATATTGCACTTAGAAGCAAGATCAGCGTGGATGCTACTACGCAACTTTCAGTGGAAGAAAAAAAGCAAGTATTTGGTGGCAATGCTCTTGAACTTTTTCCGCGATTCAATCAACAAAATGTAAATATATGAAAGCAACATTAAGCTCAATTTCAAAAAATGAAAAAGTAATTCGTGAATTGTATCGCACTGCTGAAGTAAGGGATATAAAGGCGTTCGTGTCGATATTTACTGATGACGGTTACTTCTATGATGTTTCCGCAGGAGTCAAATACTACGGGAACGATATTGGCAAAACCGTTGAAATCTATGCCAAGGCATTCCCCGATATGCATCGCGAGCTTTTGGAATTTTATGTGAAGGATGATGAGAACGTAGTTGTTGTAGAACTCACGTTGAATGGGACGCATAAAGGGCCACTTGTCCTGCCTTTCGGAGACATCCCGGCAACCAACAAGGTGATGAGTACACCTTGTTGCGATGTGTTCCATTTGGAAAATGGCAAGGTAAAATCGTTTCACTGTTACACGGCAGCAACTATTTTGTTTGGGCAGTTAGGTGTTTTGGAGAACCTCAGTGCAGCTATCAAAAAATGACCATGAAAAAGAACAACGTCGCAGGGATCTGGCGTTTGACGTCCGCATACATTGATGATCATGGAACCCGAATAAATGTATTCGGGTTCCACCCGAGCGGGATGCTGATTTTCACGGAAGATTTGCACTTTATTGTCGTCATTAATAACCCTGATATCCCAAACTTTGTTTCAGGAGATCGTCTAGTGGGAACAACGGATGAATACAAAACTGCAGTAGCAAATAGTCTTGGTGTCTACGGCACATATACAATAGACGAAAACGGTGATTTTCTTGAAGAACATGTTTTAGGCTCAACCTTTCAAAACATGAACGGCACCAGCAGAGGCCGGAACGAACTTACCGAGAAAGTCGATGGAATCACGATGATGGAAACCTTGAAAATTGCAGATGGGATTAGTCTTAACGTCGTGTGGCAACGAGCTAAGTGACATTGCTTGGGCGCCTTGGTCGGCCGGAAGAGGCGGCGAATGTCGCTTTATTCCTGGCTTCCGATGACAGTTCATACGTAACCGGAGTAAATATTGTCGTCGACGGCGGAATGAAAGTTTGGTGATTTGGGCAAACAAATTCTTAAACCCGCAAAATCACATGGCATGAAACAACTTGTAATGATCATTATCATTTTATTGTGCACACAACTGCTGATTAGATGCAATGATACAACTGCAAAGAATCAGTCAACTCAGATCGCAAAAGATACCTTACATGGATTTGGAAGTCAGGTGAAATGGGGAGAGCACCTCGTAACGGTTAGTGCATGCCATGATTGCCACAGCCCAAAGGATTATACTAAACCAGGTTCAGGGCTTGACAGTTCGCATTTGCTGGCTGGATATATAGGCAGTAAAGTACCGGACGTAAATAGAAAGGATGCACAAACCAACGGTTGGGCTATAACAAAAGACCAAACAGCATGGATAGGCTCCTGGGGAATTACTTTTTCTTCCAATCTTACTTCTGATTCTACGGGAATCGGCACATGGAAGGAAGAGCGATTTATTTACGCCATCCGGAATGGTAAGTATAACGGCATGGCATCCGACAGGAATCTTTTGCCAACAATGCCGTGGGTAATGTATGAGAATATGACTGATGAAGAACTAAAGGCCATTTTTGCCTATCTGAAGTCCACCAAGCCGATTAAAAATAAAGTTCCACCTCCAATACCTCCTATTAAATAATAGATTCCTTTTTTAAAAGCAATAAACAAATTATATGGAAAATCAACCAAAGACACCAACGAAACAAAATAGCACCGACCCTATCCGAATCGGCTATAGTCTGTCACTTACCGGCATTTTGGCCCCCAATGGTAATACAGCGTTTATAGCGCACAAACTTTGGGAAGAGAACATCAACAATAAAGGAGGGCTGCTTGGGCGACCTGTTCGGTTGGTTTGCATGGATGATCAAACAAATCCAAATTTAGTTCCGGAAATTTACCGAAAACTACTCGGCGAAGAAAAAGTAGACCTGGTCATCGGAGGATATGGCGACAATTCTATCAAACCTGCCATGCCACTGGTCATTGAAAACAAACGATTTTTTGTTGGACTCATGGGATTGGCTGTTAACCAGGAATTCAACTATGATAATTATTTTGCAATGATCCCCACGGGGCCCGATCCCGGAATTGGACTGACAGAAGGCTTTTTTTTGGTGGCTGCAAAGCAGCAGCCAAAGCCGGAAACGGTGGCCATCCTCGCTGCAGATGCGCCTTTCTCCAAAAGCCCGGTACAAGGCGCAAAACAGCATTGTACCAAACATGGAATAAAAGTTGTCTTTGAAGAAAACTATCCCTTGTCTACAACTGATTTCACTTCATTTATACGGAAGGTACAGCAAACAGGCGCCGATATCCTGTTTATGTGTTCCTATGTAGCGGATTCGGTTGGGCTTATTCGTTCCATTAACAAGGAAGGGTTAAAGGCTAAGTTGGTAGGAGGAGCCATGATCGGCCCGCAAAATGGATCGGTGAAATTGGAGCTGGGTCCACTCTTGAATGGTCTGGTAAATTATGAATACTGGTTGCCGGTAGAAAAGCTGATGTACCCTGGAGTGAAAGAAATGATTGAAAAATACCAGGCGCGTGCTGAACAGGAAGGGACCGATCCCCTCGGGTACTATGTTGCGCCGATGGCGTATGCACAACTGCAAATTGTGGAGCAGGCCATTACAGCCACACAAAGTCTCGATGACAATACGCTTTCTACATATACCCGGGATGCCGTTTTTCATACGGTTGTGGGCGACGTGAAATTTGGAAAAGGTGGTGGATGGATAGCGTCCCGTGTGCTGACGGTGCAGTTCCAGAACATCGATAACAATCAGGTTGACACCTTTCGTGATAGTCGTGTACAGGTCGTTGTTTCACCCTCTGAATATGCCTCCGGTACGCTTATTTACCCTTATGCTCCTAAAAGGTAGTGCGCTCATTTATAGCGAATCCTCTAAAAGAGCTATTGAACAAATAAAAAAGTTTATATATGAATACGCGTAGAAAATTTATAGGAGATATGCTGGTGCTGTCAGCAGCTACCGTAGTGTCTTCCCCTGTATTGGGCGAAAAGCCAAAGGTTATCGGCAGCAAACGGCAAAGAAACCCCGGATCAGAATATAATTTCATCATTGTCGGTGGTGGCTCGGCAGGCGCGGTTCTGGCCAGTCGGCTTACTGAAAAGCCGGACATAAGAGTTCTGCTGTTAGAAGCAGGGGCGGTTTATGAGCCGGGAAAATACCCGGAATTGATTTCCAACAGTAATATAGTTGCAGCAAATTATGACAGTCGGTTTGATTGGGGATACAATTCAATACCCGGTTATATTGGTCACCCTGTTCATGCTGTCCATGGAAAAGTGCTTGGCGGAAGTTCAGCTATTAATGGTGCCGTTGCAGTCCGGGCGCTTCCCAGCGACTTTTCAAGGTGGACCGCTGCAGGTTTAAAAGACTGGAATTGGAGAGACGTCTTACCCTATTATAAGAAGATGGAGACTTCGAATGTTCCTAATAGTAAATGGCATGGATATTCTGGTCCATTTCCTATCACTCAAATGACCAAAAGTGATGTTTCAACCATGCAATCAGCCTTTATCAATGCTGCGATAGAAAATGGGTTCAAGGAGATCGATGATTTCAATGCGGGTGAGCAACATGGGGTTGCGCCTCTTTCTATGAACATCGTAAATGGAAAGCGGATGAATACAGGGATGACATACCTGAATGATTCGGTTAGAAAACGCGAAAATCTGGCTATTATTGGCGGTGCTCTGGTTGATAAGGTTCTTTTTAACGACAGCACTGCATATGGTATTCAACTTTCGGATGGGAGACAGTTCACATCTGATGAAGTTATTCTTTCAGCTGGAGCCTATGGCAGCGTTCAAATACTGTTGCGTTCCGGAATAGGCCCTCAAAAACAGTTGGCAGATTTGGAAATTCCACTTGTAGCGGAACTGCCGGTAGGTGTTAATTTGGTAGAACACCCCTTGTTTTATAATGCGTATGCCGCTGATCCAAATTCTATTGGCCGACAAATTCCGGTTATCGCTGCAAATGTCTGGACAAAATCTTCTTTTGCTAAAGACGGAGAACTTGATTTACACATTACGGCCACGCACTTATTCCCTTCAAATCAAAGCCCTACCAAGGTTGGATTCGTTTTGGGCGTTTCAGTGACTAATCCAAAATCCAGGGGTACAGTGAAACTGACTTCTCGAGATCCCAATTCGGCGCCAATTATTGACTTGAATTACCTGGCAGAGGAAGAAGACCGTAAGCGAATGCTGGAAGGTGTTAAGTTATCGAGGCAACTTGCAAAGTCGGAAAATCTAAAAAAGATGATCGTTAAAGAGCTGAATCCGCTGAGGGCAGAAACAGATGAACAAATTATAGCTTCTATGATTAATACGGTGAATACCTATGGGCATCCATTCGCGACAGCACCAATGGGCTCCCTTGGTAGTAAGAACGCAGTGGTGGATTCTCAAGGGAATGTTTACAAGGTGAAGGGATTGCGAGTAGTTGACGCTTCTATATTTCCGGATTTTGTGTCTGCAGCTCCTAACCCTACTGTTATCATGGCGGCGGAAAAAATAGCGGATCAAATAAAGGCTGCTAGCTGATTTTTAGGACGGCGGCCTAGCTTTGAATATCTTACTTATGTATTGCGTTCTTGCGAATCCTGCTGAGTGTTTCCGGAGAAAGGCCTAAATAGGACGCGATCATGTTCATAGGAAAACGTTTCAGAAATTCGGGGTACGTAGCCGATAGATCATAGTATTTTTCTTCAGCGGTCATGCCGATGGCCGCGTGAATTCTTTTTTGCATGGCGATAGCTTGAAATTTATCGAGCACGCCCAACATTAAATTGAAGCATCGGCTTTTTTGTCGAACCTCGCGAGCGTCGGGAAGAGAAATCGTAAGAAGCTCCGAGTCCTCAAGCATTTCGATATAATAAGGCGAAGGGGTCAGATTAACTAAACTCTCGTGATCGCTAATCCACCAGGATTCCAGCCCGAAGCGGATGATATGCTCATGACCCTTTTCGTCAACAGTGAACATCCGAGCGGAGCCCTTTACTATAAATCCAATATACTTGCAAACGTCACCCTCCCTGAGAAAGTATTGCCTTTTCCGAATGCGTTTTTGGTGAAATGCAGCCGTTATAACATCTCGTTCATCATCTGTTAATTTTTGACCGGATTTCAATTCGATATGATTAAAGAGAGCATCGTACATAGTATAAGGGTGATTGGGTAAATGTCAATTGGATTGAGAATAAATACAACACTATTATTCTAAGGCCTGTAGGATATTCGTTCGGAGATCAGGCCAATGGATTTCCCCCAGGGTTGGATCGTGTATTTGCATCATCACCATCGGGTCTTCATACGCGACTTTGCAACCACTGTCTTGCCAGGCAATGATCTTCATTGGAAAACCGAGTGCGAGGATTGGATATTTTTCAATCAGGCAACAGGACAATTTAGGATCATCAAAGAGGATGTATTGCATGGACTGAGACCGGGGTCCGCAGCGTTTGAATTCAGTCTGTCGGTTGATTCTGGCGTAGATAGTCATTTCGAGACCTTCCAATAAAATCACCAACCTATCTAACGTTTCGTTTACGGTATACTTGCTTGATAAGACAATAAGCGCTTCCAAGGAATTATTTTTGAAGAATACTTGTTATAATACTGTGCCAGTTGCTAATTGCTTCACTATCAGCATTGTGCATGACCATATAGTAAGCAGTTTTAGCGACATATCGTAAAATGGATGAAATCGGTGGTCCACTCGGTCATCCGCACCTGCACGGATATGTACCATACTTTCCAAATTCCATACATTTTCGGCGTCGACGTGATAAAGTAGTTTTGAATGATATTGATTGTGACTTTTGTCACGTCCATTTTTTGATTTTTGTCAATGGCATTTCTCCAACTTCTACGGAAATTTCCAAATATGCGTGTCGCGAGTCTGCTGCTAATACTAATTTGGGTCCGCCCGGTTGCCGCCCAATCAGATAGGCTTCCGGACAGCGTTACGGTGGCGGCTGACCCCGAGTTTCAGTCGGGTGGGTTTAAGCATTTATGGCTAGGCCGTAACTACCGCCAGGAATGGGCGGTTCCGGTCAAGGTCAAGGTATTTGATATGACTGGGTGGACGCCGGTAGAGCGAGGCGGAGGTTTGCAGACGAGGTCGTTGAGGGTCGTCAATGCGCAAGGTGTCTCCTATGTGTTGCGAGGGGTGAAAAAATATGTTACGCAGAGCGCCTTGCCCGTTGCGCTGCAGGGGGACCAGTTCGCTATGGACGTGATCACCGACGGCGTTTCGGCATCGTATCCTTATGCGTGTTTGTCGGTGCCGCCGCTCGCGACGGCGCTGGGTATTCCCCATGCTACGCCCACGATGGTCTATATCCCCGATGATCCGAGGTTAGGGAGATTCAGGGAGGA
>Ga0210398_10004424_pt1 | contig 13178 bp, 10 predicted proteins | sample IncBWC4OmetaG_FD_161047 | JGI IMG/M metagenome (GOLD analysis project Ga0210398, IMG submission 161047) | Forest soil microbial communities from Barre Woods Harvard Forest LTER site, Petersham, Massachusetts, United States - Inc-BW-C-4-O | ecosystem: Environmental > Terrestrial > Soil >... | reverse complement strand
TGGGTGGTAACAATGTTACCCGAGGAGTACCGCAGCTAAGTTAGATGGTCATGCTCATAGCTTCCACGACGGAAGCCGGAGAGGGTCGGGGAGATAGGCGCAGTAGTAGCCGGTGCGGATGCAGGCGCTGAAGTGATGGCCTAGCGATGGGTCGCGGTCACGGATTGCGTTCAACGCGGAACGTATCGTCTTTCCGATGCGCAGGCGCGCGCGCTCGGCCTGGTCCGAAGTCCTGCGATCGCGGCCACCGAGACCGACCACCGCAGAGAGCTCATTATTGACGAACTCGATCTCCTGACGGATGCGCTCAGCGCTACCGCTGTCGTTCATCCGATCGGCTTCCTCGAGCTCGGTGCGAAGTTCCGACAGCCGCATTCGATATTGCGTCCTCGCTTGATGATCAAGTATCGGAGCGCCGTCAGCCTCGATTCTCGGTTCCGCAGTGTAGGCACTCCCGAGTCCTTCTCCTCCTGCGATCGCCGCAAGGTCGCGAACATGAAATCGCTCATTCGGATGCGCGAGCAGGTACGCGATGTAGTGTAGACCGCGCACATCTCGCAGCCGGACGCTATGGCCGAGATACGCGATGGTCCAGAAGTCTCCCTCATCATGGAAGATCGCCTCTCCGCCGACGTTCTCAGCGCTAACAGAATCATTGGGCAATCGCGGCTCGATGCGCAATGGCTGTGTGCGCGGCCGGTCGACCTCGACGCGATCGATCCAACACTGCCCGGCGCCATGGTCGCGATTACAGTGCAATTCGATGGGCCAGCGGCCGGGAGATCTTCGTAAAGCGCCTCTCGAATTAACGCATGCGAGAATCTCGCACGGTCAAACTTCACTTCCGCGAGCAAAAGTCGCACGAGTTCATTACGAACAGCTCGGGAACCAAAGCGGATGAGAAGCTGCTTGCGGATTTATGTAAGGCGACCGATGGTAATCCGCTGTTTGTGGATGGCGTTGGATGGAAGCTAGTTCGCGATTCCCGATGGAGTACTCGAGTCGATTCGGCGGCGGCTGGTGAGGCTATCAGAAGAAACGAACTCGCTACCGTCGATGGCATCGGTGACCGGCAACGAATTTCAAACACGGCTGCTATCTGCTATCAATATCGAACCCAATGATGATCTTGCCGCCAGGCGTGAGCCGGGTGGGGACGGTTACGACGGCGCCGGGAAAATCGATGATAGTGAAACACGCCATGGTCATCGAGAAAAGCATGCGATGCGCCGCTGGTAGCGTCGTAGACCCCTACGATCTGTCCGTTAGAGTTTATATCACCGAGTGCGGTCAAATTGTCGGCGTCGGAAAACGAGACATCGATGGTCGTGAAGCTAAAAGACGCAGCCGGTGCTGCTCGGCGAGCCCCTAGCAGCACAGCGAGTCTTGCGACGATTGTCACCATGAATAGTTTTGGGGCGACCACGAATTGATTGTTTCGCTCCGTGGCCATCGTTAATTCCCCCCGCCTGCGGCAGTTGGCCGCTTCTCTTCAGAACGTGTTCCAGAAGGATGAGCATTTGTGATCGCTGTCAAAACTCGCATCCGACTCCGGCATTGGCGTCGGGGGCTCGAGCGATTCGAACGAGCCGCCGACACTGTATTTGGACCATGTCGGCGCGCCCGGGGAGTTGGGGTTCCTGGTTTTCGCGAATTGGGTCCAGTACCCAATCATGGTGTCCGAGAGCTCGACTTGCGCCGGGGTAAAAATGTCTCCCGGAAAATTGAAAAGGTACGGAAGTTCAGCGGTGTGATAGGCGCCAAGCGGAAAGGTTAACCCGGGAATCAAAGATTGCGCCGGCGGCGCGTTTTCGTCGTTGAACTCATAGGCGTAACTCGTCACGTACTGCGACAGCAACCCATCTGCGTTGCGCGCCGGGCACACGAAAAATTCGTCAGTAACCAGCGCGCCTAGCGCCAGGGGTGCGCTTACGACACCTGGAGGCGGGGGGAAGTCGCTTAGCGGATATTCGGTATTGACCAGAAATTGTATGAAAGAGTTACTAACTGGGTCCCCGAATACTGCCGCAACCGCGGCGGGGTACTCCGCATCGGTCAGCGGATTGCCGGCAAGATCGTATTCGGCGGCGACGAAAAGACGGTATTCGTCATGATTTGAGCCGGAAATTACCGGTACTCGATTGAATTGTCCGCTCGCAAATGCCTGACCGGGTGTCTGAGTAAGCAGGGTTCCATCCACGAACGGATAGATGCTGCCGGGCTCTTCAGCGGCAAGCGCCGAAGCTGGGACAGCGCGCAAACACGCGGATGTTTCACCGGAACATCCGACGCTTGCAGCTACGCTGTCGCCAGGCGGCACGAACGCAGTGCCGGTGGTTTCCCCCGTCGCCAGCGAAACAATGAAATCGAAGTAGTCCTGAAATTCACCGTAAGATCCGCTCTCTGCGATTGCCCCACGAAAGAGGTGCGCCGCGGTCGGCGAAGCAAGCTGGGCATAAACGCTTTGTCCGCCCGCAGACTCACCGAATATCGTTACTTGATTCGGATCGCCGCCGAAGCCCGCTATGTTCTTCTGAACCCACTTGAGCGCGAATTGCTGATCCATCAACCCATAGTTACCGGCAGGATGGCCTTCTGAATCGAGCGCCGATTGCGCGAAGAAGCCAAGATATCCCAGACGGTAATTGATGGTGACGCCGATCACTCCTTGTTGAACCATTGGTGAGGGGTCGTATATATCGCCACCCCCGTCCACCAGGCCGCCCCCATGAATCCAAACCATCACCGGCAAACCGTGTCCATGATCTTCCAGCAGGTCATCCGCAAGTACGTTCTGGGGCGTAAACACATTCAGAAACAGACAGTTCTCGCTGCCGAATGGTCCGGGTTGCGTGCATTCACTACCGGCTTGAGTCGCCTTGAGGACCAGCCCGTGAAACGGCCCGTATGGCTTCGGCGGGGTCCAGCGCAGAGCTCCCACCGGCGGCGCGGCGTAAGGAATGCCGAGAAATTCGTTGACGCCATTCACCGTCGAGCCAACAACAAGTCCGCTTTCAGTAAGAGCGAGCGGATTGAATGCATCGTTGGCAGATACGACTACTGCCGAACCAAAGACCAAAGCTAGAATAGCAAGGACACCGATTGATTTGCCGATCATCGCGGACTCCTACTTGAAATAGATGCTTAGCGAGGCGGCGGACGCACATAACTATCCATGAGGCGTGACGATCGAGGTAACAATGTTACCTGAGGAGTACCGCAGTTAATTTAGATGGTCTGATGATCATAGCTTCCACGAGGGGAGCTGGCGCGGGTCGGGAATGTAGGCGCAATAGTAGCCGGTGCGGATGCACGCGCTGAAGTGAAGGCCTAAGGAGGGGTCGCGCTCGCGAATTGCGTTCAAGGCCGAACGGATCACCTTACCGATGCGCAGACGCGCGCGCTCGCCATCGTCGGAGGTCTTGCGATCGCGGCCGCCGAGCCCAAGTGCAGCCGACAGCTCGTCGTTCACGAACTCAATCTCCTCACGGATTCGCTCGGCGCGTCCGCTGTCGTTCATCCGCTCGGCCTCGTCCAGTTCGGTTCGCAATTCCGAAAGCCTGGCGCGATAGTCCGCCTTAGCCCGGTGATCGAGGATGAGGGCGGCATCACCGCGGTCCGCTTCGACCGGCGGCTCATTAAGTACCGCAAGGTCGCGAACATGAAACCGTTCATTCGGGTGCGCGAGCAGGTACGCGATGTAGTGTAGCCCGCGCATGTCTTTCAGGCGGAAGCTGTGGCCGAGGTACGCGATACTCCAGAAGTCTCCTTCATCGTGAAAGATGGCTTCCCGATTGCCGGACTCAGCGTTAGCGGCGTCCCCACCGGAGCGCAGTGGCTGCGCGCGCGGCCGGTCGGCCTCGACCCGATCGATCCAGCGCTGCCGAGCGCCGCGATCGCGATATATTTTAATGGCGGCGTCGAGTTTCTCATGTGCACGGTCCAGTTGGCGGGCTTGAAGGAGCGCGCGTCCCCAGTAATGCAGGGTCTCGGCTTCCTCCCAAGGTAAGGAATATTGTTTAAAGTTCTGTATGGCCTTTTCGAAATGAGGGTCTGATTCCGAAAATCGGTTCTTGGCCGCGGCCACAATGCCCTCAGCACGCCAAATGGTGCCCGCTCTGCCTAGCCAGTCTTCCTGCTGTGCTAAAATCCCCCGACAATACTTGAGGTGCTCCTCGGCTTTTTCGGGGCGCCCGGCATCGATAGAGAGAAGTACGGCCTGAGGACGAGCGCGCATCTCCCAGAACTGATCGTCAGGTGAGTATAGGTTCAAAGCCCGTTCAAGCGCTGCGGCCGCTCGATCGTAGTCGCCGGTGACTCGGAGTAATTCGACCATGTGGGTAAGAGTATTGAGCTCGTTCCACTTTGAACCGGCGTTTTGGGCCCAAGTCAGAGCTTCCTGATACATTTCTCCGGCGGCCTCCCAGTCACCTTCGGAAAACGCGATCTGACTGCGAAACGTCTGGTTTACGATATTTTCTGCGGCGAGTCTCTTTGCTTCCGCGAGATTACCCCCTAGCAGCTCGGAGAGGGTAAGGAATTCGAGTAACAGCGCACGTAGGTTTAGCTGGCGGCCAGGCCTGGTCAGACCTAAGCGGAAAAAACGCGTAGCCTCCCTGGGATCCCGCATCAGCAAGCGAACCAAGCCACTCGTCCAGGTAATGTGTTGGAAACCATCCGGATTCTCGAAACCTGCCGCCTCTACCAAAATTTGATCGAGCAGGGCGACTGCCCGCGCGAGCTTCCCCTTAACCATGAAGTATTGAGCCTGGTTCGAGGCCACCCGCCCCCACAGTTCACGCTCCCCGAGTTGTTCAAATATATCCATCGCCTTCTGAGAAGCGACGATGGCTTCATCTATCCGCAGTGCCTCGAAACTGGTCCTGGCAATGCCCCAGTTCAGCATTCCGAGGGAGTCCTTTTCGCTCGTCCGTTCGAACAGAACTTCCGCACGTCGAAGGTGCAACAGCCCGCGGGCGACGTTCGTGTGGGGTCCCATCGGACCGAAAACGCGACCAAGATGAAGATGTATTTCGCCGGCATGCCGCTCATCTCGAAGCTGTTCGAAGATCTTCAACCCAGTCTCGAGGTGCGCCACGCCCGCGTCGCGATCCCCAAAGAAAACCTGAATACGTCCGAGACAAAGCAGAACTTGCGCCCGTCGCGCGCTGTTGCGGTCGTCGTGAGCTTCGCTGAGCGCCAAGGCGGGCCGCAGATGCGAAATGGCATCGCGGTAGGCGAATACTGCTTCGGCTGATTCGCCCGCCGCGATCGAATAGTCGATAGCCTTGTCGACGATGCCGCCCTCCCGGAAATGATGTGCCAGAGTTGCGAGATGCGGCTTCAGGTCAGCGTAGTAAACTTCCTCGAGCGCCGATCCGATCTGGCAATGGAACTCAGTGCGCCGATTGAGAGCGAGGTCTTGGTAAAGTGCCTCGCGAATGAGTGCGTGTGAGAATTGATAGCGCTTACCTCCGGCTGCGCCGACGATCACGATTCCCGCCCGGATCGCGTCTTCCATCTGTGCTGTAATCTGTTTCGCAGTGTTTCCCGACACTTTCGCCAGCAAGGCCGTTTCGAAATCGTTGCCGACTACCGATGCGGTCGAGAGAATCGGACTCGTTTCGTCCGGCAGCTTTGCGAGCCGACGGCGAATCGACTCCCGCACGTCATCGGGAATCTTGAAAGCAGTACCATCCAATCTCGTCCTGTCGACTTTCCCCTCTGCGACCAGCAGTCGCACGACACCATCGACGAACAAGGGATTGCCATCAGTTGCCTGATATAGATCCGTCACCAATTTGTTATCCGCTTTTTCCCCTGAGTTGCTTTCGATGAACTCCCCAATCTCTCCTTCGCTAAGCCCGGGGATAGGAAGCAAGTGACCCTCGCGAGTCAGGTCACCAATCAGCTTGCTCAATTCCGCCGATTGCCTCACCTCAGTGTCGCGATAAGTGCCGACCATCAAAATGCGCGCATCTTTGGTTTGACTTGCGATAAATCTCTGCATCAGAAGCGAAGGATGGTCCGCATCATGCAAATCGTCGATCAGAATTAGCAGGGGTGCTATGCGCGCAACGTTCCTGAGTACAGTCGCGACTGACTCGAACAATAGGAAGCGCGCTTGTTCGGGATCGGATGGTTGCGGCCCGCGAGGCTTGACGCTCTGTAGGTGCGCGAGATGCAGCTCGGGAAGAAGCTGCGCTATGTCTTGAGCGATTCGTGGGGTCGCTTCAACCCCAAGTATCGCCGTGCGCTGTTCGGCATCGGCCTCGGCGAGACACGCGCGAAGGACCTGAATCCACGGCCAATACGCCGGCGCGCCGTCACCCTCCCAGCATCGGCCCCATACAACGCGCACATCCTTCGCTGCGGCTTCGGCGGCGATCTCCTCAGCTAGGCGAGTCTTGCCAATGCCGGGTTCGCCGGAAAGGAGGAACAGCCGTCCGTGGCCGCTGCCCGCCCGGTCGAGAGCGCGACGCAGTTCGCCAAGTTCGCGCTCCCGTCCGACGAAACCACTGGTGGATGACGCAGCCGCTGCCATAGCACCGAATCTAGTCCACAGCCAAGCCAGCGGCGAGCACTTCGAATAGCATAATCGTAAAAGAAATCAGGGTGCCTCATGCGCGATTGGCGCGCCGAAGAGAGCGAAAATGCCATGGCCGGTGGACTGCGGCGACGTAACCAGAGAGTTATCGTCAGATAGCTACAGCGAATCAATCTTTTCCTCTGATTTGACAGGCTTTTCTTCACGATTCAGTGTCTCTTGCACAACAATTACATCCATGTGATTGGGGCACCAGCCAATGAAGGCAAGAGATTGGGCATTCTACGTTCGGGCCAAGAGCGCTGCTCTCGCAGCGCATATTGCCAGTGGCGATTTACCGGTCGCGGTGGAAGGAAACATCATCAAAGTCGCTTGTAGGGACATCGACCACCTGATCGCCGAAGGCAAATTGCCGCTACTTGAGACTTTGCGACCACAGCGTATGGAACCAAACGAATCTCTGGCTACCCATCTCTGGTCGGGCAGAGGCATCGCTCGCGCCGTCCAGCAAGACGGCAGAACTGTTCTGCATCATCGTTGCGTCCGGTGCGGGCGGGATTTCGCGCAAGGATTGGACGGAGCATACGGTTGGCAGGCTGCCCATGTCGGGCTGCTGCGAATCGAGCTCCTCGCTCAAAGCGTGAATGAAAGGTGGCTGAGCGAGCGATGTCCCGGTGAACCGAAGCCAGAAGACGCCGCCGATTGGGCTAATCGGCCATCTGAGACGCCCGTCATGAGCACGGCGGCCACATCGCGACTTCCATCCCCTTCGCCTTCGCACAATCCACAAGCTGCTCCGCGTGCGCCGCGCAAACGTACAGGTCGGCCACCATCGGGAACCGATAGCGTCGACCGGCCGGATGTTCGTGGTCGCGCGGCGCCGGCCGTATCGGCAGGGCGCGTCGAAGCTGATGCGCAGCACTTGAACGGCGATGCAGGTCGGCTGAATCGGAGCATGCGCGAGGATGGCGACCATGAGGACGAGGTTTGATCGATCGGCGCCGGATGCGCAATGGCCGTTGGGTGCGGGATGATCCACACCCACCCTGACTGTGATGAAGTCGCGCGGCAGCAACGTTCTGGCGAAACCGACGAGGACATTGCCAAGGCGACCGGGTTTAGCTTCGCCGATGTACAATCCTGCTCGGAAACCGGTTCGTCCGGTGGGCGCGAAACTGCCGGCAATCGTCAGGATAGGCCTCAGTTGCCTGAGATACCGAACGTTCCAAACTCGGTCGGTCGCACGGTTATATTCCGTTAGCCGCGGGTTCGAGCATCTGCAAGGCCGCGATCTCGCCTCCGCGGATTCGAGCCGGGGGCGCGATTCCCGTCGAAACCGATCGCGTCGACCAGTACTTTGATCGACGACACCGTCGTCGAGGCTTTCACGCCAGAACCATCCCCAATCGAAAGCGCAGCTGACGTTCTAGAGAGGGGCGAACATCAGCACTGGATGAACATCGAACAAGTTGCAGGGCCCGAATATGGTCAGCTTCGGCCCGAAGTAGGCGCCGCGCGGGAACAAGGGGTTAGAGGTGTTAGCGTGCCGCCATTCGGATGCTGCCCCCCACTTGCGACATCCGCGCGCAAAGCTACCCTGGGCATGAGTTGTATCGGGGAGGTAAAACCCGTTTTGGTCCGGGTCAGAGTTGTACCGTCGTGCAATTCACTTCTCATGTGTCTTTCGCCTTTGCGGTATCCATCAGCGTCACAACTTGCATAGCGAAATACCTACTCAATGAGGGCTGGTCCGGGCTATAGCGAGAGCAACGACAGATCGCCCCCTTCAGCCCCACCGGCGCGAGCGCAACGGCGCGGGGGAGGTTCGTGCGCTCTCTAGTACAGCTTTGAGCGGCTCCCTGGGAAATCCTTTGAGTACGGGAATGTCTCCGCGGGTCAATTGGGCAAAGTGACTTCCTTACTTGATCGGTGGCGGACTCGTCCAATGCTCCTGCGCACCGGCGTCTGTCCATGCCGATCCAAGTGGTTGGAGCAAAAGCCAAGTCTCCGCGAGCTTGCCATCCTCGATCGGGTAAACCTGCATTCCTGCCCGCGTGCGCTTCTCGCCGGTTTTTGGATCGGTCCACTTGAACTCAAACCGAAACCACGCACGATCGCCCTCAAATGTGTGATCATACACAACGATCCGTATGTCGGGTCGCTCCTGCCGCGTCTTAGCAATCTCAGCCGCGTAAGCCTCGCGTGTCACGGTCCGGTCGTCTGCTTCGTCGTGCCGGATGTAGTTCGGCTGTACGCACCGAGCGACTAAGGCGTATTGCCCCTCACGCCAAACCAGCTCCCATCGGTCGAAAAGGTCGGCGTGAGCACCGCGGCCGAGAAAAGTTCGGGGATCGCCTCTGCAGTCCACATCGAGCTTGATACCCCCACAATGCGTGCGGGCCTGCAACCTAAGCTGAGGCTAACCTCTACCACTCTCAGTTCTACGAAATCATTCAATCAACGCGGCCGTTCCAGACGCGATTTGCAGAGGTTCTCCGAGCCAGTTTCGAACCCCGCAAACTCACGACATTTCGGAGAACGGACATTCTGCGAATTGTTCTCCCTATATAGCTGAATACTGAAAGTTAGCCGGTCGGCCGCTTCGCTCGCTTTACCCAAGAAGCGCGAAAAGAGACTATCTTCATCGCTCGCCCAGGAGGAGCACGATGCTGTCCGACGGCACAAGGGTCAGCTCCGCGATTTCTCGCGTCACTCTTCGCCCGTGGGTTGAACGGCTCGAGCTCGGACGCGCACTGCGCAAAAAAGTCGCGCGCAAGAGCCATTTGGGCTGGAAGGCCCCCGCCGATAGGCCGGATCCCGTTCGTTTGTTGTTGGAGTCCGACCAGGGCCGGATTCGAGAGCTACTTCCTATTCGGTATGGGCGGATGCTGGAGTCGCCATTTACTTTCCTGCGTGGTGCGGCGGCGGTAATGGCACGCGACCTGGCGTTTACACCCAAGAGCGGGATTCGCGTTCAGGCCGGCGGCGATTGCCACATCATGAACTTCGGCGCGTTCGCCACGCCGGAGCGCAATCTGATCTTTGATGTCAACGATTTCGACGAGACCCTGCCCGCGCCCTGGGAATGGGATCTCAAGCGGCTGGCCGCCAGCGTCGACGTCGCGGGACTATCGGTGGGTTTTAAAGCGAAGGACCGCGAGGCAGCCGTCCATAGTGCCGCGCGCTCGTATCGCGAGCATATGGCGTGGTACGCCAAAATGGGCGCACTTGACGTGTGGTACGAGAGAATCGAGTTCGAGCCGCTGGTGAAAAAAATCCTCGAAGGCGTCGAACGCCGATATACGAAAGAGCAAATCGAGGAGGCCCGGAAGCAACACTTTCCGCTGCACACCCGACCGATGGTTGTCGGCCGCAATCGGGGAACCCGGCCAATCGAAATCGAGGACGACCCGCCGCTAGTTTACCATCCGGCTGGCGCGCACCGGGCCGCATTTGCCAAACAGGTGGCGAGCATCATCAAGCGGTATCGAGAAACGCTTCCGGCGCATATGCGAGTTTTGTCGGACCGATTCGAGTACTGCGACATGGCAATGAAGGTCGTTGGGGTCGGGAGTGTGGGGACCTTCTGCGCGGTCGTGCTTTTCGTCACTGCCGATGATGAGCGGCTATTTCTCCAGCTCAAGGAAGCGCGAGAGTCGGTGCTCGAGCAATATGCCGGCGCCAGTCGCTTCTCTAATCATGGCGAGCGTGTGGTCGTCGGCCAGCGCCTGATGCAGGCGGCCAGCGACAGCTTTCTGGGATGGACCGAGGGACTCGATAAAGATCGTCATTTCTACGTTCGCCAGCTCCGCGACATGAAGGTCTCAATGGCGATCGATACGATGAGTGCGGCGGAGCTTGGATATTACGCCGAGGCCTGTGCATGGGCGCTCTCCCGCGCGCATGCGCGGTCGGGCGACGCGGCACTGATCGCGGGGTATTTGGGATCCAGCCAGAGCTTCGACGATGCGCTTGTAAGATTCGCGGCGGACTACTCGGAGCAAACCGTCCGCGACCACGCCGCACTCCGGAAGGCCGTCAAGAGTGGTCGTATTAAGGCCGAGAGGGTCTAAAGCGGTTACGGGATCTGTTCGAAACCGGCGCGCTACCGAGGCACCCCGACCACGCGCTGGGTTTTGCTTTCAAAGCAAACGTTATTTTCGCGAGATAACTACTCCAGCGCGTGCGAGGCGGGAAGGTTGCGGCGGTCGCGCTGCAGGAACATGAACGTCGGCACCATTAGCAGCATCAGCAGCGCCAGCATCCGGTAGATGTCGTTGAACGAGAGCATCATCGCCTGCCGCTGGACCATCCCGTACAACATCATCAGGCCCGTGTGGTTCCCGGTTGCCATCTGCTGCGCGATGCTCATTCCGCCCGGCATCCGCATCCTCGACAGCGTGAACGCCGACACGTGCTCGACGAGGTGGCTCTGATTCACTTGCTCGCGGCGAATCAGCAGCGTCGTCAGATATGAAGTTCCGATCGCGGCGCCGAGGTTGCGCGTAACCGAGAAAAGACTCGCCGCGCGCTGTATCTTCTGGCGATGCATCGAGGACAGCGCTGCGGCCGACAGTCCTGGAAATATCAGCCCAGTTCCTAGGCCTTGCAACACGGTCGGCCACACGATGCGGACGGTATCGGATTGCAGATTCAGACCCGACATCTGCCACAGCGCCAACGCGACCAGGGTGAAGCCGATTGCGACGAGGATACGCGTGTCGAAACCGCGTCGCGCCAGTGAGCCCAAAACGATCATCGAGAACATGGTGCCAAAGCCGCGGGGCGCCATTGCCAGGCCCGCCTTCGACGCGGTGTAACCGAGCAGCTCTTGGAGGAAGATCGGATTCAGAATTCCGGTCCCGTACATCGTGAATGTAAGGAAGATGACCAGGGTGACGGGTAGGGTAAAGCGGCGGTCGGCCAGAATCGTTAAATCGACGATCGGGTCGTTGACGCGTAGCTCGTTGTAAATCAGCAGCCCAAGCGCCGACAGCGCGAGCAGCGAGCTGTAGCAGACCCAGGGCGCCTGAAACCAGTCCGAACGCTCGCCGCGCTCGAGCACGATTTCGCCCACGCCCAGCGCAACAACGAGGCACAGAATACCGATCCAATCGATGCGCCCGCCCTTTCGGAGCATACGCATGTACGGCGGGTCTTCAAGGAAGCGGTACGCCATGAAGATGCCCAATGAACCGATCGGCACGTTGATGTAGAAATTCCAGCGCCAGCTCCATGCGTCGGTGATGTATCCGCCGACGGTCGGGCCCATGATCGGCGCGACCATCATGCCGATTCCCCACACCGCCATCGCCGTCGTCTGCTCCCGCGGCGGGAAGGTTTCCATCAAGACCGCTTGCGAGATGGGCATCATCGCGGCGCCCGCCGCTCCTTGCAGCAAGCGGAAGAACACGATCTGATTGAGCGATTGCGCGACGCCGCACAGCGCGGACGACGCCACGAACATCGTGACCGAAGCCATGAAGTAGCGCTTGCGCCCGAAGCGTTCGGCGATCCATCCCGTCATCGGAATCATGATGCCAGCGGCGACCAGATAGCTGGTGACCACCCATGCGATCTCATCGACACTGGCGGAAAAGCTCCCCTGCATGTGGGGCAGCGAGACGTTGACGATCGAGCTATCGAGGACCTCGAGGATAGTGCCGAGCATCACCGAGAAGGCGATGATCCACTTGCGCGTGGAGGAATATTCGTACAGTTCCGCTGATGGATGGGCGGCTTCGAGTGCAGATTTTGGAGTGGCGGCCATTCGGTTGGGTCAGAAGTTAGTTGATCGACGGACGTTCGGCAAAACGAACCCTCTAGGCTGAACCATCAGATCGAGTCAGTAGTTGATCAAGAAACACCTTGGCGTCCTTCAAATCCGCGGTATCGAAGCACTCGGTGAACCTGTCGTAGATTTCAGCGGGGGTAGCTTAGGTTTGGGACTAACGCGTGCCACAAGCGACGGGCGCGGGCAAATCCCCAGCACGTACTCCTGCGGATTTTCACACCGGCGAGTGCATCTATAATCGACCGAGGGTTCCGGTTACGAAATCAGGGCGCCCACAGACTTGTCCAACTAGCCCCGCTTCCAGCCGTAGGTCATGTCCAAAGGCTGCACGTCCGCTATCTCGGTGGATTTTCGCCCGTCCTTGGCCCGTAGCCGGCCTACGTCGCAAGATCCTTCGATCATCGCTACGGTCTATCTAGCGTCTCAGAACCTTCCGCAGCCGCTCTTTCAGCGCCTTTTCGGCCGGGCTCTTCGGCGCCGCAGCGAGCCAGTTTTCGAAATTCTGAGCCCGCACCCTGTGTTCGATTTCCGGGTGCTTGACCCTGACGACGAAAACAGAGGGCGGCCGCCGTCCTTCGGCATTCCATTCGCTCTCGCCGAAAATCCGCCACGCTTGCGCCACCGCCTCATAAAGGCTCTGCGCGGTAACCTCGACATTATGTTCGATGCCCTGAGCGTCCCGGCAGCTTACCTTGCACGATCGGACCGCCATAACGGTGAACCGTAGCAGTTACGCTATTTATTCGCCAAGCGACGGGAGCCAGCCGCTGATCCGCGTCGGCGCCTACCAAGGCACGGCAGAATCAAATTCCACGCCCGATGGATTTACTAACGCAA
>Ga0210398_10004423_pt1 | contig 13180 bp, 11 predicted proteins | sample IncBWC4OmetaG_FD_161047 | JGI IMG/M metagenome (GOLD analysis project Ga0210398, IMG submission 161047) | Forest soil microbial communities from Barre Woods Harvard Forest LTER site, Petersham, Massachusetts, United States - Inc-BW-C-4-O | ecosystem: Environmental > Terrestrial > Soil >... | reverse complement strand
GTCAATACGCTGAACTACAACATCTATTGGAGCACCGCCTACAACCAGATCGTGGGCGACGGCAGCGGAGGTTCCTTTGCCGGCAGCGCGGGACCATTCCCCGTGCCCGCGGGCGGCAGCAACGTGGCGACGGGAACATTTTACGGGCTCATCCCGGCATCCCAGGATGTGGCGCCCGGCAGCTACAGCGACGTCATTACCGTCACGGTCACCTACTGACCCGGCAGCTCACTCCAGGGGACGCACGGCCAAGCGCACCGGCCATGGATAGCTGCCCGCGATGAGACCGGGCGCAAGGGTGAATCGAAACTTCAATGAAAGATTGACGACCTGAGGCTTTTGCCAACGCTGCACGATGGTACCGCCGTCCGCACCCAAGGCCAGATCGGAGTTCAGCCCTTGGATGTTCATCGACGAGAGCATCGGCGCCACCGTCAGAACCTCGAGTGCAAAGCCGGTCGGACTGTTGCTGCGAACGGTGAGTTGCGTCGGTTGCACGACATCGATGAAGCCGCGCTGCACGTCGGCGCCGGAAATTTCCAGGCCGCCAGGCGCCGATTGAAGCTCGATATTGGCGACCGCGCGAACGGTCGCACTGACTGCGAAGTTCGAATGGGTGTCCCGGGCACCGGCTGCGGTGACGCTGGCGGCAACAATCATTGCGATACGTGCCGTGTTCAACCCGTGAGTGTGCGAAGATTTGTTCAAGACCATGAATAGCGGCACATGTGGATCGTTCTTTAGCGGCCGGCGGGGAGCTTGGAATAGTCCTTCAGACATAACGCAAAATCAAGCGGGAAGGTTTTTGGATGAAGCGTGGACGAATTGCGATCGGCGGCCTGGCCTTGTTGCCGTGGTGCATCGCCGCGCCCGGCACCGCGCTGGGCGATGGCGCCGGGGAACTGACCTCGGTGGTCGTCACCGCCACGCGCATCGCCGAGGAGAGCCGCGACCTGCCGGTATCGATCGACAGAATCGATGCGCAAACCATCCGCAACGGGCAGCTGCAGGTCAATCTGTCGGAGTCGCTGCTGACGGTTCCGGGCGTCTCGGCACAAAGCCGGCAAAACTACGCGCAGGATCTACAGCTGTCGGTGCGCGGATTCGGGGCGCGCTCCAGTTTCGGCGTTCGCGGCGTGCGGCTGTACTCCGACGGGATTCCCGGCACCATGCCCGACGGCCAGGGGCAATTCTCGCAATTTGATTTAAGTGCGGCGGATCACATCGAAGTGCTGCGGGGTCCGTTTTCGGCGCTGTACGGCAACTCCTCGGGCGGCGTCATCGCGATTTTCACGGAGGACGCGCAGCCCGGTTTTTCTCTCGGCGGCGCGGCCGAGTACGGCACATTCAATACCCAGCGCTATGCCATGAAGACCACCGGGGACAACGGCCTCGTCAACTACGTCGTCGACGCATCCCACTTTCAAACCGACGGCTATCGTGTTCACAGCGATGCGGAGCGCAATCTGTTCAATGCCAAGGCAAGCTCGAGCCTCAGCGACACGTCCAAATTGACGGTCGTGGGCAACGCCGTGCAAACGCCGTTTGTGCAAGATCCCCTGGGGCTGACGCGCGCCCAACTTGCCGCGGACCCCACTCAGGCCGGCGTGAATGCCATCGCGTACAACACCCGCAAGTCGTTGGCGCAAGAACAACTCGGTGCTGTCTACGAAAACCATCCAAGCGCCGCCGATGATGTGGTGGCCAGCGTCTACACCGGGCATCGCGACACCACCCAGTTCCAGGCGATACCCCAGGCGACGCAACAGGCGGCACCGCTGTATCCCGGAGGGGTGATTGATTTGGACCGCGCGTACTGGGGGGTCGATCTGCATGTCACCGACCAGCGCACGTTAAGCGGCACGCCGTTGTTGCTCACCGCCGGCGTGAACTACGACGATTTGGCGGAAGGGCGCAAAGGCTATCTGAATTACATCGGTTCGGAGTTGGGCGTGGAGGGCGCGTTGCGGCGCGACGAGGCGAACCATGTGTACGATTTCGACCAGTATTTCCAGGCGCAATGGGACCCCTTTTCGCGGTGGCGTATCGTCGCCGGCGTGCGCAACAATCTGGTCGATGTGACCTCCCACGGACACTTGGCGGTCCTCGATGCTGCCGACAGCGAAGTGCGCTATTCGGCGGTCAATCCCGTCGGCGGCATTACGTTTCGTGCGACGGAGGCGATGAATGTCTATGCCTCCTACGGCAAAGGATTCGAGACGCCGACATTGAATGATCTGGCGTATCGTTCCGCGGATGGCAGTCTTCCCGGATTGAACCTCGGACTGAAGCCGGCACGCAGCGACAATTACGAAGCCGGCATCAAAGCGGGCAACGCCCGAGTGCGGGCCAATCTCGCGGTTTTCTACATTAAAACGATCGATGAGTTGGCCGTTCTGGAAAACTTCAACGGGCGAACCGTCGATCAAAACATCGGCGAGACTACCCGACGCGGCGTGGAGCTTGCGGCAGATGCCAATTGGAGCGGCGGATTCAGTGCCAGGTTCGCCTATACCTATATTCGAGCGGTGGTCGCGCAGCCGTATTTCACCTGTGTCACGGCGCCCTGCAATCCGCTGACTACCCAGGCCGGCCGGCCTCCCGCCAATTATTTGCCCGTGGCCGCCGGTAATTTCCTACCTGCGATTCCGCAGAATGCCGTGTATGTTGGGTTGACTTGGACCTACAGCCCCTGGGGCTTCTCCACTACCCTGGAAACACAGGGACGAGGAAAAATCTATGCCGACGACCGCAACTCGGACGCTGCAGCGGGCTATTGGGTGTCAAATTGGCGCGCAGGGTTTGAGCAGCAGTCGAGACACTGGCGCTTCAGCGAATTCGCCAGCCTTGATAACCTCGCAAATCGAGCTTATGTAGGCTCTGTGATCGTGAATGATGCCAATTCGAGGTTTTTCGAGCCTGCGCCGGGGCGCACAGCCTATGTCATGTTCAATGCAGCGCTGCGCAACTAAGGGTGCGCAATTAAGCTGGTGTTATGTGCACCAAACGCCTTGAACCGCGTTGTACAGGTAGGGTCTTATTAGATCATGTCCCGTGAAAAGGGCCGCAGGCAGCGGCAATGGAAGGAGAGGTAAATGAGTATCAAGGGCGGTATTTTGGCGGCAGGCGCGCTGGGGTTGATCCTGGCAGGCGCGGGGCCGGCATTGGCCCAGCACGGCGGGGGCGGTGGCGGTGGTCACGGCGGTGGCGGTGGCGGCGGGCACTTTAGCGGCGGTGGCCACGCAGCGGGCGGGGGTCATTCGTACGGTGGCGGCGCTCATTTCGCCGGCGGTGCACACTATGGCGGCGGCTATGGTGGCGGCGGTGCGCACTATGGCGGTGGTGCCCACTTTGCCGGCGGCTATGCGGGCCACGGAGTAGGTTATGCCGGCCATGGCTACTCCACAGGCTGGCATGGTGGCGCTTGGGGCGGCGGTTGGCGCGGTGCCGGCTGGCGCGGCGGCTACTGGCATGGCGGCTTCTGGCCCGGCGCGTACTACGGCGCAGGCTTCTCTTGGTTCCTGCCGATTCTGCCGTTGGCCTATGCCACCTATTGGTATGGCGGCATCCCGTACTACTACGCGAATGACGTCTACTACACCTGGAATCCGACGTACGACGGCTATGTCGCGACCGACCCGCCGCCGGTGGCGGATTCGAGCGGTTCGGGCGATGTGTCAGGATCCGGTCCGGCTCCCAGCAGCGATGCGGGCGCGCAGAATCCCGGTCCCCCTCCGGGTCCCGGCCCCGGTGGTCCGACACCAGGTCAGATTTTCATGTACCCGAAGAATGGCCAGAGTGCCGAGCAACAGGCCAGCGACAAGGCTGAATGTCAGCGATGGGCGTCGGAACAGGCAGGCCAGGTGGCCCAGAATGGCTCCGACTACAATCGGGCGATGGTGGCCTGCGTCGAGGGACGCGGATACAGCGCCCGCTAAATCGAGTTGGTGTCAATGAAAAAGCCGCGCTTCGAAGCGCGGCTTTTTTTTGGTCGAAGCGAAGCGATTGCGTGCGAGATGCGGCGTTTGCTTTCAATCCCCCCAGCAGCTGGCTGCCGTTCCGGTGCCGGTCACCGTCTGCACGCCGAGCTGGTTGACGGAGAACGACCCGCACGTGGTGTCGTTCGCCTGGCTGTTCCCCGCCACCGGAGTCGCCGTCAAAATATAACTGGGTGTGCCGGCGGCCTGGCTGGGATCGGGCACCACGGCAGTCAATGTGTAGTAACGGTTGCCGAAGGTCATATTCGTCATCTGCGTCGATACCGTGGCGTATCCCAGGAAAGCCTCATCCTGTGAGTAGGCATTCGAGGTGCTGAACAGGCGCTCCTCCCGTCCCGCGAGATCCAGCAGCGCGGACTTGGCTTCCGTACGCCGCGACTTCTGCACCTGACTGCTGTACGAGGTGACGGCGATGGTCGCCAAGATCGTGACGATCGCAACGGTCACCATGAGTTCGATCAGGGTGAAGCCGGACGATGCGCGTTTGCTCGATTGCGTCGACATAGAATATGACTCCAACGGGTTAGCGCTTTTCGACCCAGGTCAAGCGCTTGGACTTGGTGTTCGGAGGGATGTTGATCTGCTGCGACCCCGGGCTGCCGGTCACGGTTTGGTAGATGACATTGGCTTTCCCCTCCTTGGTGGTCACTACATAGACGCTGCCCGTGGCATTCGTCTCGACACCGGCCGCACTTGAATCATTGGCCAACGTGCCAGTCTTGTTACCGGGGGCGGGGTTGGTGACGAAAGTGGGGAACGCGTTGTTGAAAACGCCGCCGTTGGTGACGTTCAGGGCATAAGTGAATCCGGCATCCGGGACAGAGCTGCACGACGTCGGCGTGTAATTGCTGGGAGAGGGAACAGTGGTGTCCACCAAAATCGCGCCCTGGAAGTACACCGGATTGAAAATCACCTGCTCGCCGCTGTTCATCAACGTTGCATACCATCCGAATTTGTTGTTGTTGGATGAACAGGCGGTGCTGCCCTGCCAGCACACCACCGCATTGGTTCCTTCAACGACACCCGTTGCATAAGCCGAGGAACCGCTGCCGGAGGTGATGACGTTGAAGGTTTGAGCCGTCAGGTTGCTGGAACTGATCGTAAAGGGTGACGTCAACCCGGTCGCTGTCGCCGTCACGCTACCGGCGCTGGTAGTTGGTAGTACGGCGCCAAGGCTGGCGTACTGCACGCCCGACATGGCGTTCCAAGACGAGAAGTTCCAGTCCCAAACTCCGTAGATGGCCTGGGAACCGCCGGCATAGGTCGCCGCCGCCGCGTTGGTGATTTGAATCCTTCGCCCGGTTCCAAATTCGATCAAGAGCCGCTGCGGACCGCCGGTGGCCGAACTCGACACGGCCAGCAATTGAGTGGTGATCGGCTCACCCGACGGCGCCGTAAACAACGGAGCGGCAGTGGTTCCCCCCGGCGGTATGGTGGCCGCCCACAGGGCTGGATTTGTACTGGTCAGGTCGAATCGCCAAACGTTGCCTTTCAAGTCCCCGGCATACACATAGTCGGTGATGTGGTCGCCATCCAGATCGACCGGCGTGGTATAGGCGATGCCGTTGCTGCCCGCCTGACCGGTACTCAAGTAATAAAAAGCCGGCGTCAGCTTGCCGCTGGTGGACATGGTGATCGTCATTACGTAGATGCCTGCATCACCGGTCGAGCTGCCGAAGCCATTACCGAAAATGACGCCCCATTGGCCGTTGTGTAAGCGGCGGATTTGCGGCGTCCCGAAGGTGTTGCCGAGATTGCTCCCGCACGAGGCCGGCGTGGATGCGCAGCCGATCGCGTTGATCCTGTCGGGAGTCCACTCACCCAGCACGACACTCGATGCACTGCCTTCGCTGAAATTGCCGGGACTCGGGCCGGGATTCGTGATGTCGAGCGCGTAGATGGCGGAGCCGCCGATACCTAAGCCGCCAACCAGCCACGTATGCCAGACGCCGTTATAGAACAGGTCGCCGGTGCCCGGCGTCGCGTCCACGAAGAAGTTGTGCCCGTACTTAGGGTTGGCGAGCGCGAGACTCGGGTCGACGCAGAGCGGATTGCCGCCGATGATCGGCGTCACACCGTTGATGTTCTGCACCAGCGTTTGGGTCGCGGTGTGGACCGTGCAGTTCGTGGAGGTGGTCGAGTTTGCCAGGCTATACAGCGTCGAACCCGGCATGTAGGCAATGACTTCCTTGCCGTCGTTGGGGGTCGTGCTGTTGTTGATCAAGTTTCCCTGGCTATCCGTCGACCCGGCCTCAAATCCGTGCAGGAACCCATCGTTCCCTCCCACATAGACGACGTTGAGCCGACCCTGCTGCGCGCTCACGTATTGCCCGTAGCTCTGAGTGCCCGAGTTCTCCACGATGGTATCGCCCGTGGTATCCAGCAGATCCACCCACGTCGCCGTGTACGGCGATACGGGCGGTCCCACCCAGGTCGGGCTCGAATCCACGATATCGCCCAGCACGCTGTCACGGAATCGATACAGGCCGACTCCTTCGGGATTGAGTTCATTGGTGCGGCTGCCGCGCAGGTAAGACAGGATTGAGGGCGTCGCGGTCGTACCGGGCGCATCCAGCATCGCCTGTTGGTTGGCATTGAGACTGGTCCATTCGAATGGAATGCCGACATTGTTGGACGTGTCCCAGGTGAGCATGACGCGGGCGGAGGGTGCCGGCACCGGGGTGGAGCTCGGGGTGGCCAGGGTGTTGACGCAGTTGATGTTGCCGGTCAACAGGCATCCCGCATCCCAGTTCGACGGGGGATTCACCGTGACCACACCGCCCGTATCGACCAAGGTATTCGCCGTCACCGTGCCGGTCCAGTCGCCGGGGTTGTAGAAGGCGAAGAATGCCTGGGTGGTGGTTTCGACCTTCGCCGATTCCTTCTCGTTGACGGTGGCGGAGCTTCCCGACGTATTGCTCGGGGCGGCCTGGAAACACATGATTTCGTGAATGTTGGTGCTGCCGCCGGTGGAGCCTGAGAAGCCGAACTGGAAAGAGACGGGCATCGTCTTTCCGTTGTATTGAGTAATGTCCTGATTGGTGATGATGGCCTGATAGGCCGCTCCGCTCAAGCTGTAGGAAAGACTGAGCACGCCGGCGGGGGTGATTTTCAAGTTGTAGAAGATCGGGGTCGCGGCACCGCGGCTCATCGCGCTCTCGTTGGCGATCTGCACTCCCGTGAGTACCGAGAAGCCATTCGGTATCGCGGGGTAGTCCGCTACGGGGATAACCTGTCCGGGCGTGATCGAGGTGTAGGTGAAGGTATCGGTCTTGCTGCCTGTCGACGCCGGGTTCGACATGGTGATCGTGTTCTGGCTCGTACTGAAGTTTGAGACCACGGTGCCGGCAGGGATTATGCCCTGCGAGTCGGTGATCGTTGCGCCCTTGACCAAACCGATCGGCATGCTCGGAATATTCGTGATGTTACTGAGGCCATTTTTATTTGAGATGCTACCGGTAGACACCAAGGTCAGTGTCGTGCCGCCCGCCGCCACGGGGCTCGCTGGGTTGGAGTAGTCCCAGAGGTAACCGGACTGACAGGTTTGCGCCACCGCCTGCTGCTGCTGGCCGCCCACGCCGGATGTGAGCGACGAAGGATAATACTGCGGGAAATTGGCATGAAGGTAAGACCACGATACAGTGCCGGCGCCGCGCAAGCCGATTCGACTGCCCTGTGGTCCCCATCCGGTGGCGGTGCTATCGTTGGAGCCATTCAGGTAGTTACCGTACTCGTCGATACCTAAGCCCAAGTAGCCACCCGTTACCCCGTCGATGACGGAGTGGCCGCCGACGTTTCCCGGATTCGAACAGGTGTAGCCCAGGCTGCCGCCCTGGGATCCGATGCTGGGGGTGGTAGATCCGTTGCCATTGATCAAAAAGAAACTCATGCCGTCGGCGCCGTCCGAAGCGCCGCCCGATGACGCGCTACCGATGGTACCGGAATCGCCACGGTAGGTAACCGACTTGAAAGTGATCTGCACGCCGTTCGCCGCAGAGAATGGCACCGCGGAGACGATGGCACCGCCCTCGTTGGTTCCGTATCTATGTCCGTTGGCGTTGTTGGTAGTTCCGTTGGCGTTGGTGAAGCGCAGCGCGCCCGTGTTCGTGAGCACACCGTTTAATGTTACTTGCGGATCGGGGAGGGTCTCCGCGGTGCCGGCGACGCCGTTGTAGCCGCCGACCTGGTTCTCACCGGGGTAGTACGCCGACTTGACCGATGCGGACGTGCATCCGGGAAGATTTTGGCTGGGGTTGGCGCCCGGGTTGAGGGAGCTTGCCGTGAGGCAGGCGCCGTTGAAGAAGTACCATGAATTGGTGGTGGTCGTTCCCGTGAAATCTTCGGAAAATACGGTCTGTGCGCCGCTGCGCTGCGCCAGCATCATGAGCAGCATCATCGATGCCGCCGCCAAAAGTTTGGTGTTCATGGTCATCCTGGTAATCAAAGTGACATGGACCGGCAAGTTATAGCCCGCCTTTGTTGCTGGAACTCGAATAAACCGCGTAGGTGCTCTCCACCACCGCGGCGGTATTGCCGTTGCCGCCGTAGCCGACGGCGTCGATTTGATAGATTTCGCCAGGCACGTTGGGATCAGCCGATGCGCCGGCGTCGGAAATATAGAAGGTCGGCTTGGTGGCATAGGAGTTGCTGTTTCCGGCGCTCGCCGCCTGCACGAGCATGCCGGGCGGCGTATAGGTCACGCCGACATTGGCCACAGTGCCGATTGCCCAGGGAACGGTCGTGACCGTGGTGCCGGCCGGGAGGGACAGCCACAGCTGGTTCGAACAAATCTGGCCTTCCTGGGCATTGGCGCTGAGCAGAGAGTTGCACACCGCCGGGGCCGAGGTCGCCGCATTGTTGATGAGCCATTGTTCGGCGAAGGTCTGCGCGCTCACGGCCGCCTGCAGGGCGCGCTGCTTTTCCCGCATGTTGCCGGCCACTTTTTCCTGGACGCCGAAGCTGCGGAACATGCTGAGCGCCATGATGGTGACCACCAGCAGCAGCAGCAGGCTGGTCACCAGAACGACGCCGCGTTGCGAATGATGCGACCGATAGGCTCGTGTGATCATGTGGCGGGACCCGTCTGTTTCATGACATCGACCACCCGCTGGATGGTGATGAACTGGGCTTGACCCTGTCCGTTAGCGGTATATAGGGGATTGAGAAACGTGAGCTTGATCCAAACCGAGATGACGTTTTGCCAGTTGCCGGCGCTCATCTGGCTGGCATTGAGATACGTATCGGCATTATTGCCGGCGGCGGCCAAATTGGTTTTCACTCCGTACAGCACGGTCAAGTTCGTCACGCCGCTTACCAAGGTGTAGGCGGTGTTGGTCTGATCGGTGCACACCAGCTGGCCGCTGGGCACGCCGGGTACCACGGCGAATGTATTGACGTAGAGTATGTTGGCGCCGCCGACGGCGTTTGCATTGGATAGTCCGCTGCAATTCAAGATGCCGTCTTGAGGTGCCGTCATGTAGCGCACCGAGATCTTATCCCCCGGGGTAGCCGCGCTGAAAGCACCGGTAATCGCCTGCGAGTTCGCGAAAGAGCCGTTCGCGACCAGAGTGCTGCCCAGGGAATTTTTGGTGGGATCGGGGAAATAACCGGCCGTCTGGATGATATCCGCCATCAGCGTCATCGCCATTCGCTGGCCATCCTGCATCTGTTCGAGCTGATTCTGATTGAGGAACACGTTCTTGTTGGTCTGAACGACGGTGACCAGTGCTCCCGCCAGAAAGAGCCCGATGGTCATCGCAATCATGAGTTCCAGCAGCGTAAAGCCGAGTTGATGAGTGGTGCGCATGGCTCTAAGGCTCCACGTACAAGATATAGGTCGGCGCGAAAGTCCCCGTCGGCCCGGCGGTGGTGCCGGCGGCGGACTGAGCATTCAGGGAAACGGTCTTTTCATTCCATGTGATCTGGATGGCGCAGTTGACCGGTATGCTCTGGCACGTAATGGTGGTGGTGGGATTTGCACTCGGCAGCAGTGCATTTATTCCGTTTGCCCAGCTGTGCAGATCATAGGCGGCGAGTAGCGCCGGCGTGCAGGGCAGCGGCACGGTACTGCCGGTCAAATTGCAATCCGACACCCCTGTTGCCGTGGTATTCAGCGTGTTATCGGAGATAAGAACAGCGCCGGTGCTGGTGCGGGTGATGGTCAGCGGAGAGGGTGCCAGTCCCGACCAATACGCGCGATTGGCGTGCATGGCGGCGGCCAGGCCTGATGCTTGGACCGCGACCAGCGACCGCACGCCGGCGGAACCGGTGTTGGCGTAAACCAGCGCCTGAATTTTGGCGATCCCCAGAAGCCCGATGCCGGTGACGACGAGCGCCACCAGCACCTCGATCAGGGTAAACCCGCGCGCACGCACGGGCGCCGCGGGCCTCGAATCATTTCGTGGAATCATTGGCATGTGAATCCATTGGTCGTCGTGTTATAGGTCTGCGATGCGATCAGTCCCGACAAGGTGATCGCCAGGCACCGGGTCCAATTGTGGTTGTTGGTGCTGTCGTGCAGTTCGACCAAGGTGCCGTTGGCGATCCCATTGGCGTAACCGTCGCGATTGAAGGTGACGGTGCCCACGGCATTGGTTGCGACGAAGGTGTCGGTACTTGAAAACGGCGCTTGAACCCGCAACACGGTGTTGTTCGCGCTCGACATCACGATCCAGCCGCTCTGCCAGGTGTTCGTACCGGCGCAGGTCGTCCCGTTCGAGGATACACAGACGGAAACGGACACACCTTCCTTGATCGCTTCAGAACGCGCGAACTGCAGATCGCCGAGAAGGCCGTTGACTTCGGCGGCAATGCGATTGGAATTGGTGATGTAGCGGAATGAAGGAATGCCGATGGTCAGCAGGATCGCGCCTACCGCCACGGTCATGATCATTTCCACCATCGTAAAGCCGGACTGCCTGTTCAACGTGATCTCCACAGCATCGGGTCGCGGTGCTTACTGAGGGGCATCCTAGGCGCCGAGCCTTACGCGAAGTTGACGCGGGCGACCCGATTGCATGGAATGAGACGTGGTTCGCAGAATGGGCGCGCAGCCCAAGGGTTGGCCCACGCGAGGCACGCCGTTTACGGGAACAGCAGCGCTACTTTGGTGCCCAAGCCGCCCGCGCCCGGGCCGATTGCCATCGAAGCGCCATACAACTGGGCGATCTCATCGACGATCGCCAGTCCCAGGCCGCTTCCATGGCCCGGGGAATTGGGCAATCGATAGAACCTCTGCCGCACCCGTTGGCGCTCAGCCTCCGGAATGCCCGGGCCGTTGTCTTCTACCGCGAGGTAGGGCCTGCCGCTCTGTTGTCCGACGTTCACGGTCACGCTTCCCCCCGCCGGGGTATATTTCAATGCGTTGTCGACCAGATTGCTCAACAGGTCATCGAGCAGCGACGGATCGGCATGAATTCCGGCGGGCCGTGCCTCGAGACCCAGATCGATATTCGCCAGCAAGGCGCGATCGAAGAATTTGGCGACGACCTCGCCGGCAATGGCGCCGAGATCCACCGTTTGGTCCTTTGCCGCGATGTTCGCGGCCGGGTCGGCCCGCGCCAAAGTCAGCAGCTGATTGGCCGAGTGGGCCAATTGCCGTATCCCCACCTGCAGAGTGAGCAGACGCTCCTTGATCGGCTGCGCGTCGGGTTCGGCGGCCAGCAGGTCCAATTGCGCCTGCATGCCGGTGATCGGCGTCCGCAATTGGTGCGCGGTGTTGGCGATGAACTGCTGTTGCGATTGCACCGAAGAACGCAGCATTGCGAACAGTCGATTGAGCGTGACGACCAGCGGCGCGATCTCGCGCGGCACCGAGGATTCCACGATGGGCCGCAATTCAAGAGGCGAGCGTTCGGCAATTTCATCCCGCAGTTTTTTGATGGGCCGCAGTCCCAGCTGAATGCCGACCCACACCAGCACCAGCGTCACGTCCAATTGCACGAAATCCCAGAGCAGCGTACTCATGAAGCCGAAGCGGGCGGCCGGCTCGATGGTGGGCCGGGCGTCCGCGACCGTGATGGAGATGACGCCGGCCCGGGTGTCGAATCGCGTCGTCAGGCTGCGCACGCTTCGATGATCGACCAGTGTCATGGCGAAAAGCTGGCTGGTGTCGTTGCTCATCACGACTGCCGGGAGCTGCGAATCTCCGGCGAGCAGTCTTCCCTGCGCGTCGCGCAGCGCGAATTTGATCAATTCGGGCGGCGGCAGAGAGGGTTTGCCCGGGTCGCCGCTGACGAGCGTCACCTGTCCATCGATGATCTGCACATGCGCCATCAAGGCAACGGCCGCTTCCTTCAGCCGCCGGTCGCTGCTGATCACGCCGGGCGCGACGCTGTTGAAGTAGTGCACCAACGCACCGCACAGCGCCAGCAGCATGAGTGGTACCGCCAGCCAAAAAATCAATCGACGGCTGATGGAGGAGGTCACGCGGACTTGGCCTCTTCGAGACGGTAGCCCAAACCCCGCAGGCTGCGCACCACGGCGGCGGTGCCGAGTTTGGCCCGCAGGCGGGAGATGTGAACTTCCACGGCGTTGGGTGTGATGTCGTGGTCCGGACCGGCCACTGCCTGCAGAAGGCGTTCCTTCGAGACGATCAATCCCATGCGTCGCACCAGACAGTCGAGCACCGACCATTCGCGGGCCGTCAATTCGACTTCCGTCTCATCGATGCACAGCCGTTTGCCCACGAGATCAACAGTCATGCGATTGAGTTTGATGATGCCGCTGGTCGCGCCGTACGAGCGGCGCATCAAGGCGCGGCAGCGCGCCGCCAGTTCCGCGGCCTCGAACGGTTTGCTCAAGAAATCATCGGCGCCCAAATCGAGCGCCTTGACCTTGTCGGTGAGCGTGCAACGGGCGGTGAGAATGAGGGTGGGCAGGGACTTGCCGGCGCTGCGCAGCCGCCGCACCAGGGTCAGGCCGTCGGCGCCGGGCAGACCCACGTCGATGACGGCCAGCGCGAATTCTTCATCGGCAATGGCGGCCTGCGCGGCTTCCGCGCTCATGACCCTATGCACGGAATAATGGGCCGCGGTCAATCCTCGCAGGATGGCGTCGGCAACGATGTCATCATCTTCTACTAATAAGAGCCGCACGCGTCACTTTACTACGAGCAAAGCGGTTTCTTGAAAGCTAAAGATCGCCGACCGCGTGACTGTTTGGATTGGGATTGCCCGGCTCCT
>Ga0210398_10004420_pt1 | contig 13183 bp, 10 predicted proteins | sample IncBWC4OmetaG_FD_161047 | JGI IMG/M metagenome (GOLD analysis project Ga0210398, IMG submission 161047) | Forest soil microbial communities from Barre Woods Harvard Forest LTER site, Petersham, Massachusetts, United States - Inc-BW-C-4-O | ecosystem: Environmental > Terrestrial > Soil >... | reverse complement strand
GAGGACTGAAAAAGGTACTTTCCGGTCACCCCTTTCCCTCTCCGTCCGGTGTAGAATACGCCTTCACCTAAGGGTTTCAAACAGAGCGTCACGTTCCGAGCGCGCCGCGCCGGAGAAGCATCTATCCCCCGAGGGTCGAGTCGCGAGCCTCGTAGGGCGGTTCAGGAGGTTGCATGAAGATGGGCCGCAATTTGAATAGACGGAAGGGCTTTTCGCTCATTGAACTGCTGATCGTGGTGACGATTATTTTGATCATCGCCGCCATCGCTATTCCCAACCTGTCGAAAAACAAGATGGCGGCCAACGAGACCGCGGCCGTGGAAAGCCTCCGGACTTTTAACGGAAGCGTGCTCCTGTACAACAACTCCTACGGAGGATTTCCTCACGCCCTTGCGGACATGGGGCCGGCGCCGGGTGGCGGCGCGACTTCCTCGGCATCGGCCGATTTGATCGATTCGGTGCTCGCCAGCGGCGTCAAGAGCGGCTATCGATTCGTGTACGCGCCCGGAACAAGCGATCCCGCCGGCAACGTTCTCAGCTATTCCATTACCGCTACTCCCGTGGCACCGGGCTCGAGCGGCCAACGGTCCTTCTTCACCGATCAGAGCGGCACGATTCGAGCCAGCTCGAATGGCGTGGCCGACGCCACCAGCGCGCCGCTGGGCTGAAGCCCGCTTACGCCTGGCATCACGAAACCCGACAGGCTGGAAGCCTGTCCTACTCAACCCTCACTAAAATCGGAAAATACCCTGCGAGAAAGCCTTCGCGGCTTCCTCTTTTTTCTATGCGCGAGCCCGCCCGCCCCCGGCCTTGAATTGACTCCAACCTGCGCCTTTCGCTACGATGCCAGAGGGACGCCCCGCACGGGACCGCCACAAACAACCAAGGGCCGGCGCCAAATTCCCACACTCGTATGTTTATGTGCCGCGAATGCGAAAATGAAATCAACCAGGCCACCGAGCTGTGCCCGCACTGTGGTGCGGACCTGACCGAGGCCATCCCCGGGGCCGAAGCGCCCAAGCCGAAGCCGACCTTGGGCAAAATCCTGCTGCGCTGGGGCATCCTGCTAGGAGTGCTACTGGCGGCCATCTGGAGCTTCCTGTGGTTCGTAGTGCCGGAGCGCCAGGGCGATCCCAAAGCGCAGGCGGAAGCGCGCGCAGCGGAAGCGCTGCGCGAGGTGCGTACCGCCCTGGCTGATTTCGCTTCCGCCCAGGGTGGCGCTTATCCCGAGCATTTTGAAGCGGTTGGAGAGCCGGTGCGGCTGGCTGCGCAGCTCGCCCAGAGCGTCAACTACCAGGTCCAGTACACACCTGGCCCGGTGGACCCCAACGGGCAAATCCGCTCTTTTTCCTTGCAGGCCAAGGCCGGAAATTACGGCTTCCGCAATTTCTATATCGACGATACGGGAATCCTGCGCGCGACACGCGAGAACCGCCCTGCAACTTCCGAAGATCCTCCCTTCTGATCTCCCCAGTTTTCTCCCTTTCGGCGTCAGCCGCTTTTCCTTCCGGGCTGCGGGTGCTTGGGAGTACAACCGCTGCCCCGGCCCTATCCTCGCGCGTTGTTCCTTACGGGACATCCGCGATTCGCGGCGTTGACACTGGCCGACCCTTCCAGTAACTAAGATTGTTTGTTGCTCGGAGCGAATCACCCTTTCCAGGAGAGTTTTATGAAGACTCGTTCCCCGTTACTGATAGCCATGACGTTTCTCACCTGCCTGTCCATTCTGGTGCCGCCCGACGTTCCCGCGCAGGTGGGAATGCGCGCCGGCCAGATTTCGCGTGCCATTCCCGAAGTGGCCATTGCGCGCGGCGGGCAGAACTTGAACGCCGTGGTGAAGACGCTGGTGGATTGGGGCGACGTGGTCAAGACCGGCGACGGCGGGCGCGCGCGCGTGGCTCTCGACGACGGCTCGGTGCTGAACGTCGGCTCCAGCTCCTCGCTGACGGTGACGCAGCACAATGCCGCCGCGCAGCAGACGCAGATCGAGCTGACCTACGGCCGCGTGCGCTCGCAGGTGGTCAAGCAATCCAAGCCCATGGCCAAGTTTGAAATTCACACCTCGGTGGGCGTCGCCGGCGTGGTGGGAACGGATTTTTTTCTCGGCTACATGAACGGCCTGTTCCAGATCATCGTCTATGACGGGCACGTGCGGTTCTGCAACCTGGACGGCGCGTGCGTGGACGTGCTCGCGGGGCAGATCGCTACCATTCGCGACGGGCATCAAGCGCCGGAGCAGCCCACGCAGGCGACCCCGTCGGAACTGACCGATGCGACGAATGCGACATCGGTGGGAGGATCAGCGCTCACCGGGACTCTCCCGGCGCATCATCTCACCGCGCTGCAGATCGTTGCCGTGGCTGTCAGCGTTGCCGTCCCCGCGGTCGTGATTCCGGTGGCCACGCGCGGCAAGCGCCCGCCGGCTCCGGGGAATACCTGCCAGACCAATCCAAGCTTCTGCTGATCCGGACCGGTGTTCGAATCGCATTCGAATCACAAAGGGAAAACGGAGGCCGGAATCACCCGGCCTCCGCGCTTTTTCGGACACCGATTCCGCGCCCCGGGCGTCTAAGGGATGCGGGGCCGTGGCGACACGCGGGCGCTGGAACGCATCTAAACACTTGGTTCGGTTTTGGATCCGCGCGGCGCAACGCCGCTGGAAGCACACGCCGGAAGGCGCGCGTTGAGATTGACGGCGCATAGGCATACACTAGCTTTCTTAACTTTGCAGCGTTTCTCGTCAGAATGGAGCGGTACTGTGAAAACATTCGGCTTCGTATTCCTCGCGTCCCTGCTCTCGCTGAATTTATGGGCGGCCAAGAATCCAGCGCACCCGCCCGCCCCTGCGCCCGCGGATGAAAAGACCGCCCAGGTGGCGCCGTCGCCTCTGATCTCGGCGATGAGCCAGGAACTGGACCGCGAGATGCCCATCCTGTCCAAGGCCAACCCGCCCGCTTACTTCATCAGCTACATCCTGACCTCTTCGGATCGCAGTGAAGTGATGGGATCGAACGGGGCGCTGCTGTCGAGCGAGGACAGCCACACGCGATGGCTGGAGACGCAGGTGCGCGTAGGCAACTACGACCTGGACGACACCCACAAGGTCGGCAATTCCAATCCCAACCAGGGAAGCTTTGGCACTTCGGTGCCGGTCGATGACGCGCCCGCGGTATTGCGGCGCGCCATTTGGGAGGAAACCGACAAGCAATTCCGCGCGGCCTCAGAAGCGCTGATCAAGGTCAATACCAGCAAGGAAGTGCAGGTGCAGACGGCCGAGGAGCACGCGCCGGACTTCGCGCGCGAGCAGTCGCACACGTTCTATGCCCCAGAAGTTTCCATTCATCCTGACCGCAAGCCCTGGGAAACGAAGGTTCGGCTTTATACGGCGGCGTTCCGTGCGTCGCCACAAATCCTGAATTCCATCGTCACCTTCAGCGCCACGGGCGACAACCAGTATCAGGTCACCAGCGAGGGGACGCGCCTGCAATTCGGGCAGGTCCATTACCGGCTCGAGCTTTTCATTCAGGGCAAGGCGCCGGACGGGATGGACATCAACCGCTACTACAATTTTGACTGGGCGAATCCCGCCGACGCGCCCGATGACAAGGCGGTGTTGGCGGAGGGCCAGGTTCTGCGCAAGGAACTCGAGTCGCTGGTGGCTGCGCCACTCGTCGAGCCCTACGCCGGGCCCGCGCTTTTGACTGGGCGTGCAACGGCCGTGTTTTTCCACGAAGTTTTCGGCCACCGCGCCGAGGGCTTCCGCCAGAAGGACATCAACGAAGGCCAGACCTTCGCGCGCAAAGTGGGCGAGGATATTCTTCCGAAGTTTCTTTCCATCTACGACGATCCCACCGAGCGAACGCTGGGCAAGAACATTCTGATCGGCTATTACCCCTACGACGATGAAGGGACGCCATCCGAGCGTGTGACGCTGGTCGATCACGGCATACTCAGAAATTTCGAGATGTCGCGCCAGCCGCTCACCGGCTTCCCTGTTTCCAACGGACACGGCCGGAGGCAGATCGGCGCGCAGCCGGTCTCGCGCCAGGGAAACCTGATCGTCGAGAGCAGCCAGAAGGTATCCAACGCTGAGCTGCGCAAGATGCTGATCGAGGAAATCAAGCGGCAGGGAAAGCCGTTCGGGCTGATGATCGACGACATTGCCGGCGGATTCACCTTCACGGGGCGCGGCCAGCCGCAGGCGTTCCAGGTTCAGCCACTCGTGGTTTACGAAGTGTTTCCGGACGGCCGTCCCGACCAGTTGGTGCGGGGCGTGGACATCGTAGGCACGCCGCTCGTTTCCCTCACGAAGATTGTGGCCACCGGCGACACGATGGACACCTTCAACGGATACTGCGGAGCGGAGTCCGGTTCCGTTCCGGTTTCCGCTTCGGCGCCCGCCATTTTGATTACCGAGATGGAAGTACAGAAGAAGGAGACTTCCACCGACAAACCGCCCATCTTGCCGCCGCCGGCACACGACCCGCAGGCGGTGAAGCAATGAAACGGACCGCGGGAAATCAGAGGAGAGCTGTGCTGAAAATTTTGACCAATTGGTTTGCAGGGCTCGTGGGGGTGGCGGCGCTCTCGCTGATTTTCGCCGGAACCGCCGGCGCAGCGCCTCCGCGCCATCCTGCCGATGTGGCTCCAGCCCAGCCGCCGCAAGGCGCTACGGCTAAGGACGCCGACCACACGCTGGACGCCATGCAGGATGAGCTCAATCGCGCGAAAACGCGCCTGGAACTGACCATTCCGGGCACCAACCAGCCGGCGCGGCCGTACTTTGTGCAGTACCGCGTGCTCGACGTGGATGTGCGCACCATCGTCGCGGAATTCGGCGCGCTGGTTTCCTCGACGCACGGGCGCAACCGCATCATGAGCGTGGACGTGCGCGTGGGCGACGACAATCTAGACAGCTCCAACTTCATTACCGACGAGGGCTTCGCCGGTTTCCTCGGCTCCACGGGCACCGTGGGAATCGATCGCGACTACGATTCCCTGCGCCAGGACCTCTGGCTCGCCTCCGATCAGGCCTTCAAGGCCGCCGTCGAGAACTATTCCAAGAAGCAGGCCTTTCTCTCGCGGCTGGCCAAGGCGCCCAGCATTCCCGATTTTTCTCCCGCCGATCCCACGGTGAAGGTCGATCCGCTGGTCGATCCGGACTGGAGCACACGCAACTGGGAGGACGAAGCGCGCAAAGTTTCCGCTGCACTGCGCGCGTTCCCGCAACTCTCCAGCTCGCGCGTGGCCTATCACTTGATCTACACCACCAGCTACATGATCAATAGCGACGGCACCAAGATCCGCGCCAACCGCAGCCTGGCGGCTATCGAGGCCAGCCTCGAAACCGAATCCGACGACGGCATGGCGCTGCACAACTACTACGCCGCCTACCGCCACCGGCCTGACCAACTGCCGTCGGCCGACGACGTGCAAAAGGCGGTGCAAAAAGCCGGCGAGGACCTGATCACGCTGCGCGTTTCGCCTCCTGCCGCCGATTACGACGGGCCGGTGCTGTTCGAGGCGCCCGCGGCTGCTTCCCTGCTGGTGCAGATGCTGGGGCCGTCGCTCTCGGGAGCGCGCGGGCCGCTGGCCATGCAGTCGGCCTTCGACCAACTAATGGATCGCCTGGGTGGGCGCAGCGAGTGGATCGGCAAGCTCGGCTCGCGCGTCCTGCCGGGCACGGTTTCGCTCGTGGATGACCCGACGGCCAAGCAGTTTCAGGGGCGCGATTTATTGGGCACGTACGAAGTGGATCAGGAAGGCGCGAAGGCGCAGAAAGTGGACGTGGTGACCAACGGGCTGCTGCTGAATTTCCTGATGTCGCGACGCCCGGGGCCCGATCTCGATAAAACGAACGGCCACGGGCGCTCGGCGTATCTCGGCGATTCGCGGCCCATGCCAAGCAATTTGTTTGTCTCCTCATCGGATGGGATTTCACCCGACGACATGAAGAAAAAATTCATGGCCGAGTGCAAGCAGAACGGAAACAAGTGGTGCGTGATCGTGCGTTCCATGGACAATCCGGTTCTCGGCGTGCGCGAGCAGGACGATTTGTCCGACATCGTCATGGGCGCGGCTTCCGGTGCGGCGACGGGCGAGCGTCTGCCGCTGCTGGTGTATCGCGTGGACGCCACCGACGGGCATGAGTCGCTGATTCGCGGCGCGCATCTCACGGGGCTGACGCTGCGCGCCATTCGCAACATCGCCGCCGTCGGCAACGATGCGACGGCCTTCGATTTCATGAACAGCCAGCAGGCCGGCTTCGCCGGAACGGCGCTGGCCGCGTTTGGCGCCGCCGATTCCGGCGTGCCGTCCACGGTGATCGCGCCGTCGATTCTGCTGGATGACGTGGAAGTGCGCGGCGCGCGCGGCGAGCCGGAGCGCCTGCCGCTGGTTCCTCCTCCGCCGATTAATTAGCCCGTAGCACATCGCCCGTAGCACAGACTTCAGTCTGTGGGTTTCCAATTGATCTTGGCTAGCGCGCCGGATTTGACAGGCACCCCATCCCAGCGGCTCATCGGCATTGCCCCGCTCATGCATTCTGGGCGCATTGACGGAAACCCACAGACTGAAGTCTGTGCTACCTCATCGTATAATCCCATCGAGGCTTCCCCCTATCGCTCAGTCCCCCAGCACGACCAAGCAGATGGCGGCGCTCGGGTCCATCGGCTCCGCGTTGGCGCTTGTCGGCCTGAAGGTGTTTCTGGCCGCGGTCACCGGCAGCCTGGGCGTGCTGTCCGAGGCGCTGCATTCCGGCCTCGACTTGATCGCCGCCATCCTGACCTTTCTTTCCGTGCGCATTTCCGACCGGCCCGCGGATTCCGGGCACACCTACGGCCACGGCAAATTTGAAAATTTCTCGGCGTTTGTCGAGACCGGGCTGCTGCTGGCGACTTCGGTGTACATCATCGTCGAGGCCTTCGTGCGCCTGCTGTTCAAGCAGGTGCACATGCAACCGAGCTTTCTCGCCATCCTGATCCTCGTCCTAGCCATGTTTATCGACATCATCCGCTCGCGCGCGCTTGCCCGCGTGGCGCGCGAATTCCCCAGCGAAGCGCTCGAAGCCGACGCGCTGCACTTTTCCACCGACGTGTGGAGCACCTTCGTGGTCATCCTGGGCATGGGCACGGTGTGGCTCGGGCAGCGCTGGGGCATGCCGTGGCTGCAGGCCGCCGACCCCATCGCCGCCCTCGCGGTCGCGGCCATCGTGATCTGGGTGGGCTCGCGCCTGGGGAAGCGCACGCTGGAGGCGCTCCTCGACACCGCGCCCGAAGGCTTGCAGAAGCAGGTGCTCGAAGCAGTGATGGGGCTCGAGGGCGTGATCTCCACCGAGCGGGTGCGCGTGCGCCGCGCCGGCAACAAGCACTTCGTGGACGTGACCATCAGCGTGCCGCGCTCGGCCAGCTTCGAGCAGGTGCACGCCATTTCTGACGCCGTCGAGCGGCGCGTCGGCGAAATCGTGCCCGCCGACGTGATGGTGCACATGGAGCCGCGCGCCGCCAAGGGCGAGCATCTCTTTGACGCCATCCGCGCCATCGCCGCGCGCCGCGGCCTTTCCGTGCACGAGATTTCCGCCGATCAGCTTGACGGGCGCCTCTTTGTCGAGATGCACCTGGAAGTGGACGAAAGCCTGAGCCTGCGCGAGGCCCATCGCCGCGCCACCGAGCTGGAGGAGGAAATCCGCGCGCTGCCTAGCGTCACCGGCCAGTCTCAGAGCGCCACGCCGCGCGTGAACATCCACATCGAGCCGCTTGGCACGCACATCGCATCGGTGAACGGCCAGAACCGCGAAATGGCGGGGCTCGGCCGCGCCATCGAGGAATACATCAGCACGCTACGGAACGAATATCCCGAGCTGGTCGATTGCCACGAAGTGCACGTCCGCCAGGTAGAGCACAAAATCCTGGTGTCCTGCCACTGCGCCATGGACGGCGCGCTGCCCATCACGCAAATTCACGACGTCACCGGCGAACTGGAAATTCGGGTAAAAGAAAAGTTCCCGCTGATCGCCCGCGTGACGATTCATCCGGAGCCGGTAGAGGAACGATGATTGTTGGGAGGGGTGGTTTCAGTGGCACAGGCACTCTTGCCGGTGCGGGTTTTGCAATGGCGGACATGCCGAGCATGCGCGTGCGGCTACAAAACCACACAGCGAAGAGTCGCTGTGCCACTTAAAATCCAGGCGCGCCGGAGGCGGCGGCTCTGGCTTCCGCCGATGCGGCGGCGGGCTGCGCGCCGAAGCGCAGGCGCTCGATCCAGCTTTGCGCTACCGACATGACACCGGTGTAGAGGAAGCCCCAGACAAAGAGGAGTAGGAACGGGGCGGTGGCGTAGTTTTCGTTTTGGATGGAGTACACCACGGTGAAGGCGAAATAAATCCCCAGCGCGATTTCCAGCCAGGGCATCCAGCCGGAGCGGTTGCGGTAGAGCTTTTTCTTCCAGGTGCCGGCCTGGCCTTCAATCTTGAATTTGGGCGTGCGCACGAATTCCGACTGCACGCCGAAGATCGCTTCGAGGACGGCCTTGGCATTGCGCACCGAGAGGCCGATGCCTACGGCCATCACGAAGGGCATGTACCAGATCGAGCGCGTCCACGTCTTGGGATACAGCACGCGCTGCGAGGCCAGATAGAAACCGGAAATCGAGCAGCTCGAAGCGATGAACAACGGCAGGTCGATGAACAGCATCTGGAACCAGCCCTGGTAGAAGCGCACGATCATCGCCGGCAACAGCAGCGTCGAGAGAATCACCATGAAGGGATAGCTGATGTTGGCGGTGAGGTGAAACACCGCTTCGGCCTTGACGCGCGATGGCTGGTCCGAACGCAGCATGCGCGGCAGAATTTTTTTGGCGGTCTGCATCAGGCCCTTGGCCCAGCGCGCCTGCTGCGCCTTGAAGGCGTTCATCTCCACGGGCAGCTCGGAGGCGCACTCGATGTCCGGCAGGTACAGGAATTTCCAGCCGCGGAGCTGCGCGCGGTAGGAGAGGTCGGTGTCCTCGGTGAGGGTGTCGTGCTGCCAGCCGCCGGCGTCGTCGATGACGCAGCGGCGCCACACGCCCGCCGTGCCGTTGAAATTGAAGAAGTCGCCCGCGCGGGAGCGCGCGCCGTGCTCCATGACGAAGTGGCCGTCGAGCAGGATCGTCTCCACCTCAGTCAGCGCGGAGTAATGGCGGTTAAGATAGGTCCAGCGGCCCTGCACCATGCCGATTTTCGGATCGGTGAAGTAGGGCAGCGTGAGGCGCAGAAAATCGGGGGCGGGCAGAAAATCGGCGTCGAAGATGGCGACGAATTCGCCGGTGGCGGAGTTGAGCCCTTCGGCGAGCGCGCCGGCTTTGTATCCGGTGCGGTCGGTGCGGTGCAGGTAACGGATCGGCAGGCCGAGGGCCTGGTAGCGCTCGACGCAGGCTCGCGCCACCTCCTGCGTCTCGTCGGTGGAATCGTCGAGCACCTGAATGTCCAGGAGCTCACGCGGATAGTCGAAGCGCGCCACGGCGTCCACCAGGCGTTCGATCACGTAGCGCTCGTTGTAGATGGGAAGCTGTATGGTAACCTTGGGCCACTCGGCGACTGCCGGCGGCGGGCCGGGCACGTTGTCGCGGTTCTTGAAGAAGGCGTACACCAGGTAGTAGCGATGCAGGCCGTAGGCGGCCAGGATCACCAGCACTAGGAAGTACGGGATCATGATGGCCAGGTCGAAGGCGTTGAGCTGGTAGAGGCCGCGGAAGGGATTGCGGCCGGGGTCGGTCAGCTTGGACCAATAGTTGAAGAGCGGCCCCTGCGCCGCGGCAACGAGACCTATCGCATGTTGCGAGAAAAGCAAAACGGACATCCCCCCACGCAAAAGATCGAGCTAACGCCGGCAATCTTCACAGGCCGCGGTCAGACCCAGCTTGTCTCATTCCGAGGCTGGTTTTTCGCCGAGGAATCTCTCTGTGCCTCGCGCCCAAATCGAAGAGAGATTCTTCGCTTCGCTCAGAATGACAAAGCGCATTGTTCTTCTCGCTGCCTGCCTCAATCACGAGCGGGACGCCTTTGAGTCAGCAGCAGGTGCCTGCCAGCCCGCCCGGCAAAAATCCCCAAGTTTTGGTCGCCGTCGTCGCCGTAGTGGCGCTCGAAGCCGTATTTGCCGCCATGGCGCGCCTCGGGGACCTCTCCCTGCGCATCCCCGAATTCATGGCCCTGGCGCTGGGCGGGGGCGTCCTGTATTGCATCGCCCTGTACGCCCTGGAGCACACCCGGGACCGCCAGGTGGCACTGTGGTTGGTCCTCGCGGGGGGCCTGGCCTTTCGCCTGACGCTCTTCCCGCAGCCGCCGTCGCTCTCGACCGACCTGTACCGCTACCGCTGGGACGGCCGCGTCCAAAGCGCGGGCTGGAACCCCTATGCGGTGGCACCCGCAGACCCGCGGCTTGCACAAATGCGCGATTACGGCTGGACGGTCATGCCTGTACCGGAAATTCCTACCATGTACCCGCCGCTCGCTGAGCTGGTCTATCGCGCGACGTGGCGCCTGCTGCCGGACCCGGTCTGGTTCAAGCTGCCGTTCTTGCTGGCCGATCTGGCCGTGGCGGCCATGCTCGCCGGGTGGATCCGTTCGACTGGGGGACGGAACTACCAGGTGGCGATCTACGCCTGGAATCCGCTCGTAGTGGTCGAATTCGCTTCCAGCGGCCACAACGACGCGCTTGCCATCGCCGGTGTCGTCGCTACGCTGATTATTATAAGGCGCACCCCAGCATTGTCAACGCTGTCACTGGCCGCCGGAGCGCTCTGCAAGGCGTTTCCGGCGGTGCTGCTGCCGCTGGCGCTGGTGCGCGCGGGCCTGCCCGGGCGGGTGCGCGCCTGGCTCGCCGCGGGGGCCTGCGCAGGGCTGGCGGCGGCCTGCGCCTGGCCCTACCGGCACGGCTGGCGGGAGTTCCTGGGCATGCTGCATGCCTACCAGCTGATTTTCCGGAACTACCACTCCAGCATCTATCCGTTGCTGCTGTGGGTCAGCGGCTCGCACGAAATCGCCGCCGGGATTGGCGAAGGCGCCGTTCTGGGGCTGGCGCTGTGGCTCGCCGCGCGCCGCGCCGACCCCACTCGCGCCGCGTTCCTGTTGATCGGTGCCGTCCTGCTCTTCGCGCCCAACGGCTATTCCTGGTATTTCACCTGGATCGTGCCGCTGCTGTGCTTCTACCCCAGTCCGGCGTGGCTGCTGCTCACCATCCTGGAATTTCTCTCCTACAAAATCTTCATCGACTACCGCGCCCTCGGCATCTGGCACTTCGATCCATTCTTTCAGTGGCTGTGCTACGCGCCGTTCTATGCGCTGCTGGCGTGGGAGATTTTGCGCCCGAAGAACGGGGGAATTCGCCTCCCCGCCCAGATCGAAATCTCGGAGCGGGAAGCTTAGGGAATCTGGGCGGGCCATAAGCCGCGGATGTAAACGGTGTCGTCCACTACTCTGTAAAAAACCATCCAGCGCCCTGCGAGCAACCACCGGTGACGTCTAAACCTTCCTTTCATCCGAACAGGATATAAGCGGGGGAACCTTCTGAGGATCCGGGTCTTCTCGAGGATTAGGGTGACTTCTCGGGGATCCAGTTCATTCAACAAACCCTCGACGTAATCCAGCCAAATGATCTTGGCCACTATTTTCGCTTCCTCTTTTTAGCGAAGCGCCGCTCGACTTCGGCTTGCTCGATCCCTCGACCCGCCCGGAAGTCTTCCGCTGATCTTTCCATCATCTTGATGAACTTTGGATCGGCCTCGATTTTTTCGAGGTACTCCTCCAGGGCCGCGTAAACTCCGATGGCTTCGCGCACGACCAAGCTGCGATTCCCCGCGCGCGCCTCCGCCAATTCATTGAGAAGGCGGTTGGATTTCTTGTCCAAGACAAATTGGTGTCGCATGGTTGGCCTCGAAATGCAGGCTACCGCAACTCGATCGGTGATTCAACATGATTCATGAATGGTATTGAATGGGGATGACACCGATCGCACCACGTGGGCCCTTAGAGATGAATGGATAACGTCACATCGGGGCGGGGGCCGGGCGGCGGGGGCATTTTCGAGCGGTCGACGGGGCGGTAGAGCGTGTCGCGCTCGACGGGGATGCGGCCGGCTTCGCGGATCAGGCGCTCGAGCTCGGCGCGCGGGGTGAACTCGGCGGTCTGGGCGCCGGCGTCGTGGTAGATCTTTTCCTCAACTACCGTGCCGTCGAGGTCGTCGGCGCCGAAGCGCAGCGCGATCTGCGCGATGCTCGGCGTGAGCATGATCCAGTAGGCCTTGATGTGGTCGAAGTTGTCGAGCAGGAGGCGTGAGATGGCGATTGATTTCAGGTCGTGGTAACCGGTTGTCGAAGGCAGGTGCGCGAGGCCGGTGTTGGCCGGATGAAACGCCAGCGGGATGAACGCCGAGAAGCCGTGTGTTTCGTCCTGCAGTTCGCGCAGGAGCAGCAGGTGCTCGACGCGCTCCTCCTCGGTCTCCACGTGCCCGTAGAGCATGGTGGCGTTCGAGCGCAGGCCGATCTGGTGCGCGGTGCGCGCGATGTTCAGCCACTGGCGCCCGCTGACTTTGTGGTCGCAGATGATCTTGCGCACGCGCGGATTGAAAATTTCCGCGCCCCCGCCGGGCAGCGAATCGACGCCCGCTTCCTTCAGCTTCAGCAATACGTCGCGAATCGAGAGCTTGGAGATGCGCGAGAAGTAGCCCACCTCCACCATGGTGAACGCCTTCAAATGCACCGTGGGACAGCGCTTTTTCAGGCCGCGCATCAAGTCCAGAAAATATTCAAACGGCAGATCGGGATGCAGGCCGCCGACCATGTGGAATTCCGTGGCGCCCTCGCGCATACCCTGCTCGGCGCGCTGGTAGATTTCCTCGAGCGCGTAGGTATAGGCGCCGGGCGCGTTCGGGTCGCGGCCAAAGGCGCACAGCTTGCAGTGCGCCACGCACACGTTGGTGGGATTGATGTGCCGATTCACGTTGAAGAAGCAGGTGTTGCTGTGGCGGCGCTCGCGCACATGATTGGCGAGCCAGCCGAGAGCCAGCAGGTCCGGCGAGCGGTACATGGCAACGCCGTCGGCGGCGTTCAGGCGCTCGCGGTTCAATACTTTGTCGGCAACCGGGATCAGCCGCTCGTCGCTAATTTGCAGTTCGCTCATCGCTTTTTGTAGCACAGCGACTCTTCGTTGTGC
>Ga0210398_10004419_pt1 | contig 13186 bp, 13 predicted proteins | sample IncBWC4OmetaG_FD_161047 | JGI IMG/M metagenome (GOLD analysis project Ga0210398, IMG submission 161047) | Forest soil microbial communities from Barre Woods Harvard Forest LTER site, Petersham, Massachusetts, United States - Inc-BW-C-4-O | ecosystem: Environmental > Terrestrial > Soil >... | reverse complement strand
GCTGTTGAAGCGCGCGTAAAACCACCTCAGATTACCCGCCTGGATCCAAAGGCCACGCTCGCCGTCGGCCAGCCAGTTACGCATTTGCGCATGTATGACAAACGCGACCGTGCTGGCGTCGGCCGGAATCGGTTCAGCGACCGCCACGGTAGGAGATCCCGCCGCAAGTGCGGCAACGGCGGCGGACATGCCCCAGATACTCGAGATACTCATGGGTATTTTCCTATGCGGTAGCGGCCTGTAGAGCCCTCGTTGGAGAGATCGTAATTGCCGCGAGAATGACGACAGCGGTGACATCGGTATGCATCGGTCGCGATGCGGCCTTCCACGGCACCGCCTGAGACCCGGTCGCAGCCGAGGTCGCGGCGACTGACACGTCACACTCCCGGAAAACTCCAATCCGCTGCGGGCATGAAAGCGGAGGGGCGTCGGGTCCGCTTCCGCAGCGTGGCCCACGCCCAATTGAAGAACTCAGACCAGCGATTACGCTCGCCTACAGTCACCGGTTGAGGAGCACTGTCCATGAAGCTGGCGCAGGGCAAGCACGATGCTGCGGAGGCCAGCGCGAAGGGCATCTCCAGCAGAACCTTGATCCATCTCATCCGCTCATCGCCACAGCGCACAGGCTGGCAGCGCCAGCGACCTGAGATCGGGGACCGCTCTTCTAATGAAACGGTTGGGCCAGGGGCGGAATCGAACCACCGACACGCGGATTGTAAACTTGCAGCGCTTGCCAGCCCCGTTCCCAGGCACACCAAGGCACAATCACGGCACACCCAGTCTGAGTTCGACACATTTCCGGCACACCAGTGGCTGCCTGGATCCTCACGGCCGCCTCTTTAACGATCGCATCCACGAGTATCTCGATCAGGCTGTTCGTCGCAACCCTAGCCAATGGGGACGGCGGCGAGGCGGTGGCGTTCGACGGTCCGGTCAGCGGATCCCAACCTGTCGTCTAACCGGCGAGAAGGTTAAGGGCCATCCGGCGCTGTAGCGTGAATGTCGTGGGCGCCGAGGGGTAAGCATTCAAGGTCGAAGGCTACCGACACTTCGCCTAGATAAATGGAGCGCACGGCTCGCACCAGAGCAGCACTATCGGCGAGAGCAAAGTCCCCTGCCAAGGGGCGACCGGCGGGCAACCCCATTAGGTGACTGAGTACCACCCGCTTCGCGCCGGCGTCCGCAGCGAGCTTGGCGAGCTGCTGGGGCAGACCGATCACCCTGACAAAGGGGTGCCCGGCTCCCGAAGGACTCAGCGCGGTGTGGAGAACGAGTATGTCGGTGCTCCTGGCAAAGGTTGAGAAGCCTGGATCAGTGCCACTTTGATCGGCGCCAAAAACAACGCTGAAGTCAGCTCCGTCGAACCGATACGCGAGCGTCGGTGCCTTGCCATGGGGAACCGGATAGGCGGATATCTGGACGCCGCGCAGTTTCATGACCGGCATCCGTTGCGCGGGAGAGACGCTGATCTCTCTGATGTCCAAATGAAATGCTGCTTCGGGCCTCATCACCGTCTGCACGAACGGAAATGCGCCGGCAGATCCGAACAAGCGCCCGATAAAAGAACGGATGCCCGGGAAGGTGTCATTGCCAGCCGGTCCCACCACCAGCAAAGTACGGTCGCGATTCAGTACGTCCTCATCCCAAACGAGTCCCGGCAGGTCCGACACATGGTCTGGGTGATCGTGACTGATCAAAACAGCATCGATGTCACCGGGATCCGCGTTTGCGCGAGCCAGATTCACAATGCTACCGGGACCCACATCGACGATGATCGCGGGACGACCGGATAGCCACAGGAGATAGGAGGTGGACGCCCTGCCACCACCGTTTAGCGGACCGCCGGAACCGAGAACCTGCAAGGCGGGACGCAGGTCCCGACCGCACACGCGCGCGTGTGAAGAGGCGCCCGGCGTCTGGCGCACGCTGGTCGGCACAGCCTCTCGAGCTGCGGTCAGGGTCGCCGCCAATCCGAGGCAGACAGCCAGCCCGTGGCCAATGCGTGGAGCTGCGCTTCCGCAGGAGCGCTTCGATCGCATAAGTCGTCCGGTGTTCCTAGAAAAGCGAACCGCCCTCGCCCACCACTTCATCGCGCACTAACGGAATCGTTGGTCGGCCGTACGACAGGAACCTAACGTGCAAATTACGCAATCGCGTCTCGGGATCGTCGCTCCTGGCGCCACCGGGCTGCTCCAACGAATCGAAGAGCGAGGTCTTTGGCGATTGAAGGGTAGAAACCGACCGGCACCTGACACCGGCCTTATGGTCCGGGTGTACCAGCACGAGTTTCTCGCCGATGTGGCGCCTGACTAGTAGCGGTCACGTCGCCCACCACTCCAGAAACTTCAAACAGGTTCGCCGTATCGCCGGTGTGCAAAAACGCAACGCTACTGCCCTTCTCGACTCGCCCGGTGCGCACGTGGTCTAACAGCCCGGCGAACCCTTTCCCGGTGTAGATGGGACCAACGAAGACGCCATCGGACGTGGCCAGTTCCTTGAGCGCGGCAGTGCCCTCGACCGACGGCACCGCGTAATCCTCGCCGATGAACCTCTCGTCGATGTCAATCTCGTTGTAGATTTCCTCATCACTGCTCGGCCTTAGGTTCAGGGCTTGAAAGACTTGCTTGACACGGTCGACGATCACATCCTTGTTCATCCAGCCGCCCGGCCGGTACGAATTGATCGCTACCGATCGGAACTTGACCCTGTGGCCTGTAAGGAGCTTGGCCGCGAGCATCCCCGGAAGGGCGGTACCCGTCCCAGCAGTGTGATAAATGTAGTCGAGTTCGACCTCCAACGCGCCGGCTTGTTCGATCATTTCCGTGAAGGTGAGCGCGTGAGCGACAAAGCCGTAGGGATGAGCGCCACCCGTCGGGACGATGAGTACCTTGTGTCCTTCGGTTTGCAATTTCGCCGCGTGGGCTTCCATCGCGCCGACAATCCGATCCTTCTCATCTGTCGAGTTCCAGTACGCAGCTCCCACCGTGGTTAGGAAATGTGTCTCGGCGCCCATTATCTGGCTCAGGAGCAGGTTGCCGCGGTATTCGGCCACTGAGCCCTGTCGTTCATCGCGGGTGAGATACAGAATCGGGGTAATTCCTGCGACTCGTGCTGCGGTGACGAACTGCATGCCTGAGTTGGTCAGGTACGCTCCCTGTGTGATGATGGTATCGACACCATCCTTCAGCGCTTGGCCGATGATGAATTCAGCCAGCCGCGTCTTGCTGCCGCTGATCGTCCCGGGTCCGGCCATGTCTTCACGTTTCATGAAGAAGCTTACGCCGTAGAGACGCGAGAGGTTTTCGAGCTTGTGGAAAGGCGTCGGATAGAAGCCGATACGCCTTCTCGGCAACTTGGCTACGAGGTGTTCCAACTCGGCGAGCTGCGGCATTAGTGTCTCAATTGGGACATTTATCTTTAGATGGCGCCCCGCAATGGAGGGCACTATTCCCGGAAGGATCGATAAGATCAAACGAATGATTCTGATTTCAAGATAAGACCAAATGATGTACTGGTAAACACCAGCCTGCCCGAGCGCGGCAAATCAGTTGATCACCCGTCGGCGGCAAGCATGCTGTGCACAGTGTCTGCGAGCCCCTGCTCGAACGCGGTCAAACTCGCTGGGGCCTCACGTGACTCGAGACGCGACGTGTAGATGAATCGCGTCAACGGATTCTCGACTATCCGTTTCGCCACCACCCTGGAGGACGCCCGTAGTGTGGCGAGTTTCGGTAGCAAAGCGATACCGAGGCCTTGATCGACCAGACCAAGGACGGTTTGGAAATCGTCACCATCAAACTCCAAACGTCGCTTGAAGCCCGGTGTACGACTGAGTTCTGCAAGAAGCTCAAGCGGCCGTTCAATCACGGGAGACCCGATCCAGGCGTCGTTGGCGACCTCTGCCAGCTGGATCTGTTCGCAGCCTGCGAGCCGGTGCGCCACAGGCAGCACCACCAGCACAGGGTCCTCTACAACCAGCGAGCGGCGAATTCGGGCCGGCGGCTTGCGCGGGGCTCGGTCATAGTCGAACGTCAAGGCGAGATCGAGGTCACCTCGCAAGAGCTGCGCATAGCTCATCTCTGTTTCAAGCTGAGCGAGCTTCACATGGATGTCGGGGTGGGTTTGACGAAGCCGAGCTAGGGCACGGGGAACCACGCTCACGGCGGCCGATGCAAAAGCGCCAAGTCGCACACGGCCAGCCCGTCCCTCGCTGAGGGCGGACAGTTCTTGCAATGCAATTGCCGTAGCTGTGCGCACTGCGAGCTCCGCTTCCAGCAAGACTCGCCCTGCTTCAGTGACTCGGACCGGTCTCCGATCCAATACCCGAATGCCTATGCGGTGCTCGATCTCGGCAATTTGCTGCGACACCGCAGATTGCGTACACGCCAGCTCGTCAGCAGCGGCAGCGAATGAGCCGTGACGCGCGACCGCTTCCAGCGTGATGAGATGCCGTGGGTTGATCGTATCCATCCAGCATCAATCCTACTTCACTCAAGGAGAATAGTGATTAGACAGGGTTATGTCACAGCGAAAACTTGGTTTGGGTTGCGAGTTTGGCGAACCTCCGACACGCGGATTTTCAGTCCGCTGCTCTTATGGGAGAGATCAGCATGGAAGGCAAACGGGCGCAGCTATGACCGCCTGCGGTCAGGAGCGGGCATCCAACGGGTGCCTATTGGGTTCCCGGTAGCGGACGCTTGAGGCTACTTCGAGCGCGCAAACGGTCCTGCGCCGCAACATTAGTACGGTGCACCAGGCCGGCATACTATCCGCGGCTCGGGGACGACACCGAGGCTCCACTAAGCAGCAACAACTGGGTAAAGGCGAGTTGCGATGAGGCTCCTATTGCCAGCATTGCTGCTGCCCGCTGTGGCGCTCGCCGGCACCGGGTTCGACGGCACGTGGAAGACGAACATGGCATCCCTGAAAGCGACCGGGAAGCCCCTCGTTCTGTTGCTCGCCGCAGGCGAATACACCTGTTCGAGCTGCAATCCACCGTACACGGTGAAAGCAGACGGTGCTGCGCATAAGGTGACTGGCCAAGCCTACTTTGACACCGCACAGGTGAAAGTGACTGGGCCCAACTCGGTTGAGATCGTATTGAAGCAGGGAAGCAAGGAGATCGTCCGCTTCAGCGATACGGTCTCTGCCGATGGCACGCTTACCAGCAAGGTCACGAACCATATGGGCACGGAGACCGCGACCGATACGCTGACGGCCAAGCGCGTGGGCGCCGCGCCCGCGGATTCCCACCCGCTCTCTGGCTCCTGGCTGGAGCAGCAGCACGTGGCAGGTGACCTGCGTCCGGTGCAGTACCGTATGACCGCCGACGGATTCCAGATGCGCTGGAATGGCCAGAGCTATGACGCAAAGTTCGACGGCAAGGAGTATCCGGTTGTCGGGGACCCAGGGAAGACTACGGTGTCGCTCAAAAAGATCGACGATGCCACGGTGGAGGAGACTGATCATCGACAGGGCAAGGTCGTCGATGAGATTCGTCTGGCGCTCGCGCAGGACGGGAACACGATCACGGTCATCGACAGCGATGTTGCGCATGGACAGACGATCAATTACACACTGGAAAAACAACGATGAGTGGTGGCTCGCAGCAACCGGCCGTACCCCTGCACGAGGAAGTACAGTGACCCGGAAGTGGTGCTGTCCACTGGCCTCGAACCTGGTCGCTGATCGGCCACAGATGAGACAGTCGAGACGGCAGTTGGCTTCCCGATAGCGGTCGATGCCGTGCGTGGTGGCACGGCGAGGGTACTATTGTCGTGCCTCTCCTCGTTACAAGCGCAACGGGTGTCAATGGCGACGGATATGGAGCCCTCCTTGCTTTCGATCGCGGCGGCAGGCCGCTCGGCACCTTCAGCAACGACGCGCGCATTGCCGACCCGCGCGGGCTCGCCGTCGATCAAAAGAAGGAACTACTCTTTCTCAACAGCGGCAGCGATCGAGTCCTAGCGCTCGATCGGAACGGGAAAGTGGTACGGGACACCGGACCAATCCCGCAATTGGACCCGGGTGGGGGTACTTTCGCACCCGATGGTCGTTATTGCGTCGGACTGCGCAGCGCGCGCACGATCATGGTCTTCGCTGCGACGCTGGAGGACCCTGGAGAGCGCATTCTGCCGCCAGGGGTTGTGCCGTTTCCTCGCGGGTTTGCCTTCAGCCGCGACGGCGCACTGTTCCTCGCCTCTGGCATCGGCCCCAATGGCGAAGGCGACAACACCATCGTTGCGTTTGCCCGGGGTCAAAATCTCAAACCGTCGCGGCTGGTCTCTGATCCGGAGCTCAGCCCACTCGACCTCGCCATGGCACCCAACGGCAACATCGTGGTCTCCAGCGAGCACCCGTTCGGGCTGCCTGACGCGGTAACCAGCGTTCGAGAGTATGGCGCAGCAGACGGCCACCTCATCCGCGTCTTATCAGCCGGCGGATCGGCGGAGTTCCGCACACCCCGCGGTCTGCGCTTTGCTCCCGACGGCACTCTCTACTGCGTCGCCCGAGACGAGGTCATAGCCTTCGATTTCCCGAGCGGTCGATGCCTTGGCGCCATCGTACGATTCCCGCGACTGAACGGGCAGGCAGTAGTGCTTTTCCCATGACACTTGCACAGAAACGGCGTTAACACCTGAGGAAACGACTTCCTCTGCTCCAGGAGGGCAGCGGAGTGATGTATTTCGGCCGCCGCCCAAAGCGGACAGGTCGCTTGTTCCGTTCTGGGTCGCTATTGCGAACCCTGGAACAAGGGCAAGCCCGTAGGGCAAAAGGCACCTCTGCGCCTCGAGGAGATCTGGGCGATCCGGATACGCCTGCAGCTAGCCGAGCGCATCCGGGACTTGCCCTGTTCAACCTGGCGGTCGACAGCAAGCTCCGCTCCTGCGATTTGGTGCAGCTCCGGGTGAAGGACGTCACCCGCGGCGACCGTGTGGCGGCACCGGCGATTGTCATGCACCAGAGGACATGGCGTCCGCGGGCATTGAGGTAGACCACGCCCTTGAAATGGCCGAGCAGACGGAAGTCTGAATGCGTCTGCCGGTGGGCGGCCGATCACTCGGGAGCCTCGTCGGCTGCCGCAGGATGTGCCCAACATCCTGATCGTGCTGATCGACGATGCCGGCCCTGGCTTGCCGACGACCTTTGGCGGCGAAGTAACAACCCGCACTATGGATCGCATCGTCGCTGAGGGGATCACCTACAACCGCTTCCACACCACGGCTATGTGCTCGCCAACGCGCGCCTCATTGCTCACCGGGCGCAATCATCACCGCGTCGCGAGTGGTCAGATCGCCGAGCTCGCCAACGACTGGGACGGCTACGCCGGGACGATCCCGAAAAGCAGCTCGCTCGCCGCCGAGGTCCTCAAGGACTACGGCTACAGTACCTGCGCCTTTGGCAAGTGGCACAACACGCCGGCGACGGAAACCGCCGCGGCGGGTCCGTTTGAGAACTGGCCGACGAATATGCGGTTCGAGTATTTCTACGGGTTTCTCGCGGGAGAGGCCTCGCAGTACGAACCGAATCTGGTGCGCAACACCACCAGCGTCCTGCCGCCCGTACGCCCGAGGAGGGGTATCACTTAAGCGAAGATCTGGCGGATGACGCCATCGGTTGGTTCGCGGCTGTACCGCCAGGAAAGCGTCTTCCAGCGGTCGCGACTGGCCTAACCTCGCTCGACGCGGGCGCAGTGGGTCGGTGCTTGCGGGCTGAAACTCCAGCCACTGATCGACACGCTGAAGAACCTGTTGCTGACGCGAGCGGTGCTGCATGCCGATGAGACGCCGGCGAGCCGTCGGCAGGCCCTGCGATGCGGCCGGCGCCTAGGCCGAGCGCGTGAAACCGTCGGCACTCCAGCCTTCGCTGCCGACCCCGTGGTGGACTGTGAACAAGCCGCGCGGATCGTAGCGCCGCTTCACCTGCAGCAGCCGAGCGTAGTTGCCGCCCCAGAACGCCGCCTGCCAGTCGGGCTGGAAGTAGTCCGTCTCGTTGACATAGGAGCCCGCGCCTGGCGCTGCGGCCTTGAGCGCCGCCATCGCCGCATGGACCCGCTCGCGCGCGTCCGCCAGGGCCTTGGCGTCAGGAAGCGGCATGCCACCGAATGCCGGCCCGCTGGACTCGGCGATGATCGCCAGGGCGAAGGCGTCCAGGACCTGCGGATTGGTCGCCGTGTCGCGCGAAGCGGCGATGGCCTCCGGCGGCGCGCCGGCCAGGCCCTTGTTGAAGTGGAAGCCCACGCTCCACTGGCGGGTGGCGGCGAACCAGGCGTCGACCAGCTTTGCGCGGTTCCCCGGCTCCAGCAGCGAGCGCGGCAGCCAGACCGAGGTGTAGGCGCTCCAGTAGGCGCCGACCTGATCGCCGTCGCCTGTCGACCAGAAGTTTCCGGCGGGCGTGCCGGGACGCAGGTCCCGGGTGATCGCGCCCGGGGCGAACTTCTCAATGAAGCCTGGGTCCCAGGACTTCCGCGCCGGCAACGCCAACGTCAGCAGCTCGTCCTGGCCCTCGTAGTCGCCCGGATTTTCGTTGCAGAACGCCACCAGCGGAGCCCACGTGGCGCGCGCCTCGGCCTGCGTGAGCCCCTGGAACACCATCTGCACGCCCAGCCGATTTTTGCGCCCACCGCGCACCTGCTCGCCCCAATGCGGATTGCAGAGGCTTTCGGAATAGAGGTCGACGAAGCGGGCCAGGAGCCGGCGATAGGCATCGTCCGACTTGGCGTGGATGCTCGCTTGAACAGCGCCGAAGGTCTCCGGCAGCGGATGGGTGGCGAGCGTGGTGCGGGTGACTACGCCGAACGTTCCGCCGCCGCCGCCCTTCAGCGCCCAGTAGAGGTCCGGCTCGCGCGCGGGATTGACCACGTGGACCTGGCCGTCGGCGGTCACCACCTCCGCCTCCAGCAGGCTCGCGCCCGCGGTGCCGAAGCCCTTAGAGTAGCTGCCGAAGCCGCCGCCCTGCACCAGCCCAGCCACGCCCACGGTTGTGCAGCCTCCGCCCTGCACATAGCGCCCGTGCTCGGTGGTCACCGCCCGGTAGGCGTCCATCCAGATGCAGCCGGCGCCCAGCGACACTGCCGAGACCCCGGGCCCACTCATCCCCTGCGGCGTGAAGGCATCGTGCACGTCCACCTGTCGCATCTTCCGCGTCCAGATCATCAGCGAATCCGGGGCGTTGGAGGCGCCAAGATAGCTGTGGCCGCCGCCGCGGACGACAAGGCGCAGGTAATGCGTCCGGGCGAAGCGCACCGCTTGGGCCACGTCTGCCGCGTTCTCCGCCACGACGGCATAGGCGCTGGGCGAGGAGCGCCAGGCCTCGAACCAGCCCGAGCTCTGGGTCAGCCCCGGCTGGTCGCCGACATAGAAAGGGTTCTTGATCAGCTCGCGAATGGCCGGGTCCGAGAGGTCCGGCGGCGTCGGGCGGATCAGCCGGCCGCCGACCGCCTGCCTCAGGCCGTCCCAGTCGCCTTCGCGCGGCCAGGCCGCGGTCCCGGGCCGGGCCCGCCCGGACGGCACGGCGATGGCGGGCGCGCCCGGCATCGCCGCGCCTGCGGCCAGCGCTAGGCCGGTGGCCAGGAAGTGTCTGCGGATCATGGGAGAGCTTCCTTCGGAGGTGCGTCGCAAGCACGCGGTGCGCACAATGATGTTCAAACAGGGTCCGTCTTTGCTAGAGGCCGGCCCATGTAGTGTGTCTGGTCGATCACTCCCCTGCAGGATGAGCTGACGTTTGACTTCGCGCGAGCGGTCTAGAATCGCTAGCCACGGACTTAAGGATATCCGCTTCCCAGCTTGGGACCGAAGTCTGCAATTGCATTGTTTCGGACGCAAGGCTTGTCCGAGTTCGGGACGCTCGTCTCTTCGGCCAGGTCCCTGAGAAGCCGTTAGATCTCATGAAGTATCGCCACTTCGACACCGGCTCAAGTCAGCAACGCGGCCACCGCACGCTCACTCGCGCATTTGCGATGGCCGCGCTCCAGCGCGAGGCTGATGAAAGGTAACAAGTTCAGCTGTCCGTGCGCTTAGACAAGCGAAACGAGAATCTCTTAAGCCTCTTTGGCCTTTAGCCTCCCAGGGCGCTAGGGCGAACCGCGCTCTAGCGCGATTTAACGCGCCTGCGCGACTTTAAACGGCAACACCGTGTCGCCCGCTCGCAGACTGTCCGGCTAATCGGTCCGCGGCTGCATCCTCGAGTGTGGGTCCGAAGGATCCTGCCGGCGAAATTTCCATCCCACCTAGAACAATGACCAGCATCCGCCCTGCCACAGTCTTACGGCTGCTTTGTAAGCGCACGGCTCCGGCGGACAGGGCTCCGTCGGCAGGCCAAGATGCGCCAGACGGTGCAGGCCTCGTTGTCCACCTTGTAGATCGCTATGCGCCGGCGCGATTCGGACCTCTCGGACCTAAGAGCCGAACCGGATGTTGAGCCACTGCGCAAGGAGCCGCGCTTCCAGGCGATCGAGCGGGAGGTGAAGTTTCCAGATTGAACTCGCCCTCGACGGCATCATGTTTTCAAAGCCGGTTTCATTTAGTGATGGAACCTTCATCGAATGGCCGAACGTCGAAGCCATTCGATATGTAGATCCGTCGGCGATTTTGCATGACGTGCATTTGCGCCGTACCCGTCGCCGTACCCACTCGCTGCAGAGGCGATCGGATCGTTAGTCAGAATACGTCGAATTATAAAGTCCCTCGCAAACCTGAAAAATCAACACCCGGCGATACGTGCAACTGGGCGAGGAGTCGGTCATCTCGTCAGACGAGTCTGCTGGCGAATTGCGACGCAGAAGCGGCCGCGTTTCAAATACGCCTTTGCGGCTGACGCCAGCGGCGTAGCCCTCGATGATCAGGATCCGTCTCTGAGTCATATCTGCGCGTTCTTAATGAGATCTTGAAAAGAGTCGAACGGCCTCTTGAAAGTCACCGGGCAGCATATGAATCAAGACGGACACCAGTACGAGCGCGCGTGTTCGGGAAGGACGGAGCGTTACGCTCATGAGACCTTGCAATCGAACAATAGGTGCTTGGCGTGCGGCGTGTACTGGGTGACAGACATTCGCTGCTCCGTCGGCGAATCAGACGCAAGCTCCAATTCTCGCCGCGGCCCCCAATTGGCCCCCACGACACATTGTTCAGGCCTCGCGGACCGCGGGCCGCCTAGGATCAACGTCTGCCGCCCTGAATTGTTCCGGGACCCGAAATTCGAGCGCCTGTACTGCAACAATTCCGTGCCAAGCGGTGAGGACGCTTACGCTGCAACAAGCCTGTCCGGGGACTACTTGGGCTGTCGCGCCGCTCGCCGATTCGCGGGCACACTTCTTCGGTGCCTCGTCACGGACTTCGGGGTGTCGGCTGCCTCAAACAATTGCCGAAACCCGTGTTCCAACAGTTCGACGGCCTTCCCCAAGGCGCCAAGTTGCCCAGCCCGGACTATCGCGACGGACGGGTGCAGGTCAAACGATGGTGGACGCAACACTTTCACGGTGTCGACAGAATGATTCCTGGCAATAAAGCGAGCAGGCAGCAGCCCGACACCATAACCGGACTGAACGAACGCTAGCTGCAAATGCATGTTGTGGACTTCAGCCGCAATAGTTGGGGCGAAGCCGGCACGCTCCATCCGATCGATGAGGCTTGCCCGAAGCGGGCAACCGGGCGGATTGAGCACCCAGGGTGCTCTGCCCAAACTTTTCCAATCACCGTCCAGGTTGCCTGCGGCGCCTTGAACGATCTCCATGCGGTCGCTAGCGATGATATTCGTCAGAAGAGGTGGAGGCGCGGCTTTACCTTCGGGCAAAAGCACGACTGCAACGTCAAGCTCACCCGCGAGCAGCCGGTGAAATAATTCACCGGTAAGTTCGCTCAACAGCCGCAGTTGGACCTTGGGGTATTTTTCAGTCAGCGCCCGAATGGGGGCCATAAGCGTCCCCTCGGCCAGGGGATGCGAGAACCCGATGCGCAAGAGGCCGTAAGGTTCGGCGTCGCTCGACGTAAGAGATTTCAGGGCCTCCGTCCGTTGCAGCAAATCTCGCGCTTGTTCGAGCACTCTGGAACCGAGCGAGTTCAGACGCGGAGGCTTTACCGAGCGGTCGAGCAACTCGGCACCCAATGCAGCCTCCAGCCTTTGCACTTGCCGGGTAATCGCAGAGGGCGTCCGGAATAGACGATCGGCTGCACCGGCGATGGACCCGGCATGGGCGAACTCTACTAGGGCGCGTAAATCATCGAGCAAGGGGATCTCCTAAGGCGTTTCTCCCGACGAATAACAGAATCGTGCTCAAATGGCAGCATAATCGTGATAATAATGAAGTGGTGGAATTTTATGTCTTGCATGAGGATATTAGGGAATTCATGTTTCTGCGGAAATCTGTATGCCTCATGCGATGCAAATTCGGCAGACGGGCGGTCGCGAGGTTCTGAACTGGACAGCGGTCGATGTCGGTGAGCCCCGATCGGGTCAGGCGCGCCTGCGCCAGGCGGCCGCAGGCCTCAACTTCATCGACGTTTATCACCGCACCGGATACTACCCGCAGCCGCTTCCCTTTATCCCCGGCCTCGAAGGCGCGGGGACCGTAGAGGCAGTCGCCCAGGATGTGCGCGGTCTGAAAGTCGGCGATCGGGTGGCCTACGCTGGTCCTACCGGCGGCTATTCCGAGGTGCGGCTCATAGAGGCCGATCGGCTGGTGAGATTGCCGGATGCGATTTCCTTCGATCAAGCGGCCGCGATGATGCTGCAGGGTATGACTACTCAGGTCCTGATCCGGCAGGTGTATCCCGTCAAGGCGGGTGACTCGATCCTCGTGCATGCCGCGGCGGGCGGAACGGGTCTCATTCTCTGCCAGTGGGCGGCCGCCCTCGGCGCAACGGTCATCGGCACCGTTTCGACGGAAGCTAAGGCCGAAATAGCCCATGCCCACGGCTGCAGCCACACGATCCTCTATACGAAACAGGATTTCGTAGCGGAAGTTTCCCGCATCTCCGGCGGTGAGAGACTGCCAGTGGTTTTCGATTCTGTCGGCAGGGATACATTCCTGCGCTCGCTCGATTGTCTAAGACCACGCGGATTGATGGTCACGTTCGGGCAAGCCTCCGGTCCCATCGATCCCATTGCGCCTGTTCTACTGTCGCAGACGGGTTCACTGTTTCTGACGCGCCCATCACTCTTCGACTACATAGAACGACGCGATGCGCTC
>Ga0210398_10004418_pt1 | contig 13186 bp, 14 predicted proteins | sample IncBWC4OmetaG_FD_161047 | JGI IMG/M metagenome (GOLD analysis project Ga0210398, IMG submission 161047) | Forest soil microbial communities from Barre Woods Harvard Forest LTER site, Petersham, Massachusetts, United States - Inc-BW-C-4-O | ecosystem: Environmental > Terrestrial > Soil >... | reverse complement strand
CGACATCCGCGGCACGGGCGGCCGGTCACTCATGGAGAAATTCGCGGACGGGCCGCGCTCCTACCTCGGCATCCAGACCGCGGGCTTTCCGAATTTCTTCATTGTCAATGCCGCTACATTTTGTAATTTGCCACGCTGCCTCGAATGGCTGGCGGAATGGGTTTCCGATGCGATCGGTTACCTGCGCGAGAAGGGATTTACCCGCATCGAAGCGACGCCGCAGGCCGAGGACAAGTGGACCCGGCGCGCCGAGGAGCTGGCGGAACGCTCCTTCATGACGCGGCGCGATTCCACCTCCAGTTCATGGGCGATCGGCGCGAACATTCCGGGCAAGAAACGCGCGTTCCTTTTCTACGCGCGTCCCGCGCCGGCCTATCGCAAAGAGTGCGAGCAGGTCGCGGCCAAAGGATACCAAGGCTTCGAGCTCAAGTAGGAGAAAAACTATGGCGGTGAAAATTCATCCGATGCTGTGCGGCGTGCTTGAAACCGACGCCGCGGGAATCATGGCGAAGCAACCCGGTCGTTTGCGCTTGCCGATTCCGAGCTACCTCATCGTGCATCCCCGGGGCACCGCGGTGTTCGATACCGGGCTGCATAGTGATTTGCAGAAAAATTCCGATCGCCTGGGACCGCTGGGCAAAATGTTCCAGGTTTTCTTTCGTCCCGGCGAGGAACTTGGCGCACGTCTGCGCGCGCATGACGTCGATCCCGCGCGCGTTGATTACCTGATCAATTCGCATCTCCACTTCGATCACGTCGGGGGCAACCAGGATCTGCCGAACGCGAAGCTGGTGGTCCAGCGCCTCGAATGGGAGGCGGCGGCGAATCCGGAACTGATCCGCAAGAATGGCTACAATCGGAAGGATTTTGATCTCGGGCATAAATTGCTACTCGTTGACGGCGAACACGATCTCTTCGGCGACGGCAGCGTGACGTTGATCCCGACATACGGCCACACCGCGGGGCATCAATCGCTGCGGGTGCGCAATGACCGCGGCGAAGTCGTCATGACCGCCGATTCCTGCTACATGCGCCAGGCACTCGAAGAGATGGTGCTGCCGCCGTTCGCGCATAGTTACGACGCGATGCGCGAGGTCATCATGCGTTACCGCGCGATGGAGCGCGCCGGTGCGCGGTTGATCTTCGGCCACGATGCGGCGCAGTGGAACGAGAAGCAGGCGACGCTGACGCAGCCGCTGCAATAAAGGCGCGCCATGAACATCGACTACGATCCGTTTTTCTCCGCGCATCCCGAGGATCCATATCCGGTCTATGCGGCGTTGCGTCGCGAGGCGCCGGTCTACTGGGCGGAGCGCTCCAAAACCTGGGTCGTCTCGCGCTACGACGATGTGATGAGCGTGCTCAAGGACACCGCGCGCTTTTCTTCCGATGCGATGGCGACCGTGCTGGTCGGCGCGACCCCGCGCAGATCATATGACGGCACGCCCGGCGCTCCCCGGCCCAGTGTCGTCACCAGCGATCCTCCCGTCCACACCGCGCTGCGCGACGTGGTAAATCGCGGATTCACGCCGCGGCAGATTTCCGCATGGAAACCCGAAGTGGAGAAGATCGTTGACGAATGCGTCGCGAATATGCGCGCGAAGACGAGCTTCGATTTGGTTGCTGACCTCAGCAATCCGATGCCGGTGATCGTTATTGCAAATGTGCTCGGCGTCGATCCCGCGCGTTATGCGGATTTCAGGAAATGGGCCACCATCATTACCATGGGGATGAACGGCTCGAAGCGTCATCTCGGTTTCGTGGGAAGCGGTGCGGCAGCGGCCAGCACGGAGATGTCGAAGTACCTCGCGGAAATCATCGCGCGAAAAACCTCGGCATCGGGAAACGACCTGATCAGCGTGCTGGTCCGCGCGAAGGAGGGCGACGTGATGACGGCGCAGGAGGCCATCATCTTCGCCAACCTCCTGCTGTTTGCCGGCAGTGAGACCACCACCAATCTCATTGGCAATGCGATTTGCGCGCTGCTGGGCCAGCCCGAAACTCTCGCGCGCGTGCAAGCGAATCTCCAGCTGATAGCGCCGGTCATCGAGGAGACCCTGCGCTGGGATCCTCCGGTGCATTACCTTTTTCGCCGCGCGACCCAGGATGTCGAGGTCTCCGGCACGGTGATTCCCGAAGCGTCGATCGTCACTATCCTGCTCGGCTCCGCGAATCGCGATGAGACTGCGTGTGGAAGCGACGCGGCGGAGTTCATCCTCGATCGCAAGATGGCGAACCCGCATCTGGCGTTCGGTTTCGGCGCGCACTTCTGCCTCGGCGCCTCACTCGCGAGGATGGAGGCGACCGCCGCGCTCCAGCGTGTCATCCCGTTGCTTTCGAATGCGCGCCGCACCAGCGTCGCCGTGAACTACATCGATTCCTTCCAATTCCGCGGCCCCGCCGCTCTCCCGATGGAGTGGACCTGACTTGCGCGCGAGGTGGCGGCGGACTTATCGTCGCGAAAGATCGGAACGCAAAGGCCGACAATAAGGAGCGACGACTATGGCAGTACAAGTCGATTGGGATTCGAAGGTCTGCAGCCATTCGGGAAATTGCGTGAAGACGCTGCCCCGGGTGTTCAAGGTCGAGAATAAAAAGTTCGTCATCGATCCGGCGGCGGCCACCGACGAGGAAGTGCTCGCCGCGGTGAAAGCCTGTCCCTCGGGAGCGCTCAAGATCCGAAGCTAGCGTGGCGCGCGTTACCTTTCTCGCGTTCATTTCCATTAGAATTGAAGGCGGAGGCCTGTAAGCAGTGAAATTCCACTGGTTTGCTGAAGTTACCTACCCTCATCTTCCGGCTGATTTTCGCGAGCGTTACGACTCGGCATGGGTGACGCCGCCCGCTTTTTTGTGCGATCCGATCAAGGCCGGTGAAACCTACAAAATGTTTATCCGGCTGATGCAACTGGCCGACAAGGTCGGCTTCGACGGTCTCACCGTCAACGAGCATCATCAAACGCCGCTGGCGATGTCGCCGTCGCCCAACCTGCTGGCCGCCAGCCTCGCGTCGACCACGCACAACGCCACCATCGTGATCGTCGGCAATTCGCTGGCGCTCTACAACCCGCCCACCCGCATCGCCGAAGAGTATGCATATCTGGACTGTTTGTCGGGTGGACGACTGACGGCCGGTTTCGTCCTCGGCACTCCGATGGATTCGGTCTTTGCTTACGGAAAACCGCCGATCGAGATGCGCGAGCGTTTCGAGGAAGCGCGCCAGCTCATTCTGCGCGCGTGGAGCGAGCCCGAGCCGTTCGCATTCAACGGCAAGTACAACCAGCTTCGCTACGTCAACATCTGGCCGCGGCCGGTGCAAAAGAAGTTACCGATCTGGGTGCCGGGCGGGGGCGGCAGCGTCGAGACCTGGGACCTCGTCATCAAGCACGACTACTGCTACGGGCACTTGTCGTTCTCGGGGCTGTATTCGTCGAAGCCACTGGTCGATGCGTTCTGGGAATACGTCAACCATCAGGGCGGGACCACCAATCCCCATCGGATGGCCTTCACCCAGATCGTCTGTGTAGCAAATACCGACGCGGAGGCCGAAAAAAACTACTACCAGGCGGTACGGTATTTTCATCGCAACAGCGCGCCCAAAGCCGAATTCGCCGCTCCGGCCGGCTACGCCACGCCCAAGTCGACCAGGTTCATGGCCGAACTTGCGAAGCGCACCCATAGCAAGCTGACGCCCGAGGATCGCCTGCGCGCGGCGCGCGGCGAGATGAGCTTCTGGGAGTATGACGAGAAGGGCTACATCATTGCGGGAACGCCGGCCCGCGTGCGGCAGCGGCTGCGCGAGCTCATCACCGATTTGCGGATCGGGCAGCTCATCGCGACGCCGCACATGGGCAACGTTTCGGAGGAAATCGCGGCGGAGAACACGCGCCTCTTCGGTCACGAGGTGGCGCCCTACCTGCGCGATCTATGGGCCGATCAACCCGATCATTGGACCCCCGAGGCCAGTCAGAAGCTGGTCGCCGCCAACGCGCCGAAGATGAGCGGCAACGGCAAAGCGACCGTGACAAACGAAAGCGCCGCCGCGAAGTAGGAAACAATGAACAATCCGGTCTGCAAGATGTTCGGCATCGATTTTCCGTTGTTCGCGTTCACCCATTGTCGCGACGTGGTGGCTGCGGTGAGCCGCGCGGGCGGCTTCGGCGTGCTCGGTGCAACGGCGTTTTCGCCGTCTCAGCTCGAAGAAGAGCTGCGGTGGATTGATGATCACATTGACGGAAAACCCTACGGAATCGACGTCCTGATTCCGGAGAATCTCACCATCAAGGATGAGAAGAATGTCACCCGCGGGAAGCTCTCCGAGCGCATCCCCCAGATGCACAAGGATTTCGTGCGCGACCTGCTCGCGAAGCACGGCATCGAGGCGTCGCAGATGCTCGAGGAAGGGCACGTGCGCGCGCCCGACGCGCCGTTTTCGATGCAGGAAGAGCACGCGCTGAAGCTCATCGAAGTTTCCTTCAAGCATCCCATCAAGCTGATCGCGAACGCACTCGGAGTGCCGCCGGAGCGGATGATCGAGATGGGTCGCAAGCACGGGGTGCCGGTAGCGGCGTTGGTTGGCGCGCCCGAACATGCGGTCCGTCAGGCGAAAGCCGGCGTCGACATCATCGTCGCGCAGGGCGGCGAGGCGGGCGGCCACTGCGGCGAGGTCTCGACCATCGTGCTCATTCCGGAAGTGCTGCGCGCGATTAAACCGATTCGCAACGTTCCCGTTCTGGCAGCCGGTGGCATCATGACGGGACGCCAGATGGCGGCGTGCATGGCCATGGGCGCAGCGGGCGTGTGGACCGGCTCGGTATGGCTGGCGACGCAGGAATCGGAAACCTCGGAAATTTTCCGCGAGAAAATGATCGAGGCGCGATCGCGCGATACCGTTCGCTCCAAGGGCCGCACCGGCAAGCCCTCGCGCCAACTGAAATCAGCGTGGACCGATGCGTGGGAAGGATCGGGCAGCCCCGGCGCGTTGCCGATGCCGCTGCAAAGTCTCATCAGCGAGCCCGCGCTGGAAGTCGCGCAGCGAGCCGCGGCCCGCGGAAATCCCAGGGCGCGCGAGCTGGTGACCTACTTCGTGGGGCAGGGGGTCGGGCTCGTCGATAGCGTGAAAACCTGTCGCACCGTGGTCAATGAGTTCATGGAGGAATTCGCCGAGGCGCTGAGCGACATGCAGGCGCTCGCCGAAGAGTAGAAAACCGAGAGTAGCAAATATGGACACAGCGACGATCGACAATCCAAATCGATGGCGACTGGAAACTCCCGGCCACGACGGATGGAAACGCACCGCGCGTCCCGACGACCCCAATCGCTTTCTGATGATTTCGTGCGATTGCCACGCCAACGAGCCATTCAACCTGTGGTCGGAGCGCTTGCCAAAGGAATATCGCGCGCGTTTGCCGCGGATCGAGGTCGATGCGCAAGGTGCGAAGTGGGTGATCAGCGACGGGCTGCGGCGCACGCGACTTCAGGACAGCATCTTCGAGGGCGAGGATCTCGTTCGCAACAAGGCCGGCGCGATTATTTCCGAGCGGCTGGAAGATCGGCGTCGCGATGGCGTCGACGCTGAGATCATTTTTCCCAACAAGGGCCTTTTCATGTGGGCCACTTCGGATGCGAAATTCGCGCAGGCGCAGTGTCGAGTGTGGAATGACTGGGTGTGGGAAACTTACGCGGCGTACAACGATCGCATGTCGCCGATGGCGGCGCTGGCGACCGCTGACATCGAAGGGACGCGCGCCGAAATCGCGCGCGTCGCGCAGCTGGGATTCCGCGGCCTCACGCTGCCGTGCAAGCCGGTATTCAATTCACAGGATCCGCGAGATCCCAACTACAACCAGAAAGTCTACGATCCGATGTGGGCGCTGATCGAGGAAACCGGACTGCCGGTGACCTTTCACATCGGTACCGGGCGCGATCCGCGCGCCGCGAGCCGCGAGGGTGGCGCCGTCATAAATTATGTCGCGCACGCGCTGGTGCAGGCGATCGAGCCGGTCACCTCGCTATGCGCATCGGGCGTGCTCGAGCGCTTCCCAAAGATTAAATTCGCGGCAATAGAAAGCGGCATCGGGTGGGTGCCGTGGATGCTCGATGCGATGGACGAGGGCTATCTCAAGCATCACATGTGGGCGTATCCGAAACTGAAAATGCTGCCGAGCGAATATTTTCGCGCGCATGGCGCAGTCGCGTTTCAGGAGGATCGCGCGGGCCTCGGCCTCGCGAGGCAATTCGGTCTCGTCGACAATTTTCTATGGTCGAACGACTACCCGCATCATGAAGGATCGTGGCCGCATTCGGCGCAGGCAATCGAGCGTCAGATGGGCCTGTTCGATGACGAGGAGCGCGCGAAAATTCTCGGCCTTAACGCCGCGCGAATGTTCAACTTCGACATCGATCGGCTGATGGCCTACAGAAAGGCGGATCCTGTTTAGGAACGAAGCGTCGGCGTTCCCCTCCGGTCGGCTCAGGAGCCGGGGCTCGGCGCGATTCCTTTATGCAGTTCGTTCAGTCGCTTCACGATCGCTTCGGACCACAGGTTCATCACGTTCTCCGCATCGCCCCATTTCCATTGTGCGGCGTTGCTGATCGCCATCCCGCCGGTGCGCCGGTCCGCCGAGGCCGCCAGCAACTGTCCAGTCTGCGAGTCAGTCAACTTACCCTCGGCCTGCGCGGAACCGACGAATGCGTAGCTCCCGGTGGCCAGCGACTGGATACGATTGAGGATTCGCGCCTGCGGAATCGCGACCGACACGGAACGCAACACCGGCGTCGAACTTTCAGCGCTGGTGATCGCGACCTGGAGCGTCATGGTTCCCGGACCGGCCTCGTCGACCACCGTGAAGTCCTTCTGCAGGTTGTGTTTGAGCTGGGTGTAAAAGTAGGCGGTCAGCATGTGCTGATCGGGTGGCGAAACCGATGAGTCGCTCGCATCCCAGAACTGCACCGGCTCGAGGAGAATCTTGTTGTAGTTCTTCCACTGCGCGTTCGGATTGAGGTAGACCAACGCGGCCTGCCCTTCCTTCCCGGGCGTCATCAAGGCGTAGTCGCTGCCGAGAAAGCCGGTCGGCGGCGGCGCGGGTTTTTCTCCCATTGCTTTTCCCATCAGGCCCGGTTCGGGAGCCGCGGTCTTGGCGCATCCGGCCACCGTCAGTTGAAGAGCAAAGCCGGCCAGCATGCCGATACCGAGCAGAAAATTCAGTTTCCTCAATTGCCTCATCCGTGGCTCCCGTGGATCATTTTCCAGTCGCGCATTTTCTGTGGTTTACAATTCAGCCGAGATCGTTTAGCGGTTCCCATCGAGGCACCCGCCAAGGAGAGCAATGTAATGTCATTCGAGGAGACCTGCCAGACCAAACATTCAAGCTGGAGCACGAGACTGCGTTGGTTGCAGATCTTGCTGATCGCATCCTCGATCGCGCTTGATGCAATTTCCGCTAACGCCCAATCGTCCACGCTCCTGCGAAGGGTCCAGTCCGCGCTCAGGTCGAATAACAATCTCAACGGCGCCGCCGCTTATACCACCACACCGGGAGTGGTGGTCCTTTACGGGACCGTTTTCGACCACAACGATAGCGCGCTCGCGGAGCAGACCGTCCGGGGGGTCAATGGCGTCACCGACGTCATCAACACGTTGCGGACCAGCACCGGCGAATGGCAGGAGGAAGAATCCCGGATCAACGACACGCTGCAATTGAACGATCTGCCCGGCATCCAGGCCAAGGTTGTCGGGCCCGAGGTTTATCTATCCGGACAGACCACCAGCGAAGCGGAAAAACAGCGCGCCATCCGCGTCGTTTCATCAGTCTCGCAGCTCCAGGTGGTCGACTTCATGCGCGTGGTGCCTGGGCCGATGTTCTCGACTCCGAGTTTCTTTTAGGGTTCGCGCGCAGGTCTTCTCGAGGTGCTCCGCGCGCAGTTGCGCGGGGCTTCGTCCTCAGGTTTTGTTGAAGATTCGCGCGTAGGTCTTTTGCGTCGCCGCAGCATCATCCTGCGCCTTCTTTCGTTCCTCCGGCGTCGCCATTTCCGCGATCACCTTACGCTCCAGCGCGAGCGCGTCCTTGAGTGGTAGCTCGACGCCGCGATTAATCAGCGCCTTGGCAGTCTTGAGCGCGTAGGCAGCACGCTCGATATAAACGCCGGCGATTTTTTCAGCTTCGGGAATCAGGCTAGCGGCGGGAACCGCCTTATTGACCAAACCGATGCGCAGTGCGTCTTCGGCGGTGTAGGGCAGGCCGCTGAAAATCATTTCCTTGGCGATACCCGACCCGACCAGCCGGGGCAGACGCTGCGTACCGCCGCCCGCGGGCAGCGCGCCGAAGCGAATTTCCGGCAGGCCGATGGTAGCGGTATCGGCGATTACGCGGATGTCGCACGCCAGCGCGATCTCGCATCCGCCGCCCATCGCAGCGCCATTGATCGCCGCAATCACCGGCACCCGCGATTCCTCCAGAGCGCTGAACAGATCGCGCCGCGGCGAAACAAAATCGCCGCCGCCCTGGCGCTCGCCGCGGCTCTTCGCCTCCCGCGCGCGCTCGGCGAAATCGCGCAGATCGGCGCCGCCGCAGAAATGCTTCCCGCCCGCACCGGTAACTATCACGACGCGAAAGGCGGGCTCCTTCTCGACCTCCTCCATCGCGTTGACGACATCGATCATCAACTGAAAACTGATCGTGTTGGCGCGCTCGGGGCGATTGAGAGTGAGGTAACCGATACCGTCCTTACGTTCTAGAATTATGGTTTCGTATTTCACGCGCTTTTCCTCTACATCGAGAACGAGTAGCCGCCATTCACCGGATAGGTTTGGCCCGTGATCCATTCCGACGCGTCGGAGCTGAGGAACAGGATCATGTTGGCCGCGTCCTCGGGCTCGCCCAGGCGCTTGATTTGGTAGACCTTGAGAATTCGCTTGCGCGCTTCGGGATCGGTCATCCGGGGCGCGATTGCGGGCGTCATGGTAGTGCCGAGCGCGACACAATTGGCGGTGATCGATTGGCGCCCGAGCTGCTTCGCGATCGCGCGCATGAAACCTGCAGCGCCAGCTTTTGCGGCCGAGTAGATTTCCAGCTGCGGCTCACCAACGCGACCCGCATCGGAAATCACGGTGACGAGCTTGCCGTACTTTTTCGCGATCATCGCGGGCCCGGCCGCGCGCACACAGTTGATGACGCCGTATAAATTGGTGCCCATAAAGGCGTCCCAGTCCTTCGGCTCCTGTTCCCAGAATGGTTTGCGCACGACGCGGCTCGCATCGGGACCCGCGTTGCCGGCGTTGTTCACCAGGATGTCGACGCCGCCGAATTTGGCTTTTGCTTTTTCGAACATCGCGCTGACGGCGGCGAAGTCGGTGACATCGCATTGCACCGGGAGCGCCTTGACGCCGAGTTTTTCGACTTCCGCCGCAACCGCCTCGGCACGTTCCATGCGGAAATCGTTGACTACCACGCCGCCCGCATTATTTTCCGCAAAGCGCAATGCGACCGAGCGCCCGACGCCCTGCCCTGCGCCGGTAACCAGTCCGATGCGGCCCTTCAGATCGAGAATGTTGGTGCCCAATGTTTCCTCCTTGAGATGTCAGGCGAGCACGCCGGCTTCGGTGAGCTCCGCGATCTCGTTTTTCGATAGATGACAAATCGTCTCGAGAATTTCCTGCGTATGCTCACCGATGCGCGGGCCGCGTCGCGTTGGGTTGAGCGGAGTGCGTTCGAACACGCTGCGCGGTCCTTCGATTTCGGCTTCACCGAGTATCTCGTCGCGGAACTTCTTGAAATGTCCCTGATGCTGCAGGTCGGTATCGCGTCCGAGATCGAGGCCGCGGCTGACGTTGTGAGCTGGAATGCGGGCTGCTTGCAGTGTCAACTCGACGGCGTCGGACTCTTTATCGCGAGTCCACTCGGAGATTGCGGCATCGATCGCGTCGCGATTGTGGATGCGGCCCAGCACGGTATCGAAGCGGGCGTGGTGCAGAGCACCGCCAATGATTTTCCGCAGCGCTGCCCAATGCGGCGCGGCGCTCGCGCTGATCGCGATCCATCGATCGTCACCGGCGCATCGATAGACGCCCTCGGGCGCGCGCAGCGGCGAACCCGCGACACCGCGGCGCTCGGGAATTTTTCCATTGGCGGCGAATTCGTAATATGCGGGCATCATGAATTGCACTCCCGCCTCCGACTGCGCGACATCTATATAGCAACCCGCGCCAGTCTTCGTGCGCCGATGCAGCGCGGCCAGGATGCTCGCGACGATAAATCGCGGCGCGACGCCGTCGGTCCAGGGCCCAAACGGTCCGCATGGCGCGCGATCCGGCCAGCCGAATTGATAGGTGGCACCCGACATCGCGGCGCCCATGGTGCCGACACCACTGGTTCCCTTCGCATCGGGTCCGGTCTGCCCGAGGATCGCAGTCGACGCCATGATCAACTTCGGATTGCGTGCGCTGAGTTCGCGATAGCCGAGCTGCAACTCGTCGAGCACACCGGGAGTGAAGCTTTCGATTGCCACATCGGCCCACTGCGCAAGGCGCATCACCAGCTCGCGCCCCTCGGGCTTGCGAATGTCGAGCGTGACGCATCGCTTGCCTGCGTTGAGATTATGATAGCTCACCGAACGTTCCGGCCCGGGTTTCCCGTCTTTGAATGGTCCGAGCGTGCGCACCGGGTCGATGCGGCGCGAGCTTTCAACCTTGACGACATCGGCGCCGAGGTCGGCGAAATAGCGTCCGCTCACCGGGCCGACCATCACCCAACTCAAATCGAGAACGCGAATTCCATCAAGTGGCGCAGCCATTCCGATCTTCCTAGATGACTCCATGCGCGAAGAGCGCCTGAATTTCGATCCGCGAAAGTCCGAGGTCGGCTTCGAGGATCTCGACCGTGTGCTCTGACAGCATGGGCGCGGGACGACGAGTTTCGATCGAGAAATTCGAGAACTGCGCGAAGCGCGAAGGCACGTCGATCTCTCGTCCCGGCGCGATCGCGATCGAGGTAAACAAACCGCGCTCGCGATACTGCGCCGACTCGGCGACATCCTTCATGCTGAAAACCGGGGAAGCGAGCAATCCGAGCTTGCGTGCAGCAGCGCCAAACTCCGCTTTGGTCTTATTGCGGGTAAGAGATTTCAAACCGTCGATCAGCGCGGCGAGATCGGCGGGCGTCACTTTTTTCTGTGCCAGGTCGGTAAAGAATGATGGCCAACTTATTTCCGCGATTTTGCGCGCGAGGTGGTTTTCCTCCGCTGCCCATTTCGCCAGGCGCTGCGTCATCTGGCCGAACACCGGTCCGAACGCGACGCTGATCATCACGAAGCCGTCGGCACATTCATACATGCTCGGAATCTGCACTCCGGCGAGTGTCATCGCGCCGTAGCCGCGTTTGGTTTCCGGATTTCCCGAAGGCGGCCCCAGGTGCTGGCTCATCGCGCTCATCATCGCCGAAATTCTCGAGGAAGCGTGACCAGTTTGGCCGAGGCCATCGCGATCGCGTGCGGCGAGCCCGGAGAGCGCAGCAATCGCAGCATCGGAACCACCCTCCATCATCGCTTGCGGCGCCGGAAAAAAGAGCGGAGGGCGATCCGGATCGCCGGTGACACCGGGCGCGCCGCTCGCCGCCATGACCGTGAGGTCCGATGACGCGTAACCGCTCTTCGGCCCGGTGTGCCCGAAAGGCGCGATGCGAATGCGGATCATCTTTTCGGGAATGGTGAAATCGTCGAGCGGCGCAACACCATCGGTCGCCGCGTCGAATGCGATATCAAACTTCGCGAGCAGGCTCTCCAGCAGGTCGCGTGAATCGGCGCTATGCCTATCGAGCGTCATGCCGCGCTTGTTGCGATTGAGTGCATGCCAGGTGAGACTGCGTTCGAGGCCGGGAATCTCGTCGAGAAAAGGTTCCATCCTGCGTCCCGCGGACCCTGATAGCGGCTCGACTACGACAACATCGGCGTCGAGTGCGGCGAGGATGTTCCCGGCTTGCATTGTTTCGGGCGCGGAGATTTCCAGCACGCGAAGGTCACTAAGCATCGCGCCGGCTCCTTTCGCGCTCAGGCTTGCGGCGCAGTGCCCTCTCCAGATTGGTTTTGAGTTCAGCGCAGACCGTTTCCAAATCGAAGGCGGACGGATCGAGCAGGCGCTGAACCGCGAGACCGCGCAGCGTCCCTACCAGCAGCGCGGCCTGCGCGTCGGGATCGATGTCAGCGCGAATTTCGCCCGCCTCCATGCCCTGCTCGATGAAAACACGCATCATGAGCCGGAAGTTTCGATCCGCGGCCGCCATCTCGGCGCGAATTTCCGGTACCGGCCCGAGCGCCTCGCCGATCAGCACATAGAGCGCGTTACGATTGCGCGAGGCCGCCGCGCGGACATAACGCTGCGCGACAGTCGTCAGCGCGTTCAATCCGCTGAGCCGGTCTCCTTCGCCCATTTCATTGCGCGCGAAGCTCGTTTGCAGCTGACGCGTAACCGCGCGCACCAGCGCTTCCTTGGAGCCGAAGCGATGACTGACCAGTCCGTAGCTGTAGCCGGACTGTTCACCGATCTGCGCGAGAGTGGTGCGGCTGCTCCCCTGGCGCTCGATCAGCTTGACCGCGGCGTCGAGCATGCGGCGGTGCGAGGTTTCGCGACGCTCGCGCTGGGTGCGGCGTCGGAGCGCGGAGGTTGCGGTGGCGGCGGGATGCTCCATAATGAAATAGCGGTGTAACATATTTGTTGACTAACAAACAAGTATTGAGTTAAACGGATGGTACTGAGAGGTCAATCATGCCTGAACAGGTATTGGCGCAAGCGGCCCTTTACTCCGCCGACCCCGCGCCGAAGCTCAACGGCGGCCGCTGCAAAAAGTGCGGCTACGTGTTTTTTCCTCCGCAAACTTACGGATGCGAGTTCTGCGGCGCCACTGCGGAGCAGCTCGAACCGGTCGCTCTCGCGGGCGCGGGCAAACTCCATTCCTTCGCCACGGTGCATCTCCATCAGGATCGCAGCGGCAAGGGGTTGCAGGCGCCGTTCACCGTCGGATTGGTCGTTCTCGATGACGGCCCGGCGGTTCGCGCGATTTTGCTGGAGCGTACCGACGAGGGACTCCGCATCGGTGACCGGATGCATTCGCTGCTCGCGCCGGCCGGGACCAACGAGGAAGGAAAACAGATTGTAGAGCTTCGCTTCGCGAAGACGGAGGCGGCGCGATGAAGAAAA
>Ga0210398_10004417_pt1 | contig 13186 bp, 10 predicted proteins | sample IncBWC4OmetaG_FD_161047 | JGI IMG/M metagenome (GOLD analysis project Ga0210398, IMG submission 161047) | Forest soil microbial communities from Barre Woods Harvard Forest LTER site, Petersham, Massachusetts, United States - Inc-BW-C-4-O | ecosystem: Environmental > Terrestrial > Soil >... | reverse complement strand
ACAGGCTGGTTTTGACGATGTGCAGATCGTCAGCGAGGGCGGCGCACCCGCCGTCATCGCCCGCCATCCGGCCCCGCCGGGAGCGCCGACCGTGCTGCTGTACGCGCACCACGACGTGCAGCCCGAAGGCGATCCCGGGCAGTGGACTTCACCGCCTTTCCAGCCGACTGAACGCGATGGCCGGCTTTACGGGCGCGGCAGCGCCGACGACAAGGCCGGTATCGCAACGCATTTGGCGGCATTTCGGGCACACGACGGCCAGCCTCCGGTGGGGGTGACGGTGTTCGTCGAAGGCGAAGAGGAGTCCGGTTCACCCTCGCTGGGCCGTCTGCTGGCCGCGCATCGTGACGTGTTGGCCGCCGACGTGATCGTCATCGCCGATTCGGACAACTGGAGCACCGACGTCCCCGCGTTGACGGTGTCGCTGCGCGGGCTGGCCGATTGTGTGGTCGAGGTCGCCACCCTCGACCACGGCCTGCACTCCGGCCTGTGGGGCGGCGTGGTACCCGACGCGCTGATGGTGCTGGTGCGGCTGCTGGCCAGCTTGCACGACGACGACGGCAACGTCGCGGTGCTCGGTCTGCACGAAAGCACCGCCGCCGCAGTCGATTACCCTCCTGAGCGGGTGCGTGCAGAATCGGGCCTGCTGAGTGGAGTCAGCGAAATCGGTTCCGGCTCGGTGCCGCAGCGGCTCTGGGCCAAGCCGGCGATTACCGTGATCGGCATCGACACCACGTCCATTGCGGCGTCGTCGAACACGCTGATCCCGCGTGCTCGCGCGAAGGTCAGCATGCGGGTGGCCCCGGGCGGCGACGCGGCTGCGCACCTGGACGCGCTGCGCGCGCACCTGGAACAGCACGCTCCCTGGGGTGCACACGTCACGGTGACCCCCGGCGACATCGGTCAGCCCTACGCCATCGACGCCAATGGCCCGGTCTATGACGCCGCCCGGGCGGCGTCCCGGCAAGCCTGGGGCACCGAGCCGATCGACATGGGGATGGGTGGGTCGATCCCGTTCATCGCCGAGTTCGCCGCGGCGTTCCCGAAGGCGGCGATCCTGGTCACCGGCGTGGAGGATCCTGCGACGCAGGCGCATAGCATCAACGAGAGCCTGGACCTGGGTGTGCTGGAACGGGCCGCGACGGCGGAGGCGCTGCTGCTGGCGAATCTGGCCTAGACGGACAGGTCGCGCCGCAGCTTGGCCACGTGCCCGGTGGCCTTGACGTTGTACTGGGCCTCGGGGCTAGCGCGGCCTGAGGCGAAAGACGGGGATAAGGCGGCCAATGGGATCTGTCTTTAGGCGATAGTCGCCCCAACCTGCGTAGACCTGCGTGGCTAGTCCATACAGGTATTTGTAGTCGTCGGGGTCGGTTACCTCGGTTGCCGAGAATTTCTCGTCTCCAAGTTCACATTCGGGGTGCGCCTTCAGGTTGAAGTACCACTGCGGGTGTTTGGGTCCTCCATAGTTGGAGGCAATCACGATGACGTCGCTGCCATCGTGGAAGTAGTTGATCTGAGTCTGTCGCGGCTGATCCGACTTAGCGCCAGTGGTCATCAGCGGCGCGGTAGTAAGCACGCCAAGCATCGCTGGATAGCGCCCGCCGGTTGCGCGATACAACCAGGGGTCGATGTGAGAGAAAAGGCGGCGCGTTGAGACCTCTCCCGCCCGCGAGCGAATGAAGCTTTCGAAGGCCTTGTACCAGCCGCCGTGCTTCTGGTGTGGATCGACGTAACGCAGAGGCATGCAGCGGACCATACGCCCACCCAAACCTCCGCGATGCGGCTTAAACGTGGATACACCAGTTTCACTTGAGCAGCGGACCCCACGTTGGGGTGCCCCTGCCTGGTTTGCCGTCGTGACCCTGGCCGATGCTCAGTCGCAGATCGAAAGGGACGGCGAGCGGTACGCCATCTACGGAGAATCCCGAATCGTCACAACGGTTCTCGCCGTACAAGACACACCGCCTAAGTGATTACGACGCGCTGCTGTTGGCGAGCCTGGGTTAGACGGACAGGTCGCGACGCAGCTTGGCCACGTGCCCGGTGGCCTTGACGTTGTACTGCGCTTCGGCGATCTTGCCCTTCTCGTCGACGACGAACGTCGAGCGGATGACGCCTTTGACGGTCTTGCCGTACATCTGTTTTTCGCCGTAGGCGCCCCAGGCGGTCAACACTTTGCGGTCGGCGTCGGACAGCAGCGGAAACGTCAGCTTCTCGGCGTCACGGAATTTGGCGAGCTTCTCGGGCTTGTCGGGGGAGATGCCGACGACGTCGAGGCCGGCGCCGTTGAGCTCGGCCAGACTGTCACGGAAGTCGCAGGCCTGCTTGGTGCAGCCGGGGGTCGACGCCGCCGGGTAGAAGTACACGATGACGCGCCGGCCCTTGTAGTCGGCCAGCGACACCTTCTTCCCGTCGGCGTCGGGCAGGGTAAAGGTGGGCGCTTTGTCGCCGGGCGCCAGGCGTGCAGTGTCGGTCAAGGAAGGTCCCTTTCTGTTCACCGGCACGTTGGGATCGGCGCCGGCTGATTTAGGGTAGGTCGGCAGGCACCAACCTAGACCGAGCCCGGCGGGGGTGCGCCGACGACAGGGAGGATGAGAGTGGCTGAGCGGGATGCTGACGCCATCAAGCAGGAGATCGACCTGGCCCGCGAGCAGCTCGCGTCAACCGTCGATTCACTGGCTGAGCGGGCCAATCCCCGCCGGCTCGCCGACGACGCCAAAGCGCGGGCCATCGGATTCGTCAAGAAGCCCGCGGTGGCGATCACCCTGGCTGGTATTGCGGCGCTGGCCGCCGCCCTGGCGGTCCGCAAGATCCGCCATCGGTGAAGCGGCCCCGACACGACTGAGGTCAGCTGTCGACGTCCATCTCGGTCAAGACCCGTCGCAGCAGCTTGCCGGTCGCATTGCGCGGTAGCTCGTCGATGAACACCACATCTCGAGGGACCTTGTAGCGCGCCAAGTTGTTCTTGACGTACAGCTTGATCTCCTCGATGTCCTGCGGTGCGCCGGGCCGCGAAACGATGAAGGCACGCAACCGCTTTCCGAAGTCAGAGTCGTCGACACCAACCACGGCCGCATCGAAGACGTCGTCACGCTCGACAAGCAGGTTCTCGACCTCCTGCGGGAAGACGTTCTCACCGCCGGAGACGATCATGTCGTCATCCCGCCCGTCGACGAACAACAACCCGTTCTCGTCGAAATGGCCCATGTCGCCGCTGGACATGTAGCCGTCGATGACTTGCTTGCGCCTGCCGTCGGTGTAGCCCTCGATACGCGCCCCGCTGCGGATAAAGATACGGCCCCGCCTGTTGGCGCCATGTACTCGCCGGTCGTTCTCGTCGAACAACACCACTTCGCAGGCCACCGGCGAGCGGCCCGCAGTTCCAGGGGCATTTCGGAGTTCGTCCGGGGTGGCGATTGTGCCGAATCCGCACTCGGTGGAAGCGTAGATGTTGTAGAGCACATCGCCGAAGGTGTCCTGGACGCGGTTGGACAGTTCGGGACTCAGCGCCGACCCGGCGACCGCGATGGTTTTCAGCGATGATGTGTCGTATGCGGCGATGATGTCGGGATCAAGCTGGACAATGCGTTGCAGCATCGTCGGCACAGCGACCAGCATGTCCGCCTTGTGGTCTGCAACGAGCTTCAGGGTGCCCTCCGGCGTGAACCGCCGGGTGGTGACAATCTTGTTTCCCAACGTCCCGCCGACCAGGTAGGTGGCCAGGCCGGTGCCGTGGAAGATCGGCGAGACGATGACCATGGTCCCCCTGCGCGGAAATGGGACTCGGTCGACCAGCCCCACCGTCGCTAACGGCGGCACCTTGGCCCGCGGCGCACCTTTTGGCAGCCCGGTCGTGCCGCTGGTGAGAACGACGACCCCGCCGGGCCTGGTCGGCGGGGGCAACGGCTCGGTGCTGTTCGTCGCGATGATGCCATCGATCGTCGGTATGTCGTCGGGCGGGTGGGCGCCCTCGTCCACCCAGGTCAGCATGCGGGGCAGGTCGGCGGGCAGCGCGTCGAGCAAGCCGGTGAACTCGCTGTCATGAAGCACCGCTTTCACGTACTCGCGCTCACATACCTGCGCGAACTGCGGCTTGGCGAAACCGGTGTTCATCAAAACTAGCCGGGCGCCGAACTTCCCGCACGCGGCCATCGCGATGACGAGTCCGCGATGGTCACGGCAGAGTAGGCCCACGACCAAGCCTTCGTCGATGCCGAGCCGCTTCAACCCGTGCGCCAATGCCGTGGACATGTCGTCAACCTGCTTGTAGGTCAAGGTCCCGCGCTCGTCGACGACCGCAGGTAGTGACGGGTACTTGCGACCCCCCTGAATCGTCATCGTCGCCTGCGGTCCATAGATGCGCGAGTTCTTCACGGTCTGCAGCGTCACGCCGAGGTTGCCGAGGTCGACGATGCCGGTATCGCGCAATCGCTTCACCGCGTTCGCCAGCTCGGTGACGTGACTCACCTTCCGCCGGAATCCGCTCGTTGCGTCCGCCATCGGGCCTCCTCGGCGCCATTCACCCCGCGTCGAATGTAAGCCCACGACGGCCCCTTCATGATGGTTATCAGAAATGGGGTAGCGGCCCCCGAAAATGGACGTTGAAGTGCACCGTCAGGGTTTCGAACCCCGGACCCGCTGATTAAGCGCAGGCGGTTTTGGTTGCTTCCCGCTGTGTCCGGATGTGGGCCGTATTCCGTTGGGCGGCAGTGCTTCGCATAACTACTTCCTGTTGCAGGCGGTCGATTCCGGTGGATTGCGTGTCACTTGTGCCGCATAAGTGACACCTGCCATTACCCGCGCTGGTGAATTTGCTGTAGTCCAGTCCGACCGAACATGTTGGTCCGAGCGAGCTGGAGACTCGATGCCTAGCGGCGCGTGCCCTGATTCGACCGGAGAAACGGCCTAGTAAGGCGTCTGGCGCGCCCTATTCTTGGGAGAACCCTGGAAACTCGGGGGACCGGAAGCGGCGGAGGGTCGGATGACCGGAGCGGCTGCGTGCCGCACATGTGGCACCGAGCCGCGCGAAGGCGCACGATTTTGCGATTCTGCGGTTCCCTGATTGCACGGCTACCGGCTCCGCATGTGACCATCGGCTAGCGCCGGTCTTGAACCAAAACTGCGCCGCACTCGTGCTACTACTGGAAGGCTGGTTAATGGCGAGCCCGGAAACCAACCGGACACTGGTCGCTAAGGCGTTCGAGCGGCTGTCTGCTGAGGATCGCGCGTTTGTCCGGCGTGCGTATTATCACGGCTGGACAACCGCACAAATCGGCGCCGACCTGGGAGTCGCCGAAGGTACCGTGAAGTCGCGGCTGCATCACGCGCTGCGAGCCCTGCAGCAGACGCTGCAGGAGATGGGAGTGGCACCATGACCGCCTTTCCGGGACAGGGAGCACCCGTCGCGGCACCGCGCGGTCAAGACGGCGACAAGTATGCACAGTGGGACGCGGCCTACGTGCTGGGGTCATTGTCCGAGCTGGACAGGCGCGAATTCGAAGCACACCTGGAAGAGTGTTGGGCGTGTCGGGATGCGGTAGCCGAGCTTTCCGACATGCCCGCCCTGCTGTCGCTGCTCGACCTCGACGACATTACCGAATACGAGGACCCGATAGCGGTTCGGCCGCCATCGCCGCAGCCGGATATGGTCGGTCGACAGTGGGAAATGTCCGCTGTTGCGGGGTTGCTGAAGCGTGCACTTGACGGCCACGGCACGGTGGTCGGCGTGGCCGGCTCGCCTGGCATAGGAAAAAGCCGTCTTGTGCGTGAAGTTACGGCGATGGCAGATGCCCATGATGTTGACGTGTTCACCGCCTTCTGCGAATCGCACACCAGCCAGATTCCCTTCCATGCCGTGACGCGCCTATTGCGCGCAGTCACCGGCATCGAGAGTCTTGACCCACCTGCCGCCCGGGCGCAGATCCGGGCTCAGGCACCCGACGCGGCGGCTGAGGACTTGCTGCTCTATGACGACCTGCTGGGCATCGCCGATCCCGATGTGGAACTGCCGAAGATCGATCCGGATGCTCGTCGGCGGCGGTTGACCATGCTGGTCAATGCCGCCTCGCTGGCCCGCCAGGCCCCGGCGGTCTTCGTTATCGAGGACGCCCATTGGATCGACGAGGTCAGCGAGTCGCTGTTGGCCGATTTCTTCACGGTCATGACGCAGACGCCCTCGCTGGTGCTGGTCACCCACCGACCCGAATATCGGGGCGCGCTAACCCAAGTGGCAGGTGCCCAAACCCTTGCCCTTGCGTCGCTGAGTGATTCGGAAACCGCGGGACTGGTCTCGGAGCTGCTCGGCCCGGATCCATCGAATGACGCGCTGGGCCGGAGGATCGCCAAGAGAGCCGCCGGCAATCCGTTCTTCGCCGAGGAGATCGTGCGCGAACTGGCCGAGCGCGGCGTGCTGCGCGGTGAGCCGGGTGCATACCTGTCGGTGGCAGGGGTTGGCGACGTGAGCGTGCCGGTCACGCTGCAGGCAACCATCGCCGCTCGCATCGACCGACTCGACGCAACGGCAAAGCGCACTTTGAGCGCAGCGGCAGTGCTCGGCGCCCGGTTTGACCTGGACCGACTGGCCGCGCTGGGAGTCGAAGCAGTCGTGGATGATCTGCTGGCCGCCCAGCTCATCGATCAGGTCCGCTTCACCGGGCAACCGGTGTACGTGTTTCACCATCCGTCGATCCGCACGGTCGCCTACGAACGCCAGGTCGAATCGGATCGCGCCGAGCTGCATCGGCGCGTCGCGGCCGCCATCGAATCACGTAACCCGTTAGCCGGCGATGAAAATGCCGCCTTGATTGCCGAGCATCTGGAGGCGGCCGGTGATGGGCACGCCGCTTACGGCTGGCAAATGCGGGCCGCAACCTGGGCGACCAACCGCGACATCGCCGCGGCATGGCGGAGTTGGGAGCGTGCCCGGACGATCGCCGACGCTCTGCCCGCCGATGACCCCGACCGAGCATCCATGCGCATTGCTCCTCGCACCATGTTGTGCGGGATCGCCTGGCGAGTCCATGAACATGCGACAGGCGCCCTCTTTGAGGAATTGCGGGAGTTGTGCGCCGCGGCCGGGGACAAGGCGTCACTGGCCATCGCAATGTCCGGGCAAGTGATGGATCACATGCATCAGGCCCGGCTGCGCGAGGCGTCGGGGCTGGCATCGGAAGCGATGGCCCTCATCGAGTCGCTCGACGATCCGACCTTGACGGTGGGTTTGTCCCTCGCATCGATCTACGCCAGAGCTGAGTGCGCCGAGTGGCCTGACGCGCTGCGGTGGTCACAAAAGGTTATCGACCTGGCCGACGGGGATCCCTCAAAAGGCAACTTCATCATCGGCTCTCCGTTAGCGCTCGCCTTAACGACGCGGGGTACGGCCAGTTATTGCCTGGGACGTCCCGGATGGCGCGACGACCTGCGGCACGGCCTCGCCATGGCCCGCAGCACTGACCCGATGTCATACGCCACCGTTGTCACCTACTCTTACTCCGCAGCAATACCGCCGGGCATGCTGAGGCCCGACGATCGCGCGATGGGCGAGATCGAGGACGCCCTGCGAATTGCCGAACAATCCGGTGATGATGTCGCGGTTGCGATCGCCCGGATGACGCTGGGCATTGCGCTGGTACACCGCCGGACCAACACGGAGCGCGACCGGGGACAGCAGATCCTGGCGGAGGTCGGTGAAGTGTTCCGGAGCCGGGGGTTCTTCCTGGCCGATTTACCGATCGTCGAGGTCTGCCTGGCTCGTGAGAATGCTCAACGCGGAGATCGCGATGGCGCCATACCGGTCCTGCGCGCGGCCGCAGACGGCCAGTTCCGCGACGGACGGCTGCTGGGGTGGAGCATTCCGGCGACGGGTGTTCTGGTGGAGACACTGGTCGATCGGGGCGCCGAAGGTGACTTAGCCGAAGCCGAGGCCGCGATCGAGAGGTTAGCGGAGGCCGCGATCGAGCGGTCAGCGGAGGCCGACAGCGGTTTCGCGGTGCGCGAGATCTGGCTGCTGCGGCTGCGGGCTCGCCTGGCGCAGGCTAGGGGCGAGGCCGCTGCTTACGCGCACCTCCGAGATCGCTACCGCGAGATGGCGAAAGCGCTTGGCTTCGAAGGGCATATCGAGTGGGCCGACGCAATGCCATGAGCGCGCACGAAACCGACATTTATTGTCAAGACTTGCGTGCAGGGAATATCCCGCTCGCGTGAATATTGTTGAGACCCCTCATGAAGGAGCGGGTTATCGCGCCGCCTTGGCGGCTTCGCGCCGAGCCTTCTCTTTCACGTGGGTCGAGCAGCAATGCACCATTTCCAAATGGTATCGGTCACAACAATAAGGCGAACAATAAACTGATGCGGCTGGATGCCAGTCCGGATTGGACAGGTCACGGTGTCGGTCGTGGGGATCGAACGTGTGGCCGCAATGCACGCAGGTCTTGACCTTCGTCTTGGTAGCCATACCGCTCAGGGTACGCGCTATGGCCCTAAATCGGTGCTGATTTCGGGTCGGCGGCGAACAATTGACGTCACCGAAAACACATGGCGTGCAATCCAAACGGACAGCATGCGCCAGCCAATTAATTATTTTCTGAAACTAACTTAGCCGTCTTTCGCTCGCACCGAGTAGCCCGCCCTCGCGTCACGTCGTCGCCCAGCAAACTGATCCGGTGGAGCGCAAGGAGCGGCGTGGCTGCGGCCCGGGCTGGCGGCGCCGCTCCGAGGTGACGGCGCACCCCAGGAATGAACTAGGCAGCGACGGCGTTCGGCTAGCGGTGGCGTACGCGACGAGATGCCTTAATATCAGCCCGTCGGGCATTCCTAGTCGGGGGGCACGGTGGTTTTGAGGTTACTCAGGCGGGCATGGGTTCCACTGGTCGTGATCGTGGCACTGATCATCGGCGGCGTGGCGGTGGGACGACTCAACGGCGTCTTCCCAGGACCTGGCTTGCCCAAGCCCGACCCCCGGGACGCGACCCCGCCGTACGCGGCCAAGACCGCCATCTACGAAATCCTGGGACCACCCGGGACAACCGGCGTCGTCAACTGGATGGATGCGGAGTCACTTCCGCAGAAGGCCAACTTCACCACGTTGCCGTGGTCGAAGACGATCGTCGCCGAGATGCCCGGCATCTTCGCCTACGTCATCGCTCAAGGGGACAGCCCGTCCATCGGCTGCCGGATCACCGTCGACGGCAAGTTGGTCGATCAACAACAGGTCAACACGCGCGACGCGCAGGTTTCCTGCTTGGATAAGTCCGCGTGACCGACGACACCAGCGGCACCGACGACACCAGCGACACCAGCGACACGGACAAAATCCCCGTCCCACAGCGCACCGAAGTCGAGCGCAAACCGCGGATAGCGCACACCATCCGTATCTTGGCGCTGCCGATTGTCATCGTCTGGGTGCTGATCGCGGTCGGCGTCAACGTCTTTGTCCCGCAGTTGGAGAAGGTTGCCGAGGAAATCTCGGTGCCGCTCTCGCCGAACGACGCGCCGTCGGTGACCGGTATGAAGCACCTCGGGGCGAAATTCAAGGAGTACGACTCCGACAATCTCGTGCTGGTGACCCTGGTCGGTGACAAACCTCTCGGCCAAGACGCTCACCGGTATTATGACGAGCTGGTCAAGAAGCTTCAGAACGACACCGAACACGTCGAGCATGCGCTGAATTTCTGGGGGCAGCGATTCACGTCCTCAGGTGTCGAGAGTTACGACCACAAGGCCGCCTACGTCCAGGTCAATCTGCGCGGTGACCAGGGCGGAGCCGTCGGCGACAAATCCGTTGCCGCGGTTCGCAAAATCGTCGCGGACTCGAAGCCGCCGGCGGGGGTGAAGGCCTACGTCGCCGGACAGGGAGCCCTGACCGCCGACACGATCGTGGTCGGTGACGCGAGCCTGGCCAAGATGACGATCATCACCATCATCATCATCGCGATCATGCTGATGTTCGTCTACCGATCCATTGGCACCGTGCTGTTGACGATGGTCATCTTGTTCGTCGGCCTGGCCACCGGCCGAGGTGTGGTAGCACTGCTGGGCGAGACCGGCATCATGGGGCTGTCGACCTTCGCCGTCAACTTGCTGACGGCGCTGGCCATCGCGGCCGGAACCGACTACGCGATATTCATGGTCGGCCGCTACCAGGAAGGCCGCGAACGGGGCCTGGACGCCGAAGCCGCCTACTACGACACCTTCGCCGGTGTCAGCAAGGTGGTGCTGGGCTCGGGTTTGACGATCGTCGGCGCGCTGGCCTGCCTGCGCTTTACTAGGCTGCCCTACTTCAATTCGCTGGCATTTCCGTGTGCAGTAGGTCTGCTGGTGGTGGTGGCCGCCGGGGTAACCCTGACGCCGGCGCTGATCGCTTTCGCCAGCGGCTTCGGCCTCTTCGACCCGAAGCGCGAGTTCAACTACACGCGGTGGCGCCGTCTGGCTACGGCCATCGTGCGGTGGCCGGCGCCCATCCTCGCCATCTCCGTCATCATGGCGATCGTCGGCGCCCTGGGCCTGATGGGCTTCACTCCGCGCTACAACGACCTGTACTACCTGCCGCAGAGCGCGGCCTCGGTGCAGGCGTACAACGCGGCCGATCAACACTTCACCCAGGCCCGGTTGAACCCCGACCTGCTGATGATTGAATCGGACCACGATCTGCGCAATCCCACCGACATGCTGGTCCTGGACAAGATTGCCGGAGCCATCTTCCGGGTGCCCGGCATCGAACGGGTGCAGAGCATCACGAGGCCACTTGGCCCGCCAATTGAAGACGGGTCCATCCCGTTCCAGCTCAGCGTGCAGAGCGCACCGATCCGCGACAACCTCAGTTACCTGAAGGCCCGCATCGGCGACATCAAGAAGATCACCGGCTACCTCGACGATCTCATCGCCTTACTAGAGCGTCAGTACAAGGTGACCCAGGATCTCGCGAACGCGGCGGACGACAGCGCGAAAACCACGGCCGATACGGCAGCGATCACGGATAAAATCCGCGACCACTTCGCCGATTTCGACGACTTCTGGAGGCCGATTCGCAGCTACTTCTATTGGGACAAGCACTGTTTCGACATCCCGATCTGCTGGTCGCTACGAAGCCTGTTCGACTCCCTGGACGGGTTCGATCAGCTCGCCGAGCAGTTCCACAATCTCACCAAGGACCTCAACGACACGGCTAAAGCCACGCACGAACTTCTGGCGATCATTCCCCAGAATATCGCTGTCTCGAAGGCGATCCGGGACACGACGCTGACCATCTACAGCTCGTTCGACAGCCTGATCGATCAGTTCGATCGTCTGACCGACACGAACGCCGTGATGGGCAAGTCTTTCAACGACTCTCGGACTGAGAGCCTGTTCTACCTGCCACCCGAGATCTTCCAGAACTCGGACTTTCAGTTCGGGTTGAGCCTGATGGTGTCGCCGGACGGCAAGGCCGCTCGCTTCATCATCACCCACGCAGTGGATCCGGCGACGACGAAGGGGATCGCGTCCGTCGATCAGGAACGCCAAGCGGCCAAGGAGGCGTTGAAACTCACCTCGCTCGAGAACGCCGACATCTATCTCGGCGGTACGGCCGCGACGTATTACGACATCGCCAACGGCGCCAAGTACGACCTGATGATCGCCGCGGTGGCGTCGATCGTGCTCATCTTCATCATCATGGTGCTCGTCACCCGCGCTTTGGTCGCAGCGGGCGTCATCGTCGGCACCATCGTGATGTCGCTGGGGGCCGCCTTCGGGTTCTCGACACTGATCTGGCAGCACCTTGGTCACTTCCAGTTGCACTGGGTGGCAACCGAATTCGCGTTGATTGTGCTTCTGGCGGTGGGATCCGACTACAACCTGATGCTGGTGTCCCGAATCGAAGAGGAGATCGGGGCCGGCCTGAAAACAGGACTCATCCGCGGCATGGGTGTTACCGGCCCGGTGGTGACTGCCGCCGGTGTGGTGTTCGCGGTCACCATGGGCACGATGATCACCAGCGATCTGCGGGCGATCGGTCAATTCGGCACGACGATCGGCATCGGCCTGTTGTTCGACACCTTCGTCGTCCGATCGCTGATCACGCCGTCGATCATGACGGTGATGGGACGCTGGTTCTGGTGGCCGAAGCGGGTGCGGGTCCGCCCGGCCAGCCAGATGCTCCGGTCCGTCGGGCCGCGACCGCTGGTTCGTGCACTGCTGTACCAGCCGCGACACACGGTCCCGCCGGATCCGCAGACTTAGCATCCGGCACAGCACGCGCCCGCCGAAAGTGGATTGTGGCGCGCCGTTGAAGTGCGCCGTCAGGGTTTCGAACCCGGCTCAACGTTGTTTGGTGACCGGCCGACATCGTGCTCGCACCCAAGGGTCGCGTGCGCAATCCCGGCCGGAGGCTAGAGCGTGCGTTGGCTTGTGCGCCCACCGCGAGTGGGCCCGGCCAGTCGATGCCAAAACTGACCTGTGCGCCTCGCAAACTGGCTTGGGCGCCGATGGCGCGCAATGTAATTTGACTTGTACCCAGTTGCCTCAGCGTCTCAGCACGAGGTGCGTGGACTGGTGAAATTGGTGGCTGGCAAGTTAATCTACGCGGCCTGGAGCTCGAATCCATTTGTGGCGACTGGGATTTTCGGCGACTTCTGGCGGCGACAAACTGGACTCGCGCAACACATGCGCGAACAGTCGGCGGCGGCTGTGGCACGCTGGCCGCGGTTCGATACGAAGGAGCACCCGGTGGCAGAAGAAGTTACGATGCCGTGGACGCAGCTCGCGGATCTATGTACAGCGAATGGTTTGCTTGGCTTGCGTCTGTACGCCGTTTCGTCTAGGCCGACGAATGGCCTCGGCCCAATTTTAGCCAATACCGCGGAACACCTTGAGTATCAGGCGAAACTGGAGCACGACGGCGTCATGTTCGCCGCCGGTCCGCTCGCGAACGAGGACCGCACCGAGTGGCTTGGCGATGGTCTGTTCGTGTATCGGGCCGAATCCCTCGCCGATGCGCGCAAGATAGCGGAAGGCGATCCGATGCACACCTGCGGCGCGCGTACTTTCACAGTACGCGAGTGGATGGTCAACGAAGGAAGCTATTCGGTTCAGGTTTACTTTTCTCCCAAGACCCCTCCCAAGATCCTCTAGCTCGGCGAAGACGTATAACGATGAGCGGTCCCAGCTGCGCCAGCGTGCATCAACTCAAGATCCCGGTCACCGACCTCGA
>Ga0210398_10004416_pt1 | contig 13187 bp, 8 predicted proteins | sample IncBWC4OmetaG_FD_161047 | JGI IMG/M metagenome (GOLD analysis project Ga0210398, IMG submission 161047) | Forest soil microbial communities from Barre Woods Harvard Forest LTER site, Petersham, Massachusetts, United States - Inc-BW-C-4-O | ecosystem: Environmental > Terrestrial > Soil >... | reverse complement strand
CAACTGGATCCTGCCGCTGCACCCCAATTTTCAGCAGGACAATTACCAGGGCATGAATGCCAGCGATTATGGCGGTGGTACTCCAATCGTCGACATCTGGCGGCGTGACGTGGGCATGGCCGTGGGACACGTCGAAACGCGGCCGAAACTGGTTTCTCTCCCGGTCTCCATGCCCGATCCCGCACATGCCAGGATGGCTGTGCGCTACACCCATGAAGTTACGCTGAGCCCGGGTGAAAGCTTTCATACCTTTCGCACTTTCGTTGCCGTCCACCAGGGAGATTACTTCCGCACGCTCACCAGCTACCGCCGCTTCATGATGAAACAAGGGTTCCAAATGGCCTCTGCTCCCACCGATGGCTTTGGGGCAATCTGGTGCGCGTGGGGATACGGCCGATCGGTACAGCCGAAACAGGTATATGACACGCTTCCGACGGCCAAGCGATTGGGGTTCAAGTGGGTCACGCTTGACGACGGCTGGCAGAACGATGTGGGCGATTGGCAGCTCGATCCCAAGAAGTTTCCTCACGGGGACGCTGACATGAAGGCCCTGGTGGACCGCATTCACCAGGAGGGATTCAAGGCTCAGCTGTGGTGGTCACCGCTCAGCGCGGTGCCGAAGTCAGAGCTGCTCCAGGATCATCCCGACTACGCTTTGCTGAATCGTGACGGCAGCAGGAGAAAAGTCTCATGGTGGAACTCAGACTATTTGTGCCCGGCGGACCAGCGCGTGGTGGAGTACCACAAGGCATTGGTGCGGAAGATCCTGGTGGATTGGGGATTTGACGGGCTGAAGCTGGATGGCCAGGACATGAACGGAGTTCCGGCCTGCTACAACCCTGCTCACCATCACGCGCTGCCGGAGGACTCGGTCGAAGCTCTGCCCGATTTCTTCCGCGCTATTTATGAAACCGCGCAATCGGTAAAGCCGGGGGCGCTGGTCGAGTTCTGCCCTTGCGGCACAGGATTCTCCTTCTTCACCATGCCGCACTTCAATATGTCGGTAGCTTCCGACCCGGAAGGTTCCTTCCAGGTTCGCTCCAAGGCGAAGACGTTGAAGGCGCTCATGGGAGACAACGTTCCCTTCTTCGGCGATCACGTGGAGCTCAGCGATGGTGGCAACGACTTTGCTTCGACGTTGGGGGTAGGAGGCGTGGTGGGAACGCAGTTTGTTCTTCCGTCTCTGGTGCAGAAGAGGAGTAAATCGGATCTGACTCCGGAGCGGGAGAAGGAATTCGAAAAGTGGCTTGGCATCTATCGTGACAAGATGCTGTCGAGAGGGCAATATCTCGGGCAGCTCTATGACATCGGCTTCGATGTGCCGGAGACGCATGTGATCCGTAAAGACCAGATCATGTACTATTCCTTCTTCGCCAAGCAGTGGAAGGGCACCGTCGAACTACGCGGCCTCGAAGACCGCAACTACAGTGTTGTGGACTACGTCAGTGGGAAAAGCCTGGGGACGGTGAGCGGACACAGTGCACGCCTGCCGGTTGCGTTCGACGGAAGTCTGCTGGTGGAAGTGCGGCCAGAATGATTAGCTGCACCGTTTACCTTTGACCGTCAGAGTTAACCATCGCTTAATGGGTATCGTTGTGACCGGACCTATCACGCATGCTTGCCGGTGGCGTGCACGATCTTCTGCCAAGTTACCTATCCTGCTGTACGGTCGAGATAGAATGGGTATCCTGATCCGGCAACAAATCATTTAAGACACGGTCGTTGATACGAGCGATTTGACTTTACCGGGGGTAAGGTCCTATAGTTGGCGCCACAAAAGTGGAGGTTTCCCATGCCCCACAACTTCGTCCGGATCAAAGCACCCGCGGCACTTTCGATTTTGTTCTTGATATCGGTATGCACCCCACTTGTCGCGACCACCATCACCGACGGGCGTATTGATTGAGCGGCGGGGTTACTTCTGTCTAAGAGATATTTGACTTAAAAACGGCCCACAACGACAGCAAATCTGCGGTCGTCATGGGCACGTTTCGTCCCGGCTCCTCTCCCTGCGCTGTAACGCTGAGATGGGCTAAGCCACTATTCAGGGGGAAGGCTTTCCATAGGAGACTCCAAGCACTTGCGATAGAGAAGAGGTGATACAGATGGCTAACGAAGCTCGTCCATTGACGGCAGGGTTATCCGCTGAGAAGCTCGGGGCGAGGCCGGCAAAAGTACGCGTTGCGGCGATGATGAACAATCCAACAGCCGCCAGGATTCTATTTTATGTTGCATGTTTCCTCGTGGCGGTCACGGTTTGGTGGACCGAGCGCCGTGTCCAGGCTGCTCCACAGGTATACGGCGAACTCATCACCGATCTAGGCTCGTCGCAGGAAAGCCAACTCTCAGCTTTCCTGGAGATGAACCGGCTGATCATTACACTCAGTACCACGACGCTGGGAGCTATGGGATTTTTCTTATCCCGCGGGCGCAAGGGTGGATTTTTACCGCGGGAACTTTGGGCTGCATCTGCTTGTGCTTTGTGCGTTGGGCTATCTCTTTTCTATGGGTACCACGCATACCAGGACATCATTTTCATGCTGCAGAATAATACCTTTGATCTGAGTACGGCTCTGATTGCCTGGGATCGCCACTGGCACTTTGCCATGTTTGTGCTGGGCACTTTCTTCTTTGTCGATTTTGCATTCAATGAGCTCAACAGGAAGGAGGCGCCGCCTGCAAATGACCCTGGGAATGTTTAAGCTTACAAGCTCCGTACTGCTTGCTTTGCCGATGGGCTTTTTGTTCCAAACCGCAGGCCCGGGTAGACTCAAGATCTCTTCTCAGCCACCGAACGCAACCATTACGATCAACGGAAAGACCCTCACACAAGTAACAAACACTACTCTGGTGGTGGCCCCCGGGAACTATAGCGTCGTCATAACGGGAGGCCCCGGAAATTTGAATTGCACGCGTAAAGTGCAGGTATCGACTGGGCAAACGACGACAGTCAATTGCCCTTAGTGAGACGAACCTCCACCATTCCAGCCTGGGCGACGGCGAATGGGCTGGAGAGGATGAGAGCCCCGATAATAAGGAGTGGGGTCTGCCTGGCGGGCGGGTTCCTGCTTTTGCGGGATTTTGCGTCCGCGAGGCGCGCTGATCCCTCGGCTACGCTCCCCCGGATTTCCTGTCGAGATCCGTGGCTTTGATGATCTGCATGCGGCTCTCTCTGAAGAGAGCCGCACACGTGGTTGTCGTTAGCAGAGCGAAGTAGGAAATACAAGAGTCCTAAAAAGCCGACCTGGTGCTGAGGCTCAATTACCAGCCCATTTGTCGCATTCGCTCCAGGATCAATGAACTGTAGTGATTCATGCGGGCGGGCCGTCTCTTCAGGGGAGCCGGCAGAATCGCGGCAAGCCGTGCCGCCTGTTGCCGGTCGGTGTTCCTGGCCGCGGTTCCGTCGTAGTAATGACTGGCCGCATCCGCACCATAAATTCCGGGGCCCCATTCGACCACATTGAGGTAGATCTCCAGAATGCGCTGCTTGCCAAGAAAGAGCTCGGCCAGCGGCACTAGTGTGAACTCGGCGCCCTTGCGGAGGATCGAGCGGCCGGTTCCGAAGAAGAGGTTCTTTACAAGCTGCTGGGTAATGGTAGAGGCTCCGCGGACGCGACCGCCTTCCCAATCGTCGTCGGCAGCGATTTGGATCTCGTGCCAATCGAAGCCATGGTGCTGGTAGAAACGCGCATCTTCCGCGGCAATGACCGCGTGCTGAAGATTGGGCGAGATCTGACTGAGAGGAACAAATTCATAGCGTTTGCGATAGGGCGTTGGTTGAAACCAGGCCTGCAAACGACGTTGGGCCTGCACAGCAGTGGTTGGTGGGTCGATCCACCGGGCCGCCACAAGGAGTAGCACGGCGAGCACCCAGAGAAATGCCACACCGATGGCAAGCCAGCGAACAAATGATCGGAAGACATCCTTCTGAAGCAGGTTCCTGGGGTGTATTCGGGGCCAATTAATCACGTGTCTGAATCATAACCGGGGCCGGTGATCTCACGGAGTGATCTCCTGTTTGGCAGCGTGGCTGGTGTCCATCACGCTCTGGAGCAGGTCCTCGAGTTGTTCGGCGGTGAACTCGTTGCCTTCCAGATTTGCCACCAGCTTCCCGTCCCGATCTATCACGGCGGTGTGCATGGAGTGCGCCAGCACCCCCTCGTCGTTCCAAACGCTCATGCCAAACAAGTGACAAACGCGCCGGATGTCGGGAATAGGACCGGTGAGAAAATACCATCCCCTGGTGTTCTCTTTCCAGGTAGACGCATACTTTTCGAGCACCGCCGGCGAGTCGGTTTGCGGATCGAAGGTTACGCTGAGCAACACCAGATCCTTATCCATACGACCGGTGAAGTGCCGCCCGACTCGCCCGAAGTTGTTGGTCAGGCGGAAACAGTAGTTGGCGAACGGACAGCGTGTGTAGAGGAAGCTAATCGCCACCGTCTTGCCAGAAAATTGCGAAAAGCTGATCGGCTTTCCATATTGATCTGTGAGGGTAAAGTCAGGAACAGGCTGGCCAACAGTAAGCAGGTCCTTGCCACTCTCCGGCGCCAGCATCTTGCCCAGCAGTTCCATACGCTTGACGGCAAGCGGTTCCGCAGCTTGACTCTGGTAGTGATGAATACGAATGTGTTCCGCAGAGGGCGCGTCAGGGTTCGCGACCAGAGTGAAGTCGATCATTGTTCCCTGCCGCAGCGCTGTTCCCTGCCGCAGCGTTGCCAGATCGCCCGGATCGGTAACTGCGAAAGTCATCTCCATCGCGGGCATGAAATGAGGAATCTCCGCACAGGAAACAACGATGGTTCGCGGCTGTTGAACCTTCAGAACAACCCCAAAGGCGGGATAGCGTTGTGCTCCAAATGCGACTGCGCCTGCCAGGGACTGGATCAATATCCAGGCGGCTATTCGGCCTCGTCGGCTCACTGGCTGGCTCGCAGGTTGGGCGGCATCTTCTTCTCCCCCAGCCGGTACCCCGGCAGCTCGCGCTTGGCGTATTGGGGCATCGACTCTTCGATTTCGATGAACTGATCCATCGGTACATCTTTCAATGTTTGGGTTGTCTTGCTGACCGGCCAGTAGATCTCGATGGCCTTGATCCGTTTCGCTTTGCCGAGTCCAATCTCTTGCGCCAGAGGAGAGGCGCCCCAGGAGCCTCCGCTCCCAACCTGACGATAGAAAGCCTGCTCGGTATGGTTTTTGTTCTCGACTACGACCTTCACCTTGGCGTCGATGCCGTCGCGGTTGGTCTTCACTCCTCGCAGTTTGATATTGATCCAGTGATTCGTATTTCCTGGATTGCGGAAGACGCGGATGGGATGGGCGTCGGACGGGACGGCTCCGCCCATCTCGACGACGATGTCCTGGTGCCCTCGATTCTCGAGATCGGCGAAAGAGATGCCGTGCGTCTTATGCAGCTCCCCGGTGCCGGAGGAAGCGGATATATCGACAAATGTCGCGCCCGCCTTGTTGCGCAACAGGACATTGGGCACCAGTGACGCGTACTCCGCGCTGCCTGTGCCGAGGTAGATATCGAGAAATCCATCATTATCTACGTCGCCGAAGTTCGCGCCCATCGGCATGTACACCTTGTCCAGACCCACCTTTGCGGTCACGTCCTGAAAGGTGCCATCGCGCATGTTCTTATAGAGTCTCAGCGGCTTGGCATTGTGCGGCAGCTTCATATAGGTCCGCATCGTCTCGTCGATCGAACTGTAATCGCTGGTTATAAAAAGATCGGGCCAGCCGTCGTTGTCGTAATCGAAGAACCAGGCGGCAAAGTCGGCCCAGGAGTCCGCCACCCCTGCCTTGACGGCGACTTCGGTGAAGGTATTGTTCCGGTTGTTGTGATAGAGGAAGTTCTTCCCGCGCATGTTGGAAACAAAGAAGTCGGGGTAGCCGTCGCCATCGTAGTCGGCGGAGACCACGGCCTTTGAGAAGGCGCTGCGATCGATTCCGGCGCTGGCCGAAATATTTTCAAATGTGCCATCGCCCTTGTTGCGATAGAGCTGACTCGGACCTTTCTCATTGCCGACAAACAGATCGAGCCACCCGTCGTTATCGATATCCGTCCAGACCGCTGTTTGCGTGGCAAAGAGTTCGTTGCTAAGGCCGGCAGGAACAGTGACATCGGTAAACGTGCCGTCGCAATTGTTCTTGAGCAAACTGAGGGGAAACGGATTCTGCCAGCCGCCGCGCATCACCAGCACGTCGATACAGCCGTCGTTGTTAAAGTCCGCCTGGAGGAGATTCGCGCCTGCTGTAATTTTGGACAGGCCGGAACGATCGCTCCAGTTTGCAAAGGTGCCGTCGCCGTTGTTATGGAAGTAGTTCAAGTGATCGCAGGCATCGTAACCGCTGGTGAGCACATCGAGCAGTCCATGGTTCTCCAGGTCCTCGACCAACATGCCACCGGCTATCTGCGGCAGCGCAAGGCCGGCGGCCTTGGCAACATCTTCGAAGCGTCCGATGCTCTCGGCGGGATCGAATTCCGCCGGCGCGGTTATGCGGTACTGCGGCGGCACGCCGGACGGGTATTGCCCCAGAGTCATGTACGCCAGGTTCAGTTGCCATTTGACCTCCAGATCGTCCGGCTTGCGCTTGAGATATTTTCGGAAATACTCGATGGCTGTCTTCGAGTCTGTGGGATCGGCAAAATGTTCGCGCGGATCCTTCGGCGGAAAAATGCACTGGTCGCTCGGTTCCGTGTATATGCCGTTCTTCATCTCCGATCGATGAAGGTAGGCACTTCCAAGCACTTCTTCCATGGTTTCCACTCCGGCCGGCACGTCGGCCTGATCGATGGAATAGCATTTCTGCCATTCGGCGATCGCCTGGTCCATATCGCCCTTGTAGGAGGCGAAGACGGCGAGGGCGTAGTGGTATTGCATTTGTTCCATGGGGCTGAGATTGGCGGCGTCAGGGGAGTTGAGGAGCTTGTGGACCGTATCGGTCAATATAGGTATAAGCGGCCCATCGTGGATGCGGCAGACACTTGCCATGTTGCTGTTCCAACCCTCGGGCTTAGCGACTGTCTGGAACGCCGCCTCTACATCCATCAGGCCGGAAGTGTCCGGCGGAAGGCGGATTATGTCATGTCCGCCCAGGGGCAAGCTCACCGCGTCCATGTTCGGGCCTTTATCAACGGAGCCCATGGGCGAGGCGTCCCCGGAGGGTGCGGTACTTTGGTCTGCCTGGTTATCAGGTTGATTGGTGGGCTGATCGATTTTTAGGATGGCGTAGCCGGTAGGAATTTGCACGACACCGGAAAATTGGCCGGGACCCAAGCCTTGCATGGCTCTGCGCAATTCAGTGCGGAGCCCATCGGGGGTGAGCATTCCGAGCAATCCGCCTTCGGCTGCTGTCGGATCCGCCGACTCGGCCTTGGCCACGGTTGCGAAGTCTGCTCCAGCCTTTAGCGCGCTCAGTATGTGATCGGCCTTTTCCTGTGTGTCCACCACGATGATGCGCACGGGAACTTTGGCCACCTGTGGTTGCACCGCGACACAGAACATCGACAACAACCCAAGGGCTAACCAGCATCGGAGCGACCTTAGCCACATACTTCGCGGACCCGCCTTCACCTGTGGGAAAGACTACCTTCCCGTGGCCGGGTTTATCAAACCGAATAGTGGTTACTCAGCCCACGCTGCAGTAAAACTACGGGTCGAGCCAGACTTTTTTTCGCCCTGGCTGGACCTCGATCCAGTTTGTCAGCGGCTTATGGGGTAAACGATGAAGGTCCAGCAGCTTGGGTAGTATCTGCTCGACGGCGGCTTTGCCGGCATCCGGATCTGCAACATACTCTCCGAATAGTTCGTGCGGTCCCTGTGGAGTGTCATTGGCCTGCCTTGCGTCTACGACCGCCGCCCGCCAACGGCCTGCGAAATGCTGCACGACGCAATGGAATGCAGGTTTTCCATCACTGATGTACTCAGCAGCAAAGTAGTGATCGGCAGGTGGCCATATGCTCATGGGCCTATTCTACGGCAGGTTATTGCGGGATCACTAGCTCCGGAAATGCGCCGGGGTCCACTCCATCCGGTCACTACTTTCCGCTGATTCCGGTCCCTCAGACGTGGTTCCGAGCCTCCGATTAAGCTGGCGGTATCATTTCGAAGTGATGCTGCGCCCTGCGAAGCCGAAGCAGAAGCCGCCGTATTCGTTTGTCGTGGAGGCGCTTGCACCCCTGAACCCTGAGGTGCGCCGGATGTTCTCCGGTTTCGCAGTGTATGTGGGCGACCTGCTCGTCCTGATGCTACGAGATCACGCCAAGTCGGCCAGAGACAATGGCGTCTGGATCGTTCTTTCGGAAGGTACCGAGCCGACCGATCAGGGGCTTCGCCGGGAGTTCCCTTCTCTGCGCCGGATTGAATTACTCGGAAATAAGATCGGGCATTGGCTTGTCATTCCCAGTGACAGTCCTGATTTTGAAGGGGAGGCGCTGCATGCGTGCGATTTGCTGTTGCGCCACGATGTGCGGCTGGGCCGCATTCCTCAGTCAAGACGCTAGCGGCAGTAGTCTCACCCAGCGAAAGGGTCAGTCCCGTCTGGTCACGAATTCCCAAGCGAGCTAAGTCGTTTGTTTTATCAAGGCGTCCAAAATTACTCCCGCAATTCTCTCAGGAACGGTCCGATGCTTTGGAACGGAACCTGGCAGACCGGCTGTCTCCAGGGCGCTCCGGCAAGACACCGGTAGCTATTCCGGAACGCGCAGTCGAAATTGCCGCAATAGGTACCGCCGTCACCCATTTCGCCTTGCGTGACCGAGCCGGCCGTTTCATGGCTTCACGGATGCGCTTTTGAGTTGTACCTTGGACTACGGTGTCCTATAGCATCCCGTCGGAGGTGGCCATGCGCGCGGATCGGGTAGAAGTCACTTGGGACAAGAGTAAGTCCAATTGGGTGGTTCGCATTACAAGTGGTGGAGAGGTTATTCGGCGCCATTGCAAGATTCCCAAAGATGCGGACGAGCAAACACTCCGCTCGGCCGCCCAGGAAACCCTGCAGGACGAAGGATATGAGCCGGAACCGGTAAGCATCCGCGTGGAGAGGTGAGCCGCGGGGCACGTTGGGAACGGCGAGTGCGGGGCGTCCGTCCGCCGGTGCGAGAAAGCAACGGCTAGCTCAAAAGCACCTGGTCCAGCAACAAGCTCACTGCTCGCTTTGCTTCCAGTATGGAATAGCGATGATCCATCGCTCCGGCAAGATCGCTGTTGGCAAAGGCGATTCGGCCGAACGGTTCTCTGCGCAGGATCTCTCGCGGCGCCGGTTGTCCGTTCAGACCAAAGAAAAAGCCTGGCTGCGGACTCAGGTAGGCGTGCCCCCAGCGGTTGAGAATGATGCCGGCGATATCTCGCTGCGCGTCAAACCCGTAGCCGGAGAACATCGCTGTCATTTGCTCGCGAATTTGCCGTTCGTAGTCACGAAACCCGGTGCGGAACATTTCCGCGCGGCCGCGATTCCCCTGCTCCTCGGTGCTCAGTCCGGGATAGGAATAGAGAACCTTCAGGGAGAGAACGATGGGCGAGTCCGGACTGATAACGGGATCAACCACTCCAGTAAGAGATTGCTTGCAGACCTCCAGGTAGCAGCCGAAACCTTCAAACCAGCGGCATCCGCTCACTCCCATCTTGTAAAGAAAACGCCAGTTGCGCAGCGCGACATTGGCCATCATGCAAGGGGAACGGTAAAACTGCGCGTAGGCCTTGCGGTGGGTCTCCGGCAGATCTTTGACGATGTGTTTGGTGGTCCAGCTGCCTCCGGCTATGACCGCCGAGCGAGCCTTCACGCGGTAGAGTTTGCCGGCTTTGAGGTAGACGATGCTGTTGAACTCGGCCTGGCTCGGCGCACCCTCGTGCTGAACGGCGACCACCGTTGCGGAGAGACGGATCCTGGCTGCGGACTGCGCTGTATCAAGCGCGGCGAAGTTGACGGCGTTGCGGGTGACTCCCTCGATGGTGTGGGGGCCATCGACTCCCGAGGGGATCAGGCTCTTCAACAGCAAGCGCGCAATGGTCGCGTTGCCGCCTGGGAACATCTGGTCTGTCTCGCCGGCTGGGTCTGGTAAGGGATGGAGCATCTCGAAGGCATATTCGGAAAAGGCCGACAGGGCATCGGGACCGAGACCTGAGCCTCCTCCTTCTACGGGTGAGAGGAAGGTGCGGACGGTCTCCCGGCGTAGGCCGAAGCGTTCCATATAGTGCTGTTCGAGTGTGATGGAATCTAGATAGCGGGAGCTGGCGTCTCCCTCCACCAGGGGGCGAACAAAGGTGTCGCCTGCGACCGGCGTCGCCTTCAACCAGCGGAGCAATTCTGTGCGCGTTGCTGCAGAGACCGGAGCGCCTTTCAGCTCTGTGCCTATGGGATCGATCACCCAGCTGCCCGGATTGCGCTGAAACTGGGCTCCGAACCAATAGCCGTACTGCCCGTGCTGCAAGCCTACGGCCTGATAGGGAGTGCGGGAAAGGGTCATCTCCGGTGCAGGCCCTGCCCACTTCTGATACTGGAGGCGCGGCGTGTTGAGACCGATGGAATCATAGAAGTGCTCGAGGAAGCTGTGAGGATACTGAAGCTGGTAAATCGCCGAGCCCTGGTGGGTGATGAGTCGCTTGCCGTCCACCAGGAACTCGTTTTGCTTGGCTTCGCCACCAAAGATGGGATGGTTCTCGAGGACGAGGCAGCGGGTTCCCGCGGGCGTTTGCCGGGTAAAGAACAGGGCGGCAGCGAGTCCGCTGATGCCTCCGCCGATGACGACACAGTCATAGGTTTCGCCGGTGTCGATCAGGTCTTTGGGTAGGGGATCGTAGGTGCCATAGCGGATGGAGTGGCCGGCCTGCATTACTTCCCACGTGTTTCCGTTGGAGGCGCTGTATTCGCCGACACCGCCGTAGCCGGTGAAGTGATCCGCGGCTAGCTCCGCAGGGCTGCGGGATTCGAGCAAGACTGCTCCGGAGGCGAGCAGCACGGAGCCGAGGAAATCGCGGCGAGTGATGGCCTCGTCCATACCCAGTTTGGCGTCGCCCGGCCGTGCGGGTTTAGCGTCGGTCATTGGTTGTGGTCCTTTCCATCGGAGGGAGAAGCCTCTTGCAGTATTTTGGCAGACAAATTGACGGTTGGGGCCGAGGGCGGCCGGAATTGCGAGGGCGTGCGGAAGAATATGTTGCGATAGGCTCTTAGCTGTGTTAGCGATTTTCTCGCTAAGTACGGTAACATGCCGCATATCACTTATTTCTCTGTCACCTATTTTCGGTGTTTCCCTTCTTACAACTTTCGTCTGCTCCGGTGCGCATTTTTTCTCTGCTTCCTTCCGAAATTCGCTAGAATCAAAACGCCTGTTCAGAGCACTACGGCTGATCTGGTTCCCCCGGCCCTTAGATTACCTGTGTAACTGGATGGGGAGAACCATGTCTTTTACCCGCGTGTACGGATGGGCGTCTTACGGGCGGCTTCTGCCCATCATAGCTGCCATCCAATTGATGGTGTTGACTTCTGCCTGGTCGCAGGCGCAGGCGCCTGCGACCCTGACCACGCTGGCCATCACTCCCGCTATAGGGCAGCAGACCTCGGTCGCGCCTGGATCCGTCATTACGTTGACCGCGGCTGTTACCGTAGCGGGTAAGCCAGTCATCCAGGGCCAGGTAAATTTTTGTGACACCACACCAAACCACTGCACAGACGTCCATTTGCTGGGCACGGCGCAGCTGACAAGCGCTGGAACCGCCGTCCTCAGGCTAGTTCCAGGAGTCGGCAGCCACAGTTATACAGCGGTGTTTGCTGGAACCGGCAATCTGGCACCCAGCACTTCGACAGCAGCACTCGCCACGGTGACGGGTACATACCCAACCAGCACAAGCCTCGCCGCAACCGGGGTTCCCGGCAATTACACCCTGAATGCGACCGTAGTGAGCACCGGGGGAACCCTGCCACCCGCCGGCAATGTAGGTTTCTTCGATACTACCAACGCCAATGCCCTGCTAGCTACCCAACCGCTGGTTCCCAATTCGACCCATGTGGCATGGAACGGCATCGTGGAGTCGTTACCGAATGTGGTTGTCGACTTTGTCGAGGGTGACTTCAATGGTGACGGAAGGCCTGACCTGGTCTATCCTGAATTTGGCCCTCAAAACCAACCAAACCAACTGGCAGTCTTGTTCGGCAACGGAGATGGAACCTTTACGCCCGCTCCGCAGACGACCAGCATCGGCGACAACGCTTCTCAAATCGTAGTTGCAGATTTTAACGGCGACGGCCGGCAGGACCTCGCCGTGGTCTACTTCACCGAGCAAGTCAATAACCTATCCATCTTTCTCGGCAACGGAGATGGCACTTTCACCCTGGCCGGCACACCAACGATCGGCATAGACATTTCGAATCTTGCGGTTGGAGACTTCAATGGTGATGGCAACGAAGATCTGGCCGAGACGGATGGCCCGCAACTGAATATCCTTTTCGGAAATGGTGACGGAACCTTTACCTTAGGGCCACCGACCACCGCGGTGGACTTTGTAAGCTTTGCCATCGGCGATTTCAACAAAGATGGAAAGCTGGACCTTGTCTGTGCCGGGCAACAACTGACGATCCTTCTGGGCAACGGAGATGGCACATTTCACGAGGGCGTGAGCCTCCCCGGAGCCAACTATCCCGTGGTCGCCGACTTCAACGGAGACGGAATACTCGACATTGCAGCCACCGTGGCGGTCACAGACCCCACCGGCCCCATGGACGATGGATACGTTTCCATCTACCTGGGAGCCGGCGATGGATCATTCACCGCCGCAGCTCCCTTGCCGGTTCTGCTGGCCCCCAGACAACTCGTAGTGGGCGACTTCAATCGCGACGGAAAACCGGATCTTGCGGTCCCCGATTTCCAATCCAATAGCAACTCGACATTTCTTGGCAATGGGGACGGCACCTTTACCGCTTCGGGAGTGCTGTCAAGCGGCGCGGATCCCGCCTCGGAGCTGGCCACAGGCGATTTCAACGGAGACGGGGCAGCCGATCTCCTGAGCGTATACACCGGTACCGGCCTGGTAGTTTATCTATCCCAACCCACCATGACCTCAGTGGCCACGGCCACCGGTGTTACCGTCACCGGTACAGGAACTCACATGGTGACGGCCAACTATCCGGGCGAGGAACTGGATGACCCCAGTGTCTCCGCCCCGATCGGCCTACCCCCACTTACCGAC
>Ga0210398_10004413_pt1 | contig 13190 bp, 7 predicted proteins | sample IncBWC4OmetaG_FD_161047 | JGI IMG/M metagenome (GOLD analysis project Ga0210398, IMG submission 161047) | Forest soil microbial communities from Barre Woods Harvard Forest LTER site, Petersham, Massachusetts, United States - Inc-BW-C-4-O | ecosystem: Environmental > Terrestrial > Soil >... | reverse complement strand
TCTGTGAAAGTTTCGTGCTGGCTTTTTCAGCCGGCGCGTTGGGAATTATTCTCGCGTTCGCGCTCATGCCTTTGTTGCGCTCCGTGAAGGAAGCAAACATCCCGCGCTTGGCCGAAGTACGTCTCGATCCGGCAGTCCTCTTGTTCTCACTGCTGTTGTGCGCGGCGACTGCGATTCTATTCGGCCTGGCGCCGGCATCGGAGGCTGCTGGCAAGCAGTTGCACGGCGCGCTTAAAGAAGGACTGCGCGGATCAACTGTTGGCGGGAGTCGCCGAAGATTTCACGCCGCGCTGGTTGTTGCGGAAATCTCCGTGGCGTTGGTGCTCATGACCGGCGCGGGGTTGCTGATCGACAGTTTCGCGCGGTTAACGAAAGTGAATCTGGGGTTTGCGCCGCGCGGAGTTTTGACCTTCCCGATCGCTTTGCCGTCCAGCCGCTACAGCCAAGCGGAACAGCAGGCGGCGTTTTTCCGGCTCGCGTTGCTGCGCGTGAAATCCGTTCCAGCCGTCGAAGCGGCCGGCTTTGTGAGTTTCCTGCCACTCTCGGGTGGATACCGGGTAAGTTATTTCTGCATCGAAGGGCAAATCTGCCAGGGTCTTGGCAAGGATCCGCTCATCGCCATCTGGCAGGTGAGTCCCGGCTACTTTGAGGCGCTAGGGACTCCTCTGCTTCGCGGACGAGTTTTCGGCGAACACGACATTGCCGGCGCGGCGCCGGTGATGATCGTCAACCAAACGGCGGCCAAACATTTCTGGCCGAACGAAAATCCCATTGGCAAACATATTGCCGGCTCGCGCGATGCGTTTCAGCGTGAGGTCGTCGGCGTCGTGGCGGACGCCAAATTCAGCTCCTTGGGTGATGCCAGCGCCGATCAACTCTACGTGCCTTTCGAGCAGTTGCCTTATGCCGCGATGACTTTGCTAGTGCGTTCGTCCGCGAAACCTGAACCCTTGATAGACGCCATCCGCGGCCAGGTTGCCGAGATTGATCCCACATTGCCGCTTTCCGGAGTTCGCAGCATGGAGAATGTGGTGTCCGAGTCGCTCGCGCAGCCGCGGCTGATCTCACAAATTACCGGAATGTTTGCGGGATTCGCGCTACTGCTGGCCGCCATTGGAATTTACGGCGTGATGGCTTATAGCGTGGCCGCGCGCAAACAAGAGATGGGCATCCGCGTAGCTCTGGGCGCGAGATCAGCCGATATTTTGTGGCTCGTGGTGGGGCAGGGGATGCGTATGACGTTGCTCGGCGTCGCGATCGGCGTGGCCGTCTCGCTCGCCCTTACACGTTTACTGGCGAACTTGCTTTTCGGCGTGCCGGCAACCGATTCGCTGGTGTTCAGCGCGGCAGCGCTCGTTCTGGCCGGTGCGGCCTTCGTGGCGTGCTACATCCCGGCTCGCCGCGCCATTCGCATCGACGCCATCCTAGTGCTGAAATATGATTAGCCAACGCCTCCAAAATGCAGAGGGCGGCGGAATCGCTACGATTGCGCAGGCCGGTCAGCAGGACCCATATTCAGCCTGAGCAGTAGGAAAACGGCGATGAGCAAACTCACGATGACGTAAAGGAATCCTGGAGCAAACGAGTGGGTGCGGTCCAGGAAATAACCAATCACCGAAGGCGTCACAAAACTTCCAAGATTGCCGATCGAATTGATGAGGCCGATGGACGCCGCCGCCGCAGATTCGCCGAGGAAGGCCGAAGGCATAGGCCAGAAGGACGGAAGAAAAGCGTTTGCTGTAGAAGCGACCGTAAGACATGCAAACGCAAACCAAAAATGTGATCCGGAAACAATCGTCAAGGCGAATGCCACGACACCCAACATGAGCGGAATTGCAGTGTGCCAGCGCCGCTCGTTGGTGCGGTCGGAATGCCAGCCGTTGAAGAGCATGGCGAAAAGCACGGCGACGTATGGAAGGATCGAGAGCATGGTTACGGTGAGATCGGACATGCCGGAAGCGCGCTTCAAAAATGTGGGAAGCCAAATCGTCAGCGAGTAGATGCTGCTGACCGCGAAGAAATAGATCAGCGTCAACTGAATGACCGTCGGCTGCAGCAGCGCCTCCCACACCTTGTAAGACCGGGCCGCTCTTTTCTCCAGCGCTTCCCGCTCTAATTCGGCGGCGATCCACGCCCGCTCTTCCGGTGCAAGCCAGCGCGCTTCGCGCGGCAAGTCCGTGAGATAAAACACCGTGATGACGCCAAACACAATCGCAGGAATTCCCTCGACAATAAACAACCAGCGCCATCCCTCGAAACCGAACCAGTGGACGCCGAGCAACCAGCCTCCAATAGGGGAACCCACGATGTTGGCGACGGGAATCGCAATCATGAACATCGCGCCTGCTTTCGCGCGGTCTTCGGAGCGAAACCAGTGAGTGAGGTATACGAGAACGCCGGGAAAGAAGCCAGCTTCGGCCGCGCCCAGGAGGATTCGAACGAGGTAGAAATGGGTGGGCGTTCGAATGAACGCCATCAGTACGGTGATGAGTCCCCAGGTAACCATGATGCGCGCGAACCATTTGCGGGCACTCCAGCGCTCGACGATGAGACAGCCGGGGATTTCGAACAGCAGATAGCCAACGAAGAATATTCCGGAGCCAAAGCCGAAGACTCGGTTGCTGAAGCTCAGATCGTGCGTCATTTCGAGAGCGGCGTAACTGACATTCACGCGGTCGAGAAACGCGATGACGAAGAGGACGAAGAGAAACGGTAACAGGCGCCGCGCAATGCGACGGCGCGCGGCGAGAGCAATCTCCTTTGTGGAAGAGGGCAAATCCATGCCGCTTGGGCTTCTAACATAACGAAGCGTGGATTGCACGCGAACGAAAAGACTTGGTCATGGTCGTTCTCTAGTCGATAGCTTAGTCGTTAGCGAGGTGGACGACGCGAAAGGCTTATGTGTTGGTTCTATTGCGCGGCACACTGACCGTGGCTGGAGCGGCAAGTAGCCCTCAGGCAACCGAGACTCGAGACGAACAGGAACTTCTGCCAATCGAGGCGACCACCGCAAAAGGGGAACAGCAAAATGATGTATCCATGATGAGCTTGTTTGCCAGCGATCTTGTTTGTGCCGGGAAGAGGGTAATGTCAAAACAGCAGGTTGAGGATGCCGTGAGAAGTAACTTTGTCGACCACGGAAATGGCCCAAGTCCAGCCACCATTGAGAAGAAGAACATGGCGGTCTATTTGTTCGGCGATACGGCGGTGGTGACTTACAGTAAGGAGTATCGGCAGTCCCGTGACATCACCACGTTCTTCGATGAAGAGGATACAGATGTGTTTAAGCGGGGAACCAAAGGCTGGCTTCTGCAGTTCTCGAAATTGTCTTCTGTTGCCAACACTGCGGTAAGCTGACCCAAACGCAAGCGCCCGGGACCTCTCCGTCGGGGATGTGCACGAAATGAAAAACTCTGGGCTGCCGCCCACCATAAGCCTTCTGGCACAGACTAGATAGGAGCGGATCTTGGCCAGTGCCTCAGTCGTCAAGCTTATTGTAAATCGACACACCACTAAAAACTGGGCGCACTAACGCTTGGTCTCCGCGCCGGGCATGACGTTTTTCAGAGGCTGCGTGCGCTTGGGCTCGAGTTCGGGATGCGGGAGCATCTTGCGCGGAAGCATTTGGTCGCGCATGGCGGCGTTGTAGACGAAGGTGGCTTCGACGAGCGCAGCTTGGGCGAGGTCTTCGGGTGCGAGGCGCTCGTAGGTGTCCATGTTCGAATGGTGTGTTCGCGAGCCATAGTCGAGCTGATCCTGGATGAACTGGAATCCCGGAAGGCCGACGGCGTCGAACGCCTCGTGATCCGTGCCGTCGGTGTCGCGCATCGTCAGCGTGGTGACGCCTAGATCTTTCAGCGGCTCGATCCACTGCGCGAAAATCGGGGCGATGGCTGAGTTACCTTGCAAATAAATCCCGCGGACTCTACCGCTTCCGTTATCTAAATTGAAGTACACGGACAGCTTTTGATGCTCGGGCTTGAGCTGGACGGGGCCAGCGGCATCGCGATCGTACTCGGTGACTGTGAGCTGGTCCGGCTCATTCGAACGTGGAACAAAACCAAAATGTTGCTTCACGTAACCGTAGGAGCCGAACTCGCCTTGCTCTTCGCCGGTCCACAGTCCCACGCGAATAGTGCGCCGGGGCTTCACTTCGAGCGCGTTCAGGATACGCATGACTTCCATGGCCACTACGCTGCCGGCGCCGTTGTCGGTTGCGCCGGTAGCTGAGGCCCAGGAATCGAGATGGCCGCCGAGCATGACCACTTCGTCTTTCAGCTTGGGGTCGGTGCCGGGGATTTCGGCGATGGTGTCGAAGCCGTGTTCGTGGTCGCCGCTGAACTTTGTGTCGATGTCCAGTTCGATGTTCACGGGAACTTCGGCTTTCAGCAGCCGGTACACGCGCCCAAAGTTTTCAATGGCGGTAACTGCGACGGGCAAGGGGTTCGCGTGGTCACGCTGATAGATGAGCCAGCCGAAGCCGGCGCCGGTATCGTCGAAGATCGTGCCGCCCGAGCCTCCATTGTTTCTGCCGTCGCGGCTGGGCGTAATCACAGCAACGGCCTGTTCGGCGGCGAGGAAGTGGCCGATCTTTTCGCGGAAGGCGAGCGTTTTGAGAAATGCCGCGAAGGAAAAGGGGCTGGCCAGGCTGGTGGGATATTCCTGGATGCGTTTGAGGTCGGCGTCTTCGTTGCGCGTGAAAAGCGGTTTCTCGACGGGTTTCACCTCGCGCATTTCGCCGAGGAAAATAATTTTTCCCGCTAGCTTGCCTTTGTATTTGTCGAAATCGGCTTCGGTCTTAACGTCGACCCAAACTGCGGGGCCTGTGACTGGGCCTTTGGTGGGCGGCGACCAGGGCGCGGCTTGGGCTATGAAGACGGCCGCGTCGGGGGCCGTCATGCGCACCCAGGTGTTTAGTTGCTGCCAGCCCATGCCGAACTCGCCCCAGTCTTCGAGATGCGCGTTGCTGCAGCCCATGGCGGTGAATTGATCGCGGGTCCATTCGTTGGCCCGCTTCAGATTCGGAGAACCGGTCAAGCGCGGGCCGATGCCATCCATGAGACCGGAGGCGTACTCCATGATATGCGAGTGCGCGAGAGCTTCCTCGCGGATGCTCTGGTACATGGCAAAATCGAGAGATTCTTTTTCCGGTTGCGGCATTTCATAGGAGGGCCGCGCCGCTTCTTTTGGCGAAGTCTCTTTTTTATCTTTGTCCGCGGCGAACAAGGAGAATGCGAGGCCAGCAATCGGAATCGCGGCTGTAGCGAAGATTCGCAGTGAGCGCATGAAAGTTTCCTTTTTTCGAAAGCGAATTCGAGGAGCATAACAAAGGCGCGGAGAATTACCAAGAATCGCCCGAGTCAGAACGCGGAACAGCTTGCCTGCCGCCTGACGCTACAGTAGGGCAACCAAGAACCGGGCAAAAGCTGTTGAGGTCTATCGCACGCTCTGGACTTTCGCTCCCCGCGATCTGGGCTACGGTTTGCGATTCGCCCAGGCCGAGACTTCCGCCGGCCGGACCGAGGATGCTTCGACAACCGTCGAAGGATGTCGCGCCGAAGGGATTCTTGCCGGCGGCCCATCAAGCGCACGCCGGGGCCGGCTAGTAAAACGAGTCCTCGAAGCACCAAAATCCGAACGCCGACTGGTTTGGCTCAGGATGATTTCGCGCTTCCAGAGCTGGCGGGACGCGGTTACAATTTATGCGCAGTTGACGGAGTCATCGGCCCCAAGTTGCGTCGTGAATATCCGATCGATTCTGTCCGTGAGTGGACTGGCCTCAAAATGAGTCGGGGATTGCTTTCCGATAGGAGATGATTCCGTGGCCGAAACTACGAATCAACATGCGCTGGGCGACCGCGCAGCATTTCAACTTGCGAATGTCACAAAGACTCCGCCGCAGTATGGGGCCATAACGCCGCGGTGGCTGGTGCGGTTTCTGGATTGGAAGCCGCTGGAGGCGGGGACGCTGCGCGTCAACCGCGTGGCGGACGACAAAACGATCGATGTGGTGTGCGGTCAGAAAGACGAAAAGGCGCTGCCGGAGACTTATGTCGAGTACGAAGAGAAGGCGCGTGAATACACTTTATGCGGAATTTCAGCCGTACTTGATGTTCACACGCGCGTTTCCGATCTCTACAGTAATCCTTATGACCAGGTGCGCGAGCAATTGCGGCTCACGATTGAAAATGTGAAAGAGAACCAGGAGGGGGAACTCGTCAATAATCCTGATTACGGGCTTCTGAAAAATGTTTCGGCGAGCCAGCGGATTTCGACCCGCAAAGGCGCTCCGACTCCGGACGACCTGGATGAACTGCTCGCGAAAGTTTGGAAGGAGCCTTCGTTTTTTCTGGCTCCCCCTCGTGCGATTGCGGCTTTCGGCCGGGAATGCACACGGCGCGGCGTGCCACCGCCGACGGTCACTTTATTTGGCACGCCCTTTGTGACCTGGCGAGGAGTTCCGCTGATTCCTACCGATAAGCTTTACATTGATGGCAACAAGAAGGCCAAGGGGCCGGCGGGAAAGACGAACATTCTTTTGTTACGCGTGGGAGAAAAAAAGCAGGGAGTGATTGGGCTGTTTCAGCCGGGGCTGCCCGGCGAGCAGACCCCTGGACTGTCGGTGCGGTTTATGGGGATCAGCAACAAGGCCATCGCGTCTTATTTGATTTCACTGTATTGTTCGGCCGCGATTCTTGTTGACGACGCCATTGCTGCGCTCGAAGACGTCGAAGTCGGACACTACCATGAGTACAAGTGATTCAGGGAAGGACGCGCCGCGGTTTCCGGGTGGGGCATTCGAAACGGTGCTGCCCGGGGAGAAATTTGGCGTTCCGGCAGGCGTTCCAGATCCCGGGGTTTTGGCGCGTATGGCCAATGAGTTCTTCACGGCTTTGCCGGAATTTTCGCAGGCGGAACAGAGCGCGCCTACTGTTCCCCAACTGAGTGCCGCCGTTCCGGGAGCGGCCGGAGCCTTGAATGCTTCGGCAAATCCGGCTGCGCTCGCCTCTTTGCCGACGACTGGCATTCCTTCCGAAGCGGAGCTGCGCGCCGTTCTTGCATCCCTGGCCCCGGCTGCGCCGCCGTCATTGGTTGCGGGGCTTTCACCTGCAGCTTTGCCGGAGATTCCCGGGGGAGTGGGTGCGACGAGTCTTTCCGCACTTCCGTCGTTTTCTTTTCTTGACGAAATCAGACCGCTGTTTTCTTATCCCCTTCGATCACCGCTAGCTGCCGCTCCGCCAATGCCGGCTGTGAAGATTCCGGGCGAGACCGAACTGCGTGCTCTCGCTGACGATTTTTCTCGGACGGCCACGCCGCAGATTCTTGATTCCGGCTCGTACCTTGGCGCACCTCAGGTGGCGGCCGCGGCGCCGCAGGTTGGCGCGGTCGACAAGCCGGTTTCTTTCGCTTTTCTTGATGAGGTTCGGCAGCTTGCTCCCGCGGGAACGTTGCCTGCCGCCGAACCGTGGCGTGTCACATCTGCGGTGTTGCCGGGATTGAATATCTCTTCCGGGCCGTTTGACGTGCAGGCCATTCGGCGCGATTTTCCGATTATGCAGGAGCGTGTTCACGGCAAGCCTTTGATCTGGCTGGACAACGCTGCTACTACGCAGAAACCGCAGAGTGTGATCGACCGTCTGAGCAATTTTTATACGCACGAGAATTCGAATATTCATCGGGCGGCGCACGAGTTGGCGGCGCGCGCCACGGATGCGTATGAGGCCGCGCGGGAAAAAGTGCGGCGATTCTTGAATGCCTCGACGGTGCGCGAAATTATCTTTGTGCGTGGAACCACCGAGGCCATCAATCTGGCAGCGCAGAGTTGGGGACGGCAGAACATTCAGAAGGACGATGAGATCGTCATCACCTGGCTGGAACATCACGCCAACATCGTTCCGTGGCAGATGCTTTGCGCGGAGAAGGGCGCGCGCTTGCGCGTGGCGCCTGTCGACAACAGCGGGCAGGTGTTGCTCGACGAATATCAGAAGCTTTTGGGGCCGCGCACACGGCTTGTAGCGTTTGCGCAAGTTTCGAATGCGCTTGGGACTGTCACTCCGGCGCGAGAGATGATCGAGATGGCGCACCGTTATGGAGCGAAAGTGCTTCTGGATGGCGCGCAGGCAGTTTCGCACATGCGGACCGACGTTCAGCTCTATAATTGCGACTTTTATGTTCTCTCCGGACACAAGATGTTCGGGCCAACCGGTATCGGAGTCGTCTACGGCAAGCTGGATATTCTGGAGAATACGCAGCCGTGGCACGGTGGCGGCAATATGATTCAGGATGTGACGTTCGAGAAGACAACCTATCAGCCCCCACCTGGGCGTTTCGAAGCCGGTACGGGCAACATTGCGGATGCCGTGGGGCTGGGCGCGGCGATTGATTATATCGAGCGGATTGGGATGCACAACATTGCGCGTTACGAGCATGATCTATTGGTGTATGCCACGGAAGCGCTCGAGCGCGTGCCTGGGCTGCGTTTGATCGGAACGGCGAAGGAGAAGGCGGGAGTTCTGTCGTTTGTTCTGGATGGCTTCCGGACCGAGGACGTCGGCGCTGCGCTGAACCGCCAGGGAATCGCTGTGCGCGCCGGGCATCATTGCGCGCAGCCGATTCTTCGACGCTTCGGAGTGGAGAGCACGGTTCGGCCGTCGCTGGCGCTCTACAACACGTGTGAAGAGATCGATGCGCTAGTTAACGCTCTTTGGAACTTGAAACAAGGACATGGCTCCCTGTAGGTCGTTCTGACGAGTGGCAAGCGGGATGGGGGAGTCTCCGGCCAGTCATGCTGCGTGCTAACATCTGGGCCGCAAAATCTAGACTTGAGGTCTTCCTCGTGCGCCACTTTTTGTTTCTAATCGCTGCGGTCCTCGGCTGGTCCACAAGTTTGATTGCGCAGTGGCCGCCTGCTCCGGGTCACACGGCTTTGCAAGTGTGGCCGCATGGGGCGCCGGGGGCGGCGGCAAATCCGGCTCCCGAAGGCGACACGACGACGGCCAAGGACCACCTCGTCGCCGGCAAGGCTGTCGTGCGAATTGGCAATGTCTCTCTACCGACGCTGACGCTTTACAGGCCTGCGGGCAAGAGCACCGGCGCAGCGGTTGTAGTTTTTCCCGGAGGCGGATATCGCATTCTGGCGATCGATCTCGAAGGTACGGAAGTTTGCGACTGGCTGAACTCCACGGGCATCACGTGTGTCCTGCTCAAGTACCGCGTGCCGGACACCGGGCCGTACCCAAAATCCGCTGCCGCTTTGCAGGATGCGCAGCGCGCTCTCGGGATTGTGCGGTCTCACGCGGCGGAGTGGCATATCGATCCAAAGCGTATCGGTGTTCTCGGCTTCTCCGCGGGGGCACACCTTGCGGCAGCGCTCAGCACTCATTTCGATAAACGTGTTTACGATCCAATCGATGCTGCTGACAAGATCAGTTGCCGGCCGGATTTTGCGGTGATTGTTTATCCAGGGTATCTGGCGACTGAGGAGCAGAACTTTGCCGCTAATGCGGACATCCATCCGACGGAGCAGACTCCAACATCGTTCATCGTGCAGGCGGAGGACGATCCGGTGCATGTCGAAAATTCGACCGTTTATTTTCTGGCTTTGAAGAACGCCAAGGTTCCGGCGGAGATGCATTTGTATGCGCAGGGCGGGCACGGGTATGGACTTCGCCGAACTGAACTTCCTGTTACCGGTTGGCCTCAATTGGTGGAAACCTGGCTGCGCACCATTCAGATTTTGCCGGCGGCTGCGCGCTGAGGGCGTGCGGACGGGACAAGCCCCGCCTCTACAGGTCACTTTCGAGAAAAAACATTAGAAGAAAGCGGCACCGCCGTCCACGTTGATGGATTGGCCGGTGATGGCACTGGATTGGTTGGAGCAGAGAAAGAGGGCGGCGCGCGCGACCTCGTCGGCGGTTTGCCCGCGGCCTTGCAAAATCGTGTTTAGGAAGCCGGCGAGTTGCTCTTTCGGACTGACGCCCAGCTTTGTTGCGAGCGTGTTGCCTAATTCTTTGGACATGCGCGTCTCGGTGACTGGACCGGGGCAGATGGCGTCGACGCGCACGCCTCTGCGGGCGGCCTCGGCGGCGGTGATGCGCGTGAGGCCCAGCATGCCCGCTTTCGCGGCGGCGTAGGCGGAACCCCACGGAAACGCTGCTTTGGCGGACAGGCTCGAGATATTGAGAATTACGCCGGAGCTTCGCGCGTACATTTCCGGGAGGACGAGTTTGCTCAGCAGGAAGGCGGCCCGCAGGTGCACAGCGATGACATGGTCGAATTCCGCGAGAGGATAGTCTTCGACGGGAACGATGGGACCGTAGTGGCCGGCATTGTTGACGAGGATATCGATCTTTCCAAATCTTGCGTGCGCTTCAGACACAATGCGCGTGCAATCCGTTTCGAGCGCAAAATCGGCGAGAGAAAAGTGCGCGCGTCCGCCGCGGCTGGAAATTTCTTCGGTAGTCGCGGCGAGCTCGGCGTGCGTGCGCGCCGTTAGGAATACCGAGGCTCCCTCTGCAGCAAACAGTTGCGCCATGGCCCGGCCAATGCCTCGGCCAGAGCCGGTGATCAAAGCGACTTGGTCTCTAAGAAGCACAGGATGAAGAGAATAGAGGCGGCGCGCTCGAGAGGCAAGTCAACAAGTTCACATGATTTGCGAGAGTGCGGCGCAACCTTCAACCAATTGGGCCAGCTTTATACTGCGGGTTCAGACGGGTGTTAGGAATCCCTCTCGCCGATAACTGTCCTTCCGTCCAGGTGTAATCACCCTCGTTAGCGTCTAAGCTGAACGCAAGAGAGTGCGTATGCATTGCTGCAGTTTTCTGGCTTAGGCCGGTCCGCCTGTCCAGAAACTGCGGCCTCCACCCAGCCCAGCCGCTAACTTCGACTTTGGGGGTAACGCCTGTGCGCCGGCTAATCTTTCTAATCCAATTAAGTGCAGTGGCTGCTGCGCTCGCCGTCGCAGGGTGCGCGGGATTGGTCTCATCCAATAACTCGAACGGCGGAACGAAGACAATTGAGCCGACTATTACGGATCAGCCGGCGAGTCTGACGGTGACCGCGGGGCAAACGGCGACGTTCAGCGTGACGGCGGCGGGAACCGCGCCATTCAGCTATCAGTGGTTGAAAAACAGCGCCAACATCAGTGGTGCTACAGCGGCTAGCTATACGACACCTGCGACCATGGTCGGCGATGGCGGAGCGAAATTTGATGTGGTGGTGAGCAACTCGGCCGGGAGTGTTATCAGCGCGATGGCCACACTGACCGTCGACGCGGGTGCGGTCGCGCCGACGATCACGGCCCAGCCAGCGAGTCAATCCGTGACCCTCGGACAAACGGCGACATTCAGCGTGACGGCGACGGGGACCGCGCCGCTCACCTACCAGTGGCAGAAGAATGGCGGGAACATCAGTAGCGCTACGACGGCGAGTTACACGACACCCACGACAGTTGCTGGCGATAGCGGAGCGAAATTCGATGTAGTGGTCAGCAACGCGGTAGCAAGTCAGACGAGTGCAATGGCCACCTTGACGGTGAACGCGGCTTCGGTGGGGCCAATGATTACCACGCAGCCTGCGAATCAGACAGTGACGGTGGGGCAAACGGCGACCTTCAGCGTGACGGCGACGGGGACTGCGCCGCTCACCTACCAGTGGCGGAAGAATGGCGGGAACATCAGTGGCGCTACGACGGCGAGTTACACGACACCCACGACGGTTGCTGGCGATAGCGGAGCGAAATTCGATGTAGTGGTCAGCAACGCAGTAGCAAGTCAGACGAGTGCAACGGCCACCTTGACGGTGAACGCGGCTTCGGTGGGGCCAACGATTACCACGCAGCCTGCGAATCAGACGGTGACGGTGGGGCAAACGGCGACCTTCAGCGTGACGGCGACGGGGACTGCGTCGCTCACCTACCAGTGGCAGAAGAATGGCGGGAACATCAGTGGCGCGACGGCGGCGAGTTACACGACACCCACGACGGTTGCCGGCGATAGCGGAGCGACCTTCGATGTGGTGGTCAGCAACGCGGTTGGGAGCCAGACGAGCACCATGGCCACTTTGACGGTGAATGCGGTCACTGTATCCACGATCGATGTCGTCACCTATCACTACGACAATTTGCGCACCGGGCAAAATCTGAAGGAGACGATTCTCACTCTGGCCAATGTGAACTCGACGAAATTCGGCAAGCTCGGCGCGTTCACCGTGGATGGACTAGTGGACGCGCAGCCGTTGTACCTTTCGGCTGTGGCGATTCCGAGCGTGGGAACGAAAAACGTTTTGTATGTGGCGACCGAGCACGGCAGCGTGTATGCGTTTGACGCGGACTCGGTCAACGGAAATACCAGCTCGTTTCTGTGGAAGGCTTCTGTGCTCGGCAGCGGTGAGACGTCCAGCGACGACCGTGGATGCGGGCAGGTCACGCCGGAGATTGGAGTGACGGCTACGCCGGTGATTGATCGCACACGAGGGGCCCATGGAGCCATCTATGTGGTGGCGATGTCGAAAGACGCCAGTGGAAATTATTTTCATCGCCTGCATGCTTTGGATTTGACCACAGGAGCGGAGCTTTTCGGAGGGCCAAAGCTCGTCGAAGCTACTTATCCGGGTACTGGCGACAGCAGTTCGAATGGCAGCGTGGTTTTTGAAGCGAAACAGTACAAGGAACGGCCCGGGCTTTTGCAGATCGGCGGAACGATTTACACGACCTGGTCTTCGCATTGCGACGCGCGTCCGTACACCTCCTGGGTGATGTCCTATGACGCAAACACGCTGGCGCAGACGAGTGTGCTAAACCTCGTACCGAACGGGAGCGAGGGCGGGATTTGGATGGCGGGGACGGCTCCTGGCGCGGATGCGTCCGGCAACATCTATTTTATGGTAGGGAACGGCGACTTCGATACCACACTGAATGCAAGTGGTTTTCCAGCGAATGCGAATTGCGGACAATGCTACGTACGGCTGTCTTCGAGCGCACCTATCACACTGCTCGATTACTTCACGCCATCGAACACCGTCTCGGAATCGAGTGGCGACGTGGACTTCGGTTCGGGCGGGCCGCTTCTTTTGCCTGACCTAGTCGACGGCAATGGGACCACGCGCCATCTCGCGGTCGGCTCGGGCAAGGACGCCATCATTTACGTTGTGGACCGCGACAACATGGGAAAGTTCAACAGCGGTGCGGACAA
>Ga0210398_10004412_pt1 | contig 13193 bp, 12 predicted proteins | sample IncBWC4OmetaG_FD_161047 | JGI IMG/M metagenome (GOLD analysis project Ga0210398, IMG submission 161047) | Forest soil microbial communities from Barre Woods Harvard Forest LTER site, Petersham, Massachusetts, United States - Inc-BW-C-4-O | ecosystem: Environmental > Terrestrial > Soil >... | reverse complement strand
TCCAGAGCGAGACGATCGGCGCCTTTAGTTTTCAGCAACTTACCAGCGAGCCAGAGCGCAATCACCCGTCTTGAAAACCGTTAGACTCGAGAGGGTCTCGGGGGTTCGAATCCCTCCTCCTCCGCCAGAAAACCCATATGTCAGGCCGCTCAACGTTGAAGTTACGGAGATTTTTCTCTCGCTCAAAGAGAGCGAATGCACGTCTCTTTTATCCCAATTTTACCCCAACGGTGTCGAAAACCGTTAGACTCGAAAGGGCGGCGGTTTGGAAAACCTCCTTCTTGCCTCTCTAAACCTTCGAGTAGCTTTGCCGACAGGAGTCACTGAGAGATCGGCTCTTGATTTACCGCCTAGAGAAAGGCTGCTTTGTCACGGCGATGAGCTGTTCTCGCAGCGAAGCAAGGATCTCTCGCGACAGGGCAGTGTCATTGACTGCGCGGGCAAGCGACAACCCCCCGATCCCTGCGCTCAGTAAGAGTATTGCACGAGCACGGCGAGACTTGAGATCTCCGGCCCGTAAGCGGTCGGAAGAATAGCCGAGACTATGTTTCACCCGCTGTGTAAACAGAGTCCTCACTGCCGTGCTCGCGTGGCGTACGTCTCCAGCCAGGGCTGTGATGGCGCAACCCTCTCCGGGATGGTCACAGTGCTCTTCTCCGAGATAGAAGCGAAGTAGCGCCGGCAAATCCTCCGCCTGTTGTTCCCACCGATCAAGATTTTTGAACGCTTCAGCAAGCGCCTCGAACACCAACTCGTCGCGAGATCCGAAGTGTTTGTAAAAGCCGCCAACGCTGCTACCGGCTTCCTTCATTACGTCAGCGACTCCGATTCCCTCCAGTCCCCGCTCACGGAAACGCTTGGCGGCAACGGCAACGATTTTGGAATGAGTGACGGCTTTTTCCGCCCTTGATCGCCTCATATGTGCTCCCAAGCATGGCCGAACGTATCGTCCAATGCTTAGAGTATATTCTTACTCCTACTTATTTGGATGCAATAAACCACGTTTCGCAACACTGGACCAAGAACACATCCGAGAAAGCGTTCGAGGTGAAACTCAGCCTGGCCTGCTTGGCAGGCTCTGCAGCCGGAGCACATCCATCTCCTCAGGTTCGAAGCGCTCAAAAATGTATGCACCTTTTGGAGTACATATATACTCTAATATGAAGAGAGATGCGACTGCCGTTTCTTCGCATCATGAACGGAGGAAGTATGAAGCTCACGGGAAACACGATTTTGGTAACGGGCGGCGGTTCTGGAATCGGCCGGGGATTGGCCGAAGCCTTTCATAAACTCGGAAATAAAGTGATCGTCGCGGGGCGGCGTAAGGTCAACCTCGCCGCAGTGGTCCAAGCAAACCCAGGGATCGAATCGGTAGAGCTTGATGTGGCCGATCCCAAGAGCATCGCCAAGGTATCGAAGGAGCTGATCGCGAAATATCCCGAGCTCAACGTTCTCCTAAACAACGCGGGGGTCATGTCGCTCGACGACGTGTCGAAACCCATTAACGACAGCATTCTTACGTCGACGTTCGAAACGAATTTCTTCGGCATCGTGCGAATGACGAGTGCATTTATCGAACACCTCAAGAGTCAGAAATCCGCAACCATTTTGAATGTGTCTTCCGTTCTGGGCTTCGTGCCAATGGCGTTTGCCGCGCTTTACAGCTCCACGAAAGCCGGCATTCACGCTTACTCGATGAGTCTGCGGTACATGCTTGAGGGAACGTCAGTAAAAGTTCAGGAGATTGCGCCGCCCTGGGTTCAGACGGATCTGCTGAACAGCAGCGAAGAGCCGCGTGCGATGCCACTGAAGCCGTTCATCGAGCAGACAATGGAAGCGCTCGGTACAAACGACAACGAAATCCTCGTCGAGGTTGCCAAGCCTTTCCGGGCAAATCCGGGCGTGAATGAAACCGCCTTCTTCCACCAACTGAACGATGGGTTCGCTCGTGGTGCGAGCGCCTCGTAAACGATAGGCCGGAGCGCGCGAGAAAACGCACATGTCCAACCACGTCCGCAACGTTCTTCATACCCCTTATCAGCTTGGGGATTTGAGTTTAAGAAACCGCATTGTCATGGCTCCGCTGACTCGCACGCGAGCAGAAAACGCGGGGCACGTACCCAATGACCTTATGGTCGAGTACTACGCCCAGCGTGCCAGCGCAGGACTGATCATCACCGAAGGAGCCTGGGTGAGTGAGGAAGCGCAGGGCTGGTACGGTGTGCCGGGAATCTACAGCGAAGAGCAAGGTCAGGCGTGGCGAAAAGTGACCGACGCAGTCCACGCCCGTGGCGGGAAGATTTTTGCGCAGCTCTGGCATCAAGGCGGAGTCTCGCACCGCAGCTTCTATCCCGACGGCCGACAGCCTGTCGCTCCTTCCGCAATAAATCACGAACAGATCGTGCACGTCCGGGGTGGCTCGGTCTTGAGCGAAACTCCGCGGGCCATGACCAAGGATGACATCAAGAGAACGGTGTCGGACTTCCAGCATGCATCGCGCATCGCGCTCGATGCGGGCTTCGATGGCGTTCAGTTGCAGGCGGGTTACGTCTACCTGTTCAATCAGTTTCTCCACGCCACCACGAATCAGCGTACCGACGACTATGGCGGGTCGATCGAGAATCGCTCTCGCTTTCTCTTCGAGGTGCTGGATGCGGTACTTGAGGTTTGGCCGAGCCAGCGCATCGGCGTGAAAACGGGACCAATGATGAATGAATTGGGGGTGTTCAAAGCCGTCGATTCGACGCTCGCCGTGAGCGAGTACGTTTACGAAAAGCTTGGTCCCTACAATTTCTCTCATATCTTGTTGATGCGTCAGATGGCGGACCTTACAGGCACACCGATTGAAGAGCTGTCCGGCGATGCAGTAGTTCATCATTTCCGCAAGCGCTACAACGGGTCGCTGATCTTAAATGTTGGCATCAACGCGGAACATGCCGCACGGCTCCTTGGCGAAGGTGCGGGAGACTTAGTAGCCTTCGGTCGGGATTACATCGCGAATCCGGATCTCGTAGAGAGAATCGCCGCGCATGCCCCGCTCAATGCCGGACGACCGGAAAATTATTACGGCTCTTCCGCTGTGGGATACACCGACTATCCATTCCTCGGCCAGGAGAGCAACTTAGTCTCGGCTAGCGCGCAGGCGTGATGGAATGCTGCGTGGAGCAACTGTTCCGACTTCCCACAACCAGAATTCTGGCCTGGAATATTTGCTGGTCAGCCCTTCTACTGGAACCAATCGGGATCACTTCCTGGAAGCCGACTCCCCGTACTTATCCGCACGATGCCCAACTGGATTACTTCCGAATCGCCGTCGACGATTCGGGCTGAGCAGCTGCGAGAAAACATCTGCAAGCCCGCGGATCTAATCTGCCGCCGTGATACGAGGGCATCAAGTCGTGGGCATCGTGCCACCGTCGATAATGTAATCAGCGCCGCTGATAAACGCACCTCGGTCTGAGGCCAGGAAGGCTACCAGCTCTGCCACTTCTTCGGGTCGGCCTGTCCGGCCCATGGGAATGCCTCCGAGCATGTCCATAATCCGTTGTCGTGCAGCGTCCTCGCTGATTCCGCTGCCTCTGGAAATGTCGGCGATCATTCCCTTCGCGCCCGAAGTCTCGATGAAACCGGGCGAAATCGTCGTTACTCGCACCCCCTTCGGAGCAACGGCCTTTGCCAGCCCCTTGCTGTAAGTAGTAAGGGCTGCCTTGGCCGCCGCGTAGGCGAGAGTCGAATTGGGGAACGGTAGACGATGAGCGATCGAAGAGATGTGAATGACGACTCCTGACTTGCGTTCGATCATGCCGGGAAGGAAAGCGCGGTCCAAGCGAACGGCGGCGAGCAGGTTGACCTCCAGGATTCTTTGCCACCCTTCGTCGGAGAGCGCCTCGAATCCGCCTGCTTTTGTTTCGGTTCCACCGACATTGTTCACCAAGACGTCGAGCCCACCCCACTCTCGCTGCATGCAATCGACGACCCTTTGCACACCATGGGCCGTTCCGATATCCGCCTGTATAAAGAGAGCAGGATGCTGGCCTTGAGCCGCCTCTGAGCGTGCCGCGGTGGCGACCAAAGCGCCGCTCAATTCAAAACGGCGTACAATCGCTTCTCCTACACCCTTCGTGCCACCCGTCACCAGAACACGCTTGCTTTTGAACTCATCGCCAAAAACTGCAAAAGGATAGCCGCTTGCCATGTTTCCTCCAAAAGAACCGATGATTCGAAAGAGGTTTGAGTCTAGTGCCCAGGCCGGTTACATGCTGAGTCTTAGATCGGGGCGTTCGACCAGCCGCCGCAGCATGGCTCCGAGATCTGGCGCCTTATAGAACGGATGTCCGCGGAAGATTTCCACGCATTTTTCATCCAGGGTGCTGATGGCCTCATGCACCTTCGGTGCGGCTTCGCGCACCTCGCCTATTCGTTCGCGGACGAACAACAAATTCTCGGGATCGACGTAGCCTGCCTGTATGAAGCCACGTGTCTTCTTGGCACACCGGCAGGGGTTCGCCTGGTTCACCAGTCCGCACTTGTCGTTCATAAAGTTGCGCAAGTCTCGCCGCGCACGGGCCAGGCGTTGGCGAAAGTTGTCGGGACTGATCTCCAACACCTCAGCGGCAACGGTGTCGCTTACCTCGAAGATGGCACCGAGGATAAAGGTCAAGCGTTGCTCACGATCAAGGCAAAGAAGCATCCCAGAAGTACAGGAGATCATCGCCTCGGTCACTAGCAGGTCAGTCTCCGCCGATGTGCCCTTGGGATCGGCCAGCTCTAATTCTGGCGTGTCGTCGAGAGCCGCGCCGTAGGAAGCAAAATCGATGGAGGCATGCCGCACCTCCACTCGCCCGCGTTTCATGTTGAGCACGTGGTTCACCACGATGCGGTAAAGCCAGGTGCGAAAGCTGCTCCGACCCTCAAACGACGAGAGCCGTGTGAGTACTTTGATGAAGATCTCTTGCGTCACGTCCTCGGCATCCTGCGGATGGTGCAGCATACGAACGGCGATGTTGTAGATCCACGCTTGATGCCGCTCGACTAGGTCTTCGAGCGCCTGGTGATCTCCCGAGCGGGCGCGTAGCACAAGGTTTTGGTCCTGGTGGTCGGGGGAATTGTCGGCTAGCGGATTATTGAGAGTCATGGTGCATCTCCAAGCGCCCGTATGCCCTGGCTCGATTCTCAGAGAGCCTTGGGTATTGCGGAGAAGTGGGCGCTCACAATCTTCCATTGCCCGCTTTGTTTGATGAGGACCAAGGTAGTTCGGCCATGGATCGAGAGGGTCTTGCCGTCTTTGGTGACTCCCGTAAACATGTCATGAGCATTTACGATACCCACCTCATCGCTGTACCTGCGACACGATGGTTGCCGGAAGCCGAAGCTGGCGGAGGCAAGGCTCGCGATGACCTCGTTGAGATACTTGGCAAAGAGCGCCTTGCCATCGAACCGGTAGGGAACGTGGTCAAATACTTCCACATCCTCGGAAAGCATGTCCAGGATGGGCTGGAGGTCGCGCTGATCGAAGGCATCGGCGAACTTCTGTGTTAAGGCTTGGAGTTCCTTCACGCTCATGTTTGTGTCTCCTCTAATGAGTCAGACACACGCCGCGCCACACTGTGACAGAACTATACGGCCAAACTTGCTCACCGCCCGGCACCGGCGAGTGGACGCTCCCATCCGATTGTGGTCGGATGACGGCAAGCCGGAAGTTATGGGCCCAGATTCTCAGTTTCTTGTTTGGAGGCAGGTCGGACCAAAGATAGATGTTCTTTGCCAGGAGCCTAGTTACTCCAGATCTACGCAATCTCGTTGCACATAATCGTTGCCAGGTTGGGTCGAGTCTGTAAGCGCGAAGAAAAGTCAGGAGATTTCCATCAGCGCGAAGGGAAACATCATCCGTAGCGAAGCGCGATCCGCCAACCATTCCAGTCGCACCCACTAGTACAAGGCGCTTTTGACTCGGCGGCGTCATGAGAGCGCTCGCTCTTCCAGCCAGTCGACGTAAAGGATACGCTCGGAAAATAACCATGCGCCGTCCCACTTGACGAAGGTGTCCAGGTAACGCAGAGAGGCAAGCATCAAACGTCGGTTTGCGCTGTCGACCGTGATGTGATGCGCAAGGCAGTAAGCTTCGCCGGTCGCTCGGCCAGATGTGAGCGTGAAGATTGTGCTCTGCCCCACGAAATGCGTGGTGGCGTGATACTTGTTCAGATCGGCGAAGACGGGAGCGAGTTCGTCGCGCGAATGCAGTTCTTGGGAGGGCGTAGGATCCTTGGCATTCATGTACACCACGAAGTGCGTGTCGGCGGTAAAGAGAGACATCTGACCCTCGGCATCCCGACGATCGGCGCAATGTGCGTAAGCCTCGACGAGTTCTCGGATGGCGAGGCGATCCGCGGCTTCAGCTGGTGAGAAGCTTACATGTTTGCTCATTTATGGATCTCCGTTCGTTCGTGCATTCCGATCGCCTTCTCATTTGAGGACGACCCTTGCTCTGCTAAACGCAACGTTCAGGCACTTCTTAAGGACCGATATCTTCAGTTCCCATACTGAGCTCTGTCTTCTTAAGCTATTGTTGGAAAATTGGTGGCGGACCGCTGACACGGCGCCACTTGAGTCGAACATTTACCTCTACGCGATTGGCGATCTTGATGAAAGGAATACCGCTCGTCATGCCGTACTCTTTCCGATCAAAAGCCATGGTGCCGTCGAGACTGCCGGTGGGTGTTCCTTTGCTATCGCTCGTGAGAGTGAGTTTCTCCGTCTTGGTAACGCCGCGAATGGTGAAGTTACCCTCGATGTCAAAAGTGTATGGTCCGGTCTGAACGATTTTCGTCGATTTGAAAGTGATCAAAGGAGATTCTCTTGCGTTAAAGAAATCCTTACCTTTCAACTTGTTGTCCTTCATATGGCTTCCGGTGTTGACGCTACCGGCTTCAATCTCGATGTCTAACACAGCGCTCCTGATATCTCTCGACGAAAACTTGATGCTTGCGTTCCACTTCTCAAAGACACCTTGGATTGAAACGGAGGATTCGACGCCAAATTTGATACTGCTTTCGACGGGCGTAAATTCGTAGGTCGGCACCTGTGCATAACTACCTGGCGGTGACGCGAGAAAAGCCATCAGGCACGCAGCGGACGCAAGCAGGTAGCGAATTAGTGTGCTCCCGCGACTTCGCTCATTGCCTATGCGTGACCAACTCTCGTTTGCTGTAAACATGTATGGACTCGCTCGTTCACTCTTCTCGGTAAGAACGGTCATTCAAGGATGGCTTTCGGCTCAAGAAACGCCTCAATGCCGTATTCGCCATATTCGCGGCCGACGCCGGAGTATTTGAATCCGCCCCAGGGCGCCTGCGGATCATCCGTCATGTTGTTGATCACGACGCGTCCTGACCGTATCTGCGATGCGACGCGACGAGCTCGCTGTAGGTCGGTCCCAAGCACGGCCGCGTGGAGACCATATTCAGAGTCGTTGGCGATTTTAATCGCGTCTTCTTCGGAGTCGTAGGCGATGACAGAAAGTACGGGACCGAAAATTTCCTGCTGGGCGATGGCCATATCGTTCTTTACATTGATAAAAACCGTGGGCTTCACAAAGTAGCCACCTTCGAATCCCTTCGGATGACCCTCGCCACCGACGAGCACCTCCGCACCTTCGTCGATACCCTTGCGGAGGTAAGACTGCACCTGTTCGTATTGTTTCTGCGACACCATCGGCCCTACACCGGTTTTCGGATCAGCAGGGTCACCGACGGGGAAGGCCGACATAGCGCCGATGATTGCCCGCTTGACTTGATCGACCCGGGTTTTCGGGACGAGAAGGCGTGTCCCTGCGGCACAAGCTTGACCGCTGTTTAAGAATGCCATAGTGAGCGCGGACGGGATTGCCTGATCGAGATTAGCGTCATCCAGCAGAATGGTGGGCGATTTTCCACCCAGTTCCAGGGTGACGCGCTTCATGGTTTCCGCCCCTTCGCGCATGATCGTTTTACCAACTCCCACCGACCCGGTGAAAGAGATCTTAGCGACATCGGGATTGCGAACCAGTTCAGCGCCGACGACGTTTCCGCGGCCTATGACTACATTCAGAAGACCCTTCGGGAGATTGGCCTCGTGGAGCGCTTCGATCAAAACCTGGGTCTGAAGCGAACTCAACTCGCTGGGTTTAATGACGACCGTACAACCGGCGGCGACGGCCGAGGCGAGTTTTAAGCAAATGAACAGCGCGTTCGCGTTCCACGCCGTAATAAGGCCCGCAACGCCGACCGGCTCCAAGGTGACCGTCGTCTTCTTCCAGTTTCGAGTTAAAGACATCTCTTGGAGTGCATTCTCGGCGGCTTGGAATGCGTTCACCCCGGACTGCACGATGAGCCCAGCGAATCGAACAACACCTCCATATTCCTCAACCATCGCCGCAGTTAGTTCGTCACAACGCGACGACGCGGCCTGATGCAGTCGGCGCAGAATCTTCATGCGTTCTTCTTTGGTCGACCGCCCAAAACTGGCGAAGGCGTTTTTGGCCGCGGCAATGGCCTCCCTCGTATCTTCTTCCTCGGCCATCGTCACGTGGGCGATTACCTGACGGTTGGTCGGCTTGATGATATCCATGACCTCACTGCCATGGGATTCCACGAATGTTCCATTGATGTAGTGCTTCGTGATTGTTTGCATTGCACTCTCCCGCACTTCGAGTCGAAATAAGCGGCGTCGCGTGCGATCCGATCGTCAACGTAACGATGCAAGTGCAATTCCAGTGACAGAGGCGCTAAATCGCTGCTAATTGAACGCTTGCTGCCGGAAGAGACATGCTGGAGCGTGATGCGGCGTGGTCAGTGTCAATATTTTGACAGCTCACGCAAATTTAATACGTTCCTGAAACCGAGAGCAGTCTTCACAAGACCGGGAACGGGCGATTCGATTGCATCCAAGCCGGATGGCAATCGCGGTGCAACCCTTAGAGGCACAAAGAAACGCTTGAGCTTGAAGGCGGAAGAGCTACGGGATAAGTTGTTCAAAGCTTACTCACAGAAGTAGCGCAAGGTTCTCACAATGGCAAAAGAGGATGTGCAAAAGACGCTGGCGGAGTTATCACGAGAAGTGCAGGAGAGCAAAGCCAGACTTGAAGAGGCGCAACGCGTCGCGCACGTCGGCCATTGGGAATGGGATCTGGAGACGGATGTCGTTGTCTGGTCGGATGAAACCTATCGCATTTTTGGATTAAGTCCGCAGGAACGTCCCATGGACCTGGCGACGGTCCGTTCGATGGTCCACCCTGATGATCGCGAGCCTCTCTATCGGGGAGTTGACCAAGACCTCGTTGCTGGAGAACGCCCCAGCGGGGAATTTCGGATCGTTCGGCCAAGCGGCGAAGTGCGGACAGTTTCAAGCCTGACGTCCGAGCGTTGGAGTTCCTTGCCGGGCGACACAAAAAGAGACGCATCCGGACGACCTTATAAATTGTTCGGCACCATTCAGGACATTACTGACCGTAAGCGTACAGAGGAGGCCTTTCAGGAAATTTCACGCAAGCTACAAGAAAGCAACGCCAGGCTTGAAGAAGCTCAACGCATTGCCAATGTTGGTCATTATTCTTGGAACCTTATCGAGAATCGGGTGACTTGGTCTGACGAAGTCTACCGTATCTATGGATTGGATCCGCGGCAGGGCGCCATTGATCTTGCGAAGGTCGGTGAAATGATTCACCCGGAAGATCGCGAGCTTGTCTTCGCCGCAGCTGAAAAGGCGCTTCGGAGCGGGACCCCTGCCGACATTGAACATCGTCTGGTTCGTCCCAATGGCGAAATTCGGACCATTCACAGTGTAGGCACGGTAAAACGTGATGCCTCCGGCCGAGCGTATGAAATGTTTGGCACGGCCCAAGACATCACGGACCGCAAGCGCTCCGAAGAAACACTAAAGCAAAACCAGTTTTATCTCAGTGAAGGACAGCGCCTCGCGCATATGGGGAGTTGGGCATTCAACGATGCGGGTCACTATTGGTCTGATGAGTTGTTCAAAATCTACGGCCTAGATCCGCAGAATGGCGCGCCGACGGTTGAACAGTATCTTGCCCTTATCCATCCGCAAGACCGAGCCTCCATGGCTGAAACCATCAAACGCATGCAAGAGGAGCACCGTGGCTTTGATCAAATAGAGCGGATTATCCGACCCGACGGGCAGGTGCGCTACATCCGCGCCGTGGCAGTTCCCGTTATGGAACAAGGGCTTTTCAAAGGGTTTATCGGTACCACCATGGATGTGACCGAGCAGGAGCTGCTCACACAGGAGTTGCGCAGGGAGCAAGCCTACCTTGCGGAAGCCCAAAGTCTCACCCACATCGGCAGTTGGGCGACCAACTTCCATACAAAACAAGTGTTTCACTTGTCAGACGAAACCTTCCGTCTGCACGGCTTCGATCCGAGGAATGGTCCTATTCCACTTGAGCACTTTTTCGAAACCATACATCCGGAAGATCGGGCGGGGGTGAGCGCGACCCTTGAGCAAGCGATCCACACAAGAACGGATTACGACATCCGTGAGTTCCGGGTTTGTCATCCCGACGGCACCCTGCGATTTCTGCGCACCATTGGACATCACAACCCTTCTAGCGAAATGGGGTACTACGTCGGCATCACCATGGACATAACCGAACGAAAGCAGGCAGAGCAGGAACGCGAAAAGCTGCGGCAGTTAGAGGCAAATCTCGGACACATCAATCGGGTCAATATGATGGGAGAACTAGCCGCTGCGCTGGCACACGAAATCAGACAGCCCATAGCCGCTTCCATCACCAGTGCGAATGCGTGTTTGCGATGGCTAGCCCGTGATCCACCGGATCTTGAAAGGGCGCGTGCGGCAGCAGCCAGAATCGAACAGGACGGAAATCGCGCTGCCGATGTGATCAATCGTTTGCGCTCCTTCTACATGAAAGGTGTTCCCCCTGAACGCGAGATGATTGACATCAAAGAGATCGTTCGAGAAATGGCCGCTCTCCTCAGGAAGGAAGCGGTCCGACACTCTATAAAAATTTATTCCGAACTGGGCGAAGATATGCCTAACGTTCTCGCGGACAGGGTGCAGCTTCAGCAGGTGTTCATGAACCTGATGCTTAACGCAATTGAAGCGATGAAAGGCACTGGAGGAAAGCTGACGATCAGTTCTCGCTCAACTCCGCAAGGTCATGTCACGGTCTCCATCGGAGACACCGGCGTCGGCTTGTCGGTAGAAAATACGGAGCGGATCTTTAATGCCTTCCATACTACGAAACCACAGGGTACGGGGATGGGGTTAGCGATAACCCGATCCATCGTCGAGGCTCACGGCGGCCGAGTGTGGGCCACTGTCAATCAGGAAGCTGGAGCAACATTTCATTTCACTCTTCCCGTCAAAACCGAGGTAGAGACATGAAATCTGTAGCCGCTCCAACGGTTTTCATCATCGATGATGACCGTGGCGTGCGTCAGGCGATCCACGACCTTGTCGAATCCGTTGGGCTTCGTGCGGAGTCATTTGCGACTGGTGAGGAGTTTCTCGGCACGAAACACGCCCATCGTCCGAGTTGCTTGGTTCTCGACGTAAGACTGCCTCGGATGAGCGGACTCGATTTTCAGCGCCGATTGACTGAGAGCGGCATGCAAATCCCTATCATCTTCGTCACGGCGCACGGCGACATTCCTATGTCTGTGAAGGCACTGAAATCGGGTGCCGTGGAATTTCTGACAAAACCATTCCGGGACCAGGATTTGTTGGACGCAATTCAGCAGGCGCTCGAGCGAGACGGCATCACGCTCAAAGAACAGGCCGAAGTTCACGATCTGCAGGAGCGATATCGCGCGTTGACTCGGCGAGAGCAAGAGGTTATGACCCTGGTGGTTTCTGGAATGCTCAACAAACAGATTGCCTCTGAAATTGGGGTCAGCGAAGCCACAGTAAAAATCCATCGAGGCAACGTCATGCACAAAATGCAGGCAGCATCGGTCGTTGATTTAGTGCGTATGGCCGACAAGCTGCAACGCACGGCGCGTAAATAGTTCGATCTAATCCGGAATCCATCCCGTCATTCCTCCGCTTTCGTTGTCTATTTGACTACCACCAAAGTTGTAGTGCGCGCGACTAAGAGCTAATTGTTCCTTCATTGCGAATACGGTTAGGCTTCGAGCATGAGCAGCGAGCAAAGCTCAGGGCTGATAGCCATCGTCGACGACGACATATCAGTTCAGAGCGCCCTACAAGATTTGATCGAGTCGGACGGGCTATCCACGGTCTGCTTCGGCTCCGCTGAGGAATTCCTGGCTTCGGGCTCTGAACATAAGGCCGGATGCCTGATCGCAGATATTCGGATGCCGGGTATGTCCGGCATCGAACTGCAAGCAAAGCTCAAGGCGAACCGATGCCGCATACCGATCGTTTTCATCACAGCCCATGGTGACGCAAGGATGCGGATCCAGGCGATGCGTGACGGGGCCGTAGAGTTTTTGACGAAGCCATTCGACAACGCAGTCTTGCTCGAAACGGTTCATGCCGCCGTCGAGGACTACTCGAAGACGCTGAGGCTCGGGAAAACAAATCAATGATAGTGGCAGATCAAGAACGTCGGGTCCGCAGATTCGAGCAAATCATCGGCAACAGTCCGACCCTCAGAGCTGTTCTGAAACAAGCCGAACGGGTTGCGGCGATGGACACGACTGTTCTGATCCAAGGAGAAACCGGCACTGGCAAGGAACTCATCGCTCACGCGATTCACAATGCGAGTCCCCGTAGCGGCCAACCGCTGGTCAAGCTGAACTGTGCGGCGATTCCCTTCGACTTGCTCGAAAGTGAGCTCTTTGGCCATGAACGGGGTGCTTTTACCGGGGCAATCGCACAGAGAGTTGGCCGCTTCGAATTGGCTGACAAAGGGACTCTCTTTCTTGATGAAGTCGGCGACATGCCACTCGCCTTGCAGCCTAAGCTCCTCCGTGTTCTGCAGGAACAGGAATTCGAACGGCTTGGAAGTGGTCGGACCCATCGCGTAAACGTACGCCTCATCGCCGCTACGCACCGGGACCTCGAGCGAATGATGAACTGCAAGGAACTTCGCAGCGACTTGTACTATCGTCTGAATGTTTTCCCGATCGCGCTACCGCCTCTGCGAGATCGTCGCGACGACATAGCTCCCCTGGTGGAACATTACGTCGAACTTTTTTGTTATCGAACGG
>Ga0210398_10004410_pt1 | contig 13202 bp, 8 predicted proteins | sample IncBWC4OmetaG_FD_161047 | JGI IMG/M metagenome (GOLD analysis project Ga0210398, IMG submission 161047) | Forest soil microbial communities from Barre Woods Harvard Forest LTER site, Petersham, Massachusetts, United States - Inc-BW-C-4-O | ecosystem: Environmental > Terrestrial > Soil >... | reverse complement strand
ATCGTGGAGCTGCTTTTGCGCGATCGCAATCCGCAGCAACAGGGGCTCGAAACTTTCCTGCCCCTTCAGAAGTGCCAGCGCCTCGCCGGGACGGCGCCGGCGCAGCCATAGATCGGCCAGGGCCGCGCGTACGTAGAAGTCCGCGGGAACGAGATTCAAGTCGCGCTGAAACCACTGCTCGGCTTCCTCATCCCGGCCGAGACGCACCGCCATCTCGCCGAGTTCGGACCAGAGCCAGGATTTTTCAGAGCTGAGCCAGCCCTGCGATGAGACTTGCCTCAGCACGGCATACGCGGACGTAAGCTCACCGGTCAGCCCGCGCACGCTCTGCGTGCAAAGTTCGCCCAGCCGCGGTTCAACCCAGCGTGAAAATTGCCGGCAAGCCTGGCCGGCTTCCGAATAGCGCCCGAGCACGCGCAGCACCGTGGCGCGTATCAACAAGGCCTGCGGGTCGTTCGGGCGAACGGCGGCCGCGCGGTCGAGCGTCGCCAGGGAGGCGGCGAATTCATGGCGGCTTTGCTGCAGCGTGGCTTGCAGCACCAACACGTCGGGCAGCGGTGGATCGGTTTTGACCCAGGGAGCCAGTACGGCTTCGGCGTAGCCGAGAAAGCGCAGATCCCCGGTGAGGCGGGATTGCTGGATATAGAATTGGGCCAAGGGAATGGCCACATCGACCCGTGCGCGCGCCAGCCGGCGCGCCGACACGTCCGCATAGCGCGTTCCGGCGGACAATTCCGCGAGCACCGTGGTCTCGCTGCCCGGCACATGGGGGTCCGCCGTTGCGTTGGACCACCACGCCAAGCTCAACAGCGGCACGGGCAAGCAGGCAAGCAGCCTGCCCCGCACGCTGCGGGACAGGCCGTTGCGTTTACTCATGTGGCATCCACGCTGACCGGTGCGCTGGTCTCATCGCCGATCGGCGTCACGGCGATCGCTGCATCGTCCACCTCAAATGGATCCGCAGTCTCCGAGGTCTGCGTCCGCACGATGGCGAGCACCGCCGCCGTATCCAGATCCTTGGTCATCGGCGACGGCGGAGGAGGAGGGGTATTGGCCTGCGGGGGTGCGCCGTGATCGCCGCCCCCGCAACCCGCCAGCAAGCTCAAGCTCACGGCCGCCATGCCGATCAAGAACGCAATTTTCGTTTTCATGGAATTCGACCTCAAAAGTTGGGTGAGCCGGGAATCGGCGTATTCAAGTACGGAAAAGCCGTCAGGAAATTCGCCGGATTGGCCTGAACCCCGTCAGTGAACCCCAACTGCCGCGAGGCGTCTGATGCGGGATCCGGATCCGCCGAACTGCCGTCATACGGCTTCAAGAGCACGCCCATCGCCACGCGCAGCGTGATATCCACCACGTCATCGATCGGCCGCCGTCCGTTGGGGTAGCCGGCCAAATCACCGGCGAGCACGCCCAGATCCTTCTGCGAGGCATACGGTGTTACCGGTGTGCTGGTGTTCAGTCGCAGCTCCTCGGACGGCGCCTGTACCTTCGCGGGCTGATTCAAACCGTCGATACCGGTGAGGAATACGGCTTCAAGATCCGTGCGCGGGTACACATTCGGCGCGAGCACACCCGCGCTGCCAAACAGCGCCTGGATCAATACGGGCAAGGAAGGATTGGTGACATAGTCGGCAAACTCGGCGTCTTGCACAGGCGTGGTGGTGTTCCAGCGATCCTTGTCCGGCAGACCGATCACGAGCTCGTTCACCAAGGGCATGCCGAGACGCGACACCTGGCTCCACGATCCGCCCGCCAACTCAGGTCCCGTGGGCGAGGCGACCGGACCAACGCTGGCGACGCTCGTCGCACTCTGCGGCGTCGGATTCAGGACCGAGGCCTGCCGCAAGCTCGCCGTGGTGTAACCACCGATCACCGGATCGGAACCGTTCGTGAGGCACGCAGCCGGCACTTCCAGCTCCAGCGCCGTCACGTTGAAGCCTGCCAGTGAATTGGTGCCGAAGTTGCGCGTGCTCGTGCCGGGCGGAACCAGCTGTTCGGCCGGATAGTGGTAGTTGACCAGGTCGAAAGTGCCGCCCAAATCGAGGAAAAACGGATCCTGGCGCTGCCCGACGAAAACCTTGCCCTGCCCGCATCCTTGAATCAATACCGGATAGATGAAAGTGGCCGCATAGGCAGCATAGTTGGGTATGGATTTGTTGCCGATATTATCCAGGGGTTTGGCGAATGTCGCGCTGCCGGTGGTGAGGTTCGTGACGGCACTGGTGGTTCCGGTGCGCCGATCACCTCGCACCAAGGTCACGGTGTAGCTCTGCGAGACATTCTGCGCGCCCGTGTTCCCGGCGCTCACGGGACCGATGTTGGTGAGCGGCACCGGCACCATTTTCGTGCCCACGGGAACTGCCAGACCTTGGGTCGTCGTGGTAAAACGGAACTGGAAAGTCAGATTCGCCTTGCCCGAACCGGTGTTATCGATCGAAATCTCGTAAAGCGCGTTGTCGTCGAGATTGAAGTAGTTCGGCCCACCCTGGGGATCTTGCAACGGCACATAGTTGGCCACCAGCGTCACGTATCCCGCGCGGCCTTGCTCGTAGCTGTTGAACATGTAGAAATCGGTGCCATCCACACTGGGGCGCGTGCTGATGAACGGCGCCTCCCGATGGCTTGATGCCGAGGCGCCGCCGGCGACGGAGGCGGCAAGCACCCCTATCAATAGTTGTCGGTGTTTGATCTTGCTCATCGGGAAACTCCTTTGAAGGCGTGAATGAAGTGAACCTGCACGTCACTTCGAACCTCTCGATGCATCGGATGCACCGTCGCGAAGAAATTTCTGCATGTAAGGACACAGGGCCTGCATCCGCCGACGGCTCTCGAACGAAGAGTACGGAACACAGATCAGAACCAGGGCGGTCGGATGAATCATCTCTGGCGGAGCGCGGCCGCCCTTCTTCTCGTGTCCGTGTCGGCCCATTCCTCTGAAACCACCGAGGCCGAACTGCCTCTCGACACCATTACCGTGGTGGCAAGCGGTGTGAGCAATATGGTCGCGGCATCCGCCGGCGATGTCAGCCGGCAGGAAATCGCCGCCCAGCCGCTGCTGCGGCCGGCGGCAATCCTCGAAAACATTCCGGGCCTGATCGTCACGCAGCATTCGGGCGAGGGGAAGGCAAACCAGTACTTTCTGCGCGCATTCAATCTGGACCACGGTACCGATCTGGCGCTCGAGGTTGACGACATGCCGGTCAACATGCCCTCGCATGCCCACGGTCAAGGCTATGCCGACTTGAATTTCCTGATGCCCGAGGTGGTAGGCGACCTGCACTACAAAAAGGGCCCTTACTATGCCGACGAGGGCGACTTCGCAACCGCGGGCACCGCCGGAATCGGACTGGTCGATGAAGTCGGCACGAGCGCTGCACTGGGATACGGTCAGGATGGCTATCGGCGAGCCTTGCTGATGGGATCGAGTTCGCTTGCCGGCGGCGTACTTCTCGGTGCGGGCGAGGTCTATCACAATGATGGGCCGTTCGATGTCCCCGATGACTACAATCGGCTGAACGGGATGCTTCGCTACTATCGGGGCTACCGCCAAGACTATTTCACGGTCACCGCCATGGCTTATTCAGGCCGGTGGAATTCGACCGACCAGGTTCCGCAGCGTGCCATCGACGAGGGATTGATCGACCGGTTCGGCAGCCTCAATCCCACGGACGGAGGCATTTCCAGCCGCTACAGCCTTTCCTTCAACCGCGTCAAGCGCACGGATGATGATCAGACCCAGCTCTCGGCCTACGTCATTCGCTACCGGCTCGACCTGTGGTCGACCTTCACCTACTACTTGAAAGATCCGGTGAACGGCGATCAGATGCTGCAGCATGATGATCGCGTGGTGTACGGACTCAAGGCATCGAAATCCTGGTTCGGCGATTTATTCGGCCTGCCGATGACGAATCTGGTGGGCCTGCAAACGCGTGTCGATGACATTCGCGATGTCGGAATTTTTCATACGGTCGAGCGCCAGGTGATTGGAACGACGCAGAACGCGGGAGTTTTGGAGTCGAGCGGTGCGCTGTACGCAGAGAGCAGCATCCGGTGGTTCCCTCACTTTCACACCACGTTGGGGCTGAGAGAGGACGGGTTCGATTTCCATGTGAGGGATAAAATGCTCAATGGCGATGGCGGCTGCAACATCGCCGGCGACCCCTTGGGCTGCGACACGGGCAGAAAAGGCGCGGCCATATTCAGCCCCAAATTGGGGGTCACGCTGGGGCCTTGGGCCGGCACCACGTATTTTCTCAATTTCGGCGACGGCTACCACAGCAACGATGCACGCGGCGTGACGCGCAGCGGCGAGAATCCCCATCAGCTTCCGGTGACGCCGCTCACCCGCGCGCGAAGTGCGGAGGTCGGTGTCGCCAGCCGGATACTGCCGAAGCTGGAGACCAGGCTCGATATTTTTCAATTGAAATTGAGGTCCGAGCTGGTTTTCGATGGCGATGCCGGGGTGACCTCGCCCAGCGGTGCCACGACGCGCAGGGGGGTCGAATGGGGCAATACTTATCACTTCAGCAGCTGGCTCGTCGCGGACTTCAATGCGGCCTTCACGCAGGCGCGTTTTGACCGCAATACGCCGCCCGATGATCTGGGCTGCGGGGACGCCTCGCCCACGCAATCATGTGCGCAACCCGTCGCCATCGTGGGTCGCCACGTTCCCAACAGTCCTACGAATGTCATCGGCGCCGGTCTGACGGCGCAGCGCGACTCCGGCTGGTTCGGCGCCGTGCGCGCCAGGCATTTTGGCGAATCGCCCCTGGTGGAAGACAACAGCGCTCGTTCCCCGCCGTATACGACGGTAGATGCCCAAGTCGGTTTCAGAGCGGACCGGCATTGGCTCGCCGCACTCGATGTCTTCAACATCGCCAACGTGAAATGGAATGACATCGAGTACTACTACGTGACGCGTTTGAAGAATGAGGCGTCGCCGCTGCCGGACTATGTGGTGCATCCCGGCGTACCGCGCACTCTGCGCGCACGCTTCCAATATCAGTTCTAGGGAATTCGTTCCGATCCGGCGGCAGTTCTTGTCGCTGACTGGCGACGTGCGCGTTGCATGTAGGACGCAGTCCAAGCTCGTAGTCATAACGTAAGACGTGAGAAAAAATACGCACCACGGATGACGGCATTCGTGTAACTTTTACCTGGGATGCTGCGTGGCGGACGAATTCTGTCCGCCTCACGGTCCAAGCGGGGAGACGTAGTGACAAGAGAAGTGCGCAAGACAAACATCTCAGCGCCCATGCGGCGTACAGCGTCGCAATCAGCTTTGGAGCGGCGAGTGCTGGACATGATAGACGCCGGCAACGCCTACCACATCAGGGATCTGGCCGCTCAACTTCACTTGAGCCCATCGCATCTGCACCGCTTGTTCAAGCGTAAAACCGGATTGCTCATGGGCGAGTGGTTGATCGAACTCAGGCTGGAAAAAGCCGCTTACCTGCTGGCGAACAGCTACTTGAGCGTGAAGGAAATCACGCGCTCGGCGGGATACGAGCATGTGTCGAGCTTTATCCGCGCCTTTGAACGCAAATATGTACTGACCCCGACGCGCTTCCGCGAACGTGCCGATGCTGCGGATGCAGACGCGGGCGGAAGCGCTGCCTGAGATCATTGCGATGATGTCCCTTCCGGCCATGCGTTAGTCCGGCTGTAAGGGCCTTCCTACGATAGCTTCCCGGCCGCTCCCGGCACCAATGGCGCTGAAAGCGTGTAGATTCGAACCCTTCGCACCACAAGATTTCGGGGAGAAATACATGCTCGTAGCTGTCCACGGCCGGGGTCGCCATGCGCGCGCTGACGGTCCGCTGGATGCCGCTGAGCTGTTGAGTACCATCACCGAGACGACCCCGGAATGCATCAAAGTGGTGGCCCGAGACGGACGCCTGGTGCAGATGAACCTGGCCGGTTTGAAGATGATCGAAGCCGAATCCTGGAAGAGCGTCCAATCGACCTGCACCTTGGACTTGATTGCACCGGAGCACAGGGCCGCCTGGCTTGCCAATCACGAACGCGTTTGTGCCGGCGAGCGGCTCACCTTTGAATTCGACATCATCGGCCTCAAGGGCACCCGCCGGAACATGGAGACGCACGCCGCGCCGATCGCTCTGGGTGACGGAACGCTGGGCCAACTCGCCGTCACGCGCGATGTGACCGAGCGCAAAGAATCGGGAAATGCCCTGCGGCAGCTCAACCTCGAATTGGAGGAAAAGGTGTGGGAGCGGACGCAGGAGTTGGAGGATGCCCTCCATCAGCTGCAGAAAAGCGAGCGGAGCTTTGAACTGCTGGTGGATAGTGTCACTGACTATGCCATCTACATGCTCGACCCGACGGGCCACATCGTCAGCTGGAATTCGGGCGCAAGACGCATCAAGGGTTATGAAACGGCGGAAATCATCGGCAAGAATTTCGAGTGCTTTTACTCCGCGGAGGATCGCGCCGCGGGAATTCCGGCCGCCGGCCTGCGCACCGCCGCCCGCGATGGCAGGCTGGAGACGGAAGGATGGCGGATGCGAAAAGATGGGACTCGTTTCTGGGCGAATGTGATCATCGATGCCGTGCGCACCGGCGGCGCACTGGTCGGCTACGCCAAGATTACCCGGGACATCACTGAGCGGCGGGCCACGGAAGCGAGACTGCGTCAATCGCAGAAAATGGAGGCAGTGGGCCAGTTCACCGGCGGTGCCGCGCATGATTTCAACAACTTGCTCATGGCCATTCTGGGAAGCCTGGAGCTTTTGAGAAAGCGGCTGCCGGACGACCAGCGACTGCTGGCGCTCTTGGATAACGCGGTGCTGGGCGCCAAGCGCGGCTCGTCGCTGACGCAACGAATGCTGGCGTTCGCCAGGCGCCAGGAGTTGAAACAAGAGGCCGTGGACCTGGCCGGCTTGGTCAACAACATGATGGAGCTGCTGGAGCGATCGCTCGGTCCCACCATCCAAATTGAGACGCGCTCTCCGCGCGACGCGGTCTGGGTGCGTACCGACGCGAACCAGCTCGAGACGGCGCTCCTGAACCTGGCCATCAACGGCCGCGATGCCATGGCCGGAGGCGGCAGGCTGACGATCTCGATCGCCGAGGAATCCGTGAAGAGCGATCATCCGACCAACCTGCCGCCGGGGCAGTTTGTTTGCCTCTCGGTCAGCGATACCGGACACGGCATGGATGAGGCCACCCTGGCGCGATCCACGGAACCTTTCTTCACGACCAAAGGGATCGGCAAAGGGACCGGCCTGGGGTTATCCATGGTTGACGGGCTCACCGCGCAGTCCGGCGGCAAACTCATGGCGCATAGCGCGGTAGGGCGGGGAACAACCATAGAGCTATGGTTTCCCGTGGCAACCGAAGGCACCCCGAGGACAGCACAACGCGATGCGGGGGAAGCGTATGAAACGGCGCAAATCAAGCGGCAGCTATGCATCCTGGCTGTGGATGACGACAACTTGGTGTTGGCCAACGTGACCGCGATGCTGGAGGATCTGGGTCACCAAGTGATCGCCGTCGATGGCGGCGCGAAGGCCCTGGAAGCGATCGATGCGAGACCAGCCATTGAACTCGTCATCACCGACCAGGCCATGCCGGTGATGACGGGCATTGAGCTGATTGAGCGGATCCGGGCGCGGCGCCCTGCGCTACCGGTGATTCTGGCCACCGGCTATTCGGAATTGCCGCAGACCGCCGATGTTTCCATTGCACACCTGGCCAAACCTTTCACCCAGCGTGCGCTGGCCGCGGCGGTGGCCGAAGCGCTGGCCACCGGAAATACCCGGACATCCCTAGGCGCCGCTATGTGTTGAGGCGATGGCCGCCGTGCCCGGATTTGATTCTTCCATCACATGCAAGTTGGCCAATTGCGCTTCGCGCAAGTCCAGGTCCCGCTCAATCCGCAGCCTTGGCTCGTCTTTCAGCTGTCCTCCCCGGTAAAGCTCGATCATCGTTTCCCGTTCGATGGCGAGAAGCTGAGCCATCACATTGGCCTGGGCGGCGGCATCCACGCCGCCTGCTTCGCCGCTTGCGACGTGCTTTAGCCGCTCTCGATAGAGGTTGCGAAGGGGCAGGGCGGCCTCACCCAGAAGCGCCTGTTTGCCCGGGTCATCGAGATACGCCAATGCCGCCTCGAACGCCTTGCGGCGAACGGTGATCTCTTCGGCCTTTTCCACTTTGAGTTCCTGGCGCCCTGCATTCGTGAGACCCAGTGCGCGAATCACCAGCGGCAGCAAAAGACCCTGGCCGACAAGGGTCACGAGAATGACCGAGTAAGTCAAAAACAGAATCAAATCGCGATGCGGAAAGGCCTGGCCGCTTTCAATCGTGAGCGGAATGGCGAGCGCCGCGGCAAGCGAGACGATGCCGCGGATTCCGGTATATGCCAGAAGAAAAGGCCATTGCCAGGGAGGCGCCGGATCTGTCCGGGCGAGTGCGGGCGATAGCCGGCGGGGCAGGTACGTTGCCGGATACATCCACACGAATCGCGCAATGATGATGACGGCGCTGATGAGGATCGCGGAGAGAATCAGTTGCCGGATGTCGTAGGTGTTGAACGCGCCAAGCAGCGTACGAGCTTGCAAACCCGTGACCAAAAACAGCATTCCCTCGGTGCAATAGATGATGAAATCCCAAAAGAAAATTCCCTGCAGGCGGGTGGCTGCACTGATCAGACGCAGGCCATTCCAACTGATGTAAAGGCCGCAGGTCACCGTCGCCAGTACGCCGGATCCACCTGCTTGCTGGGGCGGCCAGTACGCCAGGAACGGGGTCAGCACCGACAGCAGAATTTCCAGCCGCGGGTTGCGCACCCAGTGCCTGAGTTTCAGCATGCCCCAGCCGACCGCCAGGCCCCAAAGGACTTCGCCGGCAGCGATCTCGGCAAAGCTCGCGAGTGCACGTCCCAGTGAGAATGCGCCGATGCTGACGGCGACGACGGCGAATCGATAAAAGACCAGCGCGGTGGCATCGTTCGCCAGCCCTTCGCCTTCCAGGACGACGAGCAATCGCCGGGGCAACCCCATCTTTCGCGCCAGCGCCAGAGGAGCCACTGCATCGGGAGGCGAGACGATGGCACCCAGGACGAATCCTTCAGGCCAGGGCAATCCCAACAGCCAGTGGGCCGCCGCAGCGGCCGTCCAGGTGGTGAAGGCCACGCAACCGATCGCGAGCAGCGATATGAGGCGGATGTTGAATCGAAATTCGCGCCAGCTCATCGCCACGGCCGACGAATAAATGACCGGAGGCAGCACGAACAGCAGCATCAACGAGGGGGCAAGCTTCACCGTCGGCAAACCCGGGATCAACGCCAGTACCACACCGGCGAGCACCAGCAAGATCGCCGGGGAGGTTTTCAGCCGCGTGGCGATGATCGACACCACCACCAGCACCGCGGGCAGCAGCACGAGAACCTGAAGCTCAGGACGCATGAGTATTCCTCGACGGGGGGGCATTGACTTGGCGGTCCAGCAATCCGAAGGCGCTCAACGAGGCCGCGGCGCAGGTGGCGGCGCCGACAATCATGGCCGCGTGGAAGGCGCTCAGCAACTCAGGACCCGTCGCCGCCAGAAAGGATCCGAGCGATGCGGTGGCGAACATTCCGCCGCCGCGCGCCACCGCGCTGTTGAGTCCTGAGGCGGAGCCGGTGTGGCGCGCATCGACCGACGTAAGCACTGCCGTCGTCAGCGGCGCCACGGCGGCGCTCATGCCGACCGCGATTACGAAAATCATCGGCAGCACGTCAATCCAATAATTCGCGTTCATATCGATTCTGAGGGCGAGCAGGAAACCGGCGGCAACGACCAGCGGACCGCCGGCGAGCGGCAGTCGAGGGCCGATTCTCCCGGCAAGCGCTCCCGCCAGTGGTGAGGTCACCGTGAGGATCAGCGGCAATGGCAGGAGCGCCGCACCCGCGGAAGTTCCCGAGTAGCCCGCGGCTTTGATCAAGAAGTACGGGACGATCACGAACAGTCCTCCCAATGCACCGTAGAGGAGGAATGTGAAAATCGTCAGGCCGAGGAAACCGCGGGATGCGAACATTCCGAGGGGCATCATCGCCTGCTCCCGGCGCCGCTTCTCGACTTGCAGAAAGAGCAGCAGAAGGCCCGCCGAGGCGATTGCGGCAATCACGGCGGCGGGCGTCCAACCGCCGCTGCCGGAGCCGATCGTGAGAGCCCATGTCAGCGCCGCAAGCCCTATCGTGGCGAGCGCGCCACCCAGGGCGTCGAGCGGAAATTTGTTCCTCTTCGCATCGCGCGGGACATGGAGCCAGGCCAGCGCGATCGCGCCCAGGGCCAGAGGCAGATTCAAGAGAAAGATGGCCCGCCAACTCCCCAGGTCGATGAGCCATCCGCCGATCACCGGTCCGGCCGCGCCCATCGCCGCTCCGGCGGCTGCCCAAATTCCAATGGCGCGGCCCTTGGATTCCCCGGAAAACGTTTGCCCGAGAATGGCAAGACTGTTTGGCATGAGCAGCGCAGCCCCGATGCCTTGAAACAGTCTGCATCCAAGAAAGGCAGGAAGCCCCGGCGACAAGGCGCAGCCGAGGGAGGCGAGGGCGAATAGCGCGGTACCCAGTATCAACAGGCGACGGCGTCCGAAGTGATCGCCGGCTGCTCCGCCCAACAGTAGAAGGGCGCTCAAAGGCAGGAGATAGGCGTTGACGACCCACTGCAGCGCCCCGGGGTCGGCGCCCAGGCCTTGCGACAGGGAGGGAAGGGCTACATTGACCACCGATCCGTCTACGAAGGCGAGGGCCGAGGCCAGGATGGTGGCGGCGAGCACCAGCCTGGGGTGCGCCGCAGCCGGCGCCGGTATTGCGCAGCGTGCGGCGGCTGTGTCGCAGTAAGGATGAATGACGCTCATGCGGCCCCTGCGCGGCGCCGGCTGCTGGCACGGCGTAGGAGGATTCTGGCGTCAAGACGCAAGGAACTTACCTTAGTCTCCTGCAGTATCTCTACAAAAATGCCCATAGCACTACGTAGGAAGCTCCGATGTCGACACAAGCCCTCGCGCGGGCAAAAACGGGGATCGCCGGCCTTGATGAGATCTTGCACGGCGGCCTGATACCGGCGCGGCTCTATCTCGTCGACGGCAATCCCGGTGCCGGTAAGACCACGCTTGCTCTTCAGTTTCTCCAGGAGGGCGTACGCGCCGGGGAGCGCTGCCTTTACGTCACGCTGTCAGAAACCGCCGAGGAACTCAAGGCCGGCGCCCAATCTCATGGGTGGTCGCTGGCGGGAATCGAGATCGTCGAGTTGATAGCCGACGAAAGCGAATTCGATCGCGAGAGCCAGCTGACGATGTTCCATCCCTCCGAGATCGACCTGACGGAGACGACGCGAATGGTTCTCGAGGCCATTCAACGCGTCAATCCACGCCGGCTGGTCTTTGATTCCCTGTCCGAGCTGCGGCTTCTCGCTCAAAGTTCGCTGCGCTATCGCCGCCAGATTCTTGCGTTCAAGCAGTTTCTCGTCGGCCGCGATTGCACCGCGCTGGTGCTGGACGATCGTACGGCCGAGGCGGGAGACATACAGCTGCAAAGCATTGCCCATGGGGTGATTTCACTTGACTACCGGGCGCCCCCCTACGGACGCGCACGCCGCGAAATGCAGATTCTCAAATTCCGCGGCAGCGACTTTGTGAGCGGGTTCCACGACTTCGTCGTGCGCAAAGGCGGATTCACAGTGTTCCCGCGCCTGGCGGCGGGGACTCACATCGAGGCCATTGAACGGCGGATCATTGAAAGCGGGGTCGCGGACTTGGACGCGCTCCTGGGCGGGGGCATCGAATGCGGGACGAGCACGTTGCTGGTAGGGCCTCCCGGCAGCGGCAAGTCCAGCATTGCGCTGCAATTCACGATAGCGGCAGCCGCGCGCGGCGACCATGGAGCAGTCTTCGCGTTTGAGGAGACCCGATCCGCAACAATGGTGCGGTCGCGCGGCTTGGGGCTCACGTTCAAAGAGGGGCTGGGAGCCGGTCAGATCATGGTGCGGCAGATCGATCCGGCGGAAATCTCGCCGGGAGAATTTGCCCATATGGTACGCGACAGCGTCGAAAAGAATGGCGCGGGCATCGTGGTGATCGACAGCCTCAATGGATACTTGAACGCCATGCCGGCCGACAGATATCTCACGGCGCAGCTGCATGAATTGCTCGCTTTCTTGAGCAATCGCGGCGTCGCCACTTTCATCGTCGTCGCACAGAACGGCATGATGGGCGCCATGCAATCACCGGTGGACGCAAGCTACCTGGCCGATTCCATCGTCATGCTCAGATTTTTCGAACATGCGGGGGAGGTTAAGAAGGCGATTTCGGTCCTGAAGAAGCGCACCGGCGCGCATGAGGAGTCGATCCGCGAGCTGTCATTCGACAGTCATGGGATTCACTTGAGCGCGCCCCTGCTCCAACTTCGAGGCGTGTTGACCGGTGTTCCCGTCGAGGTGCCGTCGGCAGGTCAGAGTGTCAACGGTTGGGCGAGAAACTAGCGTGGCAACGCAAGCGTTGGAGAATCGCGAACGCAGGGTTGTGGTGCTGCCGCCCACCCGCCGCGACGGCGACGTAACCTGTGCCATGCTGAGAAACGTCGGGCTGGAGTGCGATGTCGTCGGCAATGCCAGAATGCTCGCGTCTCGATTGAGCACCTCCATCGGGGCCGTGGTGTTGACCGATGCCGTCGTCGCTGATCCTGATTTAAGTTCGGTCATGGAGGCTCTCGATCACCAGCCGCAGTGGTCGGATGTGCCCGTCATCCTTTTGAGCAGACCGGTGGGGCAATCGCATACTGACAAGCGCCGCTTCGGGAAACTCACCAATCTCACGGTGCTCGACCGCCCGACCTCCGCCAGGGCATTGGTAAGCGCCGTCGAAGCCGCCATCCGCGGGCGGGCGCGTCAGTACCAAATCCGCGATCAATTGAATTCGCTGCGGGCGGCTGACACCGCACTGCGCGAATCGGCCGCCGAACGCGAAAACGCCGATCGGCGCAAGGACGAGTTCCTGGCAACCCTGGCGCACGAGCTGCGCAATCCGCTCGCTCCGATCCGCACCGGCCTGCAGGCCCTGGCGCGTCCGGGCGGGGACGGCGCCGCCGGAACAGTGATCAGGTCCATCATGGAACGCCAGCTTTCGCAAATGGTACGCCTCATCGATGACCTGCTCGATGTGTCGCGTATTTCCAGCGGCAAGGTTGTTCTGCAACGTTC
>Ga0210398_10004409_pt1 | contig 13203 bp, 5 predicted proteins | sample IncBWC4OmetaG_FD_161047 | JGI IMG/M metagenome (GOLD analysis project Ga0210398, IMG submission 161047) | Forest soil microbial communities from Barre Woods Harvard Forest LTER site, Petersham, Massachusetts, United States - Inc-BW-C-4-O | ecosystem: Environmental > Terrestrial > Soil >... | reverse complement strand
TGCCTGAGGTTAATCACCAGCCAGGGCAACTTCGCCGCGCAGGCTCTGCTCGAACGCTGCCAGTTGCGCTTCGATGTCGCCTTCGATGCCCCGCCGTTTGACGATGTCTTCGCGGTAACGGCGGAGGAAGTAATCGATGGTCTCGACGCGGATACGAATGGAACCGGTAGGCTTGTTCTCATCCAGATCCTTGAAGGAGAAGTAAGGCGTCCCCGATTGCTCGATGATCCCTTCGATGACCCCATAGATCGGAGCATCATGACCACACTTGAAGCTCGAAACTTCAAGCGCCACAAGATTCGGATGGCGCGCCGTGAACTTTGCCGCCCACACCTTGTGATTGGTGCTGGTCGAATACCGGTTCTTCCATACATCCTGAATATCCAGAGGATGGGTAATGAGTCCGGCACGCACTTCATCCCCGAACAGGCGGTCGAGCAAATCCTCATCGATCGGTAGCGTGCTTTGCGAAAACACCGGGTAGCCGAGCTTCTGGAACTCCTCCATAATCTCGTGGTTCAAACCGGGATCATGGTGGTACACGCGGCCCAGCATAACAATGCCGATCCGGTCCTCACGTTCCAACTGATCGAGCGTTTCCCGGGCCTGGCGGCGAATGTCAGCCTCGCAATCGTACAGAGCCTTGAATCCAGCTTCGAGAGCACGTTCATTCTCTTCACGGGAGAGTCCCAGGATCGGCCCCCACGCCTTCCACATCTGGTCGGCGCAAATCTTCTTATCCCGCAGGTTGAGAATGGGATCGACATAAATCATCCCGTTCTCCGTGAAGATGTCGCTCTCCTTGGTGAACGCAGCCTTCACCACCTCTGGCGTCGCAGTCACGGTCGGGCAAGCATTGGAACCGGTCAGATTGACCAGCGAAGTATGCAGCACGTCGTACATCGGGAACCAGATAGCATTCAGCGGCTTCTTATTATGCTTCGTGGCGATCAGGTTATAAACGTGCGCGATGCCGATCTTTGAGGGATAGCAAGGATCGATCGCACCCCGGCTAGCCCCAGCGCGGTAAAGTTCCGGCGTGGTGTAGTCGGAATAAATAATGTTCTCCGACTTGAGCCCCAGACTCGCGAAGTATGCATTGAACAGCGGAGCATATGTATAGGTGTTCAGCAGGCGAGGAATACCGATGCGATAATCCTGCCGCTTCTGCATCAGGGCGACGCGTTCCTTCACCGACTTTGAAATGAATAGTCCCTTGGTGCTGGGAACTGCATCGGCAACAATCTCCACCTGCCGCTGACGAAATACGTCGCGGGCCGCGATATCGACATAGTTCGGGTTCGCCTCTTTAATCTTGTCAATGTCGGCCTTGATGTCCTTCATGTCGGCGAGATCTTCGACCGTGCCTTTTTCGCAGGTAGCGATGATCAGCCGCTGTTCCCCTACGCGCAGAGGCACCTTGGTCTTTTTGATTTGGAAGTCAACCGGTTTCGGAAGCTCTACCACCTTGCTCGAACCGGGCGACATCTGGATTTGAATCAGCGGCTCGATCTTGGCTTTGAAGGATCCCCGCGAACTACCCGTACTGCAGGAGGAACCATGTGCTTCCGCAGCAGGAGCATTCGCCTGGATCTGTTCCAGGCTCGGCAGGTTGCTGACCACCTGGGGCTCGTGCGCATGGTCGTGATCATGATGATGATCCTGGGAAGCGGTCACGTCCACATCGATAAAGGTACGTAGACAGTTGTTCTTGCAGAAATAGCAGCGCGTGTCTTCATTGCGGGTGGTGCGATAGCGAATGTTGCGAACCGCGTCCAACCCGATGAACGTGGTCCGCTTGCCGTTGTTCCACAGACGTAAGGCTTCCTGGGCAGCGCCGATGGCGCCGGACTCGCCACAGTGCTCGTGCACGATAATCTCCGGCACCTTGCCCTTGGCGCGAAAGCTTTGCTTGATGAAATCCACCTCGGCCTTTACCACCGCCAGGTTATTCTGGGTGCCGCCTTGTAGAACAAAACGCGACCCTAACGAAGCCAGGTTCGGAATACTGGCCACGTAGAGGAAGACATTTTTGGGCAGCACGTCGGCGAGTCCGGCAAGAATTTCCTCTGAGCGCCAACCCTGGCGTTGGAAGTTCACGATGTCGGACTGCATAAAGACAGCGCAGCCGTAGCCGAAGGAAGGCATGGACTTCGCGGCGAACGCTATATCCGCGAATTCCTCAACCTTTTTGCCGAAACCCTCCGCAGTCGATTGCAGGAAGTACCCGTTTCCGGCGGAGCACTGGGTATTGAGCTTGAAGTCCTTAACCCGGCCGTCCTTCAGGACGATGAGCTTGATGTCCTGACCGCCGACATCGATGATGACGTGCGGATCGTCGTAAAACTTAAGCGCAGATTCTGTATGCGCAACCGTTTCTACCAAGGCCACGTCGGCGTTCATGACATCCTTCAGGATGTCTTTGGCGTATCCGGTCGTTCCTACACCCAGAACCTCCAGCGTGGCGCCTTGGGTCTCGACCTGTTCCCGTAGCTTCTCAAACATCTCGATCCCATCCTGGATCGGGTTGCCATTTGAAAGCTGGTAGGTCTTGCAAAGGATTTCACCGTCTTTCCCCAGCAAGACCGCCTTGGTGGAAGTGGAACCCCCGTCGATGCCGACGAAACCAGAAACTGTCTGCCCGGGCAGGAATTCCGCGGCGATGAACTTCTTCCTGCGGTATTCCTCCTTGAAGGCCACGAGCTCGGAATCTTCCGCGACAAGGCCTTTGCCGCCGGCACTGGCTTTTTCTTCTGCACGACCGTAGTCGATGTAATAGAGGAGCTTTTCTACGCCCAGATATTGCCCGATCGAGGCCTCTTCGTCTTTGCCAAACTCGACCGCGCCAAGAGCGGCAAAATATTGCGCGTTTTCTGGAACCTTGATCAATTCTTCAGGCTTCATGCCCTCAGGAATTTCGACCTTGCGTTCCTTCCACATGATGGGAATATTCGCTTGCCACGCTTCCCGCATGCCCTTGATGAAGCCGTTGGGGCCGCCCAGTAGCAGAACATGTGGACGCAGGGTGTGTCCGCGCGTAAGCACGCTCAAATTCTGCAGCACGATGGCTTCAAAGAGGGACGCCATCAGCTCGTGGGAGGGTGTGCCGGTTTTCTGCAAACCGTTAATATCGGTTTCCGCAAACACGCCGCACTTGCCCGCAACCTTGTGCAGCTTGACGCCGTGATAGGCCTGGTTGGCCAACTCGGTCGCTGGGATCTTGAGCTTCGCGTTGATCTTGTCGATGACTGCGCCCGTACCCCCGGCGCACTTGTCGTTCATGGAGGGGATTTTCTTCTTGCGCCCCGTCTCTTCATCATCTTTAAAGACGATGATCTTCGCGTCTTGTCCGCCCAGCTCAATCACCGAGTACACCTCGGGATGAAGCTTCTCGACGGCGAGCGAGACAGCGTGCACTTCCTGTACAAACTTGGCGCCTACCATCTCTGCGATGGTGCCGCCGCCCGACCCGGTGATAAAGATGCGGGTATTCTGCGGGCTGATCCCGGTGTCCGCTTCCATGCGGCGCAGAAACTCAAGACACTTTTCCGGCTGCCTTGTTTCGTGGCGTTGATAGTCCTGCCAGATGGTTTTATCTGTCGCCGCGTCCACCACGATCGCTTTCACCGTCGTGGAGCCCACATCCAAACCAACTAAAAATTGCTGCATTTTGTCTCCCGGTAGAAGCCGTTGCAGGGAACGCGCTTTCCGTACCCTTCGCTTTGAAGGGGCGGGGCTTTAGCCCCGCCATTGACCCAAATCAGGTGAGGGCTTCTCAGGCTACCTGCTCGTTGGCTACTGCCGGCCGGGAGCGCCGGTTGTAGGCGCGATCTTTGTTCATCAGATCGCTCACATGCCAGGCAAACTGGGCGGCCGTTCCGGCGAGACCATGCCGGTGAGGGAATTTGTAGAGTGCGTGCCGCAACTCGGGATGCTCAGCGACATACGCCCGAAGTTCTTCAAGCGTCTTTCCAGTCTCGCTCAGCACTCCATCGAACTCCGCACGAGCCTTGGCCTTGGCTTCTGCCAGCGCCATCTGTACCCGGCTGTGGGCGTTGACTTCGCCCTCGCCGGAAGTTTCAACCGGTAGGAAGATCATGTCTTTAAACTTGTTCACAACCCTCGATTGCACACCGTCCGACTGGGTCGAAGGCATGCAGCCGAACGGCTTGAGCGCCAACACCATGTGGCAGAGATGGTTCACGGTGTAGTACACGTTCTTGCCGACTTCCATGAACCCTTCGCCGCCGCGGGCGAGCTGATGGTAGAAGGGATGGGCCAACCGCGACAGTTCCTTCTGCGGAATCAGCCGGTGGGCAGTGTCGCCCATGTGCCGGATGGTGCGGTGGTAGAAGTGATTCCACATCACGCTTCCGGCGCTTAGTCCGCCGGTCTTTTTGAAGACTTTGAACTCATTCGCAAAGCGTTTTTTCACTTCGTACCACTTGGGATCCTGATACGGCGCCTCTGCGCCGGCACGAGCCTTGGCGCCTTCTTTCGCCACGTACATCATGTAGGCGATCCATGTGGCGATTGGTTCCACCAGCACCTGCGCGCCCTCCTTCTCCAAGAACGCGAACATGTTGAAGTTGCCGTCGCCCTCAGTGGTCTGAGCCCAGAATTCGCCCGTGATCTTGATGACCGGTTTCACCCGCAGGCGATCCACCTCAATGGAGTTGAGGTTGTCGCGGCAGGCGTGCAGTGCGCCTACATACTCCTTGCCATAAAGGTTGTGGGCGATCTTTCCCAGGGTGCAACCGAGACCTTCGACCTTCTTGTTCTTGGCGATCCAGGGCCGGGCCCACTCGGGCGCTGCCTCCAGAATGTGCCAGCGCTTGCGATCGCGCAGCGTATCGGTAAGCGTCTTGACCGACTCACGGATCACCCGGTCAGTCTCTCCCTTGTTCACTTCGAAGGGACGAATCTGGTAGGCCAGCTCACTAATCACATCCCCAAGGTTGAGCGCATTCAGCATGCCCATGCCGAAGTCGACCGAAAACTTCAGTCCCGGCTCGCCGCTTGCCGCCTTGATGCCATCCGTCTGCTGGAAGAGCAGTACCCGGAATCCCTCAAAGCCGGCATTCTGCAGCGCAAACCGGTATTCCGCTTCATACATGCCGAACCGGCACGGACCGCAAGAGCCTGCGGTGAAGTAGACATAGTTGTCGATAATTTGCTGGCGCGTCTGTCCTTCTTGTTCCAGCTTTTGCAGGTAGCGGACCAGGTTGCCCACCGTAAAGTAGGTCGGGTTGCACTGGCCGTTGTTGCCGAACTCCTTACCCGCCTGAAAATCATCTACCACAGGAGTAGGGATGTTCTGACAGCGATAGCCGCTGCCGTGGAACACAGCCTTGATCATTTCTTCGTGCTTCCAGGTAAGCCCCCCAAACAGGATGGTTACGTAATCCCGTTCCGGGCCAGTGAACGTGCGCTCGACCGGCTTCTTGAACTCGCGCATGCGCGCTAGTCCAGCTTGTGCGCGGAGGCGCGCTCTTTCGGCATCGATGCGGGCTTGGATCTCTACTTCGGCGTCGGTCTGCACGATCTCATTCACCACTACTGGCATGGGGGGATCTCCTGGTACTCCTATTAGATGACTCGTTTAAATACAGTTCGGCTAGCCACCACTGTGGGTGTTCCATATCCTGCGCGTTTGCGAGATATAGGTTTTTTCATGTGCGAGACGGTCTTCTAGACCGGTCCTGCTACATCTGGCCCTGCATTCCCTGGAACCCGTGCGCGAGTTGCTTGAAGAAGTATTTAATGACCCGCTGGTCGTTGTAGCACCAGCCCAAAATATGGTTCAGAGTCGAAAAACAATGGGTCTGACAGGTTTCTTTTTGGTGGTCGAGCTGTTTGGTTTCGAACTTGTGGTTGCCGACCACACCCCAGTCGTAGCTGGCGGTATACATCGGGAAGCACGGCGCAAGCGTCCCATCCACACGGATGATCATGGAATTCTGCCCCGCACGGCAGTTCCACGGGAAATGATTGCCCTTCATAAAATCGACCATCTGCCATAGGCGAGTGTTCGAATTTACCATCTTATAGCCGCTATCCTGCTTCTCAGTCAACCACTGAATGGTTTCCTCAACCGCCGGCCAGTCATCTTTTGTAATGTAGGTGACATTGTTGTCCGCGTGCTTGAAGTGTTCATCCTGCTCCAGCAGCGGCGACTCATTGATGTGGTAATCGGTGGCGATTCCGCAATCATGGGCAATCTCGGTCAGCTGCCGCACATCATCCAGGTTGTTGCGGCAGATGTTGATGTTCAGAAACACTGAATACCCGTAGCCATATTGTTTACGAACCAGGTAGTCGAATTGTTTCCGGATCGGCGCCAGCGCCTTCGGCAACCCCTGTTTGATATCTACCGCATCCACGGCAATATTGAAAGTGGAAATTCCCGCGTCGGCAAGCTTGTCGATGACGTCGATTCGCAGCAGGCGGGCATTGGTCGGAAGATATATCCAAAAGTCTTTCTTGGCCGCGTAGTAGGTGATGCGCTGGATGAGGTCCGGCCGCAAGAGCGGTTCTCCACCCATGTAGGCCAGCACCCGGCAACCGGTCCCGTGAAGCCAGTCAATGGAGCGCTTGGCCGTGTCTTCGGTCATCCCTTTCACCTTGTTGTCGAAGGCCCAGCAATAATGGCAATCGAGATTGCACTTGAACTCGGTAAACAAATAGGAAATCAAGGGATGAAAATCGCCCGAGGTTACGCGGGAACGAATGTAAGGAAACAGCCAGCCGCGCATGGCGTGGTAAACCTGCCCGCCCGTCCAGTGGCGTTTTTCTGGTGGAGTCCACGGAGCGCCTTCCTCCACCGGTCCCAGCAATTCAGGTCGTTGGGGAAAGACCGGATCGGGAAATCGTTGCGGCTCCCCGATCGGCTGTAGCCCTGGAAGAGGAGCTGCGGGTTTAGTAAGGAGACTATGCAGCGGGACATCAAGCCGGAAGCTCGGAGTCTGCGCGCTTTCTTGTTCTACTTGCATCTATACCCCCGGAAGGATCAAAAGAATCAGTATTGCGGACATCCGGTCACTGCAAGTGAAGTGCCATAGCAACGGTGCGTCGGCACATGAGCGCTAAATGATTGATAAAAAAGCACATCGATTTCGCACAATCGATGTGCCCGGTCTCGATGTGCCAATAGCCTGACGTGCTGTCAACTATTTGGCAGGGCACAGACGATAGAAACAGATTCTCGCCCGGCATTTCGGCAGTAAATGGCGCAACGCAAATGCTGCTACCTCACTGCCTGTCACGTCATCTATGAAGCATCTGTTTGAGGGAGGTGTGTCCCGGACCATGCAGAGGTCCCACAACCCGAACGGTCGATCCCCCCATTTAGCAAAAGGGCACGTTGAAGAAGTTCTGCGCTTCGCACGCAAGTTGGGGATGCACAGTGATCCGGATCAGCTGTTACGCGCGTTGCCCGCGGAGCTGTATGCCCTGCTCGATTGCACAGCCACCGCGGTGATCCATCTGCACCAGGGTGAGCTCTCCTTTCATGTGGTCGATGGCGAGGGTTGCGTGCTCTCACAGGATCCTTCCGTGAGCGACTGGCCGAAGGAGATCTGGTCTGCGGTTCCAGAGGAGGAGACACCTCTGGTCATTTCCTTACCGGATAACGAGTCAGCCTTTCCCGCCGCCGCCAGATTCTTCCGCGACTGTGGCTGTGAGTCTCTTTGCGTAGTGGGGCTCACCACCAGCGTGAATCGGCTTGGTGCGCTTTGTGTCGGCCGCCGCTGGTCCGATGCCTTCTCTGAACAGGAATCGGCACTGCTTTCGCTCGTCAGTCACTATGCAGCCCTGGCCATCGAGGAGCGATTTAATTTCGCCCAATCCGAGCTGGTGCGCGCCCAGTTGGAAGAGGAGAGAACCAAGCTCAGGCTGGTCCTCGACCTAAATAACAGTGTGGTTTCCAACCTTGAATTGAAAGAAGTACTTCAAGCAATTTCTCCTGGTATGCGCAAGGCGATGCGCCTGGATGGAGTGGCTTTGATTTTGCCCGATGGGGAGGGCCGCGAGCTGCAACTTTACGCCCTGGATTTCCCGGAAGGGAGCTCACCCGCCCGGCAGGATCTGCCGCCTACACTCAACGGATCCATCTGCGGTCGAGTCTTTCGTACAGCAAAGCCCTGGAGCGGACATATCGGGCAACTGCAGAAGGCGGGCTTGGACTACAAAATGGCGTCGACGGCAGGGGTTGAGACCCTTTGTATGCTGCCCTTGCTTCGCGGCAATCGCGTGCTCGGGGTTCTCTCCCTGGTGCGCACCGACAAAAATGACTTTACCGAGTCCGATCTCGAATTCTTCTCTCAGGTTGCCGGGCAAATCGCCATCGCCATTGACAATGCATTTGCCTACCGGCAGATTACTGAACTCAAGGACAAGCTGGCCCAGGAAAAACTCTACTTCGAAGACGAACTCTCGAGCGAGATGAATTTCCAGGAGATCATTGGCAACAGTTCTGTTCTGCGCAGCGTTCTGCGCCAGGTCGAAGCCGTAGCTCCCACCGGTTCGACGGTCTTGATCCATGGCGAGACCGGAACAGGTAAGGAACTGATTGCGCGTGCGGTCCACAATCTCAGCCAGCGCCAGGCTAATCCCTTCGTCAAGCTGAATTGCGCCGCCATCCCTACCGGGTTGCTGGAAAGCGAACTCTTCGGGCATGAAAGAGGGGCCTTCACCGGCGCGGTCTCCCAGCGCATCGGGCGCTTTGAATTGGCCTCCCAGGGAACCATCTTTCTCGACGAAGTCGGTGAAATTCCGCTCGAGCTACAGCCGAAGTTGTTACGTGTGTTGCAGGAGAGGGAATTCGAGCGTCTGGGCGGATCGCGCACCCTGCGCACCAACGCGCGGCTCATCGCTGCCACCAATCGCGATCTGCGGACCATGGTTGAGGAGCAAGAATTCCGCTCCGACTTGTTTTATCGCCTGAGCGTTTTCCCCATTCACGTGCCTCCGCTGCGCGAGCGCACTGAGGACATACCGTTCCTGGTCCGTCACTTCGCGCAATACTTCGCATTCAACATGGGCAAGCGGATTGAAACCATTTCTTCCGAAACCATGAATGCCCTGGTCCGGTATCCCTGGCCGGGAAATATCCGCGAGTTGCAGAACGTGATCGAGCGTGCCGTCATTCTCTCGCAAGGGCCGATCCTGAAGGTCCCGCTCGCCGATTTGAAGGCGAGGGGGGCAGAGTTGAACCATGTGAACGGAAACGGCTCCTCGACTCTGGAAGAAGTGGAGCGGAGGCACATCCTGGCAGTGCTGGAGCAGACCAACTGGGTCTTTGCCGGCCCCAATGGAGCCGCCGCACGCCTGGGCATCAAGCGTCCCACACTCCAATTCCGTATGCAAAAACTGGGGATTTCCCGTCCGCAGAGAACCTAGCAGTCCGTGCCAATTTACTGGCATCCTGCCAGCGGATTGGCGCAATTCCTCCCCTGGCGAGTTGCAAACCAATTGTCTTGCCTACCTGAGACTTTTACGTCGTGGGGTTTGCGAATAGGCACGCTGATTGCAAAAGACATCGAAACAGCTTATTGCGCTCTATACCCAAATGGCTTCTGCGCCGGGGTTGCGACATGTTAAGAATCACAGTCACGGAAACTGCCTTGGAAGAAACATGGCTTCTCCAAGGCCGGATGACGAAGCGCTCGGTCGCTGAGTTGGTAACGAGTTGGAAAGCCCACTCGCTAGGGCGACGTCGCGTCGTGGACCTCGACGGAGTTACATCGATTGACAAGACTGGCGAAGAGGTCCTGTCGATGATGATTCACGACGGGGCCAGGTTCGTGGCCTCCGGTGTCTATACGAGACACTTGTTAGAGCAACTGCAGGCGGGGCATGGCAAGGAAAAGCTGCTCGGTTGATCTGGAGACGTTCCTGGAACGGCTCACTCTCTATCCCTCAAACAAATGACGGGTGCCCCATATCTGCCTGCTTTTGGCAGATGTGGGATTCCGAGGACCTCGCCCCTGACTGTGCCCAAACACCCTATGTCGGTTGCTGGGAGGTCTCTGATCCTGTACCTACATCCTAGAAAATGATTTCGGAAAATGATTTCGGTAGGCGGCGGCTTCTCGGCGGCACCTCCCTGACCGGCAGTTTTCCGGTAGTTTACGGACTAAGCCCGAGCGAAGGCCAGTTTTACTGCTGTCCGGTGTCACACTTTATCCCTGTCAAAAATCAGCTTGATCCAGTATCCGCGCCGCGGGATTTTTTATTGCGTCCTCACTGTGCCTGCGCAGTAGCAAACCTCTTCCGTCAACCGCAGTACCCCAAAGAGCCGCTCTTTCTGGAAGGGCACGGGTTCACCCGTGCCGAAAAGCAAGCCACAGATGAGGGCTTTTAGCCCCTGAGGTACGTTTTGAAAGATTCAACCTTACGGAATTGTCCTCGAACCTTTTCTCGCTTTCCCGACTTACCCGACCGCCATCCCGACTACTGACCTAAACGAGTCGACCTTAACCTCTGCAATCGAATTGTCATCCCCGGAGCGGAGCGTAGTGGAGGAACCTGCGGTTCCCGGCCCCTGGGAAACCGCGCAAACGAATTTCATTATCGCCTCATCTCTGCAAGTCCTCTTGGGTTCCCGATACCAGACTCCTCTTCTCAATAAACAAGAACCGTTTTGGCGGGCACCGCTGACTACGCGCTGGCCGTTAATGCCCCAAAAGACCCAATAGCATCGAATTTTACAAATGCTCCCGAAACCCATGGCTCCTGGCGCAGCCAGGGGCGAGTTCGTCGGAATCCCACATCTGCCAAAACCAGGCAGATACCCCGAATTTCCTGTACGCAGCTCTGGAAAAGGTCGCGTGTGCGCCTTTCATTAAGGAAAGGCGCAGGGAACCCACGAAACTCCACAGGAAATCGGGGATTTGGGGCACCGGTCATTTGTTAGAGGGAGAGAGGTTGGAAAGTGAGATAAGGACGCAGATAAGAGAAGCCCTCGGGGCAAAAACCCCGAGGGCTTCCTTTGGTTAAGAATCTACAGCGATCAGAAGATGATCTTCGCCGCCAGTTGAGTATTGTAGGGCTCGCCAACCCCGATACCCGGCGCGCCGGCATAGGCTCCAAACGTCGACCCAATCGTGCCGCCAGTGGAGCTGGTTGAGGGTTGCCCGGCGAACGCGAGGTTGGTGTGGTTGTAGATGTTGAACATCTCCACTCGAAGCTGAAGGGTAAGCCGCTCGTAAAGCTTGGTGTTCTTAAACACCGAGACGTCGACGTCCTGGAATCCTGGATTCCGATACTGGCCGCGCCCGCTCGTGCCGTACGTCCCAAGTGCCGGATCTTCGAATGCAGCGGTATTGAACCACTGCACGGAACCATTGACGATGCTGTGGTTCACGCCCGCGAAAGGGTTGCCGATCTGGTTGGCCCGGTCCGCACTCTCCCCGTTGCCGCTGTTTTGATTGGTAGCGGTGACGCTGAAGGGCATTCCGCCGTGGAACGTCCACAGTGAATTCAATTGCCATCCGTTGGTCAACCATCTTGGTCCGCGGGATCCGCCCGGCACATCATATTGGGCGTAAGCGGAGAAACTGTTAGTCACGTCGAAGTCAGAATTGCCTTTCTCACCCTTAAGGTTAAAACTGTTCTGCGGCAAATAAGGGATCAGTCCAGATTCTTCATCCAGGCTATGCGACCAGGTGTAAGTCATTTGGGTGCTTAAATGATGCCAGCTTGTGGTCCGGAGCAATGTCTGCAAGGAATTGTAATTCGAAGTGGCCTCGCTCTCCACCTGGTTGATCACACCGTAGTTGGGGAACTGGTTGAAGTAAGGCCGTGTTGTCTGTTGATAGCTGTAAGGTCCAATACCAATCTGGACATTACCACTACCAAGGGCGGCCTGGTTGATGTCGCGGACGTCAAGCAGATGGCGGCCGTTGGTCCCGACATAACCAATTTGCATCATGACATTCGGGCCAAAACTCTGCTGGATGTTCAGGTTGTAGCTATAGGTATAGGACGGCCGGAAATTCTTATTCACTGAGAAAAGATTGGTGACTCCGGCGCCTGCAATCGCCTCCGCCAATGGAGTGAAGATAAGCGTGCCGGGGCTCCAGACCGATAGGCCTGCCACGGCATTCGCACTGGCCACTGGATCTGTCCCAGCTGGATTGTCCTGAACCCCAAATGGGCCGCCGTTCGTGGTTCCACGCAAATTCAGGAAGGGAACCATGTACGGCGCATCGTAGAACATTCCAAAGCCGCCGCGGATGACCGTGTTGGTGCCAGCCGGCTGGTAAGCAAAACCTACACGCGGGCTGAAGCTGGTCCAGAACTGCTGATAGATGTTGGGCCGATTGACCCCGGCCACTGCGAGGCCGTTGGGCGCACTCGGATCGAAGGTGGTTAGATTGTGATACTGGCTGTGAATAGGACCGCTGTAGTCATAGCGAATACCATAGTTCAAATTCAGCTGGTGGCTAAACTGCCATGCATCCTGAGCAAAGAGGCTGAAGGTGTTTTCGAAGACCTGGCGTTTTGGATTTCCTTGCACAATGTTGGTCGGCGAGGTGAAGCAGCCTGCCAGGAAATCTGCCAGGGAAAGAACGTTGCTGTCATAGCCGGAGCTCGGAGTGTACCCGGGAGCGGTCGTACCCAGGTTTTTAGTTGCCAGTCCGTCGCACGCGGTTTGTCCAGGAGCAGACCCCTGTGCGGTTTGTATACCGTACGTCCAGGGACCTTGCGAGCCGTCAAACGTGAACGTTCCACGCTGGCCGCTCTGGTAGAAGTCATCTACCTGCGCCTGGCGATACTCTCCACCGAAACGAAACTCATGCTTGCCCTTCGTCCAGGAGAGCGCGTCATCAATGTGACCGGTGATGTCATTACGTCCGGAGTCGACGGTCGGGCCAGTAGGATCAAATCCGCTATTGCTTGCGCTCAACCCGGAACTCGCACCGGCCGCCGCAATATTGATGCGTGGAGCACCAGACAGACTTGGGTTGGTAACGCCCGTGTTGAGCCCCAGCGCGACCGGGTTGAAGCTACTGTCGGCGTCAGAAAATGACTGGTTGTAGTAGTTCACGCCGAGAAAAAGTTGATTCACGATCGAAGGCGAGATAACCCGGTTGTACACGATCGAGTAGTTATATACGTGGATGGGCGCTTCTTCGTAGTAGGGGGCGAGGAAGGAAACGGTGGGAGCGACCTGGTTTCCCTGTCCCATAAACGCTTTCA
>Ga0210398_10004408_pt1 | contig 13204 bp, 14 predicted proteins | sample IncBWC4OmetaG_FD_161047 | JGI IMG/M metagenome (GOLD analysis project Ga0210398, IMG submission 161047) | Forest soil microbial communities from Barre Woods Harvard Forest LTER site, Petersham, Massachusetts, United States - Inc-BW-C-4-O | ecosystem: Environmental > Terrestrial > Soil >... | reverse complement strand
AAAAAATCACAGAAATGATCAGCTTGATTATAAACTTGGTCGAAAGCGCGTCGATCGGATTATCAAGCTGTGACACTGCCATACGGTTGCTCCCGCCAGTTGGGGCCGTCGCGAAACCGGACAACCCGAGTTTACAGCGGCGAACACATGCGGGCAATATATACACCTAGTGACCCATCAGGTTTGTAGCTAAAAATCTCCGATTGGTGTCCTTGCTCGTCGTAAATTATATAGAGTGAGCCGAGCGGTTTGTCCGACCCGCCGTTCTCATCACCGAAGTCTTCAGTAGGTACCGAGTGAACGGCCCTTTCAGGCCGGAAGCAGCAGCCTCTTGTGACCGGAACGGATGTGGTGCCAGGAGAATCAGAATCAAAGCTAAGTACTGGGGTCGCAATGCGATTCGTCCTTTGTCTGACCGTGCCAGCTTTCGAGCCGAGAATCTAACGGCTCTTGAGTTTTTGTTTGACGATATTTGTGTTGGTAGAACGCCCTTCCCGCAGAAGTTGAAATCGCCGCCGAGATTCGCTTCGGCTATTGTCCCGTGACGCGATTTTTTTACGTTGGAACCTATTTGATGAACTAGAGACCTGTCACTCAAGGCGATTACGAACCGCGAGCAACGCGCATCCCAATACAGCAAGGAGTGAGCCGTAAACTGCCGCGTTCAAGGGAGCCAACCCTAACAAAACTGCTCCAAATGAAGGATCGACAGTGATCGTCAGTACACAGGCTGGACAAAGCAAATAATCTACCTGCGCGGTGGGGTGCCAACTGAGCGGAAAAACGTCGAGTCCAACTATTAGCAGATATGAAAATCCAGCACCCCCGAGTAGCTTGATCGGAACGGATGAACCGTCTCCGGTGCGTCACCCTCCGAGGCCAGGAGCATCCGACACACACGCAGTAACTGCTTTCTGCGAGGGCCGGAAGTGGTGGCAATAATCTCTGAGATGATTGTGAATGGGAAACGTTGTCTCCAAGCAGGTAACCGCATAACATACGAGCGTCATGAAAATTCTGCGATACCTTCTCGTCCTTATATTCTGCGCAGCGCTCCCCACGAGCGCGCAGCAACCAAAATCTCTCTTCTACATGACGCGCGATCCCAATTCCGTCCGCTCTTTCCTCGCCCACGCCAATAAAATAGATACGCTCGTCCCCACCTGGTACTCGGTCGATTCCAACGGCCTGGTTTCGGGTGGCCCCAACCCGGAGGTACTCGCAACCGCGCGCCAAAATCACGTCCCGGTGATGCCCATCGTGGTGGACTTCAATTTCCTGCAGGATGATTTTCACAAGTTGCTCACGAACCCCGGCGCGTACCGCCAAATGTTCACGCAACTAATCCAAGCCTGCAAAGACAACGGCTACACCGGCTTCCAGTTCGACTTTGAAAACGTAAATTGGACTGACCGCGACATTTTCTCGGCGATTGTCGCCGAGGCCGCCACGCTCTTTCACCAAAATAATCTGCAACTCACTATCGCCACGGTTCCGAACGCTCCCGGCGCCGCCGGCGAAACCGATTACTCCGCCTGGATTTACGAAAACTGGCGCGGCGCCTACGATCTCGCCGCTCTCGCCAAATCTGTCGATTTAGTCTGCTTGATGACCTATGACCAGCACACCCGCCTCACCCCGCCCGGCCCCGTGGCCGGCTGGCCCTGGACCGTCAGCAATCTCGACTACGCCCTCAAATTCGTCCCGCGCGAGAAAATTTCGCTCGGCATCCCGCTTTACGGCTACCACTGGTTCGCCGCCGCGCCGCTGCCTCCCAACGCGAAACTCACCGACCGGCCGAATCCTTCCGCTGCCTACATCTCCACCGCCGACGCGCTCGACCTCGCCCGCGCCTATGGCGGCCACATCGAGTGGGACGCCACCGATCGCAGTGCGTGGTTCTATTTCTATCGCGACGACGAACGCGAGTGGATTTTCTACACCGACGCGCGCACATTCCGCGAGCGCTACAACCTCGCCAAAGAACGCGGCCTGCAAGGCTTCTGCTCCTGGGTTCTGGGCACCGAAGATCCCGCCATCTGGGACCTTCTGCCTGCACACCCGTAACGGCCCGGACGCGGCATTATGAATGAATGCGGGATCGCGCGGACGTGCGCACGGCACCTCAAATGATTCCATAAGAATGCTGGCTCCCCGGACCCGACTAGACTGTGGTTGTTCGACGACCAAGGCTCCGGAGAAAGGAGCCAGACATGTTAATTATAGGCGTAGATTATCACCCGAGCTTTCAGTGACCTGCCCCCAAATAAATCGGTCCAAGATGAATGTTAAATTGGGCCTCGAAAAAGGAGGGCAGGATGGCAAGGCAGAAACATACCGTCGAGCAGATCATCAGTAAGCTCCGACAAGCAGAAGTCGAACTCAGTCGAGGATGCACCATGGCAGAGGTGTGCCGATCCCTGGGTGTGACCGAGCAGACCTACTATCGCTGGCGGAAAGAATTCGGCGCTCTGAAGATGGATCAGGCGAAGCGATTGAAGGAAGTCGAGCAGGAGAACACGCGGTTGCGAAAAGCAGTCGCTGAGCTGACGTTGGACAAACTGATTTTGAAGGAGGCGGCCCGGGGAAACTTCTAAGCCGGGCGCGACGGCGACAGTGTGTTGCGCGAGTGCGCGAGGCACTCAGCGTTTCCGAACGCCGGGCGTGCCGGGTGCTGGGGCAAGCACGATCGACCCCGCGGCATCCTGCTGTCCCCGCAGAAGAGGAAGACACTTTGACGAGAACGATCATCTTGTTGGCAGCGAAGTTTGGGCGCTACAGCTATCGGAGGATCACCGCATTGCTGCGGCAAGCGGGCTGGAGAGTGAACCACAAGAGAGTGGAGCGAATCTGACGGCAAGAGGGTTTAAGAGTGCCCCAGAAACAGCCTGAGCGAGGACGGTTGTGGTTGAACGATGGATCGTGTGTGCGGCTGCGGGCCTGCTGGCGGAATCACGTCTGGTCATATGACTTCGTAGCGGATCGGACGCACGACGGCCGTCCGTTGCGGCTCCTGGTGGTCGTGGAGGAGTACACCCGAGAATGTTTGGCGATCGTAGTGGGGCGGCGCCTGCAGTCGGTGAACGTTTTGGAGTCGCTCGGAGATCTGTTTGTGGAGCGCAGAGTGCCCGAGTATATTCGTTCCGACAATGGCTCGGAGCTCAGCGCACAGCTAGTGCGGGAGTGGCTTGATCGCACGGGAGCGAAGACGCTGTACATTGAACCGGGGAGCCCATTTGAGAACGGCTACTGCGAGAGCTTTAATAGGAAGCTGAGAGACGAATGCCTGAAAGGGGAAGTCTTCTCCACCCCAGCCGAGGCCAAGGTGCTGATCGAAGGTTGGCGACGAGAATACAATCCGGTGCGACCGCACAGCGCGCTGGGCTATCGGCCACCGGCACCGGAAGCGATCCTGCCATTGCCACGGGGTTCTGCTCCGCTCCACCCGGTGGCAATGGCCTCAGGTCTGACATAAGAAGTGGCACGACGTTCGGGGCCAGGTCACTCGTTGGGACTTCTCGCAATCGGTCTCGCGTTTTTAATTGTGTGCGGTTCCCAGACTTGATTGGCCCTCCCGCAAAACCGAGCAACGTCGCATACGCCTGTAAATCAATCGCTCCTCATATGAAGTCCACCAGTGCTGTGTTTGGAATTCCGGTTGGCGACGGCTCCGTGGGATTCTAGTCTGGTCCTTGACAGTCTACGGACGCGAGATTAACATCCGACCCTGCGCTTCTTCGGTAAGGACATGCTATGTCTTCCCCCTCGCCTGCGCTCGAACCTCGCGAATCGCGTCCCTTTGTTGAGCTGTACACCAGCGGGACTTATCTCGAGAAGAACCCGACCTGGCATGTAGAAGAATCGCCGTTCAAGGTCAAGTATATCTCACGGCTTCTGCGAGGAAATCAGCTTAGTATCAGGTCGGTGTGTGAGGCTGGTTGTGGAGTCGGTGAGGTCTTGCGGCTGTTACAACTCGAGCTCCCCACGGAAACCGAATTTACAGGTTTCGATATTTCTCCGTACGCCCATGAACTAAGTTTGACCAGAGTGAATGCCCACCTTCACTTTAAGTTGGCTGACATTACGCGCGAACAAGGCCTTCATTTCGATCTTATGCTGGTCCTGGACGTTTTGGAGCACCTTGAAGATTACTTTTCGTTCCTTCGCGCGCTGCGACCCCTAGCGCGTTACAAGATCTTCCACTTTCCACTCGATCTATCCGTGCAGGCTGTGATTCGCAGGAATGGCTTGCTCAAAAGGCGCATCGACCACGCGCATTTACATTACTTTTCAAAGGAGACCGCTCTTCGTACGCTTCTGGATGCAGGCTATCAAATCAAGCATCATTTCTTTGTCCCGCGGTCTAATGAGATCGGACCCAGCATGCTCCAGAAGGCGTTTCGAATACCTCGCGCGGCGTTGTTCGCGATAAACGAGGATTTCGCTGCCCGCTTGCTGGGTGGTTACACACTGATGGTACTAGCGGAATGAACTCACTCTTTGCCTCACAATTTGCGGAGCCTGACGCGCACTTGATCGAGTTGAAATAGCTGGAAGCCTACGGAGCCCATGCGTGGCAGCAACGCTGATTGGAATCGCCATCAATTTCTCGGGACTAAACCCCATTCGCGCCCTCTATTGGTTTGCCGTCATCAACGGCGTGGTAGGCGTTCCGCTGATGGTGGTGCTGATTATCACGTCGGCCAATAAATCCATCGTGGGGAAATTTTCACTTAGCCCTTACCTGCGCATACTCGGCTGGGCCGCCACAGCGGTGATGTTGCTAGCCTCACTAGCCTTCATTGTTAGCAGCGTTCGCGGATTATTTTGACCGCAAGATATGACATGCACGGTGTCACAAGTCTGTCTTGATTCGGCCTCTATCAGCTCCACAGAAAAATAATTCCGAACTTCGGGAACGTCCAGTTCAGTTCTTTCCTGTCGCTAAGTCTGAGCCCTTTTCCGTTGATGACACGCGCCTAATGCCAGCAACCCAGTCGCCAGCAACAGCAGCTCGCCCGGCTCCGCCGTCCTCACTCCCGGCGGATCCGGCGACACTGCCGTCAGAACCACCTCATCACCATCGAAGTCGTAATTGATATCCCAATTCCAGCCATCCATCTGAAAACCCGTTGGCGACGCATTCGCAAACGTGCCTTCCTCCGTGCCAAGGTAATTCAGAATGTCGAATGCCTCACCATCGAACGGAACGAAACCGTTCAGTTCCTTAATGTCCAATGACCCGGCGAGATCAATTGAACCGTTAACATCCAGCATACTAAAGCCTGTGCCAGATGCTACTCCCGTGATTTGTTCCGTCAGCGTCCCCAGCGCACCCTGAGTGTAACTACCATTAATTGTTAGCATGCCTGGAACACCCGCACTGCCGGGCTTGAACGTTCCATTGGAAAATACATTGGAGTTAATCGTCCCAGTACCAAGCACCGTACCACCCAGAATGTCCATCATTTGATTGGACGAAGTAACGGTCAGGTTTCCATTGACTGTTGTGGTCCCGCCGAGCTGCAAATAATCTGCAAGCCCGAGGGTGATTGTGCTGCTCTGCGCCGCGATCACATTCCCGACGTTGACAAAGCCACCTGGATTAGTCGTGATCGTCATCAAGCTATTGTTCGTAGCTTCGAGCGTGCCCGAATTGAAAAGATTGTTCACAGCTATGCTCATGTGAGGGCTCAGCGGGAGCCCTTCGCTCGGAATAAAGGCAGCATCGGAATTAATAGTCCCTCCATTCAGCAGCGTCGTAGCCTGAATATACCCCCCGCCTCCAATATTGTTGTTTACGTTTGTCAGCGTGTTCTTGGCGGTTAGAAAATTCGCGCAGATGGGAGCAGATGGCGGGCATAAAAGGTTCACATTTCCTCCACCAAACAACGTCGCGGAGCCATTCATCTGAATCGTCGAAATAAACGTAGAGAACCCTTCCAGATCAATATTGCCGGAATTGTTGATTTGCGCATTGTGGGCGTTGAGGACAATAGTGGTATTGCCTAAGCCAACAAGCCCAGCGTTTGTCAGGCTCCCAATCGATCCGTTTCCGACAAACAATTCGCCAGGCAAATTTACAGACAGCTCGGCGCCATGGCCAATCTGCAGGCTCAAGACCGAGGGAGCCGTGTTAATCACCGAAACAAACGTGCCGCTGCCATTGATGGCCGCATTAAAGGTCGGGCCACTGGGCACAGTCCCAGTCGACCAGTTCGCAGGATCATTCCACAACCCATCTCCGCCTCCGCCTGTCCAGAAGACATTCTGCCCTCGCGCGGAAGGCGAACTAAAAATGGCCGCCAAAGCAGTAAGTAGCATGATTGTTAGCAAGCGGAATGAAAAAACGCGCTTAATTCGTTGGGAACGTACTAGGTAGCATGGCAAGGGGGTGTCCTCCATCACTATTACTAGCATCGCCCTCGCCAGTCTCGCTTCGTTGGATTCAAGAGACTTATTACATGTTGTTCCCTGCGCATGGGCAAGTTATTGCGCACATCGGGATTGCGGTTTCCACATCCACTCTCAACGTGGAATTTTGTACTAGGACTCGGCCGGCGGAGTCTTCTACGCGTTGGACTAGTGTGCGGGGCGGCTGGCGTGCGGGGCCTGGCATTGCTGTCTGCCATGGACGCGACGGAGCCCCGTTTTGACGACTTCGAGTAGCAGGTGCGGCAGCGACCTCGGAAGAGCCGGATGCGTATTATTGGTCCCGGTTGCTGCGCGTTTATGAACCTCTCGATTGGTTTCAACGTCAGTCCGCAACAACTGATGGCCTTGCCTGGGAGTGTTGCGTTCACTGGTCAAACGGAGAGCTCTTACCGGAGATCTCTAACAACGTCGGCTCTGTCAAACTATTTATGAGCGCACTTCTCCTTTCCCGTCTTTGAGCGTCTTCGTTCGTGGTGCTCTTTGGCCCAGCGTCGACGACCATGGCTCGCTTGTAATCTAGCGGTCGGTTTCAGTCCGACCCACACATCTCTTCGATCCTAGCCGCAAACCATGATTACTCGTTCAACCTCCCTCTCGCGAGGGAGCGGGATGCCCATTCAAGTGGACGGCGTTCTACTGCACGCCATCTCCGGTACCGAGCTGTCCCGCGTACGAACCGAATTTGACCCACTGCGCATACTCCCAACCGTTTCGCCACATCCAGTAGAACCGCACTCCCAGTCTCCGGGCCATGGCCACCTTGGCAATATTCTGTTGCCGGCGCATCGCCAGATGCATGTACCGTCGTCTCCAGTGCGCATCGCAACGCGCTGCCGCTTGCGCTGCTTCCACCAGTAAGAAACGCAATAGGGAGCTGCCTTGCTTGGTGATGTGGCCTAGCGTTGATGGCCGGAACTGGAGTCCTCGCACAGAATCAGTCCGACATAGCTACCGATCTGCTTGTCGCACTGAAATCGCTCCACCGTCCCGATGATCAGCACGAAGGCCAGCGCCGCCAGCGGGCCCACACCAGGATGCGTCATGAGCCGCAGCACTTCGGGCCGTTTCTTGGCTTCCTCCTTGGCGGCTTGGGTTGACTCTCCGATGCTCGGATTCATCCCATCCAGCAGCTTGAGCAGATCCTTGCGGCGCCAGGAGGCCCAGGGAGCGAGCGCAAGCTTTTCTAACTGGGCTCGTTCTGCTTCGCTCCACAGCTTTTTCTTGCGTCGCTGGCCTTCGTTCATCGCCAGGGCTTGCAGCTGATTCATGATCCGCGTGCGCATCTGCGCTAGGCGATGTCGGTGCCAGAGTAGTTGTCGTAGATCCCGATTCTCAGGACTGGGTACCCCGATTTTGGGAAAGTTATTGTCTAGGAGCAACTGCAACAGAAGTTGCGCATCGTTGCGATCGGTCTTCTGCTTGCGGACTCGTTTGGTCTTGATTTTCGCCGCATCGCCGATCCACAACTCGATGCCCAGTTCTGCCAGTAACCGCTCGAACCAGCGCGAATAGCCGGTAGCCTCCATCCCCACACGCACGCTGACTCCTGGTGCTGCCAGCTCCCGATAAAACTTCTCGGCTTCTTCCTCGCTGTGGTTCAATCGCCGTTCACCCCACTCTCCCGTTTCTGCATCGAGGAATGCGATGTACTGGTCGGTCGGGTGATAATCCACGCCTATAATGATCATGTTCGGCTCCTTTCTTGCGAGCCTTTGGGCATCGACAAACCACAGTCTACTCGGGTCTAAGGAGCCGACGTTGTTATGCAATAATGTGCCGTACCAGGACTCCGGTCGCCCGACTTCTGCGTCTAACGTGGCAGCGGGATGTCCCACTTGAGACGGGAACGACAACCTGCATAGACATTTCGTGGGCCTGCCATCGCCCTCCTGGCAATGTGGCCGCAAATATGATTTCCATCCCTCTTTTCGGGCCGCGTTAACCGATATCTTGGTACCAGGGCCAACTTTACGGAAAAGCGCGTTTACCAGGCGGTTAGCTTCTTCACGCTTTGCGATTGGCTTCCCCGGGCGGCAAATTCGTTGCGTCGAAGTCGAACGAAGCATATGATTTGTTAGCCAATTATCCAAATTGCGAGTTTAAGCTGGGGAGTACGTTATGAAACCGCTGCAAATTGCTATCCTGCGCTGGTATGCGGCCAACCTAACAACCCAGTTTCCCGTCGGAAATGGTCCCAATGCTGTGGCGTTCGACGAGGAGAGGATTTGGGTGGCTAATGAGAACGACAGCACTGTGAGCAAGCTGCGCGCGAGCGATGGCACACTCCGCGCCACTTTCACCGTAGCTGCGGGCTTGGCCTTCGACGGCGCCAACATTTGCGTAGCGAATATCGGCAGCGGCACATTTTCAAAATTATAGCGGACTGATTTTCGCCAGTAGCAGAATCGTCGAACAGCCTCAGCTTTGCTTGATAGTCCTGATCGCCCCGCATCGAAACCGTTTTGTCTATTCAGAGAGTTTGCAAGTTGGGCCTAGTCAGCGGGGCGAACAAGATTGTTCGGCAGTTTAAGGTCACCGGCAAAGTTGTACCCGCTTCTGCTATCTCGCACCCTCGGCTTTATGCCAATATATGTCACGACCTCACCCGCGAACTCGGGGAACTTGTGAGACCGGCCTGATGAGCAATGAAGGAAGAAAGTTCGTGATCAACAGGCGAGTCCTGGCGGGGCTATGTGTGGCGAATCTTTTCGGAATCTTCGCGGCAGGTCTTTGGCCGTTCAACCCTCATTTCCAAAACGAAGTGAACTGGCTGACCGAGGAAGACGGTCTCCGTTTTGGAGATTACGGAACCGTCTTGAGTTCGGGAGAATTCAGAGCCGAAGGGCCACGCGAGGCAGGGCCATGTAGCCTTGAGATTTTCTTGCGCCCGGGAGCGACCTACGACTCGAACGCAATTCTGGCGTTCTCCACGCAAGAGAATCCTTTGCAATTTCGGATTCGTCAAGATGCGGACATGATGACTGTGTCGCAGGATGTCGTCGGTACGAACAATCGAATCACCACCGCTGCAATCCGCGCTGAACACGCGTTTCAGCAGGGGAAAGACTTAGTCATTACTGTCACGTCGGCAGGTCAAGCAGCATCTGCGTATCTAAACGGTCGGTTCGTCGGAAGTTCAAGCAGTTTTGCATTGAAGAGTCGCGATTTCACGGGCCAGCTCATACTCGGCAATTCTCCTGTTCACTACGGGACATGGGCGGGAGTCCTAAAAGGCGTTGCTATCTTCAGTCGGAAGCTTGGGAGTGACGAAATTGCGACCGATTATCGCGATTGGATTCGCTATGGACATGTCGAGGTTGATAGCAGAAGTGACGTGATCGCGCTGTATTTGTTTAACGAACGTCGTGGGCGGATCGTTCACAATCGGGCGGGCTTGAGCCCTGACCTTTTCATTCCGGATTATTTTGTAACGGTCCACCAGGGGTTCCTCGTGCCGCCCTGGCAGGAATATTCTCCGGGATGGGGATACTGGAAGGGCGTCCTGATAAACGTTGCTGGGTTCATCCCACTGGGATTTTTTTTATGCGCTTACTTTTCGCTCACTTCGGTCAGACACCGGGCGGTGCTCGCTACTATCATCACAGGTGGCTTCGTGAGTCTGACGATCGAGATACTGCAAGCCTATCTCCCAGTTCGCGACTCTGGAATGACGGACATAATCACGAACACGCTAGGAACAGCTGTCGGCGCTGCTCTATACCGATGCGTGAAGGTTTTGTGCGCCAAGGTGGGAATTATCGTTTCATAGGCGTCTCAATCAGAACTAGTTCCAAATGCTTCCGGCGGCGGAAAATCGCCGTAGAAGTATGCGTACGCAACTCTAGCGAGTCCTTTTCACCTGTTTGCCCTAGCACCAAGTAGCCTAGCAGCATGGCGCGCGCAAAATCCCCAACGACGACGGGCATTTGCTCATATCGGACAAGTCGTGCGAACCATCGGTACTGCCATTGTCTCCGATGACTATCTCGCCGTGAATGCCCAGAGGCCGACGTTCCTAGTGTCTTTGACAACGCTGGTTTTTAAATTCGCCTCTCCCGAACCAAAACCGGATATCTCCATTTGAGGCCGCATATATCGGCTGGTATTCGTGCATCCGTTTGCACTTTGTAGGAAGTGCCTTCGCCCAACGTCCCAGAAATTCGTCTCGAAGGTATTCGCCCACTCGGGCCATATCCCGAGCACTTGTAGGACATGGCGTACACAAGAGGACTTGGTTCCTTAATTGCGGGCAGCCGGGTTGCGGGCTATAACAGGCATTCGAACCGTCCCCGCCTATGGACGGCAACCTCTGGGGATTCCCAGAACCAGCCAAATAGCCCGCCCATACTCTAACCGTGAGCGGCTTTGCGTTTTGGAACGCGTTGCACTGACGGAAGGCAGGGTCGGTTTTTTGGGGTCTGGATTGGGATGCGAGCCACTTCTTGTCATTCCAGAGATGTCATTGGGTACGTAGTTCTTGCGTAAACGCCGCGTCCATGAAGAAGTGTGCGAAGGAGCGTTGGCGGGCGACCAGGATTTTAAGATTTCGGGGAGCCCCGAAGTAAAACTGCGCGGCACCTGCGGCAGCGTGTCTTGATTGTGACAGACGATCCCCCCAAAAAAACAGCAAGTGAAAAAATATTTTTCCGCCAAAAATTTTTCTCGGTCGAACCGAGGGGTCCTTTTGGCCGGGGTCAAAATCTGTGACTCCACCCCTCTCCGGTCATCGCGCATTCGCATCCGTGTCGGTGAGACACCGGTATCGCGAAGGGGCCTCTGGACCACACGCTCTGGATGATCGCGGGAGCGCGGATATGGGGTGGGTGGAGCGGGTAGGATGCGCCGACCCATATCCGCTAAGCGCGGAGGATAAACGCGGGTTCGCCGGGAATGTGCCCCATTTTGTGCCCTGCCTAGATCAAAATCCATCGCACAACGTCGTGATCGCAAGAGGATGCGAATCGTCGATACTGGCAAGCAGAATCATTGCGATAGTAACCAATCGCTGTCCATGTTAGTCCCGTTTGGACGGTATCCCGGCTAGAGTGGGGAAGCGGACGCCACGGGTCACGCTGAAGGACGACAGAAGCGTCCGCTCACGGAGATAGCCGAGCGAGTAGCGGGTCTTGCGGTTCTGGCGAAATCGGACAATGAGTCGGTGCTCACGTAAAGCTCTGGAAACAAATCGCCGGCTGCCACCGTCCCGGGACCGACTCAGGATGAAATCTAAGATTGCTTATAGTGATTCCGTCACTTCTGCCCTAGCTCGAACAAGCCCGTGGGTGCTTCTCCCACAGGGACGTACTTCGTCGCCGAAGCGAACGGGATCGAGATGCTTCGTAGATGTCGCGTCTCTTAATTCGAGGGAATCGTTACGGAGACTTCGTTCGAATCAGCGCTCTGGATGTTGCTGGAGTCCACCGCGGTCACGTAGTAGTAGTACACCTGGCCGCTAGAAACCGTGCTATCGGAATACGATGGACTCGACTCCGGCGACGAGTTCAGCTGGGCAAACGGCCCGCTGGGCTTCGTACCGCGATACACGAAATATCCGGTCACACTTGAGGTGCTGCTGCGTTCCCATGTGAGCGCCACGGTATGGTTACTAGCACTGGTGGCAACTCCAGTCCCGGAGAGCGCAATATTCAGAGGCGAGTTCGCTGCGTTACTCGTGATCGTCAGGGTCCCACTTATAGCGCCCGCCGCCTTAGGGTCGAAGTTCACCGTATAGGATTCAGTCTGGTCGGGATCCAGGATCACGCTCGCTGCGGAACCTCCCAGAACGAATCCGGTCCCGCTGACCGTCACTTTCGAGATGGTGGCGTTGGTGTTTCCCGTGCTCTTCACCGTAAGCTGACTGGTGCCGGACGATCCCACCGTCACGCTTCCAAAACTCAGGCTCGATGCGCTCGGCGTCAGTTGCACTGCAGCGGCCGCGGCGGTAGCGCTCAAATCAACGATCGTTGGTGAACCCACGGCATTGCTCGTAACCGTAATCTTGCCCACTACGCTGCCGGCGGCCGTAGGTTTGTACGCCGCTGTAAGAGTCGCGCTCGTTCCTGGCGCCAAATTAATAGGCGTCGTAACCCCCGAAATCGCGATGCTGGAAACGGAAGGCGTAATGGCGGATATCTTCACCTCTGAAGTGCCGATGTTTTGCAGGCGAATCGTTTGGCTCGTGTTGCTGCCCACCACGACGTTGCCGAAGCTGACGGATGACGGAGTGGCCGCGAGCGTCGAAGATGTTGCGGTTGCATTTATGCCGACCACCACGTTGGGATCGGTTGCATTGCTGGCGATTGCCAAACTAGCCGTCAGTGTCCCTGCGGCTACGGGTTTGTACGCAACCGTCAAATTCACAGTTTGCCCGGCAGCCAGTGTCGTTGGCGCCGTCATTCCTGAAAGGCTCACACCCGTTCCGGAAATCGTCAGTTTGGAAATGGTTGCGGTTTCGTTGCCAGTGTTTTCCACATGAACCGTCTGCGTCTGTTCACTACCCACCGCCACGCTTCCGAAAGCGATTGTAGTTGGTGTAACGGTCAGCGCCGCCGCCGTCGCGCCCGTCGTGCCCGTCCCGCTCAGCGCAATGAGCGACGGGGAACCAGCGGCATTGCTGGTGATCGTGATCGTCCCCTTGTCCGCGTTTCCCGCGGTGGGTTTAAATACCGCAGAAATAGATGTGCTCTGCCCCGAGGCCAGCGAGATTGGCAAGTGCGGACCTGAAGCAGTGAATCCTGTGCCGGCTACCGCAATCCCCGAAACGCTCAGC
>Ga0210398_10004407_pt1 | contig 13209 bp, 8 predicted proteins | sample IncBWC4OmetaG_FD_161047 | JGI IMG/M metagenome (GOLD analysis project Ga0210398, IMG submission 161047) | Forest soil microbial communities from Barre Woods Harvard Forest LTER site, Petersham, Massachusetts, United States - Inc-BW-C-4-O | ecosystem: Environmental > Terrestrial > Soil >... | reverse complement strand
CGGGTGTCGGACTCGTCGCTGGACGTCGATGACCGTCTGCCCCGAATTGAGCTCGTACCAGCGCCGGTTCAGATCCTCGGTGACGGACCCGAGCTGGACGATGAGGTTGCCGGAGAGGTCCTCCGGCTCGACTTCGCCCCGCTTCTCCTTCCACAGCCGCACCAGGGCGACCTCATCATTGCCCATGATGGTCCGGGCGTCTGAGCCGCCGATGAAGGAGCGGCGGTTAGCATTCTTGGCCGATTTCGAAAGCGCTTGAGCCATTTCATGATCTCCAGTAAGCACGCGGATGTCTTTGTATAGATACTAAAAGTATCAATTCATGGTCAGCAAGTCAATACAAAAAGTATCAATTAGGCAGATCAAGGCCGCACGAGCTCTATTGGCATGGTCGCAAAGCCAATTGGCCGCCGCAGCAGACGTCTCGATTCCAACAATTAAGCGACTGGAGGCCCAGGAGGGGTTATTGGGCGGGCGGGACGAAACAGGCTCGAAAATACGAGATGCCCTGGAAGCCGCGGGAATCGTGTTTATCGAGGAAAACGGCAGCGGTTCCGGTGTTCGCCTGGGCAAGCGACAACAAAGAAAGGGTTGAGCACCGATCCTGCGAGCCTGGAGAGACCCGGCCGGCTTAGCCCCCCGAACGACGCTGGGGGCGCCGAATTAGTTCGCAAGGATCGATCCGAAGAGCCTTGGCTAGTTGCTCCAGCACGGTAACGCTCGCTGAGACGTCCTCTCGCTCAATTGATCCGAGATAACGGGCGCTCAGCCCCGCCCGATCGGCCAATTCTTCCTGCGTCAATTGTCTGGCATGGCGTTCGCGCCGCACATTGATCGCCATGGCTCGTTTTAAGCCCATGAGCCAAATGGCAAACATGGTAGGAATAATCATTCCAGGAACGATCATTCCGAATCGTCTTGCTAGCCATCTTCTTCCCGAGGTAAAATTTCGGGCTTGGAACGCCAGGACCCCCTATGCCAAAAGCGCTATTTATCGGGATTGCTTTCACGCTGGTTGCGGCTGCGGCTCATGCTCAAGATCCACAGTCGGTGTTAAATGCGCTGATACAAAGGGAAATGCAGCAGGCTGACGTACGTCAGCAAAACGAAATGATGCGGCTAGAGATCGAGCGTCGCAATCTTGAACAACAATTACAATTGGGCCGCGCAACCGATTCGCAAATAGCCCAAGAGCTTTCCCGATATTGTCCGCTCGCCGGGCAACAATGTCTCCAGGCGCCGCCCTCCGCCCTGCTTCAAGAAGCATCGCGGCGGGGATTAGTGCAGTACATGCCCCCCGCGGCCACTCCGCAAGAAAGGGGTTTCGATTGCGTGACGATTGGTGATGACCTCGGCGGGGGCTTCACTGATTGCCATTAAACCTAACATGACGGTCTTCGGCCTTTGATGCTAACTACCAACGATAACGCCCTCAATCGCGCAGCGTAGTGCCAGTTGCGCCGAGCCTGCCAGGAGTGACAGTCGGGCGCTTCTTCTTGGTATTGGAGTTGACGGGCGAAACGAGCGGCGCTTTCTTTGAATCGACACGGGCGGCAAGCACACTTTCGGAACAGATCATGACCCGCACGATCAACGAGCACCACCGCGCCGCAAAGCGCCTGTTTGCGCTGGCGGAGAAATGCCGGCCGCACACGCGACTAAGATTGTTGCAGCTTGCGCGGCTTAATCTGATGTTGGCAAAGGCCAAGCTCGAAAATCCAGCGCTGCGGCCCGATAGGAGTACCGCCGTGAAATAATTTGGCGGAATCAGGCAGACGTGGGCGCTTGTGAGCTACGATCCAAAATTTACACCAATTACCCCGCGCGTACCCTTTGGCACGCCTAGACCAATTTCGCCGAAATCGGTAGCTCGCCGGTTCGGCAACTTCCGGGTCCAACCAATGCAAGCGGCGGCTCAGACCGCCTTAGTTCTCGCCTAACCCCGCGGCGACCAAGTTTTCATTACTGGGCGCGGCGGCCCAGATACTGGGCAGTGTCGCCTGAAGGTTGGGTCGGCGCCGATTTGTCATTCGGCAGATCGATCGGCAGTTCATCGGTGAAAATCACCGGCTGGCCCGAATTGCAAATGCAATACCGTGGCGCTACATATTCTTCATCATCTATGATTATGCACTCGTCATCGATCGCTGGCCGCAATTTTGAATCATGCGGATAATAGTTGCCATCTGCCGCAGGCTTCTCGTCATAAAACGGATGTCCGCCCCACCGTTCGCCGTCAGCTAGAGCCTCAGCGTCAACGGAAAGATGGCTATCGCGGTGCGGAGGCGGATAGAGCCATCGCAGCAGCGAAAGGTCGTTGCGCTCTTTCAATGACAACGGTGGCGTCATTCCAACCTTGAAAAATCGGCCCTTCCTGAAACGCTGATCCGCGCCTTCCAGGTCCTGCCGGTAACGCCGTGCCGTCCGCTCCGGGCCCTCCACATAGCAATCAAATCGCGCCTTGCGGTGGACCTCTTCGGCGTCCTCGTCTGTGCTCAGTGCAATCCCGGCTTCTCGTTTGCGAGCAAGGTCGGAAAGCCGGATCATGTCCTTCGAAAATTGCTCTTCGCCGTAGCGGCTCGGGCAGGGACATTGAAGCCGTTGAAGGATCGCATCAATCCTCGCCTGCAGCTTTCGAATCCTTTGCGCAATTTCCGGAAAATCCCGGTTGGGATGACGTTTGAGTTCCCGCAGCTCGAAAACGATGGTGCGATACTCCCTGGCGATTTCCCCATTGATGGCGAAACCGCATTCGTCCGCGGTGAACCACCAGCGCTTATTGACCGGCTGCTTTGGCAGAAAGTACGCGGCCAATTTTGCGGCAGCCTTTCGCGGCGCCTTGGCCGGCGCGGCCGCGCCGGAAACGATACTAAGCAAAGCATCGCGCTCCGCCTGGCTCATTGTCTCCGGAGGCGGGGACGCCGCAGAAGGCGCACGGATCTCAGCCTTTGATCGCCGAGCCCGCCGGACTTCTTCGGTTCGGTCCGGAAATGCTCTTTGCGCAACCGCCATTCGTATGTCGGCGGGCAGCTCCGCATCATTGATCAGCTTGGACAAGCACTCCTTTGGCGATGCTCTCGAACACCCGCCCAGTACCGCCACGATCCGGTCGGCCAAAATTGTCCGTCGGTTGGGTGTGGCGCGCGTTCGTCCGCCGCGGCGCTCTCCCGGCTTTGAACCTCTTGGCATGACATCATCACTGTTTTTGGTTGTCCGCGAGCCCGATTGGCGTGTCCGCCCCATTGGCATCATCAACCGGGCCGCTTTTGCTCGGCCTGACCCTGTGTCGGGAAGACCCGCAGCGCGCGACCGCAAAATCTCCAGCCGCATCGGCGCTCGCCAAAAGCAACAGCGAGCCCGCCGGCTTCGTCCGCACAATGTGCCAACAAATTGCTACTTGTTCATTACTCTATCGCTACCCCATTGCTACCCCATCACTACTTGGGCACAACCTGGAATTACATCTCTGGAGTTTGACCGCCAATGGGTGTAGCTTTCCAGTTTCCAGCCCATGTGCCTCTCCCCGATGCCACTCTCACCGTAACCAACTGTATCTAAAGGCGTTCGAGGTGATCATATCGGGTCGCCGCCACGTATTCGGAAGGGGGGACCATCACTGCAGAAAAATGAAAAAAGGGGGGGACCATCACTCCGGAAAAATAACGGGCCAAATTCACCCGCACCAACTTCGCTGCTCACGAGCGTTCCGGCGTAACGACGCGGATATGCAGCTCGCGCAATTGCTTCGCCGTGACTTCCGATGGCGCGCCCATCAGCAAATCTTCGGCGCGCTGGTTCATCGGGAACAGCACGACCTCGCGGAGATTCTCTTCCCCGCACAGCAGCATCACGATGCGGTCGATGCCGGGCGCGATGCCGCCGTGCGGCGGCGCGCCCAGCGACAGCGCCCGCAACATGCCGCCGAATTTCTGCTCCAGCACGCTCTCGTCATAGCCGGCAATGGCGAAGGCCTTCTTCATCACGTCGGGGCGATGATTGCGGATGGCGCCCGAAGATAATTCCACGCCGTTGCAGACGATGTCGTACTGGATCGCCTTCATCGATAGAATCTTGTCTTTGTCGTTCGGATCGAGCGCGAGGAATTCATCGACCGGCATGTTCGGCATCGAGAACGGATTGTGCGAGAAATCGATTTTCTTTTCTTCCTCGCTCCATTCGTACATCGGAAAATCGACGATCCAGCACAGCTCGAAGCGATCCTTCTGCACGAGGCCGAGGTCTTCGCCGATCTTGGCGCGTGCGGGCCCGGCGAACTTGACGAAGGTCGCAGGCTCGCCGGCGACGAAGAACACGGCGTCGCCGTCCTTCAGGCCGAGTTGCGTGCGCAACGCTTCGGTCTTTTCCGCGCCGAGATTGTTGGCGACCGGGCCGCGGCCGACCACCGCGCCGTTATCGAGCGCGAAAAAGATATAACCGAGCCCGGGCTGCCCCTCACCCTGCGCCCACGAATTCATGCGGTCGCAGAACGCGCGCGAGCCGCCGGTCGGGGCGGGAATGGCCCACACGGCGCCTTTCGGATTCTCCAATATGCGGGCGAAAATCTTGAACCCCGAACCGCGGAAAATCTCCGAAACGTCCTGCATCACGATCGGGTTGCGCAAATCCGGCTTGTCGGAGCCATATTTGCTCAGCGCCTCGGCGTAGGGAATGAGCGGGAATTTCTTGGTCACCGGCTTGCCGCCGGAAAACTCCTCGAACACGCCGCGGATCACCGGCTCGACGGCATCGAAAACGTCCTGCTGGGTGACGAAGCTCATCTCCAGATCGAGCTGATAGAACTCGCCGGGCGAGCGGTCGGCGCGGGCGTCCTCGTCGCGGAAGCACGGCGCGATCTGGAAATAGCGATCGAAGCCGGACACCATGATCAGCTGCTTGAACTGCTGCGGCGCTTGCGGCAGCGCGTAGAATTTTCCCGGATGGATGCGCGACGGCACCAGATAATCGCGCGCGCCTTCGGGCGAGGACGCGGTCAGGATCGGCGTCTGGAATTCGAAAAAACCTTGCTCCTTCATGCGGCGCCGGATCGAATCAATGACCTGGCCGCGCTTCATGATATTTTGGTGCAAGTGCTCGCGACGCAGGTCGAGGAAACGGTATTTGAGCCTTGTTTCCTCGGGATATTCCTGATCGCCGAACACCGGCATGGGCAGTTCGCCGGCCGGCCCCAAAACCTCGATCTCGCGGATATAGACCTCGACGGCGCCGGTCGGCAGATCGGGATTCTCGGTGCCGCCCGGCCGCCGGCGCACCTTGCCATCGACGCGGACCACCCATTCCGAGCGCAGCGTCTCGGCCACCTTGAAAGCCGGGCTGTCGGGATCGGCCACCACCTGGGTCAGGCCGTAATGGTCGCGCAGGTCGATGAACAGCACGCCGCCATGGTCGCGGATGCGGTGGCACCAGCCCGACAACCGGGCCTCGATGCCGATGTCGCTCTCGCGGAGCGCGCCGCAGGTATGGGTGCGGTAGCGATGCATGCTCATTCCAATGGGTGAAAAGGTGGCGCACAACCACCCGCAACGCGCCGATTTGTCAAGCGCCAAGCGCCTCGACAGAACCGCGCCGATCTGCACACTCGCCGCCGAACCAGGAGCGCGAATGCCGAAGCAACGTAAAAAGCCGGCCGTTCAAGCGGCGGCCGCAACCATGACGGCGGCCGACGCGGTAATCGCGACGCTGATCGGCCACGGCCTCGACACCATCTATGCCCTGCCGGGCGTGCAGAACGATTTCTTGTTCGAGGCTTTGTTCGGAGCGCAGGACCGGCTGAGCACGATCCATACCCGCCACGAGCAGGGCGCGGCCTATATGGCGCTCGGCGCGGCGCTGGCCACCGGTAAGGCAGCGGCCTTCGCCGTGGTGCCCGGACCCGGGCTCCTCAATGCCGGCGCGGCGCTGCTCACCGCCTATGGCATGAATGCGCCGGTGCTCGGCCTGATCGGGCAAATCCCCGACGCCGATATCGGCCGCGGTCTTGGCCACTTGCACGAAATCCGCGACCAGGGCGGCATCATCAAGCGGCTGGTCGACCACACCGCGCTGATCCGCAAGCCGGAGCAGGCATCGCGGGCAACGGCGCTGGCAATCCGTTCGATGGATACCGGCCGGCCGGGGCCGGCCGTGCTCGAATGCGCCATCGACGTGTGGGGTAAATCCGGGCCGGTGACGTTGCAAGCGCCGCTGCCGATCCCCGCAACCAAGATCGACCACGGCGCGATCCGCAAGGCGGCAAAACTCCTGGGCGCGGCGAAGCGGCCGCTGATCGTCTGCGGCGGCGGCGCGCAAGGCGCTTCGGAAGAAGTCACCGCGCTCTCCGCCATGTTGCAGGCTCCGGTGCTCGGCTTTCGCCGCGGCCGCGGCGTGCTCGACGCTCGCGATCCGCTCAGTGTCACGCTGCCGCTGGCGCACGATCTATGGGCCGAGACCGACGTGGTGCTGGCGGTCGGCACGCGCCTCCTTATACAGCTCCGGCAATGGGGCATCGACCGCGACCTCGAGATCATCCGCGTCGATGCCGATGCCGAGGCACATGGCCGCCTGCACAAGCCGGCGGTGGCGCTCACCGGCGACGCCGCGCCGATCCTGCAAAGCCTGCTGGCTGAATTACCGGCGCACAACGCCAAACGGCCGTCGCGGCAGGCCGAGATGCAGGAGCGGCAAGGCGCGTGGCGCAAGCGTCTGGAAAAAATCGCACCCCAAATCGCGTTTCTCGAAGCGATCCGCGCCGAACTGCCCGAAGACGGAATTTTCGTCGACGAGGTCACGCAAATGGGTTTTGCCGCGCGGATTGCCTTTCCGGTCTACAAGCCGCGCACCTTCCTCTCGCCCGGCTATCAGGACCCGCTCGGCTGGGGCTTTGCCACCGCGCTCGGCGCACAGCACGCCCGACCCGACGTGCCGGTCGTCGCCATTTCCGGCGACGGCGGCTTCCTGTTCACCGCAACCGAGATGGCGACCGCGATAAGGCATCGCATCCCGTTGGTCACCGTCGTGTTCAATGACGGTGCTTTTGGCAACGTCCGGCGTATCCAGCAGGAGCGCTTCGGCAACCGGCTGATCGGAAGTGACCTCGCCAATCCGGATTTCGTCGCCTTCGGCAAGAGTTTTGGCGCCGAGGCGGTCCGCGTAAAGGGCCCGGACGAGTTACGCCAGGCGTTACGCCGCGCCTTCGCCCACCGCGACGGACCGACGCTGATCGAAGTGCCGGTGGGCGCCTTTCCGAGCCCGTGGGAATTCATCCATATGCCCAAGGTCCGCGGGGCCTAGATGCACCGCAAAGGCCTTCTTGAACCGCAAAGCTGGCCTTGCCACACGCCTCACATCTGAACGAGACTACCGCAATGCCGATGTCGAGTGCCGCCGCAGTCTCCCATTCAATGCACCCGATCACCGCGACGTCGGAACTGGCCGCCGCGTGCAAGCGGATGGCTGCGCACCCCTTCGTCACCATCGACACCGAGTTCCTGCGCGAGACCACCTACTACCCGCTGCTGTGCGTGGCGCAGATGGCCTCGCCCGACGAGGCCGTCGTCGTCGACGCGCTGGCGCCCGGCATCGATCTTGCGCCGTTCTACGCGCTGATGGCCGACGAGAAGGTCATGAAGGTGTTCCACGCCGCGCGCCAGGACATCGAAATCATCTGGCACGGCGCAAAGCTCATTCCGCATCCGATCTTCGACACCCAGGTCGCCGCCATGGTGCTCGGCTACGGTGATTCCATCTCCTACGACCAATTGGTGCAGCGCATCACCGGCGACACGCTCGACAAGTCGCACCGCTTCACCGACTGGACGCGCCGGCCATTGTCCGAGGCGCAACTGACCTACGCTATTTCCGACGTCACCCATCTGCGCGACGTCTATCACGCGCTGGTCGAAGATCTCGGCCGCCGCGGCCGCGCCGACTGGGTCGAAGACGAGATGCAGGTGCTGACCTCGCCCGAGACCTATCGCATGGATCCGCAGAGCGCGTGGCAGCGGCTCAAAACCCGCGTGCGCAAGCCCAAGGAGCTCGCGGTCCTGATCGAAGTCGCGGCCTGGCGCGAGCGCGAGGCACAATCCCGCGACGTGCCGCGCTCGCGCGTGCTCAAGGACGACGCGATCGGCGACATTGCCGTGCAGGCGCCGACGACCATCGAGAGGCTCCAGCATCTGCGGTCGCTCCCCAAGGGGTTCGAACGCTCGCGTTGGGGCGAGGCCATCGTCGCCGCGGTGGCGCGCGGCCTGGCGCGCGATCCGAAAACCTTGCCGCACCACGTGCGCACGCAACCGGCGGCCAACGCGTCGGCGGTGATCGAACTCCTCAAGGTGCTGCTGCGCATGATCTCGGAGCGCCATCACGTCGCCGCCAAAGTGATCGCCACGGTCGACGATCTCGAGCGTATCGCGTCCGACGACGCGGCGGATGTTCCGGCGCTGAAGGGCTGGCGGCGCGAGCTGTTCGGCGAGAAAGCGCTGGCGCTCAAGCACGGCCAGCTGGCGCTCGCCATCGAGAAGGGGCGCGTCGCCACCGTCGAGCGCAGCAGCTGAAGGACAAGCCGTGAGCGAACACGCGCGTTGGCAGGGCCGCTACAGCACGCCCGATTATTTGTTCGGCAAGGCACCAAATTATTTTCTGGCCGCGTGCAAGCCGTTACTGCCGAAGTCGGGCAAAGCGCTGGCCGTGGCCGACGGCGAAGCCCGCAACGGCGTGTGGCTCGCCGAACAGGGTCTCGACGTCGTCTCGATCGATTTCTCGGAAGCCGCGCAGGCCAAAGCCGCGGCCTTGGCGAAGGAGCGCGGTGTCGCCATCAAACTGGTGCATACGGACATCCACGCCTGGGACTATCCAACCGATGCGTTCGACGTCGTGGTGGAAATCTTCACGCAATTCAGTACGCCGGCAGAACGCCCGCGCAAATGGGCCGGCATGCGCAAGGCGCTCAAACCCGGCGGGCTGTTGATTCTGCAGGGCTACACACCGAAGCAGCTCGAATACGGTACCGGCGGGCCGAATGAAATCGACCGCCTCTACACCCGCGCCATGCTGGAACAGACCTTCGGCGATTTTCACGACCTCAAATTCGTCGAAGAGGAACTGGAAATGCACGAAGGCGCCGCTCACGGCGGCATGTCCGCGGTGATCGGGCTGACCGGACGGAAGCCCTAAGCCGCGGCGGTGACCTTAAAGCGTGGCGCGAGCACAGTCGTGCGCAGCGTCGCGGCGAGCGCCGTCATCTCCTCGCGCGTCAGCGCCGAGTACGGCGGATACGGCTCGCCGACCGGAATACCAATCAGGTTCATTGCCGCCTTCATCGCCGGCGCCAGCCCGCGATGCATCCACTTCGACGGGAACAGCGCGAACTGCAGCTGGATTTCCGCCGCCCGCTCAAAATCCTTGGCGACGAAGGCATCGATGACGTGGCGGGCGATTTCGCAGCCGGGCGGCGGCATGGTCGCGCCGGAGCCGCCAAGTTGGAGCGTGGCGAGCAGCATCTGCATGGTCGTGAAATAGCGGGCATGGCCGGCGCGATCGATTTCCACGATCAGCCGCGACACGCGGGCGAGGTCGCGCGAGCTTTCCTTGATCAGCTGCACGTTCGGCAATTTCGCCAGCGCAATCGTGTCGGCGACGGATACGTCGGCGCCTGGGCCGGGATTGAGATAGAGCGTGATCGGCAGCCGGCTCTCGCGGCCGATGGCCTCGAAATAGGCGATGAGGTCGGCCTGGGTCGGCGGACCGGCAAACGGCCGCAACGGCGCCAATAGCTGAACCGCCGCCGCACCGTGCCGTTCGGCGTCGTGAGCGAGCTCGATCGCGGTCCGAAACGAGGGATGCGAGATGCCGACCATGACCGGCACGCGTCCGCCCACGAATTCGATGGTGCGGTGGATCAGCGCCTTGCGCTGCTCGAAACTTAGGTAGGTGTATTCCTGGGTCTCGACGCCGGCGGCGACCACCATAGTGGCGCGGCAGTCCTCGATCACGTAGTCGATCTGCCGCCCCAGCGCCGCTTCGTCGACGGTCAGATCGGCGGTGAACGGCGTGAGTGGGGCGACGATGAGGCCCGGCGTCGGCATGGTGCTCTCCCTGTCGGCGCGCGCTGCGCCATTGGGATACTAGCCCATCAGCATCACCGGTTCACGGCCGATCAGGCGCGCCAGCGAGCGCAGCCGGTTCAGGACGCGTTCGCCGGCCAGCGTCGCGTAGGAGTTCGGCAGGTGCAGCGCGAGCCGGTGCCGCTCGACGGCGAGTTTTGTCTTGGTGAGCACGCCGGGCATCGCCGCGGACACCACGTAGGCGAGCCGCATCGCCGCGCCGAGCACGCGGGCGCGATCGAGCATGCGGGTGGAGACGAGCTCCCGCAGCCGCGGCGACAGTTCGTCGTCCATCACCAGACCGACGTGGCGGAAGAACACCGCGAGCGCCAGATAGGCGCGGCCGGGATGATCGATGCCGCTGAACCCGCCATGGGCGATGATATTGAGCGACTGCTCGCCGCGATAATCGGGATGCGCGCGCCAGCCGATGTCGCCGAGCAGGCACGCCGCGTGGCGCAGCCGGCGTTCCTCGCTCGTCTCATCGAGCCCCGACGACACCATGAAACGGTCGGTCCATGCGATCAGCTCCTCGCCGTGGCGCGGCGAGCGCGAGCGCAACTGGTTGAGATGGCGCGCCGCCTCGATCAGCGCGTCCTTCTCCTGATCCCTGCGCTTGAGCATCGAATAGAGCAGTCCCTCGCGCACACCGAGTGCGGAGAACACCACCTGGCGCGGCTTACCGACGCGCAAAATATATTCGAGCACGAGCGCCGCGTAAGGCAACAGCGGCCGCCGCGCATTGTTCACCACTTCGATATTCGACAGCGTTTCGACATCGACCCGATGCACCAATCGGGCGAACTCGAGCGCTTCCTCGGCGGCGATGGCATAGCCGTGCATCACGTGCAGCGGATAGCCGGTCTGCCACATGTGCAGCCGCGCCACCGAGCGCCAGGTGCCGCCGACGGCATAGAAGGTGCGGTTCTCGCAGGCCTTGAGCATCGACAATCCGCCGAGGTTTTTTTTGACGAATTTTTCCGCTTTTTTCAGCGACTTCGACGATATGTCGGCGAGCGCCAGCCCGCCGAGCGGGCGCGTGAGCCCGTGCCTCGCGCGCGTGCCGCGGACATCGATCAGTTCCAACGACCCGCCGCCCAGATCGCCGACGATGCCGTCGGCGCGATGCACGCCGGAGATGACGCCGAGCGCGGTGAGCTCAGCTTCGCGCGCACCGGAGAGAATATCGATCTCGGTCTTGAGCGTGCGCTCGGCGGAGCGAATGAAGGCACGGCCATTCTTGGCGTCGCGGCACGCCGCCGTGGCGATGGCAAGCGTTTCGCTCACTCCCATCCGCTCGCACAGCGCGCGGAAGCGCTTGAGCGTCGCCAGCGCGTGCTCGACCGCGTCCGCGGCAAGAAGGCCGGTGGACTGCACCTCGCGGCCCAGGCCGCACAGCGCCTTTTCGTTGAATATTTCCGTCGGGCTGCGGGTGAGCCCTTCGTAAACCACAAGCCGCACCGAATTCGAACCGATGTCGATGACAGCGACCGGCGGACCGTGGTCGAGGCGTCCTTGGGCGTCGGGTTTGGCGCGCTTCATTGGCAAAGATTAGCGTCGGTTAGCCATTGGCGGATTTTTTTGGAACCGCTCACGGCTGCTTGTACGAATTTGCTGAAGTCCCGGTGCGGCCCTTGATGCCACGCCCACCGTAAGCATGATTCGCGCGCTATTCACACCCGCTCCGGCCGGTGCCGCAATCGGGGGATGGATTCTTTCTGTGATTTGCCGCGCCCCGACAGGCTCGGATTGGTCATGAAGTAGGTGTGAATGTTGAAGCCTTCCTCGCCGGGTGCGGGCTTGATGCGCCGCGACGTGCCGTCGGAGAGCAACTGCCAACTCTGCTCGTTGTCCTTCAGATTAGCCACCATGATCTGATCGAGCACCTGCTCGTGCACGGTGGGATTGAGGATCGGGCACAGCGCCTCGACGCGACGGTCGAGATTGCGCGGCATCATGTCGGCGGACGAGATGTATACGGCGGCCTTGGCGTGGGGCAGCGTGTGGCCCGAGCCGAAGCAATAGATGCGGCCGTGTTCGAGGAAACGGCCGACGATGGATTTGACCCGGATATTGTCCGACAGCCCCGGCACGCCCGGCCGCAGGCAGCAAATGCCGCGCACCACAAGCTCGATCGGCACGCCGGCGCCGGATGCATTGTAGAGTGCATCGATGATGTCGGGATCGACCAGCGAATTCATTTTCATCCAAATGCCCGAAGGCCGCCCGGCCTTGGCATTGGCGATCTCCTCCTCGATATGGCTGTGGATGCATTTGCGCAGCGTCAACGGCGACACCGCCATGCGCTTGAGCTCGGCGGGCTCGGCATAGCCGGTGATGTAGTTGAAGATCTGCGCCACGTCGTGGGCGATCAACGGGTCGGAGGTGAAGAACGACAGGTCGGTATAGAGGCGCGCCGTCACCGGGTGATAATTGCCGGTACCGACATGGACGTAAGAGGCAAGCTCGGTGCCCTCGCGGCGGATGACGAGCGAAAGCTTGGCGTGGGTTTTCAGCTCGATGAAGCCATAGACGACCTGCACGCCGGCGCGTTCGAGGTCGCGCGCCCAGCGGATATTGGCCTCCTCGTCGAAACGCGCCTTGAGCTCGACGACCGCGGTGACCGACTTGCCGGCTTCGGCGGCTTCGGCGAGCTCTCTGATGATCGGGGAATCGGCCGAGGTGCGGTAGAGCGTCTGCTTGATGGCGACGACGTCCGGATCGCGCGCTGCCTGCTGCAGGAAATTCACCACCACGTCGAACGATTCGTAAGGGTGGTGGATGACGAAGTCCTTCTGCCGGATCGCGGCAAAGCAATCGCCGCCGTGATCGCGCACCCGCTCCGGATAGCGCGGCGCATAGGGAACGAATTCCAGATCCGGCCGGTCGAGCTTGGCGAGCTGCGCCATCTCGTCAAGCGCCAGCACGCCATCGACCTTGAACACGCTCTCGTCGGCGGCGCCGAGCGTGCGTTGCACGAAGCGCTGCAATTCCGGCGGCATCATCGCCTCGATGTCGAGGCGGATGACGATGCCGCGGCGGCGGCGCTTGAGCGCGGTCTCGAACAGCCGCACCAGGTCTTCGGCCTCTTCGAGGATTTCCACTTCGGAAT
>Ga0210398_10004402_pt1 | contig 13220 bp, 14 predicted proteins | sample IncBWC4OmetaG_FD_161047 | JGI IMG/M metagenome (GOLD analysis project Ga0210398, IMG submission 161047) | Forest soil microbial communities from Barre Woods Harvard Forest LTER site, Petersham, Massachusetts, United States - Inc-BW-C-4-O | ecosystem: Environmental > Terrestrial > Soil >... | reverse complement strand
GAAGCCTTAGCTCAGGTAGCTCCCATCTTTCGTGAAGTGCTGGTGCTTCGCTTTCAGGAACAGATGAAGCTTGAGGAGATTGCACAGTTGATTCGCATTCCCGTATCTACCGTTAAGACCCGAATCTACCGCGGCGTGCAGGCGTTGCGGCCCGCGCTCCACCCCGACACGCGCAAAAACAACGCGAGTTGGGGACCGCAGAAGGGAGGCGCGCAATGACCAACCGTGATCACGAGCGCGCTATCGACCTCATCACCCGCGGAGTAGAAGATGTTTCCGCGCCGGACGCAGCCTGGCTGGAGTCGCATCTGGCGCTCTGTACCGAATGTACTGGCTACGCGGAAGCCTGCGAGAGTACCGGCGAATTGCTGCGAGCCGTCGCCGTTACCGCCAGCCCGGCCCTGGTGGCTGCGACTCAGGCGCGGATGCGCGCTCGCGCCGCCGAATTGGAAGAGCAGCGATCGCGCACTATCCTGATCGCGGTTTCCTTCTGCCTCGGCACTCTCTCTTCTGTTTTTTCAGCATGGTTATGGTGGAGGTTCGGCGGCTGGGTGGCCCTGAAGCTAGGTTTGCCCGCATCCATTGTTGAGCCCGGAGTTTTTGTGGCGTGGATGTTGCCTGCGGTCATCATTGCCGTTGCCATGTTGGTTTCTTCGCGTCCCGTCATTGACCGATCGGTGACGCTGTCATGGCTGGGCGAAGATCAGGAAGGAGCCCGCCAGTGAGCCAGCGGAAATCAAAACTTCAGCAGGAACTGAGCATTATTCCCCTCGGCTGGACCGTGGCCGCTTTCATCGGCCTGGTAGCCGTCGAAATCCTATTCACTTTTTTCATCCCGCGCTGGGCGCATGGCGACATGCCGCCAAGACCATGGCTCGACTTGCTGGGTACGCTGGGCGCTCTGTTATTGGCCGCGACCATTCTGCTGACCGGCTACGTGTATGCCGATTCCAAGCGCCGCGGCATGAATGCGATTCTGTGGACGTTGCTGGTATTGCTGATTCCCAAGCCGATCGGCTTTATCGCCTACTTCCTGCTGCGCAAACCGCTGCTGGCTGCCTGTCCTAACTGCACGTATGCGGTGGGATCGGATTTCGCCTATTGCCCCAAGTGCGGCCACGCACTCGCGCCAAGCTGTAGTAATTGCGGCCGAGCGATCCGGCAGGATTTTGTCTGCTGCCCGTATTGCGGGAAAGCGGTGGGAGCGCAGCCTGGCGTTTCTCAAAACATCGTCGGCTAAGCGAGGCGTCGATGCAGCAGCCAAGAGACTTGGTAATGCAACTGAGGACGAGCGATTTCAAACGAAAGCTGCTGCTTTGGGGCACGCCGATCGTGTTGGCACATTATGCGGCCGTGATATGGCATGTGGCATTGCTGGTAAAAGTTCAGCCAGGCTTTTCCGGACTCGCCATTCTGTTATTGCTGGTGATCAACCTGCTTCCCATTGCCGGGCTGTTTACATTCGCCAAAGGATTCCCCAAATTGGCCGGAAGCTTAATCATTGTTCCTCTCGGAATCGCCCTGGTCATCGGCGGCTACACACATTTTCTGAGCGCCGGCTCAGACAATGTCTTGCGCATGGCGGCAAATGAGTGGAGATTGCCCTTTCAGATCAGCGCCGCGCTGTTAGCGATCCTGGAAGCCGCCGGCTGCTGGATCGGCTTTAGGGTTGCATTTGCGTGAATCCGCCCAGGCAAGGTCTGCGATTAGTTTAGAATTTCTTACCATGGCAGCAGTCACTTATCTGGAAGCAATTCGCCAGGGGATCTGGGAAGAGATGGAACGCGATCCCGCGGTTTTCTGCATTGGCGAGGACATTGGCATTTACGGCGGCGCGTTTAAAGTTACCGACGGGCTGATCGATCGCTTCGGTCCCGAACGCGTGGTGGACACACCCATCTCGGAGATGGCCATCATCAACGCCAGCTTTGGCGCGGCGCTCACCGGCATGCGACCAGTAGCCGAGTTCCAGTTCATGGACTTCATCAGTTGCGCCTTCAACCAGATCAATAACATGCTGGCGAAAGCGCATTACCGCTGGGGTGCGCCAGTGCCGGTCGTGGTGCGCGGGCCGTCTGGCGGCGGTGTGCATGGTGGACCATTTCACTCGCAGAATCCCGAGACCTATTTTGCTCACACGCCCGGGCTGAAAGTTGTCTGCCCGGCCAGCGCCTACGATGCCAAGGGACTCATCAAGTCGGCCATCCGGGACAACAATCCGGTATTGTTCTTCGAGCACAAGTTCCTGTATCGCCGCATCAAGGAAGAGCTGCCCGCCGAGGACTACACGGTGCCGATTGGCAAGGCTCGCGTGGCGCGCGAAGGCCGCGACGTCAGCGTTATCACTTATGCTGCGATGGTCTATGTAGCGCTGGAGGCGGCGGATATCCTGGCGAAAGAAGGTATCGCGCTTGAGGTGGTGGACCTGCGAACCGTGCTTCCGCTCGACCGCGATGCCATCCGCCAGACGGTGGAGAAGACAAATCGCGTAATCGTGTTGCACGAAGACACGAAGACCGGCGGGATTGCGGGCGAGGTAGCGGCCATCATCAACGAAGAATGCTTCGATTCATTGGACGCACCGATCACGCGCATCGCCTCGGCCGACAGTCCGGTGCCGTTCTCGCCGCCGCTGGAAGAGGCTTTCCTGCCTAAGTTGGAAGACGTCGTACGCGAGGCGCGCCGGCTGAAACACTACTGAACGTGGTTGATTCGATTACGAGCAGGTTACGATTGCTAAATCTCGGCAACCAGATTCGCTGCTCGTAGTAGGATGATGAATTCGCTGGCCCTGCAATCCAGCAAGCCTTCAGAGGAGAGAGATGCGCGGATTCATCCTGGGATTGATTGTTGCCCTGTTGCTAGTTTTCGGCGGGGCCTACTATTACGCAACCACGGGACACTTCGATACGCGAGCCGCCGGCAACGCCCCCAGCACCTTTGAACACCACACGGCGGATAAGTCGGTCGACGCCTGGGTTGATGGTCATGCGCCCAAGCAGGCCAATCCCTTTCAGCCGACCATGGACAACGTGATGGATGGCTCCATGACTTACGACAAGAACTGCGCCTTGTGCCATGGCAGCCTGAAACAGCCGAGTTCGCCAATGCGCCACAACTTCTATCCGCCTGTTCCACAGCTGATGAACCAAACTCCAGACGATCCTGACGGCAATCTTTTTTACGTGATCAAGTATGGAATCCGCTTTTCCGGAATGCCCGGGTGGGAAGGTGTGCTGAGCGACGATGACATCTGGAAGACGGTGGTGTTTCTGAAGAATTCGGGACAGATGAAGGACAATTCCCAGCAGACGAATCCGCAGAGCCTGCAGCACATGGACAATAGCCAACCGTCAAAGTAGCGGGAGCTAGTTTCGTGGCCAGGGCTGAAGCCCCTGCTTTCGGAACGCATTTTCGCAGGCCCTGAAGGCCCGCGCTTCCACCTAAGCCCTCTGCCTGAAATCATCCGTTGGGCTTCACTACCTTGGTATGCCCCGTTGTTTTCAGCTTGAAGACGTCATTGGAAATCTTGCGGTTGATTTCAATGTTACTGAACTTCGTAAGTTTGTAGTCGCCCGAGGGCTCGTCGTACCGCTGCTGTACGCTGACACCGCGCGCCGGGTCGATCCAAAGAGTGATCGTAGAAAACATGTTTCGCACTCGCTGCGACTTGGGTGTCAACTCCAGCTTGGCGGCGTTCACGCCTTGCACCTGCTCACGGCCCGCGTACTTGACGTCAAACGACTTTGCAAGGTCACGGCCACTGCCGCCGAATCCCAACACCATGAAGCTTTCAAAATCTGCCTTGTTCTTGCCGGGACTGTACTGGGTCACCTGGTCGATGGATGGTTGATAGACGCTAAGCAGGTTGCCGGTAAACAAGACATATCGCTTGTCGGGAGCGGCGAAATCGGCGGCCATGTCGACATCGGCACCCTGGCGGCGAAAATACATGGTGCCCTTCTGGAAATCGTGATCGTCGACCACTTTCTGATACTGGTCGGAGACAAAGTCGCACTGCGCAGCGTGGAAGTTGGCAGCCGCCCGGTCCATGGAATCCAGCACCGACTGCAGGTCCTGGGCGTGTGAAACGGCGGCACATAAAATGATCCAACCCGCGACCGTGGTAATTGTTTTTTTCATGATGTTCATGCCGGAAGCAGAAGCGTCTGGCGCCGAAAGGCGCTCGGCGTTATCGATGTCCCCAAACTTTGTAGGCGATCAGGTTGTGTTTGGCGTCGCGCACCTGCTCGTAACGATCAATCGTGACTTCACCGGTTACAGGCTCAATGATACGCAACAGCGACTCCCGAATTTCCGCGTCGTTGCCCATCTTGACCGCCGACGCGTCTACCTTGTACACAAATCCATAGCCTTCCTGTTGCACGATGACTTCGGTTTGATGCGGCGGCCGCTCCTGCGGTTTGTCCCGGAAGTTGACCCAGATGGGAGTCAGGAAGATGAAGGCGAGAATGACCGTGACCATTACGTCGTAATGGACGCTGCCTCGGGGATAGGTCCACCAGACGTAGCCTTTGACGGTCTGTCCAAACTTACTCATTGCTATTAAGTCTAGAGAGGCGCGCTGGGAAGCGCAACAATACCGCTCTTCGCCTTTCGCTTTTCGCGATTCGCTTAGCTGTTAACGATCCACGGACCGCGATCCACGATTCACCATTCACTAACTTCGCAATTCCACCACTGTGGCTCCGCCTCCGCCTTCGTTCTGCGGCGGCTCGCTGACCTTGGCCACGTGCGGATGGCTTTGCAGAAATTGGCGGAGCGCCTTGCGCAAAATACCCATACCGCTGCCGTGCACGACGCGAAGCCGAACCGCGCCCGCCAGAAACCCACGGTCGACAAACTTTTCCACCGCTCGGGTAGCTTCATCCACGGTTTGGCCGATGACGTTGATTTCCGTGGCCACGCTTTCGTTCTCATGGGCCAGCGACACGTTGATGCCTCGCGAACGCGCCGCCTCGACAGGATTACTGGCGGCGCTGGCCACCAGGCTGGCAAAATCGTCGCGCGCTACCTTCATCTTCATGGGACCGACGGCAACTTCAAAAGTGTCGTCGTCGAGGTGACGGAGAACGCGGCCGTCGCGTCCCAGTGACTTAAGGCGCACCGTGTCGCCAACGGATACGTGCTTCACCACATGCTGCTGGGCATGAGGATCGCCGGTGTCGGACCCGGTGCTGTGCGCCACTAGGGTAGAGTCAAACTGCTCGCGAAATTCGCGGCGCATCTTGGCGATGCGGCGTTCGGCATCCTTCGATAGTTTGAGCGCCTGGGCACGATCCTGCACCGCATTCACAGTTTCGCGGATGCGATATTCGAAATCGCGCAGCAGGCTCTCCACCTTCTTTTCGAGCTCCCGAATTTTATCGCGCTGTTCTTTGCGGCCTTCGAGGTTGAGACGGTCGCGCTCGCGCGATACTTCCTGGGCCCGCGCCTGCAGCTCTGCACGCTCGGAGTCGACCTGACGCAAATCGCCGTGCAGGCGGTCGAGGAAGCGCGCGATATCCTGCGCCTGCGAGGTCATGCGCTGGCGCGCATCGCCGACAATTTCAGGATTGAGTCCGAGCTTCTGCGCGATGTTGATACCGGCCGATGCTCCGGGAACACCGACGCGCAGCTCATAGGTCGGCGCAAAGGTGTGCTCGTCGAACCCGACGGCTGCGTTTAACACGCCGGGCGCGTTCGCGGCATACACCTTAAGCGCGGTGTGGTGCGTAGAGACAATGCTGATGCAGGCGACCCGCCGAAAGAAGTCAGCAATAGCGACCGCCAGCGCAGCCCCCTCCTCCGGATCGGTCGCCGAGCCCAGCTCGTCGAGCAGCACCAGGGAATTCGCAGTAGTGTGGTGGGAGATGAAGTCGATATTCGTGACGTGCGCGGAAAACGTGGACAAGCTCTGTTCGATCGACTGGTAATCGCCAATGTCGGCAAAGACCGAGTCGAAGATTGGCAGCTCGGCGCGTTCGGCCGGTACGGGGATACCCGACTGGGCCATCAGCGCCAGCAAGCCCACGGTCTTCAACGCTACGGTTTTGCCGCCGGTATTTGGACCGCTGATGATGAGTTGGCGATGCTGGCTGTCGAGCTCGACGGTAAGGGGGATCACGGCGATGCCCCGAGGCTTGAGCGTACGTTCTAGCAATGGGTGGCGGGCGTTTCGCAGCACCAGCGCGTCACATGAGCCTGTGTCCGAAGAACCGTTGACCGATGATTCGGTGATCGACGACACGACCGGCTGTGACGGTCCGGCTTCGGTAATGCTGTCGTTTTCCGCCAGCAACTTTACCGCGACGCAATCGTAGTCCTGGGCAAATCGCGCCTTGGCAAATTGCAATTCCAGTTCCGCCAGGACTTCGACCGCATGGATCAGCGCGTCGGCGTGCTCGCCCAGCCGGGCGGTCATGTCGAGGAGAATGCGATGAATCTCGGCCTGCTCGTCTTCCAGCAAGCGAACCAGATCATTATTTTGTTCGATGGTTTCGAGCGGCTCGATAAACACCGTTTGTCCGCTGGATGAAGCTCCGTGGGCAACGCCCTGCACCCGCCGGCGCTGTTCGACCTTCACCGGAATAACAAAGCGCTCGCCCCGTATCGTGACTAGCTCTTCCTGGACCGCGCCGCCTTCAGAAAGCCGCCGCAGGTAAGAGCGCAAGGACTCCTGAATGGAGCGCTTCTGCTTTTCGATGTCACGACGAATGCGCGCCAGCTCCGGCGACGCCCGGTCGTCGAGCGTCCCGTCGGGCAGAATTTTATTGCGAAAATGACGCAGCAGCAGGGTGAAATCGGCGAGGTTTTGCGAAAGCTCGTGCACTGCCTCCCATTTGTCCTGAATGGCGACCGGGGGATGCAGCGCAATCTCGCGCCATTCCGCAGCCCGGTCCGCAACCAGCAGCAAATCGCGAATCTCGGTGATCTCCAGAGCGGCCCCACCGATCCGCGACTTGTTCACCAGCGCGGTAGGGTCGAGGAGTCCGTGAAAATCAAAGTGTCCGCCGGCGCGGAGATATCCTCGCAATTCTTCCGTCAGCTGCTGCTGGCGTTCGATCCACTGGCGATCACGCGAGGGCCTGAGCCGCATCATTTGCTCGCGTCCGAGTGGCGAACTGCTGTAAATGGCCAGCAGTTGACGCAGCTGATCGAACTCAAGAACGCGCTCGCTGGAATTTTGTATGGGACTGGGAGAGCTCATCGGCTTGGCTTCTATGGTACAGGAGCGACGGGATCGATCAGCCTGTTTCGGCCAAAGGACTTTCGAGTTTGACCCGCCCGCATACTCGGCGGCCGCGGAAGCATTCACAAGCTATTTACCATTGGTAGCCTGCTGCGACTATCGCTTTCAGCCACTCGGCAGATAGACTGTTGCAGCAGATTCCTGCGTTGGTCATCCGCGCAAAGAGGGTTCATGCTACAGCATTCGGACGCATTCGTTTTCTTCGGAGCTACCGGCGACCTGGCCTACAAGAAAATCTTCCCCGCCCTGCAAAGCATGGTGAAGCACGGCACGCTAAATGTACCTGTCATCGGCGTCGCCAAGTCGGGCTGGACGGTTGAGCAGTTGCGCGATCGCGCCCGCGACAGCCTAACCAAGCACGGGGGAGGCGTGGACGAGGAGGCATTTGCCAGGCTCTGCGAGTTGCTCAGCTACCTTGATGGCGATTACAAAGACGACAAAACCTATGCCTCACTCCGCACTCTGCTGGGCAGTGCTCAGTGTCCCACGCACTATCTGGCGATTCCTCCCAGCACGTTTCCGGTGGTGGTACAGGGACTGGCGAAGTCCAGTTGCGCAGAAAACGCCCGCGTCATTTTGGAAAAGCCCTTTGGACGGGACCTGGTGTCGGCCCGCAAACTCAACGACACTTTGCACCAGGCATTCCCTGAGGAAAACATCTTCCGCATCGATCACTATCTGGGCAAAGAAGCAGTCGAGAACCTACTGATCTTTCGTTTCGCCAACAGCTTTCTGGAACCCATCTGGAATCGCAACTATGTTCACAGCGTGCAAATCACGATGGCGGAGGCCTTCGGGGTCGAAGGGCGGGGAAAATTTTATGAAGAAGCGGGCGCCATTCGCGATGTGGTGCAGAACCACATGCTGCAGGTTGTGGCGTTTCTAGCGATGGAGCCGCCAACAAGAATGTATGTAGATTCGGTGCGCGACGAGCAGGTCAAGATTTTTCGCACCATTCCGCCGCTTAGCCCCGCGAACATCGTGCGGGGGCAGTTCGAAGGTTATCGCAATGAACCCGGCGTTTCACCCAATTCGGACGTCGAGACTTTCGCCGCGCTCCGCCTAGAGATTGATTCCTGGCGATGGGCTGGCGTTCCATTCCTGATTCGCGCGGGCAAGCGCCTGCCGGTTACGGCGACGGAAGTTTACGTGAAGCTGCGCAAACCGCCGCTGAGCAAGATGGGTGGCGATGGACGGAACTATTTCCGCTTCCGGCTGGGACCCGATATCGAGCTGAGCCTGGGCGGTCGCGTGAAGCGCCCGGGACCGCTGATGGTGCCGATGCCGGTAGAGCTTTCCGCCGTGAAGTACACCGCCAATGACGAGATGGACGCTTACGAACGCCTGCTCACCGACGCGATGAAGGGCGATCAGTTACTCTTCGTGCGGCAGGATGCAGTAGAAGCGGCCTGGGCTATTGTCGATCCGATTCTTGGCGATTGCTGTCCGACGGAATCGTACGATCCGGGAACGTGGGGTCCGCCAGACTCGCGCGAGTTGGCAGCCGACATCGGCGGCTGGCACGATCCGGTTTAGGCGCGGCCGCGTCGGAAGGGTACCCCACCGAATCCTGCTTTTGGAATGAGTGGGGACTGAGGTATCAGGACCCACAGACAGCGGAGGTTAGGCGGGGTAGACTCTTCCTTCCCACACATTCGAAAATCGCGAATGTGTGGGGCACCCGGCAATCGGCATAAACTCTTGTTATGAAACTGCCAAAGAGGATGGCCTTTTCGATTGCTTTTCTTGTTTTCCTTCTTGTGCTGACGTCCGTCGATAGCACCGCTCAGGTAGCAGGTCCACTGACTCCACTCGCTGGTGAAACGCCGTGCAATTCTCCCGCAACGGTTACTGTAACCGTTTTTCTGAGCAAGAGTAGCGCGGTAATTCCGCGTGCGGTCGTGCTGTTAAGGGCCGTCGTCGGCAAGCCCTTTTAGATGGAATTACGGACTGACGCCAACGGACAAGCTAAAGCTTCCGTGCCCCGCGGCTACTTGGATATATTTGCGACGGGTCTTAACTTTGCGCCTAACGCAAAGAGGGTACAGATTGAGAAACATGAGCAGTTCATGGCGATTTCGCTTGATGCGAATCCGCTGACTCAGTACTAGCGTGACCCCTGCAGAGAACTGCGCTACTCATTCCACGCGCTTCGCCGAGACGTAGGGATTTCCCGCGATCACGAATCGCAACTTCTCATCGACAGCTTTAGTAATGCCGATGCGGGTTGTAGCCACGATGCGTTCGGGACGGAAGCCATCATCGGCAAACCACAAGTCGGAATTACGCGAAGTGAGGTCTTGGTCGTTGTCCCGCAGGCGCGTGATGCCCATCGCTTCCGACATGCGTCCCGGACCGCTCGACACCAGACGCAATTGCGCAGGACGCGGAGACGGCGGTAATTCAATGTCCCGCGCCAGGGCCATAGCCTCCAGACCGAACACCGGTTCCATGGCGCGAAACAGCACGCCTTCCCCCTCGGGCTTGCACGAAACATTCAGGCAATAATGATTGCCGTAAATGAAGTACACGTACGCGTGACCGGGCGGCCCAAACAGCACAGCGTTGCGAGGAGTCTTTCCGGCGAACGCGTGCGCGGCCGGATCCTGCTTTCCCAGATAAGCTTCATCTTCCACGATGCGTCCCGCCAGCAATTTGCGGCCTTCGCGCCGGATGAGCAGCTTGCCCAGCAACTCGCGTCCCACGGTCACTGGATCGCGACCGAAGAACCCGCGCGGAAGAACCGGCGCTCGACGCAACATCGCCGCCGTGATCCGGTTCGACGCGCGGGCGACGGGACTCACAGTTTCACCGCGACCATGCGCAGGCGTTTGTAATCGATCGTCCACGTTCCATTGTGAAGCAGCGCGGGTGCGGCAAACTTGTCGGCCAGGCTGAAGAATTCTTTGCGCTGCTCCTGCGCAATCGCCTCGATCGCAAACCTAGCGAACATTTCGAGCCAGCGCTTCAGTCCGCGCTCTCCGCCTTCCAAAATCGTAGCTCGATCGAACAGCACGGCGAAATCAACTTCGAGTCCCTGTGACTCCATCAGGGACGCATACTCGCCGATGGATGGAAATGACCAGGGCGAGAGCTGTTCGGGATTTGTGATGCCGAGCGATTGCAATGCCTGGTATATCGCCTCGAGCAAATGACGAAGATTTCCGCGACCACCCATTTCCAAGACCAGGCGTCCGCCGGGCTTCAGCGCTCTGGCGATCGAGGCGATTGCGCCTCCTTGGTCGCGTACCCAATGAAGCGCCGCGTTGGAGATCACAACATCGAACTCATGCGAATAAGGCAGCGCAGCCGCATCGGCCACTTCAAAGAGCACGTGAGGGAAATTTTCTCGAGCGGTGCGAATCATGTCGGGCGAAGAGTCGATTCCCACCACCTCGGCCGCGAACTGCGCGATCTCGGCGGTAAGCTGGCCGGTGCCGCAACCCACGTCGAGAATGCGCTCTCCCGGCTTCGCATTCAGCAGCACCAGCAGGTCGCGTCCGTACTGCCAGACAAACGAATGGCTAGACTGGTAGAGATTGGAATTCCAGGCATCAGGTTTTGAGCTCATGGCGCGATTGTAATCATGCGTCACATCAGTTTTCAGTGATCCCCGCTTCCCGTGCGCGAAACTTCCAGTAGTCGCCGGCGGTTTCGCTAAGGTCGCCGGAGGGCTTCTCGCCGCGAAAGACGCGTGACACTCCTCGCACGACACGCCGCATCGGCAGCTCTCCGCTGTTGTCGGCCAGGAATAGCTCTCCCACCTTGGAGGTGCGGTAATACCAGCGTTTGAGCAACGCCAGATGTTCCATCCATTCCAACGCGCCGCGTAGCTTGTGAGGCTCCGTTGCTGCCAGCGCGTCGGTAATACGCGCCTCCATCGATTGGGGCCGGGTTGCCAGATGCGAAGCTTCAGCCTGCTTGCCGACGTTGAGCGTGACCGGATCGCTGATGCGCCCTGCGGCAATCTTGAACAGCGTTACCGATTCACGCTCGGCCGAGGGCTGCACCATCAATCCGTTCAGCTCGTCCAGACGCCGCACGATCTCCGGCAGTTGATAGGCCGCGGCCTTCACTTTTTCCAGCCGTCCATGCAGGGCGGCGGCGCCTTCGAAGTCAAGGTTGGCCGATGCGTCATCGCGCTGCCGCTCGATCTCGCGAACGAGCGACTGCCCGCCGCTCTCGAAGTATTGCTGCACCCGGCCGACTTCCGCTGCATATTCTTCATCGCTGCAGCCTTTGAAGCACGGGGCCAGGCACATCTTCATCTCGGAATAAATGCAGCCTGGAAAGGCGGGATCGGGATGCAGGTCGTCAACACAGCGCCGCATCTTGAACAGATCGAGTGAGTCGTTGGCAAACTTCTCGGCGGCCACGCGCGTAGCAAACGGACCGAAGTATTGCGCGTTGCTTTTCGTTCCGCTGATACGGGTAGTGATGGTTGCGCGCGGATAGGGATTGTCGAGGATCAGCTTGACCAGCGGCGCAAAACGCAACCGCAGGCGCTTGTCGTAGGTCTTGGGAAACTCGCGGCGCAGCGTCTGGTAGAGCAGAAATCCGGCTTCGAAGTCGGAACCGGTTGGCGTCCACTCGACCGAGCGCACGCGGTCGCGCAGGTTCAGCTTGCGCGATTGTCCGTCGACGGAGCCCAGTAGGCGCTGTAGGCGGCGGCGCAGGTTCGAGCTCTTGCCCACGTAGGGCTCGCTGCCCTCGTCGCCGCGCAGCACAAAAAGTGCGGCGCTCGCCGGGGCGGCGGCGAACAGCTCGGAGTCGCGGTCGGGGAAGAACTCGATGCGCTGGGCTGGCACCAACTTATTTTATCCACCCCAGAGGCGCGAGGCACAAAGAACGAAGACACGATTGTTTTGGCCGCCGGGGGCCTTACACATTCCCGTCGTTTGGGAATGTGGGGGAGACATAACGTACACGGATCCACACTTCGGTTTCACTGAAGCCAACTACTCTACCTCCCACTCATTCGAAAATCGCGAATGAGCGCGGCATCCGGCTGGGGCGGATTTTCAATTGCCCGTTGGAATAATCCCTGCATTTTCGACCATGAGGATGACGGTTCGCTGGGGCGCGCGGGTGCGGTGAACGATTCCTTTGGGAACGACCATGCCCTGCCGCGGAGAAAGTTCCACGGTGCGATCTTCCAGGTCGATCAGCAATTTGCCTTCGACCACATAGAAGAATTCGTCATCATTGTCGTGCTTGTGCCAGTGATATTCACCTTCGATAATGCCTACGCGCACCACCGATTCGTTGACCTTGCACAGCGTCTGGTTAAACCACTTGTATTCGCACGCGTCAGCGAGCGCCTTTTCGTCAATGATCTCCAGCGGTTGATGCAGGATGTTCAGGCGAGTTTCGTAGGGATAATCGGCGAGAGAATCAGGCATGGCTCCTCCACAGTGATTCAGGACTTCTTGCGTTTACGGAGTTTGATTGCCTGCGACGGCAAAGGATTCCGGTTGGCTTCTCCAGCTCACTTTTCAAGATCGTGTCCGAAGCAGAGCCGGTATCCGTTGCAATCCTCAATATCGAAGTCGCGACAGCCATAGGGCTTATCGCAAATATCGCGGGCAATCTTCACGCTTTTGCCCTTGAACTCCGTATACAGCGCGTCGGCATCATCAACCCACACGTACGCGTCCCAGGCGTCGCCACTCGGGTCGACCACGTGATTCGGGCGCATCGCACCGGCCTTGTCAGTCTGACTGAGCATGATGGTGATGCCGGCGCGATGAACCATGCAGAAACATGGCGGGTCACCCCAGAATCGGTCATATTGGAAGGCCAGCTGGTCGCGGTAGAAGTTGGCGGTGGTCACCACATCGTCAACCAGGAAGAAGGGAGCAACGCTCCAGCGGGCTTGCCTCGTAGCCGCTGCTGGCGGATTGACCGGTTCGTTATCTGACATTCGGTTGGCCTCCACTCAACGGGTATGGTCGTATGGTTAGGCGGT
>Ga0210398_10004401_pt1 | contig 13222 bp, 9 predicted proteins | sample IncBWC4OmetaG_FD_161047 | JGI IMG/M metagenome (GOLD analysis project Ga0210398, IMG submission 161047) | Forest soil microbial communities from Barre Woods Harvard Forest LTER site, Petersham, Massachusetts, United States - Inc-BW-C-4-O | ecosystem: Environmental > Terrestrial > Soil >... | reverse complement strand
GCAGCGGACGCACCAAAATGGGTTGAAGTACCCCGTGTAGCCGGATGTTGTCCGCCAATTCGGCGAGCCTTATCTCGTCAAATTGGCGTCTTGGATTCGTTTCTGATTCCTGAATCCGTGAGAGTGGAATGTCCTGTACTAGGGACATAGGGTTGGGAATTACTTCAGTTGCGTGTATTGCAGCTGCTGTTGTCATAGTGTTCTTCTCCTTTTTGTTCGTTTTAGGGTGCATCAATACTCTTCGGGTAAAAGAATTGTGGTGACGGAGCGGTCGGCTTCGGTGATGACCCAGACCTTGGTGTCTCCTGCGCATGTGCGGTAGCTGCTCAAGAGCCGGAACCCTTGTTCCAGACTGAGCCGGTTTTCGTTACGGTCTTCGTCGCACAGGTCTCCCCAATCGCCATGAACGTGGCGTGCGAGGAAATCCTGCGGTTGCTGTCCTGCCTTTTCGAGAGCGGCCAACGCGCCGGGTGTGGCGACGAGTTGGCCGAGTGAAAACAACGGTTGTTGCCTGGTTTGCGGCATGAGAACTCCTTTTGAAGGGTTTTGATTTTTGCTTTCGACGCAACGCGGAGCGGTGCATAGAAAACAAATGCCCTTCCTAGCGGTCCCCGGCGCCTAGCCGTCCGCGCTGTCAAGGGCGCGTGGGGTTCGCGTTCACGGGAGCGAAGCGGACGCCCTTGACAGGAGAAGCGGGCGGTCTAGGCGCAGCCTTTCCGCGGGAAGGGCATTGAGGAAAGAGGACATACGCGATTTGTTTCACTAAGAGTTCCCGTGGTAGGACAAGCCTGGAAGTGGACCTTGGTGCGTCGGGGAACTCCAATGAAAACAAGAGAAGGCGGAAAATCGCGCCCGAGCCTTCTTTTGGCCAAGATTCAGACTCATGCTGCAAAAGGCGTGCGCGCGAGTCAGAGATGTTGCCGAATCACTCGATAACACAGAAGATATGATACGTTGCCGTTACAACGCCGCGTTGCCGGGGCGCCAGGCTCGCTTAATGGGGATTTTGCAGGAAGCATTTAAGGACAGACAAAAAACTGAAGCGATGCTCCGGCAGCGGGCTTAATACTATGACTACCAAGCCTTCAACTGTGCCCAACATCGAAACGATTGGCAAAGCCCATTCGACTATATCCGTCGAAATCAGCACGCGCTTCCTCGAGCATTTCAGTGAACAGCTTTACTCTTCACCGCAGAAGGCATTTGAGGAATTGATATCAAACGGCTGGGACGCCGGCGCGAACCGCGTTGACGTTCGCATATCTACCGATCTCAAAACAAATCCCACTGCGACCATGGCCATTCTCGACAACGGCACATCGATGGACGAGCAAGGTCTGCGTGAGCTCTGGCACATCGCGTTCTCCCCGAAGCGCGGCAAACCCGCGGAACACGGTCGTTCCATCATCGGGAAATTCGGTATCGGAAAACTTGCGACCTATGTGCTGGCGAACAAACTCACTTACATCTGCAAAGCCAAAGACGGTCAGATTCGTCGCGTGACGATGGACTATGCCGAAATCGACCTCAAAGTAGGCAATCAACCGTCCGGTGACAAGCTTATTCGGGACGTAAAACTGGACGTATTTGATGTTGATGAAAAAGAAGTCGAACAAGCGCTTAAATCCGTTTATGGCGGAAATGAGATTTTGGCAATCATCAAAAACGCCGGGGCCCCCCCGGCTCCTGCCATCGACGATGAATACGGGGCCGTAAAGCAGGTACTCACACGAGCTGACTCCGGCACGTGGACACTCGTTGTTCTTTCCGATCTCAAGGATACGGGCAAAGAACTTAAACTCGGAGTTCTGAGGCGCATGCTCGCGGCCGCCCTTCCGTTTGGTAGCGAAATGTCGATTTCCATAAACGACGCGATCCTGACCTCAACAAAACTAGATACGCCAAAGATAGAGGAATGGACGATCGGGCCCGATCTAAAAATAGACTCACTGGAACTCGATGCGCCCGAGGAGGAGGCTGGCCATCCGGCAAAACCTAAGACTCCTCCCGAAAAAATAGCACTAACGTCTGCTATGAAGCCGGTACCTCATATCAACATTCCGGGCATAGGAGTTGTCACGGGTCGCGTCGTTCTGTTCTTGGAACCAATCACAGGCGGAAAAAGCGAACAACGTGGTGCATCGAACGGTTACCACATCAATGTTTTGGGGCGGCTCGTGAATCAGGAGAGCCCTGCGTTTGGTGAGAACAGCCTGAACCACGCGGCGTGGTCTCGATTCCGCATGACCGTGCGCGCCGATGGACTCAACGCGTTTCTGACCACGGATCGCGAGCGTTTTCGCGACACACGCGAAGTCCGGATTTTCAAGGAATTCCTGCACCGCGCTTTCAATAAGGCACGTACAGCGTACGATAGCGATGAAAGTTCCATGATGCCGCATGGCGGTGATGCGCTTGTGAAATCGCTCGGGGTTGTTTCGCTGAATCCGCTCCGCAGCATCGTGGACACCACTCTCGCATCCCGCGCTCCAATACCGGGCCTTATCGATGATTCCGGAATAGCCGACAGATCCAAAACCCGCAAGGAATGGAAAACAAGTACAGCAGAAAATATCGGCAATGCACTGAATCAGGTCAAGTTCGAAAAGATTGATGATGATTCGTTCGTGAAGTATCGCATCTCTGACAGCTCAATCATTGTCAACACGGAACACCCATTTACGATGGAGCATTCGCATACCCGAGCCGAGAAAGAATTGATGCGAACGTTCGGCATGGTCAGCATCTTGTCGGACATGTTTGCTTTAGACATCGGAATCAAGCCGGAAGCTCTCGCCAGCATCCGTGCCTACCGCGACAGAATCATGCGTTTTCAGGCGATGGCGCGGCGTAAGTCCGGAACGCACATCGCGAAGCTACTGCTCCAAACTCAGCACGACAGCACTAACAGTAAACTTCTGGAGAAGGTGGTGTCAGATGCCCTTCGCTATTTAGGATTTCACGTGCAGGATTTGGCGAAGCCTGGCGAACCGGAGGGCATCGCGAGCGCTTACGCAACGCCATCATTACGCAGCCCGAGTACCGATAATCCGACGCCCCCGCTTTACAGCTTCGCTTTCGATGCTAAATCTTCCAAGCACGACGTCGCCGCAACCGGCAACATCAAGCTCGATGGAGTTTTTGAGCACAGAGAAAAATATAAGACCGACTATTCGCTGATTGTAGCTCCGGGGTACAGCGATGGAGCCCTTGCAAGTCGTTGCGCCCAGCAAAAAGTTACGCCAATCATGGCAAAGGATCTCGGGAAATTATTGGAATACACCGTTCAGTACGGGGCAGTGCCTCTTACAACGCTTCGCGAGATGTTCAGCAAATATGACCCTGACGACGTATCGGCATGGATTAAGGCGCTTGAAGGAAGATTGAAAACCAGCCGCCCGTTGACGATCACCGTTTTCCTTAAGGCGCTTGAACTTCTAAAAGGCAAAATACCAGACGCGCTTGCCGCCAGCACGATCGCCTATGAATGCCGGGAAAAACTCGGGGCCAAATCCGTTAAAAACGCAGACGTGCTGGCGATAGCCATTGGCTTGTCTATGGCGGTTCCAGACCTCATCGGAGTCGAGGGCGACAATGTAATTGTTAATGCGAGCCCTGACCGGGTCGCAGAGGCAGTCAAAGTACAACTCGAACAACTTCACGACTCCAACTGAACCAAATTCATCGGACCGAGGGTTTGAGTCCCTCCCTGGACACCGTTTCAGTGCCTGCATTGAGAATTCCCGCTTTCACAATTGAAGTCGCGGCGCGAAAGATACGAGCCGCGCTCTGGTTGGCCTTAGTCGGAGTAATGTTGCTGTAGGCCGTACTGCTCCCCGCCGAACTTTGCAAACAGTTTTGGATTCAAATCCAAAGTCATTCGGATTGACTTCAACTTGCAATTGCAAACTTCAAGAACTTTTTCTTCCAAGTGCCAGAGAGGAAGCGGATAACGCGCCACGGAGAGCAACTCGATGAGGCGATCTTTCAGAAAGGGTGGCTTTTTCAGTCCCCATGCGGCGAGACCGTATGTTCCGTTTTTGATCCACACAAATTGCTTCCGATTTGTGAGCAGAGCCTGGTGTATTGTGCGTTCGTTTAGTGATCGTGCCTCTCCGAACAAGGAACCAACTTTCTCGGTTATTTCTCTAAAGTGTGCGGGCCTCCCCAAAACCCGCAAGGCTGCTTCTGCCACGCCTGGAGCGTTGTGTGAACGGAATTCCGTCCATTGGGAGAGCGTGACAGTTCCATTTCGGAGGCGAGACACTTTGGAAGAAACGCCCAAGATGCGAGGCGCAAGTCTCGACTGAGGGGCATTGAGCGAATCGCCAAATCGCGAGGTTATTTCTTTAAGAAGTAAACCTTCGGTGAGGGGTTTTTCCCGGGACTGAAGGATTGACTCTATTGCACGAAGCACTTCCTGGTAGGTATCCGCAGTCGAGCGGTCAACACAATAGACTCCAGACTCGGCTTCGACGAGGCTCCGAGCAAGAAGGTTGTCTACCGAAGAGTTGACGTCTTGTAAGAATTCCAATGCGAGGCCGCTTTGTTCCTCCGTACAACCTACCGCGAGGGCATCCACAATTTCATCTTCACTAATGACTCCGTTCATTGCGGACTCGCCGGCTGCGATCTGAGATCGAATCTTCTCGAAAATGTAACTCGAAATCCTGCCATGTCCGTACAGCCGACGGATTCGCTTTAGTCCTTTGGCTTCGATCTGCCGAATTCGCTCTCTTGTTAGTCCGAGCTTGTCGCCGATGTCTTGCAGGGTTTCTGCTATCCCGTCCCACAAGCCATAGCGATCGGCGAGAATTTCCCTCTGTCGGTCAGGCAGGCAGCAAAGGATTTGATCGACGAATTCTTTGATTCCGGCAGTTCGAGATGGTTCTCCAATCGGGAGAATAGTTCCTTCTGGTTCCGTCGCAGGGTTTAACGGACCAGACAGATAGGAAAAGAGCTTCGCTTCGAGTTCCGCCATGCTCTTGCGTCCGATATTTTCAGCACTTACTAGCTCCCGCTTCGGGTAGTTCAGGAGTTGTCCGACAGTCAGGACCTGAAGGTGAGCCAAGACATTCGTAGGTCTTGCTGATAAATCCAGGAGGTCGATTGGGGTGTCTAGCAATTCGGGGCGGTAGGTTGGAGTATTCCATCCACCGGGGCTTAGTCGATTCCCATCATCCGGAATCGCGGAGCCAGCAGATGCGCCTTGGTTCGCGTATTCAGCCGCCATGTCCGGTGCGGACAGAACTTTGGCTATGGCACGCTTCACATCCGCCAAACTTTTTCTCCCCAGATTGTCGTAATCTAGCAGTTCTGAGTCCGAGAGTTGCAGAAGTTGACCCAGATTATTGATCCCGTGCGCCTTTAGCGCATTGTAGCTTCGGACTGAGAGGTCCAGGCCTTCAATACCAATGCGAGCGACTACACCTGGTATCCTGACTGCCAATTTCGTACCTCTCCATCTCAGAATGCAGTGCCACTCACAAGTCCACAACACCGAATCTACCGACGCAATAAGCCGTATTGAGTTATATTAAGCTGCGAGTTTACTCTATCGGTAGTACACCTCGAATAGTATGAGTCCAGACCTCTCGAAGGAGCAAAAGGTCCTCTTGGCGTTGTATCGTCTTTGGAAAGAGGGCCGAAAAAAAGTTCGTTACGAGGACATTGTTGTCTGCGTGTTCAAAGATTATCCCGCAGATTTCCATCTAAAGGGCTATCCAGAGTTCCCCGACACCGGCGACGCCGTTCACAAGCCTCTGTACGACTATCGCAAGCGGGGTATGGTGTCGGCGTCCAATAAGATGTTCTCGCTGACTGCCCATGGGGTCGCCGAGGCCGAAAGACTCCTGGCGGTCGAAAAGGGGAGACCAGGCTTACGCGAAACGGGTCACAGGCTGGAAAGAGATGCACAGATTGAGCTTGATCGAATCAAGCAACTGGAAGGTTTCAAACTGTTCATGAACGGAAAGAGTGAGGAAATTATTGACTCGGACCTTTTCGAATATTTGGGCGTCAGTGTTCGCAGCGCAAGAAACGACTTCATTGGACGGCTCGAAACGATGAAGTCCACAATCGCAGCGGTCGTCGCTTCTGGGCCGAAAGACCCGATTTCAGTTGCGGCTCTTCAGTTTCACGATTTCTTGATGAACCGGTTTGCCGTGGAGATCGGATCGAAGGCCGGCCGGCAAGCCTCCGTTTGAAAGGGAGAATATAGATGGACCTTGCAGTTTCTATCGTGGAGGAACGCAACGTCATAGACGATCACTTGCTCGATATCATTGGAAACGAGTTCAAATTCAGTCATGAGAAGGGGCTTCCCGAGTGGATTAAGAACTCGGTCGACGCCTACATCCGTCGCGATCCTCCCGTGGCAGATGACGAGCAGTATGTCGTATTCAATTTTCGCGATGGGCGAAAGGGAGAGCCACCGACGTTCGACTGTATCGATTTTTGCGGCATGACTTCACAAGAAATCGACAAGGCTTTGAAGCGTTGGGGTGACCCAAAAGCTGCTTCCCGAGGACAAAACAAGCGTGTTTTTGGTGGCCATGGGAATGGCGGCAAGTTTTATATGCGCCAGATGTTTGACCGGTCTTACTTCATCACATACCTCAGGGGAAAACTAAACGTATTCGGATTCAATGAGAATCGAAAGTACGGATTCGCTCGGGGATTTAAGGATAAGGATTGCACGCCAAGTGAAGCAGTGAAATTGGCCGGGATTAGAGACATTGCGTTACCCCCGGGAATGTTAGATCGAGTTCTTCAAGGAAAGGCCGGCTTCACAGTTGTTCGCGGGATTCAACCCAACAAAATCAAGGGGGTCATCCCGGTAGGCAGGCTGTGCGAGAAAGTGCGGTTCCACCCGCAGGCCAGAAAGATCGTTCAGCGCAAGCCCATTCGCATCCTGCACAATGGCCGGGCGTTGCTGGAAAGACTGGAAAGTGAGCGGGTTGAGTTGAGACCGGGCTTTGAGGATATGCCCATCATGCCGATTCCGCCCGAGTTGCCTTATGAGGAGGATAGCCACGTAGATCAGATCGAGTTCGCGAACAAAAAGTACCACGCCGGTTATCTCAGACTGATGGTGTCGAAAGAGCCGTTTGGAAGAAATAGTCGGATTTCCGAACTGAACTGCATTGACATCCTGGGTGAGATTGGCGTCATTGCGTCGTACCGAATACACGAACTGCCACAGCTAAAGCAGTATGCTCAGGCCGAATTCATCTTTGGGGAGTGCTATTGCCCAATTCTTGAAGATCCCGATGAAGATTGTGTCAAGAACGATCGAGAGAAATTGATTGATGGTCCAAAAAGCAGGGCTCTGCTCCGCTGGGTGGCGGAGAAGGTTGATGAGATCGGAAGCAAGATCGAAAAGGAAGAAGCAAAGGAGAGAAAGCTTCAAAATCTGAAGTTAAGCGACGTCTTTAACAACATCCTGAACACGTGGAAAAATCAATTCATGGACAAGCTATTCGGTGAAGTTCTGGGCGGCCTGGGCATCGGTGGGAGTACGGGCGGCCTTGGGCAGGACGGAACGGGTGGTGGAACCGGCGGAAGTTCAGATAGCAAGGGAGGGAGCGGCGGCGAGGGAAAGGCAAAAGGGGGCGGTGACGGCGACCAACCCAAGAAAGGACAGCTTCACCCGGTGGTCCTGCTGTCCAGCTTGAATCCAGACCCGTTCGGGAACGGCGAGACGCTGCACTTGAGTGCGCGACACAGCCCAGTCTACCAGCGCCCGGTTGACGTGGAACATGGAGTTTATTGGATTAATACATCCCGCCCACTGGCGACCGCCATTTTGGAGCGGCACGGCGCAGAATCGCCGCGCTGGCGGGAATACCATTTCCAGCGGTTCGTAGACATCATCGTGATGGAAGCGTTGCACACGATGGAGAAAAAAGGCATGGAGCTGACGTTCGATATCGTCGAGAACAAGATCAATGACGTGATAAAGTCGGTTCACGATAATGCTCTACAGAATCTGAGCCCTTTTCTTTTGTAGGGCGACCAGTCCTTTTTTCGCGCGACGGAGGGTAGTAGGCGCCTTTTTTGTGAGCGCGCCCCAGGGCGGTCTTTTCCCATGGCCATCCAGTGCCGCGGCATGTGCGGCGAACTCGGCCCCAAATTTTTCTGCTAACGCCGGAGGTACTGCGTTTCCAATCTGACGTGTTATTTGCCGGATACCTCCATAAAACATATATGAGTCATCGAAACTCTGAAGCGCTGCCGCCTCTCTGGCTGAAATGGCCCTGTGCTGTTCGGGATGTCCGTACCTGCCGTTCGAAAGGCTTGTACATTTCGTCGTGAGTGTCGGAGCCGGAGCGTCCCAGCGCAACCGGCCATAGACGTCAGGGTGCCCCTCATGTTTTCTGTGGCATTTCAGGACGAGACCGGAGGGCCAGTCGGTTCTGCTTCCTCCGTCGCCGGGCGTCGCTTGAAGTCGGTCAAGGTTGTGCTCTGCTAGCTGCGCTGCAACGTGATTCGGAACCGTCGGGTGCTCTTCCCCGGCGTTGATCGGGGGATATTTCGAAATTGCTCTTCGCACGGTCGCGAAGGGCGCGAGCCCCGGCGCGGCGCCGTGTGATTGATCTGCCCACGGTGCGTCGCCATGCAGAGATGCCGTGAGCACGAGTCGCCTGCGGTGTTGAGGCACCCCATACCAAGCAGCATCAACGACCTGATATTTTGTCTTGTAGCGAAGGGCGCGAAGCGTATGCAGAAGGCGTCGAAAGGCACTGAAACCCGACACACGCTGTAATCCAGGAACATTTTCTATAAACAAAAAATCGGGATGCATCTGACGAACGAGACGCTCCACATGGCGAAGCACAGCACGGTCGAGGGCCTCGTCGCGATTCTTGTTCTGTGAAGAGAACGGTTGACAAGGGGCGCAGGCCGCTAAAAGGAGATAATCACTATCGCCAATCGAGTGGATATGAGAGGCCAGCGACCGCGCAGTCAAGGTCCTGACGTCTTCCGAAAGGAACATGACCGCGGGATTGTTTTGGGTAAACGTCAGTCGGCAATCCTCGTTTTTCTCCACACCGACGACGACTTTGATGCCCGCCTTACGGAGACCGCAGGTTACGCCCCCCGCACCGCAGAAGATGTCTAGTCCTACGATTGACATACTAGGTCCCGATCCTGCTCATGTCGATTGCGGCTTTGATCTTCGCCACGCATCGGTCGGTGGATCGAAGAATGTTGTGTTCCCAGAATCTCAGTACTGTCCATCCCTCCGCTCGCAGTCTGCGATTGACGGTACGGTCGCGCCGCATATTGCCAAGAATTTTTGGTAACCAGAAGGTACGGTTCTTCTTGATCTCTTTCTTCTTGATTGCCCATCTGTAACCGTGCCAGAAATGGCTGTCGCAAAAAACGGCAATTTTTGTGAGCGGGAAGACGAAATCAGGTCGTCCAAACATGTCCGGGTGTTTCTGTGCGTGTAGCTTTGCTTGTCGCAGTGCAGACTCCATCACCCTTTCGATTTCCGAGCCGGCGCTCCTGACTCGGGACATGTTGAAAGTAATTTGCGCCTTGGTGCGCCTTCGCCGAGACATGGTTCTTCGAGTTGGCCTCCTGGCAGAACAGATGATTAATCGTGGCAGATCGACGCCCCCAGTCCAGAACCCGCGTGCAATTCTATAGGACGTTCAAGTTGTAGTGAACATCAGTCTCTCGAATGTGTCGTGCGAACTTCTTTTACCGGCAGAACATTCGGCGTGTGTTAACTCATGCTCTTGACGCAGGTTTCGGCAGATCGGCGATTATTTCGTCTGCCCACGAACCGAAATCACGGTCAGGAAGCCCCGGGCGAGCTGCATTCGTTATGTATGCCCATGCGACGAGCTCTCTGAAGGGAGTGTCGACTGAGGCCACCCTGAGAAAGGGTTCGCCCCCGCTACCAATTTCCTTTAGTCCAATTAACTCAAGGGTTCGAAAATCTGCTGCCATCGCAGGAAAGGCCCCAGGTAAGCCGGGCAGAGGAAGACAGGAGGTCCCGTATCCTTGGCTCAACATCGGTAGCAGCCTTTCCTTGCATTTCTCCCTGTTTGTTTGAACGTCCAGATTCAGGTCCTGCAATAGCCTCTGCACATTGGCACAAATCGCTACCAGGACCTTTTCGACTTTTGGCTTTCGCTGTCCGTCATCGACGAGGTCGCAGGATGGAGTCAAGACTACTCCGTATTGAGTCGGGTCGGCGGGATCGCCGTCGCGCCTTCTGATGATGTCACCGGTCAACAGATGTCTTTCAACTAGTGGGGGGCAGAGGTAGTGTTCCCAAGGTCTTAGATTAGGCCCGCCGGTCGATAGTCTGTCGTCCATCGCTGCCGCTACTCTGCGGCGAGCCATTCGAGTTAGCATGTCGCGTACTTCGGTGGGTCCTTTCACGTTACTGAAGGCACGATCGGCGACCTCTTTTAGCATCCTGTTTAATACGCCCCGGATTTCAGCTCCGACCGCGAGTAATGCGGACACGTGAACGTCAAAGCCGTGAATGTGAGCAATGACTCGTTCCTCGCTTCCACCCCCTTTCTTTTCGGTGCGAACGAACGGGTGCTTCGATCTGTCGTCTTGCTCTAGTCTCTCGGGGAATGCAGTATAAAAGACGAGCGGGCAGAACCACTTTTCCCAGACGAATTCCCAAACATCCAGCCCAGGTGCCTCCTCCGTTGTCTCGCGGAGCAGGTCGAGCACGATGATGTCCGGCTCGAAATCTGTGATCGCCGCTCGCGCAGCATCGAAACCAACAACCCGGCTCTCGGCTTCGGGGAGTTTTTCTCTTATCTCATCCTCGAGTGGTTTCACACTTTCGGGTTGGTCATCAATTATCAGAATGCGCAGTTTCAAAAACGTTGACCTCCTACGTCAGACCTTCATCGGCAGGTCGAAGGTAAACGTGGCACCGTCAAGCTTTCCGGGTTGGACTAGGGTGAGCCGGCCGCCGTACTCCGAGACGAGCTCGGCGGCCACGGTCAGCCCCATCCCGATGCCACCGGGCTTCCGCGTAACACCGGGCAGGAATATTTTCTCGGCGTCTGCCTCGGCCACACCGGGACCGGAATCACTGATAGTCACGCGAGCTCGCTTACCGTCTTGAATTTTACGGACCGCGATTTCCATCCTTTGTTTTCTATCAGACTTAGAGATCCAGTATAGTGCATTATTCAGTATGTTAAGAACAACAGCGTCAAGTTCGCCTGGGTCAACGGCAACCTCTGTTCGGGTAGAAGGCGGGCCGCTGATCGTCACGCTGCCTTTCGATAGGTCGGCCTCGAGCAGAGAAACGCAGCGAGAAATGCTCTCTTCGACGATCGAATCGCGACGGCCTCGTCTGAATCCACGGCTAGCCAAGGGGGCAAAGGTATCCGCCAATGTTTCCAACGATTGAACCGATTGTTCCGCAAGCGTCAATTGGCTTTCGAACTCTCGGTCTCGTTCGGTGGTCCATCGTCCTTTTCTGGTCGATCTCAAGAATCGACTGATCGCGGTTGTCCGATTTCGAATCTCGTGAACCAACATTTGAGCAATTGTGCCAACGGTTGCGAGCCGACTGTAGTAAACGAATCTGGTTTTCAACGCTTCCCGTACAAGTTCGAGTTTTGCGTTGAAATCCTTGACGCGCACCAGAGCCTCTTGCGCAGTTCCGCCCTCGTCGGCAATCGCCGTCACCTCTTCGACCAAATCTTGGCCCGAGATATCTTGAAGTAGTGCTCGGAGCTTGACCTGATCACCGGGTTTTCGACGGTCCTCATCTCGTTGTGCTTCAAGTGTGGCGACTATTGCTTTGAGGATTTCTTCAAAAGCGAAAACGGCGGCATTGCGTGCCAAGTTTTCACGATCGCTGGTATCCTGGATTCGTCTGTTATCAGAGGCCGTAATCGACACGTACCCGACAATCTGGCTCGTGCTAAGCCTGTTGCCTACCCTGCTCACTCTTCTTAGATCCAACCCCAACCAGTCCCTGTTTTCTTCCGACTTCGGGATAACCAAAATGGCGTCTCGATAGACCGAAATGCCCTTGTGTGCGCGAATCGCCCTTCGGATATTTCCCTTGGCAATATCAAAATGCTCTGCGATGTCGCGAGTGTCATCCGAGCCGATGTCCCAAGCCCGGATCTCAAATTCGAAAGGCCCGCATCCCGGTGAGTCTTCTTTAAGTTTCTCGGCAAATTCAGACTCTTTGCGAATATCAGACCAAGTAATACTGACGGAACATAGTCGGCTGCGTCCTCCCGCAACAGGATGGAATTCGTATCGGGCTTTGACCTCACCCTTGGACGTCACTTGTCCGCGAATAAGATAAGGCGGGTGGCTCAAAAATTCAGGAGCGACGATTTCGGTCGATACAGTTTCGTCCTGCTCCGAGTCTGGTGCGATAAGGTGGATCGCGAAGTCGTCCACTTTTGAGAACGGAGATATGAGACGAGCGAGATTTTCGGCCAAATCGTCAATTTGGTCCGTGCGCCAGTCCGAATACAGATGGAGTATCCTGAGGCGCGTACCCGTCTCTTCGAAGGGCAGCGTCCCGGTGAACGGTCGGCAGGTCACGAAGCATTTGTCGAGGGATTCTTCTTCTGAGAGCGCCGACCAGTCTACTTTCACGAGCCAACATGGTTCGGAGTCCGACTTGGTCAGCATGCGGAGTTTCTTGCCAAGCCGCGCGGCAGACAATCTGCCTAGTCCTTTTTCGCCTACGACACGTCGAGTCTTCTTTCCGCTTGTGGCGATAGGATTATTTTGACGGTATGGCGTGGCGACAACACACCAAGCGTCTTCGATTGTGGCGCGGTTCATGCCTACGCCGTTGTCTTTGATATCCAGGTAGGACCCGATGCGATCGCTCTTCCTAAAGACCACATCTACGCGAGTGGCAAAAGCATCATACGAATTCTTGACGAGTTCGAGGATCGCCACTACGTCATTCGTGACAAGGTCCTCGCCAAGTGCCGCAAACACCCTGGGGTGAATCCGGAACGGTATTTGCTGCTTCATCGAAATGGACCTACTCATTTGGCGGCGACCTCGCACAGCCCCGTTTTGGCTATTGCTTTAGGGGAATGATCATCTTGTTGAAAACGTGAATCGATACGGGTCCAATGATGTCTTGCCACCGGCCTTGGAAACGTTAATTCCAAGCGCGTCTCCTTCTAAGGTTGTGAGAGCAACGTGCCAATACGACCTTCCGTCTTTTTCTGTCATGTTGAGATTC
>Ga0210398_10004400_pt1 | contig 13222 bp, 8 predicted proteins | sample IncBWC4OmetaG_FD_161047 | JGI IMG/M metagenome (GOLD analysis project Ga0210398, IMG submission 161047) | Forest soil microbial communities from Barre Woods Harvard Forest LTER site, Petersham, Massachusetts, United States - Inc-BW-C-4-O | ecosystem: Environmental > Terrestrial > Soil >... | reverse complement strand
GCCGACGGTCAAGTGATAACCTTCAAGCCCGATCCTTCCTGTTCTCAGACTCCAGGTACCGCAACGCAATCCGCCCCTTTTGGCCCAACTAGCGTTCCTTCCACGAACACCAACTTCCAGGCGGCTAGCCTGCTTCCCACGACGGTGGGGGGCTTTTCGGGAAGTCAGTCTTACTCAGGAGGCTCATACTGGTCGTCCGGGGGCCAGTCAATATCCTGGACGCTGAACTGGACGTTCACTCCCGTACCACCGAATCTGGATTTGGTCGTCACAATTCCAGACTACCCCACGTGGCGCCCAGCCGGAGGACAGACAGAGACAGACACCGGGGTTGATCCGGACACGGGCTCCAGCTTGCTCGATATCGAAGCCCAGCTCATTGACAAGGATACGGGACTCGCTGCAACGGTCACTCCGGAGAAAGTCACGTTTGTCCTTGCGGATGTGTCTCGCGAGCCCGGTGTAGTTCTCAATTGGCCTATAAGTGGCACTTCCGATCCTGACCTGACGTTCCAGTGCCTCCCGGACCCGTTTGGCACTGCCCACTGTCAACCAACGTCGGATAAAACAGAGGCCGATTTCACGCCGGACCAGTCCGTACTGACCACTGGATTCTTGATCACGCTCGTTCCTCACGACTGGGGCGGCTGGGGCACCCTCAATGTCACCGCCATGGTGGGCGGAACGCCTGTCAAGGGGCACCTGCAGCTTGCTCCCCCGGCGGTCAGCGACCCCAACGCCACGGACATACTGCTTCCCCAGCGCCAGCCGGGATCATTCATTGCCGACAACTGGAAAAATTCCCATAACATTCCACTGTCGACATCGGATAGCGACGACCAGGAGGACAGCCCCAACGGCAACTCCGACTACAAGGGAGACGGCCTGACTTTGTATGAAGAGTATCGCGGTTTTTATGTTCCCGCCTGCCCCGGCTGTCCGCAATTGATCCACCACGAAGGCGATCCCACCAAGAAAGATCTATTTGTAATTAACCTTGACCGCGCTTCGCGGCCGGATATTTCGGACGGCGTTCGGCTGTTCCAGGGCGCCACCGGACTAAACGTTTGCTGCCGCTCGCTCACTGTAAGCCAAATAACGCCTGATCGTATTATCAACTTCAATCATGCCGATGGACCACATGAGGTGGATCAGCACGCCATTCTGATCACCCAAGGTCTTTCAGGCACAAACGGTTGCACCTCGACGACGACCTTCATGCCCGGACCACCAAAGGTCGTCAACCGAATTTTCATTCCGCCCTTCGGCGATTTCATTAACCACGTAACTAACTATCGCCAACATGGCTTGGTTGTCAGTCCAGCGATGACTGAGCTGCAATCGATGGTTGCCCACGAGTTGGGTCACGCGTCCTCCATCTGGCACCACGGTGGCGAGCCCGCAGACTATCACGTTCATTGGTATTCGCCCGACGGTACCACCATCAAAGAAATCCCTAAGGGCACCGGCGAGTCAGCCGTTCTGACGTACGTGACCACCGATGCAGGTTCCGCGATACGTGTTTTTACGGAGGGAGGAACAGGAACAGCGCCTAAGCAACTGCACGCCGGGGACCTCGGACTCGGTCAGAATGTGGCCCAAAGATTCGTCCAGGGAGCGTTCAATGGAACCCACGGTGGGGATGTGATGTGCATCATGCGGTATGACACTTCCATGAACTATGTCGCGCAAGCCGATGCAACGAAACGCTATTATGCCGGCGAACTTACTGGAACCTCACTTACGAACACGGTGGACGGCACCGGTACGAATCAATCCTCGCGCAAGCCACAATCAAGATATGGAAGCGCGCAATCTTCTCCGCAACGAGGCGATTGTTCGACACAGCTTTGCATCAACGATTACGTGACTCCTCAACCGCGCGGCGTCCCAGGCACGGACGATCCGTGCGTTGCCGAACAAAATGCCTCACAACCTTAACCGAAGGAGCGAGGTTCTCACAATGAGCTCAAGAATAGGAAAATCGCCGACTTGCCTGTTCGCCTGCAACCTGCTGGCGCTCTTTCTTTTTCTCGCTTTGCCATCGCGAGCTCAGACCGTTTCAGCCGCTCCCGCTCCGGAGTTGACGCTTTCCGCCAACAATCTTTTCGCACCGACAGTCTCGCAGGGCTGGCCAATTGTTCTCGAACTACAGGTCAACCATCCCGATCAATTTCTTCCCAACGCGAATGTGGATCCCGTGATGCTGAGCACATCCACGGCGAGCTGGACAGACGCGGTCCAAATCACCGTGCAGGATGCCTCGGGAACGGCGCATAGCTGGCCTTTCGTCTTAGTGCCTCTTCCGGCCGGGACTCAGTCCTCGGCTACTCTCAGTTCTGGTGTCGTAGCTCGACTCTTTTGGACACTCAGTCCCTCGAATAGTCAAAGTCTGACCCCCGGCATCTACCAGGTCGCCGCCACACTCGACACGACTACCACGGCCCTCGCCGGCTCTTTCAACGGAAGAGTCCAAACCTCGGCTTCCGTCACCATCGCGCCCGAACCTTCTCCGCTTCCCGCGGCAGTGGAAGAGGACAAATTCACAATCCTTGCCGCGTATGACCTGCTTCAAGGAAACGATTCACTGGCCCTTGGCGACGCGAACACCCTCCTCACTAACCAACCAAACAACTCGGATGCCATGTTGCTACAGGGCGATCTGTTGATGGCGCAGGGACAGGTCCAGCCGGCAATCGCAGCCTATGAGCAGGCTAACTCCGTGTTTGCCGCGTCATTTCCGAATTCGATCGAGCCTGCGAAGCTGATTGACGGTCGGTTGAACCGTGCCCGGGCACAGATGATCAGCCAAGCCGGCACCGTTGGTGTGCCGCAAATCGCTCTGGCTTTTGGCAACACTTCAACGCAATCCCCCGGAGTTCTGTCCATTGATCTAACTCTCTCCAATAACGGCACTGGAGTGGCCGAAATCTCGCAGATTTTTCGCCTCTCCTATGCCACGCTCGCGGGCACAGGCAAAGTGGCCTACGACGCGTCGCTCTCACCAGCCTTTCCATTCGCGGTTGGTACGCTGGATCCGGGTGCATCCACCACCGTCACAATCTTCTTGGACGTGCCTGCCTCTGTGGGCCAGTTTACGATTGCCGCAGACGGGCAAACCGCGGATGAACTGGGTACGCTCTATGACATCCACGCAATGCAAGCTATCTCCGCGAACTCTTCAGGCGGTGGTAATCTCCCAGGCGCTTTGACGATTCAAGCCAGCAACGCAACGCGACAATATGGCTCGCCTGCGCCGTCACTGAACAACGTCACTTACATCGGCTTCGTCAATGGTGATACTTCAGCGTCGCTCACGGGAACACTCAATTGCACGACAACCGCGCAATCCTCGAGTCCGGCCGGCACTTATCCCGTCACATGCTCCGGCCTGACTTCGCAGAAATATACAATCACGTTTGTTCCCGGCGCGCTCTCCATCACCCCCGCACCGCTGACGGTGACCGCCAACAATGCCTCACGCGCTTTCGGGCAATCGAATCCTCCATTTACCGGAGCCATCCTGGGATTCGTAAATGGAGATACCTCGGCTTCCGTTTCTGGCTCTCTCTCCTGCACCAGCACCGCAACATCGTCAAGTTCTGTAAGCGGCAGCCCCTATCCCATCAATTGCGCCGGCGTGAGTTCCTCCAACTACGCAATCACTTTCGTGCCCGGTCTGCTTACGATCACGAAAGCCACTCCACTGATCACCTGGAGCACTCCGGCGGATATCACCCAGGGAACCGCGCTCGGTTCGAACCAGCTCAACGCGACAGCGAACGTCGCGGGGAATTTCGTTTACGCGCCACCTGCCGGAACGTTGTTGCCAGTGGGCCCCTCGCAACTTCTAAACGTCACGTTCACGCCCTCCGACTCTACCGACTACAACGGCGCATCGGCCTCAGCGACGATCAAAGTTACGGCCGCCGCGCTTGGGTCGCTAACGATAACCGCCAGCAACGCCACGCGGCAGTATGGACAGGCCAGTCCTCCGCTGAACAACGTCACATACAACGGCTTTGCCAGCGGAGACACTCCCGCGTCTCTGACTGGAACGCTGGGCTGCACGACCACTGCAAACTCGGCCAGTTCCGTCGGGACGTACCCGATCACTTGCTCTGGCTTGAGCTCGCCGAAATATGCAATCACTTTTATTCCTGGCAAGCTGACCATCACCCCGGCAAACCTAAGCGTAATTGCGGACAACGCCACTCGCCCGTTCGGACAATCGAATCCCACATTCACCGGTTCATTCTCAGGGCTGGTAAACGGTGACAGCTCATCAGCCCTGTCAGGCACTCTATCTTGCAGTAGCCCCGCAATCACGTCGAGTCCAGTGAGCGGCAGCCCCTATGCCATTAACTGCTCTGCTGTGAGTTCCTCCAACTACGCAATCACGTTCTTGCCGGGCCAACTTGCCATTACCAAAGCGACTCCTACTATCACCTGGAACAACCCTGCGGACATCGCTCCCGGAGTTCCGCTCGGCACAGCGCAGTTGAACGCCACTGCGAGTGTACCCGGAACCTTTGTATACACCCCGCTGGCCGGGACCGTGCTTCCCATAGGTAACGCTCAACCGGTGTCGGTGGTTTTCGCCGCCACTGATTCAGTGGATTACAACTCGGCTGCGGCATCCGTGACTATCAATGTTAAGTCCGCGGCCCCCGTCCCTGGTGACCTCAATGGCGACGGCGCGGTTGGCTGCGACGACCTGGCCATCGTAAAGGCTTCGTTTGGGAAGAAAACGGGTCAACCCGGCTTCGATCCGCGCGCGGACGTGAATGGCGACGGCATCGTAAATATTCTGGACCTGACGTTTGTTTCGAAGCAGGTGCCCGCTGGGACGGTTTGTAAATAAAACGCGATTGTGTTTTGAGCGAAAAATGGAGACAAACATGATTTACTTACGATTGGGAGCGGCGATTGCGGGATTACTTATAGCATGCGGCTCTGCGTCGCCCAGTTTGGCTGATTCTCTGGCGGTGGTTAGCATTAACCCAGGATCATCGAGCGTAAACGTAGGCGACACTTTTACGCTCGATGTAAATATCTCAAATGTTACAGACCTCTATGGCTTTCAGTTTGATCTAAACCTTGGCCCTGGAGTCGTATCCGCCGTCTCTATTACAGAGGGAGCATTCCTGGCAGTAGTCGGCGAGACATTCTTTATTCCCGGAACAATTGATAATACTGTGGGCACCATCGCTTCAACCGCTAACGCGCTTTTGGGACCCGGCCCTGGCGTTGACGGCGGTGGGACTCTGGCAATTTTAACGCTTACCGGATTATCGCCGGGAGCCAGCAGTATCGACCTCTCGAACGTGTTCCTGTTGGACTCACAGCTCAATTGGATCAGCTTCGATCTCCAGGGCGGAAGCGTTTTCGTTGCACCAGGAGTGGTAGCCACTTCAGAACCGAGTTCGCTCGCCTTGCTATTAGCCAGTGTGGGGATTTTGGTTTTCTTCCGTCGAAGATAATCCCAAACTCCATGTGGGACGGCAAAAGAAACGAATCCGGCAATAACCTCTCCATTCAGAACTCTGTGGCTGATTGAACGAAGCTGTCTCGCGGCGGCATCCACCGAGCGTCCAAAATCGGCCATTTCTAGCGGCATTTTCAGCGACTCTGCGGCATAAGGTGACGGAATCATCGACGATCGGGCGATGGGAAACGACCGCGGGCGGCGCGGCGCTCTCGATTGACGAGGTTAGCCGAAGCTGACCGAAGTAGTCGGCGAACTGCTATTCTCCGGCTTTACATTCTGAGACTTTTCTTGCGCGCCAGCGGTTAGGATGAATGGTCGTAGCTGCAGAAAAGGCAAGACTCTTCCGGTAAGGGATGTTCTGCCGGATGGTCTGTTACATGGTTAGTCGAGAAATCTCGGCAAATCGGCTCACGAACTCTCACGAAGTGCCGGGACGGGCCGCCCAAAAGGTAAGTATTCGAACGGAGGCGTGTTCTCAGGGAAATCTCGGGGAAATCGATTGCACTTACAGAGTTCTTCGGATAACCTGTCCATACGTTCCCCCCCGGACCACCCGAGGCCCAGACGGTGCCTGCCGACTTTTCTAGCCTGCCCAGCGATCTACCCCTGCACTGGGGAAATGGTGATCGCCGGGCTCTCGAAGCTTGCCTTCCACTGGTCTATGACGAATTGCGGCGCATGGCCCGCAATCACCTTCGACAACAACGTCCAAATCACACTCTGCAAACGACCGCTCTCGTTCACGAAGCCTACTTGCGGTTGGCCCGGGATAAAGGCCTTGCGGTAGAGAGCCGCACCCATTTTCTTGGCATCGCCGCACAACTCATGCGTTGGATCCTGGTTGATTACGAGCGGAGCCGACGGACCGCGAAGCGCGGCTCGGGAGCCACGCGACTTAGCCTTGATGAGCGCGCCGTCGGCTCGCCTTCCATTTCCGCGGCGACTCCAGTCGTGGACCTGCTGGCGCTCGATGCTGCTCTTCACAAGCTCGCCAAGCTGGACTCTCAGCAAAGTCGGATTATTGAGTTGCGTTACTTTGCAGAACTTTCGATTGAAGAGACCGCGCACTTTCTCGGCATCTGCCCCGCCACAGTAAAGCGGAGTTGGACTTCGGCTCGCGCGTGGCTGTTACGAGAAATAAAGTGTGGAGAGAGGATCGCATGACGCCCGAGGAATGGCAACGCGTTCGATCCGTCCTAGAGTCAGCTCTGGAACTGAAACCTTCCATGCGTTCACGATTTCTCGATGACAATTGCGGTGACATTTCGGTTCGTCGCGAAGTGGATTCGCTAATTCATCTGCACGAACAATCTGGAACTGACATCCTGAATTCTCCCGCAAATCTTTCGTTTCTCCTCGAGGATGAAATTCAATTTCGTTTGGTCAAAGGCAAGCGCATCGGAGCTTACGAAATTCTCGACGAAATTGCGCAAGGCGGGATGGGGGCCGTGTATCGTTCAGTTCGCGCGGACGGTCAATATACGCAGCACGTTGCGCTCAAGATCGTCCGCGCGGACGCAGGAGCGGAAATCACCGCGGCGCGCTTCCGCAATGAGCGGCAAATTCTGGCGAGTCTCGACCATCCCAACATTGCCAAGATTCTGGATGGAGGCACCACGGCGGATGGATTGCCCTACTTTGTGATGGAGCTAATTGAAGGGCTGCCGATTACCGAATATTGCGATCGATACAAGTTGTCGATTGATGCTCGTCTGACACTTTTTCGAACGATCTGTAGCGCCGTGCAGTATGCCCACCAGCGCTTGGTCATACATCGGGACATTAAACCGACGAACGTTTTAATTACTTTTGATGGTGTGCCCAAACTTCTCGATTTCGGAATCGCCAAGTTGCTCGATCAGAATGTCGCTGCGCAAAGGCAAACAATTACGGCAGGCGCCTGGATGATGACGCCTGAATATGCCAGTCCAGAACAGCTTCGCGGAGATGTCGTTACGACTGCAACCGACGTCTACTCGCTTGGTTTGGTTTTGTATGAGTTGCTGACAGGCTACCGAGCCTATGGTTCGGTTGGATCCATGCCACACGAGATTTCTAATGTGGTGTGTAACGTAGAACCACAAAAACCGAGTCTCAGAGTTCACGACAATAACCGGCAAGGTGATTCCGCTGCTACCCTCCTAACGCGGGAAGAAATTTGCGCGCTTCGCCAGAGCGCGCCTGCCAAACTTCAGAAACGCCTCAGCGGTGATCTAGACAACATCGTCTTGATGGCTCTGCGGAAAGAGGCGTCACGACGCTACGCCTCCGTCGAACAATTCGCCGAAGACTTGCGGCGTCACATGGAGCACGTCCCCGTCGCGGCCCGCACCGACACACCCTGGTATCGCGCGTCGAAGTTTGTCAGCCGGCATCGCACAGGGGTCCCAGTTTCAACCGTAATGGTTCTCGCCATTCTGGCAGGAGTAGCAGCCATTTCCTATGAAGCGCACGTCGCTAAACAGCAAGCGGAAATTGCTCGCGAGCAACGGTTGCGTGCGGAGCGCCGTTTTAACGACGTTCGCAAACTGGCAAATTCCCTGATGTTTGAGGTTCACGACTCGATCAAGGATTTACCCGGCGCCACACCTGCACGAAAGCTTCTAGTCGATCGCGCCCTAGAATATCTCGATAGCCTGGCGCAAGAATCGAAGGGCGACCTCGCGCTTCAGCGTGAATTGGCGGCGGCCTACGATCGGGTCGGCGACCTCTTGGGGTACAGCGGAGCCGCCAATCTTGGAGACTTCGAAGGGGCCTTGCAGAGTTATAACAAAGCTTTGGCTATTCGCGAGTCTTCGGCCGCCTCCGCACCAGATGATACTCAGATTCAGTCAGATCTCCTCAATGAATACTTTCATCTGTCCTTCGTACAGCAGGACGCCGAAGACTATCCAGGAGCCCTCGCTAACTTGAAGAAAGCCCTGCCCGTGGCTCAAAAATTCGCCGCCTCACAACGGGACCCCAAGTACCGGGACTGGCTGGCCGGCGTTTACTGGAAGACGGCGAGCGTTCTTTCTGCCGACGGAGACCACACCCATGCGCTCGAAAACTACCGGCTAGCTATCGCGATTCGAGAGCCGATTGCAAGCGATTCGAACTCGAATCCTCTGTTCCGCACCCATCTTGCAGGAGACTGCGTTGGCATGGGGATGGCTCTCGGTCGGACCGGCGACGTTAGTCTCGCCTTGCAGAGCCTCGCAAGGGGTACTCAAGTTCTCGAGCAGCTATCGCAGTCCAATCCAAACAATGCAACGCTCAGTGAATACCTCGGCGAAGCGTATGCCAGCTTCTTGCCAGTGCTGGTGCATCATGATAACGACATTGACGAGGCCCTCCAGCACGCTCAGAAAGCTCAGAAGATCTTCGACTCATTGTGGTCCCGCGATCGCACAAACGCGCTTGCGAGAGCCAATCTCGGGCTTATGGACTTGGCAATCGGAGAACTCCTCATACGCAAGGGCCGAGTCCACGAGGCAATCCCGAATATTCAAAAGGCGATTTCCATCTTCGAGGCTGTCGAGCACAAAAACCATTATGAGCTAAATGGTGAAGCTGAGGGGTACTCGTCTTTGGCGAGAGCCTATGTCTCCCTTGCTGACCATGACAAATCTGTGGCCGCAAAGATAGTAAGTCTGCACGAGGCGCGCTCCTGGTATCGGAGGAGCTTGCAGACTTGGAAGATTCGCCACCATGCTACTCCGCAAAACAGCGCAGGCGATCCTGGCCAGGCTACATCACAGGAGCTTGCCAAATGCGATGCCGCTCTTGCAAAGCTGAATCCGCCCATGCGTGCGGCGCCCTCAAGTTCCGCTGCGCCGCGTTAACCTAATTACGGTGATAGTGTCGCTGATTCATTGGGGGGTTTCCCTCCAGTAGTTCCCAAGGGGTCCGACCTTCGTATGCTGCGCCGTTCGCCCTCCCCCACTGCAAACAGCGATCGCGGCTCTTTGAAACAATAGGGCCGCACACTATTATTGTAAGAGGTCTCGAGAAGGGAAAATTCTCAATCAGAAAGTTCATTTTTTTCGGGAAGTTTACGATGCTACGGGCGAGCCACGGTTAGGAAAACTAGGGCATCACCACGGTCTAAGATTCTTGTCGAGGAAACCACCAGTGCATCAGCAGTGCGTAGTAGGCGAACGTCCAACCTGAGGCGAATAGGCGCAATTCCCAACCGGATCGCAGCGGATCGCCCCAACTGCCGTCCGGGTTCACTAAGAATTGTTCGTGGGACATGCGCCCGCTGCGGTCATACCGGGCCATGTTGACCTGGTAACGTTTCGGCCCTTTTGCTCGTATTCGTAGCGACGGGAAAAGCGCCGAGTTTGACGCAGAGCCGCGCAAATGACGGGGCCCGCGCAGAACCAGTCAAATAGTGAGTACGGTTTCCTCGCAGGGCTCGGCGCTTGCACCAATTCAGTTCCAAGCAGAAGTCTTTGCTTTCTCACGACGAGAACTCGCGTCTTGGAACAATTGCGGCAGCCTTGGACATCGTTGGAGCAAAATGTTCATCCCGAGCCAGCTGATCCGGAATCTCAATTTAGACCTACCTTATATGCTCCTCCTGCCACTGGAAACGGCAAATTCCCTGCCGAAGTAGCGCCAAAAGCCTACCTCCACGCTATTAAGCGTAATCGTAGAGCTGAAAAGAAGAGAGCCGAAAGAACCCGCATCGTGCGCCGTCAGAGAAGTGTGCTCCCCCCTGATCTCATCGGACTAGCCAATGGATTGAATTATAGTGCGGCAATGCCATGCGGGAGAGCCCGGTGCAAAGATAACTTGGTGTCGGGTCAACGATTGATTTGTCGCGAAGCCGGACATGTTCCGATTCAGCCTTCGTGGCGGAATTCCACGCTTTGGCGATTGCAGGCTAAGCGCAGGAACCGTAAAGGCAGTCGTCCTCCCAGGTCCAAGAAAGCCCGCTGATAAGCTCATTCAATTGTCTATCCTCAATAGAATGAGCTTTTGAGGGCGATTTCCTGAACTTGGGTCCGGGAGCCACGCCTTTCCGATACCGCGTTCCCAGGACCTACGGCTAGATTTGCCTCCACGTCTGACTTGCATTGACCCTTCACACGCTCCGGCCTATGCTTCGATTTAGGACGTGAATGGGAAGGAGAATTTCCGTGCCGGACGACCGGACCTCCATTGAAGACTCTCTCATCGGCCTAAAGTTTTCCACTATCCGATCATCGATAAAAATCGGCAGCGGTGGAGATGGGTGCACGATCGGCGTTGTCTTTGAACCCCAAAGGGGATTCCGGCTTGGCGCGATGTTGATGTTTCTGATGCTTGCTGGATTACCGGCCTACGCGCAAGGCGGAGGCGATGCCACTCCAACCTCGCCGCCTCAGTCGCCCATTCAATCTTCTGCGCTCAATGGCAACTGGTACATCGCGGGCGATCGGATGAAAAAGCAGTTTCCGCTTCTCTCAATATATCTTCACGTTGACGGAACGCAGATTATTGGGCATGGCTATGGGCAAGCCGTGTGCCCCAACGATCCCCGGAACGGCGCGGGGGGTAACCTGAGTCTGAATGGCGAGATCGCCCCGGATGGAGTCTTCACCCTGAGAAATAACCCACGAAGTACGCTCCACGTGGAGATCAGCGGCCAAGTCCCCGCAGAGGGAGCGACTACCTGGAGCGGGGAATATACTTTGATTGGCGATATTTCTCGCGAGTGTCCCTCGTATCGCCAGACGAATTCTTTCACAGCCACGCCGCTCGTCGCGCTCAACGGTACCTTTTCTGGTTCATTGAGGATTCATTATTTTCAGTCGGCTCCTGCAACCTCTACGGACGCGGCGAGTTCTCAGGCGAACTTTAGCATCACAGTAGCGCAGGGCGCCGCCTCATCCCAAACGCTGAAGAGAGGTGGAGTTCATTTCTACCTTCCCCTCACTGGAACGATCCAAGTCAAGGGCTCATCGTGTTTCTCGCACGGGCAGGCCGATCCCCTTACATACAGCACACACGGGTCTGTCCCCAGTCGGTACAGCACACTTGGGGGAGACGCCCTCGACCTATGGTTCGCGATGGACGACGAATCGCAAGTGAATGTAATTGCAGTCTTCGCCGATCCTGGCGCTTCGGCCCTCTCGATCGTTAATGCTAGGGTGATCGGCGGAAAATGCGACCACCAGAACTTCCTGGGGACGCTCGAACGGAAATAGTGTGTAGCTCAGTTTTGTTCATCTATTGGCGCATACGTAAGCGTTCTGCCAGGATCGTCTGGACGGAGAGTATGTGAATAAGGATGATGAGCTTCGTGGACACATCTGCAAGTGTCCACGGAGGGATAGATGGACACTTCTGAACAGACACGCATACTACCTGTGCATACATTGCGCTAGTGCCCGGTTTGTTGTGCCGGCTCAGAAGGTTGACGCAACACTCGCTTGAAGTCTAGTCACAGGAGTCTCGAAGGAGCGACATTGAGGGTAGTGTAACGCAAACCGTTCTTAGGGGAGAGGGGTGTCCGGGATTTCAAGAGAAACCGTCAAGCCCGGAGCTATGTTGGGAAACTCCTCCACTAGCGAAATTTCAATAATTTGGTTCGGAAAATGACCCGCGGGATTCGGGTTCCAGGTTCCCTTGAAAACCGGAAGAATCCAAAAGCCAGGACGACCCTCCATTACACAAGGTGTGACGAGGATGTCTTGGTGGTGGTCGAGATCAATCTGGTCTTGCCCAGGAATTCTCTGGGTATTGGTCAAGGGAAAGTGCGGCATCTCTCCGTCGATTCTTACGTTTATCGTTCCCGGGTAGAGGGCCACACCACTTAGAGCCAACACAGTCTGATAAAACTTCGGCCTGCACTTTCTGAAATGCCCGAAGCCCGGCTCGGCGACTTCACCTTTGAACATCACTCGCTCGCTTGCTGAATGGAACCAGAGGTCCTGCGGCTCCGCCCCGGTTTTCTTCTCCAACCGCACATGGTGCGGGTAATCCTATCACCCCACACACTGATAACGGCAAGTGCAGCACTGGTACGAACCTTACCGGTAACACGACAAGTCAAGGACTTGAGCGCAACGCCCTCACCGGAACGTGACCGCATTTCGCTGCAAGTATTCTGCCTAGTGGGTGCCAATTCTATGGACGAGCCGTGGCCACTTCCTGATTAACGCTAGTTCTTAATCGGGACTTAGCCCAGCCACAATTAAAATCAGACGGTTTCGTCGGTGTCGATTGTTATGTTTCGCGGGCCCTTGAACACTGGAGACAATAAGTTAAAAAGAGCAAAATTCGTCCCACGGCGTAGCTCAGGGTATTCTTCCGAGAGGCGAATTTCCTTTCATTGAGGTTGATGCGAAAGCGCTCAACCCGCTCAAGACCACAAGTATCCATAGCGCAGCGCGAATGGTCGAAAGCTGCGCGACAAACCCGATCAGGGGCGGGCCGGCAAGGAAACCAACATAACCAGCAGTCGTGACTACGGCGAGGCTGGGGCCGGGTGCGCTACCTTCAATGTTCCCGGCAGCCGCAAACGTATTGGGAATAATCGTGGCTAGACCTGCTCCAGCGCACGTAAATCCCACCAGCGCCGAACCTGTATTGCCGAACAATAAGACGAAGACGAGCCCTGCCGCGGCTAAAAGTGCCCCGTAACATACGAGGTGCCCGCGACCGAGCTTCCCAGTGAGATAGTCGCCTGTCAGACGACCTCCAGCCATAGCGCCTGAGAACACCGCATATCCAAGAGCGGCCAGTCCTGGCCCGGTGAGA
>Ga0210398_10004399_pt1 | contig 13223 bp, 9 predicted proteins | sample IncBWC4OmetaG_FD_161047 | JGI IMG/M metagenome (GOLD analysis project Ga0210398, IMG submission 161047) | Forest soil microbial communities from Barre Woods Harvard Forest LTER site, Petersham, Massachusetts, United States - Inc-BW-C-4-O | ecosystem: Environmental > Terrestrial > Soil >... | reverse complement strand
GAGCAACACAGGATTGAAGTATTGAGAGAGCAACTCCGACTCCCGGTGGCTGACAGCTATAACAACCTTGGTGCCATCGCGGCAACAAACAGCGACTATTCTGACGCAGTTACTTACTTTAAGCGTGCCGCTGTGTGGAATCCATCGCTCGAGGGGCTGGACTATAACTGGGGACGGGCAGCATTCGCCGGGTCGCAATTTGCGGATGCGATTATGCCGCTGTCGCGCTATGTAAATTCGCATCCAGACGATGTTGGCGCCCGCAGCGTTCTAGCCATTAGCCAATTCATGACCGGGAACTATCCCGGTTGCATTGAGGCGCTGCAGTCCGCGATCGGGAAGGTTGACCTTGCTCCACAAGCAGAGTATGTCTACGCAGAGTCGATGATAAAGACGGGGCGAATGGCATCTGGCGCGCAGCGGCTAGAAGGGCTGGAGAAGTTGCATCCTGAGATTCCCGATGTCCATCGCGCCCTCGGGGAAGCTTTGGGTCAACAGGGAGATAAGCAAAGGGCGCTTGAAGAACTTCGCACTGCAATTCAGCTCAGTCCACAAGATGCTGACTCGCATTACGATCTCGGCAAGATGGAACTCGAAAGCGGGGACACGACCGCAGCAATTCCGGAACTTGAGGCAGCGGCGCGGCTTCTGCCGAACAGCGAGAAATTCCATCAGGAGTTGGCTGATGGATACACTGCGGCCCATCGACCCGCAGACGCACAGAAAGAGATGGAGACCTATAACTTGCTCCGGGCGCGCGAACAAAGTAGCACTTCATTGCACCAGGCTGCCGCTCCAAAGCAATAAGGGAGTGCATGAATGCTCACCCTCTTCTACTTCAACGCTGGCGGATGGATTGCACTGGGAGGCAGGATGCGTTCCCGCGGGACAACTCCTGTGCCCTCCAGAATTGAGTAAGAGCGATCCGCTTCGAGACTGCCCGTCTTATCGACCACCCCAGACGGCCAGCGGACTTCAATACTGTCGATCTTTGTCGCCGAACCGAGACCGAAGTGAAGCCGCAGGTCATTCTGGGACAGATAACTGCCGCCGCTGTGGACCTCGTCCGTCTGAGTCATGCCTCCGGCGGTCACTTTGACCCGAGCATTCAGGGCGAGCCGATTACTCTTTGTGCCGGCGAGCTCGATGCTGATCCAGTGGCGGCCTGGTATTCCGTGGTTCCTCAGAACCATCGGGCGGCCGTCCAGATCATTAATCACGACGTCCATGTTCCCGTCATTAAAGAGGTCCGCCACGGCAAGCCCACGGGAGACGCGTTTCTCTTGAAGTGCGGAACCGGCCTGCTCGCTGGCGTCGCAGAACGTGCCATCCTTCTGGTTGAGATTTAGCAGCTTGGGCTGCCGGTAACCAGAATCCCCGGATATCTGATCGACTTGTGGATATACATGACCGGCCGCGGTGATCAGATCAAGCCATCCGTCGTTATCCAGGTCGACGAATGCCGTTCCCCACTTTACCCAGGACAATGACGAAAACCCGACTCCCGCTGAATAAGACACTTCGTTGAAGTTGTAGCCGCCATCATTACGGTACAGATCGTCGTTTTCATTCTCGAAATTAGTAATGTACAGCGACGGTCGCCCCGTGTGGTTGTAATCACCTACAGCAATGCCCATGGAGGCCTGTTCTGCGCCGTCTGCGCTCAGAGCTGCTCCGGATTCATATCCGATCTCCTTGAATTTGCCGCCCCCCATGTTCCGGTAGAGGTACTTTGGCGTCGAATCGTTGGTCATATAGATATCCGGGCGGCCTGTTCCGTTGAAATCCGCCCAGATCACGCCAAGGCCATAGTAGCCCTGAGGATCGTTCACGCCCGAGACTTTCGAGACATCGGTGAAAGTCCCATCGCCATTGTTATGAAAAAGCGAATCGCCGGCGCCTTTTAAGCCTCGCGGACCGCACTGCACATCGACTCCCCGATATTTGCAGTACGGAGCGCTCCCGAATTGCGGCAAATCATTGAGATGAAAATCGACGTAGTTGGTGACCACCAGATCAACAAACCCATCGCCATCGTAGTCGCCGAACGACGCTCCAGCAGACCAGCGGCCGTCCGCGACGCCGGCTTTGGCAGTGACGTCGGTAAACGTGCCGTCGCCGTTGTTGTGATAGAGGATGTTGCCGCCCAGACACGTGACGTATAGATCGGGCCAGCCATCGTTGTCGTAATCTCCGACTGCGCCGCCCATGGCAAGGCAGGCCTTTGTTATCCCGGCCTTCTGCGTAACATCTGTAAACGTGCCGTCGTGGTTGTTGTGGTACAGGGTGCCTAAGACTGTCTTACCAGAAACCGCCATGCTGATGGTCGGTGCATTGGTGAAATATAAGTCAGGCCATCCATCGCGATCGTAATCGATAACGACTACGCCGCCGCTCATGCTCTCAAAAATGTATTTCTTTTCCGGAGAAGACGTATGCAAAAAAGTTACATTTGCCTTTGCCGTCACGTCCTCCAGTTGGGGAACCGGCCGGTCTTTGCATTTGGGCGAGCGTGCTCCGTTGGGCGGCGGTGGCGGTGTGGGATGCCCCATCTCTTGGCCATGGATACGGCCAATCACCAGGAACAGAACAATCAGCAGCTTACCCCAATGCTCCTGCGGACATGACATCGTGAGATTCATTCTATGGCATAGCAATGTTGGCGAACAGGAAGCAGTTCGGAGTGAACGATGAACAGGTCTCGATGGTCTTCTTACCTTGAACGTCGACCATGCTCATGGAGTTAACTATTCCGAACGCAGTGCTTCCACCGCGTTCACCCGTGCCGCGCGCGCTGTCGGCACGGACGACGCGATCACCGCTGCAGCCAGAATGACGAAGGCCGCCGCAACAAACGAGAGCACTCCGGTCAGATGCACTTCCGTCACGTACCTGCCAATGCCGCGCGCGAAGCTAGATCGACAGACCTGGACTTTTAATTTCGCCTAATCTTGGGAGCTACCGCCCATCGCAGCTAAATCTGACTGCATTTCCGCCAACCAGATCGTTTCCTGGAGGGCCTGCTCTGGGTCCTGGGCCGCGGCGCGACAGCTTGACAATCTACGTTGATATCAACATAGTGGAGTCGATGTCAAAGGCGGCGTCAGTTCCATTTGAGACCACTCTGCGCGTTCGCGACTGCTGTCTCTGTCTTCATGTGCAGCGGGCGGCGCGCGCCCTGGCACGTCGCTTCGACGAAGCGCTCCGCCCCATCGGTCTGACCAACGGCCAGTTTTCCCTCATGATGTCGCTCAATCGCCCCGAGCCACCGGGCATAGCAGCGGTCGCAACTCTCCTGGCCATGGATCGCACCACTCTCACTGCGGCGCTCAAACCGCTCGAGCGGCGCGGCCTGATTGAGGTCGCCAAAGACCCCTCCGACCGGCGTGGCCGGCTGCTGAGCTTGACCCCCCAGGGCAAGACTTTGCTCGTCTCGGCGGTGCCGGTCTGGGAGCAGACCCACCGCGATGTTGAAGCGCTGCTCAAGGACGTCGATCCTGATCGACTTCGGAGCGGCCTGCGCTCTCTCTCCTAATCCATTCCACTGGACACGGATCAGTCCTTAGAGGCACTTGTGCGATTTTTCCGGGCGGCGGCAACCAGGGAATAGGCAACGACCTAAGAGGCCAATCGTCGCTCGACGACCCCACGCACTCGAGATACCACCCTCGTTAGCGCTCCTGGCCCTTTCAACGCATGTTCCCAGAGACGAATGACATGGATCCCTTCAGCCCGGAGCGCACGAGTTGTTCGAATGTCACGCGCCTTATTTCGATCAAACTTCGCGCTCCAGAACGCGCTGCGCGTCTTCGGGACATGACCACATCGATCACAGCCATGCCAGAAACACCCATCCACGAAGACGGCGACTCGAGCTTCGTCGAAGTAAAAATCTGGCTTGCCCATGACGTCAGAAGCGTGTAGACGCCAACCTGACATCCCCGCTCGAACCAGAGCATATCGCAGAACTACCTCGGTGCTTAGATTGCTTTTGCCCTTGACCGCCGCCATAATATTGGAACGGGTCGCACTCACCCCTGAGAAGGTTCCGTTTTCGAGCAACGACTTGAGGTGGCTCTCCATTGTCGAAGGTTAGTTCAGCCCGTCGGCGGAAGGCTACCACAGGCGCATCAGGCAGAAAAATCCTATCATTTTTTTCAGGTGCGCTCGGACTGGATATTGGACTGCATCAAGCTGGCCTTCACTGCGTTTCGCTCAATGAGTTCGATAAGGCCGCTTGCAGGACCATCAGGAGAAATCTTGACCACCTCTATCCAGAGGGAACCCCGAAGCTCTTCCAAAACGACGCACGAGAGCTATCCCCTTCAATTCTGCGCGAGGACTTGGGGATCCAGACAGAGGAGCTTTTTGCAATCGTCGGTGGGCCACCTTGCCAGGCGTTCTCCACTGCAGGCAAGAGATTGGGTCTCAACGACGAACGAGGCAACGTGTTCCTGCACTTCATTGATTTGATCGCTGGACTCCGCCCCAAATACGCAATCTTCGAGAACGTACGAGGCATATTGTCAGCGCCCCTCGTGCATCGACCGTACAGCGAACGGCCCCCGAATCGCGCTAGACAGGTTTCCGATGAGCGACCGGGCGGAGCACTCCTGCATATTTTGTCCAGGCTTGAAACAAGCGGGTATAAGGCCACTTTCAATCTCTACAACACAGCGAACTATGGCGTCCCGCAAGCGCGAGAGCGGGTCATTTTCTTCGCTTCCCGCGACGGAGCTTCAGTCCCATATATCGACCCGACTCATGATGAAATGGGTCGGCACGGATTGCCGAAATGGCGCACGCTTCATGACGCCGTCTCGGGACTCGACGCGTCGTCGTTGACTGCGGGCAAATTTCCCGATTCCAGGTTGCAATACTACCGATCCCTCGGCCCAGGCCAGAATTGGCGAAATCTGCCGGTGGAGATCCAACAAGAAGCGATGGGTGCGAGCTTCCACGCGGGCGGCGGAAAAACAGGTTTCTTTCGCCGACTGGCATGGGACAAGCCTTCGCCTACGCTTGTTACATGTCCAACGATGCCCGCGACCGACCTTTGCCATCCGGTCGAACTCCGACCTCTATCTGTTGAGGAGTACGCCGCTGTTCAGACGTTTCCGAGCGATTATGTCTTTGAAGGGTCCCTGGCCGACAAATACAGGCAGATTGGCAATGCGGTGCCGTGCCACTTTGGAAGGCTGATCGGAGAGCATATCATTGCGTTCGACGAAGGCAGACTCCAGGACGCCGGCCTCTCGATGAAGCTCAGTCGCTACATCGGGACGGACCATGTGAGTTGGAGAGATATGACCGGTCCTAAGCACCAATCACTTCTGCACTGATCTACATCAGACCATGGACGTCGAACAAGACAGGCGCAGGGTTCTGTCACTTTGCCGATAAATATACATTCAGTATTAGTCCTATACCGTGTAGTTGGCTATTGTGACTCTTGCCAGTATTGTTTTGGTGTTCATAGTAAGGATTGAGTTCAAAGCGTCGTCTGATTGGGAACAAACAACCTGCGTAAATTTCTGTGGTGCTCCACTTTTGATACTGACTTTCGTAGTACACCTCGACACTGGAGTATGGTGCAGGATGATAGGAGTGGACTGTCAGAGGCCTTTCGATCTCGAGCTTGTTGCGATAGCGCCACGTGAATTTTCCATTGCTCCAGTCGAGGTCTGAGCGATTTCTGTCGGACAATAACAGCAATGCGGGCTTTACTGGAAGGTGGGTGGTTGCAGTCAATATCATTCGATTTGTCGAAGGTGAATTTGGTGCGGCCAGGTAGCGGTATCCAGCGGTCACCACAAAGGGTCGCGACTTCGCGTCATCCAGATCGAATGCAGTGACCTCTTGGAGCCTGATGAGGGGCTTCACATAGAGTTCCATGTCGGGGCCGATCGCGGCCTGCGTGGGATCGCCGCCATCTCTAGTGTCCTTCGCCTGAAGATCGAGCCGTATGCTCTCATTTAACTTTCGATAAATATCTACTTCCGGCAAAAACTGTGCTTCTTGTGCACTCGTAATCTTGCAGGGCAATATAAGGAAGACCAAGGGCAGCCAGAGGTTTCGAAGGGCGATAGCCCCATAGCGATTTCGGATCTGCCGCGAAAGCAGACGGTGCTGATATCTATCGACACCCGGGAATCGACGATCAGGTGCCTGGTGATGGATCAACTTCCATTCCATAAGCCAGAGTTTCGTTTTCAAGCCCGACAAGTAGCGACAGCTCCGTCAGGTAGCGACTGACTCAAGCCTAGTGCCGATTCCATATTGCGGATGCTGGCATATCTACTAGTGGCCATCCGAATAGTTGCTAGACAGACCTGCAACTCGATAGGCGCTCGAACAGTTTCGCCTTAGAAAGCGGCTTCCAAGGGAAACTGAGTAATTGACATCCTTGCTAAGCTAAAGTGTAAAATTCATCCCACACAACCGCTTTTGTTATCGAGAGCAACATATTCGAGATATCAACGAGCGTTGATAAGTTCACGCATTGAAATTGCGTCGACACGGGCCAAGCTGAAAACTGTACTTCAGGAGACCGACCGTGAGAGAGCAACGACCAGCAGCGCGAATCTTGATCGCCGATGATCACCAACTTCTGGCAGACGCATGCAAGAGCCTGCTGGAGCCGGAGTTTTCAGTGGTTGGCATCGTCACCGACGGTCGCCATCTGGCAGATGCAGTGGCTGAACTAAAACCGGATATCATCATCCTCGATATCTATATGCCACGCTTGAATGGACTGGATGCCGGCGAACAAGTTAAGCAAAAAACGCCCGGAATTAAGTTGGTGTTCCTTACCATGACGCTGGCAGCGGACGTAGCGGCTGAAGCATTTCGTCGCGGCGCTTCAGGTTACGTTCTCAAGCAGTCCGCCGGCGACGAGTTATTGCTTGCCGTTCGCAAGGTCAACCGTGGAGAGTCTTATCTTTCACCGCTCATTGCAAAGGAGACGGTAACATTTCTCCTCAACAAGAGAGAGCCCTTTACTGAAGAAAAACGAATCACGAAAAGACAAAGCGAGATCCTACAGCTACTCGCCGAAGGTCTTTCGATGAAACAGGTCGCAAGCGTGATCGACGTGAAACCAGGCACGGTCGCCTTCCACAAGTATCGGATGATGGAGGCACTCAATATCAGTACTAACGCAGAGCTTCTGGGATACGCGATCAAACACCAAATGATCTCTTCGTAAGTCTCTTTTCTTGCTCGCCACCTCGCCACTATGGTTATGCTTCGTGACACGCCGAAGTGTTGCAGAAGCTTGTCCCCATACGGGAGAGGCCCGTGTCCATCACCCTTCTCCGTCTCCGTCTCCTTCTTCATTCCTAGTCTATTTTGACCGACAAGCCCCGATGATTCCCGGCCGAACTGAAGGCATGCCACGGCTTACGCTGATGGCTGGAATCTTTTAGTGTCATGCCTGTTAGATTTGATAGTTACTCCGACGGCAAGATGCCTGAATAATGTGAACGTTGTCGTCATTCGACGAACAAGGGATATCTTGAACTCCTAAGTTTCGTCTAGCCGGCAACTTAGCATTGTCGCTTTAGAGTGCGTATCGGACAGTGGTTTATCCAAACCATTGCATTTCGGCCGATTATTTTCGTCGCTACTACATTGGCAAGCTGGGACAGTACATATCACTGACCTCACGTAATCTTCACAAACGATTTCTGTAACTCACAGTGTGAAATACCGATGAGCTCGTTCCCGATGGAGAGGGCCCACGTTAAAGACGCAAGGACAGAGGACAAGCATGAAGATCCGGACCGCGCAATCAATCTTTCTCCTTTGCGTTTTGGCAACCCCCAGTTACGGTCGGTCGCAGGAGCCTCCTAAGCATGAAAAAAAAGGGCGCCCAACGCTTGGTCTTGTCCTTGAGGGCGGCGGCGCGTTGGGGCTTGCCCATATCGGCGTCATAACATGGATGGAGGAGCATCACATCCCCGTCAATTATGTCGCGGGAACCAGCATGGGCGGTCTGGTCGGCGGTATGTACGCGACTGGACTCTCTCCGGCGGAAGTCCGACACCTCATCAACGGGATCGACTGGGACCAGGTGTTAAGCGGAGTGATACCGTTTCGAGACCTGTCCTTTCGACGCAAGCAAGACGCACACGACTTCCCAGGCCAACTTGAATTTGGTTTGCGAAACGGGTTGCAGTTTCCTTCAGGGTTCAATACCGGTCAGGAAGTGAATCTGGTTCTCGATAATGTCGCGCTTCCATATTCAGAGATCGCAAGCTTTAATGATCTTCCGATTCCGTTTGCCTGTGTGGCCACCGATCTTGTGTCCGGCAAGCCACATGTCTTCCGCGACGGCTCCCTGTCACTGGCCATGAGATCTACCATGTCGTTACCGGGTATCTTCACACCGGTTCGATCTGGAAAACGACTCTACGCAGACGGTTTCCTGCTCGACAATCTCCCAATAGACGTTGGCAAAGAGATGGGGGCCGACATCGTGCTTGGAGTCCATCTCGAGACTGCGCCGATGGATCCAAACACAAACCTGTCCAGTTTCGGGGTACTGGGTCAAGCCATCTCTGTTATGTCCGCCGTGAATGTAGCGCGTTCGATGGAGCAGGCCGACCTGCTGATAGTTGTTCCGCTGCAGAAATATACATCTCTGGACTACAACAAGGCTGATGCCATCATCAAGCTGGGATACGACGCGGCCGCCGCAAAGGCCTCTGTATTGTCCGCCTTTTCCGTAAGCGAGGCCGAGTGGGAGGACTATCTTTCAAAGCGAAACGCCCGGCGCAGAACAGTACCGATACCAAAGTTCGTCGAGGTCACGGGCACCTCTCCAGAGATGGCAAAGGCGATGGAGAAGCAGATGTCTGCCCTTGTAGGGCAGCCAGTTGAACCAAAGAAGATTGACCAGGACATGATGACCATCGTTGGCATGGGCCGGTTCTCAACGGCTACATATTCGATGACGGAGAAGAACGGCGAACAGGGTTTGCAGGTCCAGGCTGAGCAGAAGACCTACGCACCTCCTATTGTGCGTCCACTCATCGTCATTGACGGTTCGGAATACAACAACGTCCTCTTCAGCATTGGGGCCAGAATCACATTCATGGATGTGGGTAGTTATCGGTCGGAGTTGCGCAACGACATAATCCTCGGATCGCAATACCAGTTGTCTAGCGAGTACTACCACCCATTCACGACCACCAGCAACTGGTTCATTGCGCCCAGACTCGGAGTCAACAGCGAGCAATTTAACATCTACTCAAGTAACACCCAGGTGGCCAGTTACCGTATACGCCAGGCGCTTGGCGGTCTCGACACCGGATATGCCTTCGGAAGGACCGGCGAATTTCGATTGGGTTACGAAGGTGGCTATGAAACGGCCGACCCAGTGATCGGGAACGTGCCAACATTCCCTACAACCTCTGGGACGACTGGCGATGTCAGGATCCAGTACCAGTTAAATACGCTTGATGACCCCGTCATTCCTCGCTCTGGCACCAGCTTGTTGATGTATACAAAGGGGTTTAACACGAATCCCGCCGCCCCGGGAGCTTTTCCACTGACTGAGATACAGGCAGAATCTTTCTTCCGCCTTAATGCTCCGACATCTGTTTATGTAGCCGTGGATGGCGGCAGCAGCTACGGTTACAAGACTGGAATACCGACATTCTCTCTTGGTGGTTCGCGGCAGTTGGTTGCGTGGGGCACCAATGAATTACTTACAGACCAATATTTTCTGGGGCAACTGGGCTACATTCGGGAGTTGGCAAAGCTGCCGCCGTTCTTGGGGAGTTCGGTTAATCTTCTCGGGGTATTGGAGCTAGGAAAGACATACAAGCTTCCCAACGGCCCAAGCCCGCCGAATCTCCCAATGGATGTTGCAGGTGGGCTTCTCGTGAACACCATATTTGGCCCCGTTTTGGTCGCCGGTGCGGTAGGTGACTATGGCCATGCACGTTTCTATTTCCAAATCGGGCATGTCTTCTAAAAGGTTGAAACATCCAATACAAAGTCCGCGAAATGCATTGTTTGAGTGGTGCAGACGAGTCATCTCGGCGAGAACGTCGGAAACCAAAGGCCGCATGGGATGCGGGCCCGTAGTGACTATTCGAGCCATCATCCTGGGCTCTGCTCTTCTTTCTTCTCTGCCTCTCTTTGCAGAGGAGAATAACGACGTCCTCGTCATGAAAAATGGCGATCGCTTCACGTGTGAGATAAAAGGACTCAGTGCAGGAGTCCTTTCCGTCAAGCTGAGCTACGTGGACGGCACAATCGCCGTGCAGTGGTCGCAGGTAGCTCACCTGGAGAGCAATAGGCTGTTCCTGGTGAAAACCGAGAGCGGCGTAGTGTATACGGGGAAGTTGTCGACTACAGGCGTCTCCGACGACCCCCCTATAAAAATTGAAATCGCCGAAGCGCCGGGGAGAGAAGTGGAAGTCGCGCAGCGACAGATCGTGAAACTGAGCCAAACCTCCGAGGGCTTTTGGCATCGGTTCGATGGGGCCGTCAACACCGGATTTCTCTATTCGAAGGGCAATCAATCAGTCCAATACAACGTGAGCTCCCAGGTGGCATATAACAGAGAGCGCTGGTCGAGTCAGGTCAACTTTAATTCCTCATTCGCGTCGAATAGCGGCGCCAGCATCAGCACCCGAAACCAGACAGATCTCGGCACCATGAGGCTATTGCGCTGGAATAACTGGTTTTACGCTGGTGCTGCCTCTTTCCTGCAAAGTTCGGTGCAGGAGATCAGCCTGCAAACGACGCTAGGCGGAGGAATTGGGCGTTATATAAAAAATACTAATCGAGCGAGTATCTCCGTACTCGGAGGCCTCGGTTGGCAGAATGTCGGCTACGGACCCAACGCGGCTAATCAAGGGACCCACAATACCGCGGTTGCCTACGTTGCTACTCAGATCAAAGCCTTCAAATTCAAAAAGACGAATCTGGATATCACGGCCTCTATCGTTCCCGCGATCTCAGAGCCTGGGCGCGTCCATATCAATACGAACGCTGCCTACTACGTCAAGCTCTTTAGCGATCTCTCGTGGAATTTTTCGTTTTACGGAAGCTGGGACAATCAACCTCCTCCAACATTGCCGGGCAGCGACTATGGCACCAGCTCTGGGCTTAGTTGGACCTTCGGCAATAGATAAGCGCACGGGAGAGTGACTGACGTACTCATTTTCCGCGGCCTTTACAACCCACGGGGATCCAAATAAAACGCAACCGGGCCCAACGCTCGGACTATCGGGCAAGATACTTAAGGGCCTCTCGAATCGGGACGCTGGATGCGTGTAAGAGCCCACTAAATGGCGTGTTCAATTCGACGATCAGAAAGAACCCTCCCGAAACGGCCGCGGCACAGACACCCAGACTCACTATGACCGTCGCATTGCGTGGGGCCAGAAGTCCGAAGCTGATAAAAATAATGGTCGCCCAAGCGATCTCCATGATCATCAAAGGCACCGCCGTGGAACTCCTGATCCTCGCGGCGCTGTTCCACCGCATCTGTCCCAGGTCGACCACCATGTTGAGAGCTAATGTTCTTTCTGACCGTTGCTCATCATTCTGCGGTGACAATCCTTGAATCGTGTCGTAGACCCTCTTCCCTTCGTCGCCTCGCGGTTCCCAGGTCGATGCCTTCGATCGCTCCATCGGCCAAACCTCATTAAGCATGTCGATGACACTTCCCCGCAGAATTTCGCGGGCGTTCTGGGCCTCAGGTCCGTAGTGGGCCAGAACACGATCAAGCATGACGATCTTTGACGCCAATACCGTGACGTTTTGTTCCTGTGTGTCAAAGGTGGTCTTTCCGGAAGACAGCTGCAAACTGAGGAGAAGAGCGAACATTGAGGTGATCAAACCGACTGCCACCTGGACGTGAGATCTGGTCTCGTCCTTGCGTTGATCGGCAGGCGGAAACGGGTCGAAATACATGCCCCATACGGCTCCGCCGAACAGCAAAATGAAGACCGTAATACTCACTTCGACCGAAATCATTCGTCACCGGCTTTCGAAACCGTAACAGATTCTCCAGCAGCTTCGACTAACAAAACTGCGGCCGCCATAGCCAACGGCAATGGATCCCGGAACAAGGCATAGCTATCTATATGCCTATTTCCTCGCTTGCGGGACTATCAAAAATGCGAGTCCGTTGAATGAATACTGGCAGGGGTCCTCGACCTTCCGCTAACCGCGACGTCAGTTTCGTGAAAACCTCCGCAGTTCGTGGGTTCTAATTTGCGAAAAGAACGGAGGTGGGCCGGTTTTGGTTCTCCTTGCTTTATGTAAGTTTCTCGTTATGCCGCTGATACTTTTACTAGTAGCCCACCTGGCATTAGGTCGCTATGGTCGAGAGATAGCTGTTATCTCGCATATATGCTTGGATCTCTTACTTGAGTCGAAAGGTTACCGTGAACGTGAATAAGACCGTGTTTTCAGGCGTTTCTGGGTCACTTGGGGTCCTGGCTGGGAGGCGGTGGCGAAACATGCTGCGCGGAGTTGCCGTCCTTGCACTACTCGGCATATTCACCGCTGCCGGCCTTTTCGGTCAAGATAAGGATTCGGATCCGGAGGGCTATAAGCTCAGAATTGATGGCCAGTTTTGGTACGCAGATCCGACTGCAACTATCTCGGGATCCAGCGCCCAGGCCCCGATCTCCTTTGATAAGACCTTCGGTTTTACCGACTATTCGACCTTTGTTGCCGACGTAGACTGGCACTTCACGAAGAGACAGCATCTTTACATCGCTATCTCACCTAATCAGACGACTCGAACCGCCGTCCTGCAACAAACAATTACATTTAAAGACCAAACCTTTTTGGCTGGTTCATCAGCAACGGGGGAGTTGAAGAATTACGCATTTGCTCCTGGGTATCGATTTGACATCATTCATCGCCCCAGCGGACATTTCGGGATACTTGTTCAGATCAACCTTCTGGACATTAATGCAAGCATCACGGGTACTGTGATACAGCCCGGCCAAACTAAGATAGCAACTGCGTCGGGATCGATCTTCGTTCCGCTGCCGGTCGCTGGTCCCGATGTTCGATACTACTTCCTCAAGAATCGCTTGTTTGTCGATGGGAATGTGAAAGGGATGTACTTCTTCGGATATGGAGACTTCGTCTCCACTGCGGGAAAGGTTGGGTTCAACTTCGGCCGCCATGTCAGTGCCGTTGGAGGTTATCAATTGGGGAGTCACCTCGCAATCCACGGGACAAGC
>Ga0210398_10004397_pt1 | contig 13225 bp, 10 predicted proteins | sample IncBWC4OmetaG_FD_161047 | JGI IMG/M metagenome (GOLD analysis project Ga0210398, IMG submission 161047) | Forest soil microbial communities from Barre Woods Harvard Forest LTER site, Petersham, Massachusetts, United States - Inc-BW-C-4-O | ecosystem: Environmental > Terrestrial > Soil >... | reverse complement strand
ATGGCTTTCATGAAGCCGCGGGTTTCATCCACTTCAAGCGCACGCGCCACGCGGGTCATGGGCATCTTTGCGACGCGAATCTTGCGATGCTGCGCTTGTGCTTCCTCTTCGGAGAGGCCCACACGGCTCAGCTGGGGATCGATAAACACCGTGTACGGAACCAGGCGGCCATCGGTGCTGGCGCTTCCTTTCTCAATAAGATTTGTTCGTATGATGCGGAAGTCGTCGTAAGAAATGTGCGTGAACGCAGGGCCGCCCTTGATATCACCAAGCGCGTAAATTCCAGCGACATTTGTTTCGAGTCTTGGATTGACCTTAATGAACCCGTGTCTATCCGCGGCGATGCCTGCGGCAGCGATGTTGAGAGTATCTGAATTGGGCGCGCGGCCCGTGGCGACCAGCAAATGAGATCCGCTTATCGTGCGGCTTTCGCTTTCGCCGCCTGCGGCGACGGCGAGTTTGATCTGTGGGCCTTCCTTAGCCACGCGCTGTACTTTGGCGTCCAGCAAAACGTCGATGCCATCCTGCTCGAGGATCGCCAGAACTTCAGCGGCGACGTCCGCATATTCGCCGTGGAGCAATTGCGCAGCTCGCTGCGCGATGGTCACGCGGCTGCCAAAGCGGCGGAAAAGCTGGCCGAATTCAAGCCCGACATAACCGCCGCCGATGACGAGGAGATGCTCGGGGACGGCGTCGAGTTCCATGACGGACGTGCTGTCGAGATACGGAACGCTTTCGAGACCTTCGAGCGCAGGCACGGAAGCGCGGCACCCCGCGTTGATGAAAAATTTATCGGCGGTGAGCGTGCGTTGCGAGCCATCCTGAAGGCGGACTTGAACAGAGCGCGGGCCCGTGAATCTGGCCTCGCCAAAGAGAAGATCGAGATTGGGAGTTTTTTCGATCCGCGCCTGACTGTCGTTACGGAAAGTGGTGACGATCGAGCGCTTGCGCTCTCGGACGCGGCTCATGTCGACGGTGATGCTGCCGGTGTGAACCCCGTAGTCCGCTCCACGGCGGGCCAGATAGGCGACGCGGCCGCTCGCGACTATCGTTTTCGTGGGAGTACAGCCTTCATTGACGCATGTGCCGCCCACGTGCGCGCGTTCCACCAGAGCGGTGCGCAAGCCGGCATTAGCCAATGCCTGGCAAAGCGGCGTGCCTGCCTGGCCGGAGCCGATGACGGCGGCCTGATAGTGGTCGGATACGCTCATAGATGCTCCTCCGCTTTCTGAGACTTTCCGCTAGCCGATAGTTGGATGCACCAAGGGTAGCGATATTTTCAGTAATTCAGAAATGAAACTGTGACGTCGTAGCGAAAGCCGCGTGCCAGAGAATTTCTCAGGAAGTAAGTTGCGAGACGGCTGGTTCGGGCGGCGCCGGCATTGGCTCCGGGAAATGCCGCCGAGCGCGGAGCGAACCAATGAGCAAAGCAAGATTGGTCATCAGAATGACGGCAAAGGCAAGCGAGGGAAGAAACTCGAAGTCGGCGCCGCGAGCTTCCACAATTTGTATGCCCAGCACCGCAGTGATGAGGCCGCGCGGCAGAAACCAGATCATCAGTTCGCGCTCCTGAGACGTGAAGGCGCGCCAGGCGAAGCGCCCGGACTCGACCGAGAGCCACCGAGCAATGAAGAGCGCTCCAAAACAGCCGAGTGCCAGGACGGCGTGCTTGCGTAAGCCCTGGAATTCGACAAGGGCGCCGAGCAAGACAAAGAAAAATGTGCGAATCAAAAAAGCCAGTTCGCCGTGAAACGTGAGCATCTGCCCGTGATGCTGCGCCAGCGAGCGACCGTGCTCTTGCTTCACGGGCGTCTCGGAAAACCAGTCCGCATTTTCGGCTTCATCGCCGAGTTGGAAGCGCTTTTGTGCCGCCGGGTAATTGGAAAGCGTAAGGCCAAATACCAAGACGGCGACGAGTTCGTTGCCATGAAGCGCATGAACACCGGAATAGATCAGCAAAACCACGGCGAAGGTCAGCACATGCCAGAAACGCTCCTCAGAGAGTAGTGGCAGGAGATAGGACCACAGAGCGCCGCTGAGCGCACCCGATGCAACGGCGAGAATGACGCTGGAGAAAAGACTCCAGGTGATGATTCTGGCAGAAGCGCTTCCGCCAGCGGCGGTATCGATGAGCGTGGTGACGGCAAGGACAGCCAGGGCGTCGCCGAACGTGGCTTCGACAAGCAGAGTGACTTTGACCTCGCGCCGAAGATTCACTTGCTGCAGAACGGGAAGAAGGATTGAGCTACTGATGCAGCCAAGAGCGGCGCCGACAAGGAGCGCTGGAATCCAGGTGAAGTGCAGAGCGTGCCGACAAACAAGCGCGATACCCATCGCGCTGAGCATGTAACTGAAGATAGCCAGAAACAAGCCGCCGGCGAAGTGGCTGAGAATTTCGCGGAACTTGAGTTCGAGGCCCCCTTCGAACAGGATGAGGATAAGCGCCAAGGAGCCAAAGCCGTGCGTAGCGCCGCGAAACAGATCGGGATTGACCCAGTGGAGCACGGGCCCGATGAGCACTCCCGTGGCCATAAGGATGATGACGTCCGGCACGCCGGTGAAGCGCACGAGCCGGTTAGCGACAAAGGCGAGAACCAGCAAGCCACCGAGCAGCGCGAAAAAGAGATTCAGGTCCATGAAAGTATCCGGCGTGCCGGGGTGAAGGAATCGTCGCGGAAATAGGAAGTCGAAGCAAATGAAAAGTTGCCGAGGACGAGACGGCGCGCAGCAGCGTATAAGCGATTCTCGGAACAGCCCCAGAATTAGTGCCGGGAAACGATAAAGAGCCCGAAGCCGATGGCGATGGCGTCTTCGACGAGAGCAATGACAAAGTCGGGAACCTTGAGCGCCTTTACAAGCCCGGTCCGCCATTGATAGCCGGCGAAGGCTCCTAGAAGGCCGCCCGCAGCGCCAAGAATGGCGCCGGGTGCGGGAGTCTGCCCCGCAGACACGCCGACCGAAGCCCCCGAAAGAGCTCCCGAGACCAAGCGGGCGATCAGCCCCACAGGCGCGGTGCGGCTGGGCGTCGAGGGCAGCTTGTCGACAACGAGCTCAACGATCGCGAGCCCAGTAAAAATGGCGACAGCAGCAGTCGATCCCATAAACGCGAGCTGGGAACCGGCAAGGTTAAGCCAGTTCCGATGCGCAGCCCAAGCGGTGACCGCCGGTGCCGTCAGGGACCGCATCCCCGACACGATACCGATAGCGAAGGCCAGAACGAAAACAAAAGTAGCGCTCATTGCAGAAGATGTATCCCGGATGCCAGTAGGAGTCAAGAAATACGAGAGGAAAGACGGCGGAAACCGTTCGCTGGCGGAATTCGGCCGTTCGCCCTTTTACCGGCGCCCATTCGATTTTTTCTTGTTTTCGCGGCGTGAATTCTGTGGCATTCTCGAAGTCGTCCTAAGGAGGACTACGTCCCATGCGGCGGTTGATACCGATAGACCGTATTGCGGCGTTGCCGGCGTGGTTGGATCGCGGCAGCGAACGGACGTGGTCTGCTCGCTTCCGTTAGTTCCTTTCTCATCTCTCATCGGCAGTTTTACTGGAAACTATTTCGACGTCGAGCGGCTAGTTGTGCCGTATTGTCGCGCGGTTTTTTCGTTCGCGCGAATCACAGCCCTTCCTATGTTCGAACAATTTGTTCGCATACGAAAGAGCACAGTCCGAAGCGTTGAAGCGCTTCTTAGAAAAAGGGAAAAATATGGTCACGGTCACTATCAAGGGAGGAACCCCAGAAGGCTACCAATCCTTGTGCAAGACCTGCACACGCGGCCACATCATAAGCGGATTCCGCGCGACCGAAGAGGAAGTATTTTGCCGAACTTTCTATATCGAGCGCGAGATTCGTTTTCCGGTACGCGAGTGCACCTTCTACGAGGACCGGCGGTTGGCGAGCAAGGAAGCCATGGAAGAAATCGCCTGGCACTTGAGAAGCACCACCGGAAAGCCGACTCGGAATGTCGGCTTTGTGAGTGGTGCGAATCTTCGAGAACTCGAAAGCCAAGATCCGGAGACTCTTTCGACAGCCAGCGATTCAATCGCATGGACAGAATAAACGCGCCGAGTGGAATTCTCGCATGGCCGACAAGCAGCGCTTTGAAGAAAGGAGGAACCATGACCGTGATTCGATGGATGTCTTTCACGCGCAACGCCGGACTCGGGCTTTGCGCGACATGCGCATGGGGAACCACCCGCAAGGGTTATCAGGCGAAAGAAGTGGAGATTTTCTGCCGCCTGATCTCCCCGAACGGTCTGGTTCCTTTTGCGGTGCGCGAATGCACGGACTACACCGACCGGCATGTTTCGCCGGTGGAACCCAAGGCCGATGAGCGTCGTTACGCTTCGTGACGGAGATTCATCTACGGAAAAGCTTCAGAAAAGAAGCTCTAGAAGCGAAAGAATAACCCGGGCCCTACTCTTTGCGAGAAGCGAGGAGTAGGGCTATTTAAAAGTCCTTGACTTTCGCTTTTTGTTCGCCTATAGTGCGGAGCGGTAGAGGAAACGGGAAACGGTCGGCGTTCGGCTCCATTGCCTTTTTGGCTCTCACGAGCTGGGCGCCGCCCGTTGAAAATTCCGAGCCCTAAGCGGGGTGAGGGGTCAGCTCAAAAGAGAAACCCCTCGACTCCCGAAAACCTTGCGGGACCGGGAGAACGCGGTCCGGTCAGCATCGTTCGGATGGTAAGAGTCTAAATGATTCCCCTTCCCCGCCTTGACCGCTGTGCGATCCCAGTCACTAGGAGCCCGTTATGGACGTCTGTGTTGAAAATGTATTTCCCGCAGTGGCGATGCCGTTCAATCCTTTTCACGAAGACGCTCGCGACGAGAAAAAGCCCAAGCCGGGAGGCCTGAGCTGCAGCAGCGGTGGCAAGATCGCGAACATTGTGCACGTGGATGTGGACGCATTTTTTGCTTCGGTCGAGCAGGTGCTGAACCCGAAGCTGCGCGGAAAGCCCGTGCTGGTGGGACGCGGCGTGGTAGCGTCGGCAAGCTACGAAGCAAAAATGTGCGGCGTGAAAACGGCGATGACATTCCGCGATGCGCTGCGGATTTGCCCGGAGGCGATAGTGGTGCCGGGACAATACGAGCACTACGCGGATTTTGCGGAGCGCGTGCGGCGGATTCTTGAGACCTACACGCCCGCGGTGGAAACGGCGGCGCTGGACGATTTTTATCTGGATTTTGCTGGGACGGAGCGGCTATACCCGGATTATGAAGCGGCACTGCGGCGAGTGCAGACGGAAGTGCTGGAACAAACCGGATTGAGCGTGAGCGTAGGCGCGGCACGAACGAAAGTGGTGGCGTCGATTGCGTCGCGGCTGGAGCGGCCGCGAGGCTTCCGCGTGATCGCGCCGGGTACGGAAGAGAACTTTTTGACGCCGCTGCTGGTCGAGAAGCTGCACGGGATTGGGCATGTCCACGCGGGGATGCTGGCGGAGCGCGGAATCACGACAATCGGAGAACTTCGGCTGGTGCCGCGAGCAGCTCTGGAAGCCGCGTTTGGCGAAGTGCTGGGAGGACAGATCTGGGAGCGCGCACGTGGGCTCGATGGGCGCGAGGTGATGATGCCCTCGACTCCCAAGTCGGTGTCACGCGAGACGACCATTGAAGGTGGAACCATCGATACGGAGTTTCTCGGCGGGCTGATCGAATATTTGAGCGAGCGAATCGGCTCGACGCTGCGCGAATACAAACGGCAAGCACGAACGATTGGGTTGCGAATCCGGTATGTAGACCATTTTTCAGCGCACCAAACGGTGCGAATAACGCGGCCGTCCAATGACGAACGCGAACTGCTCGCAGAAGCAAAAGAACTTTTTGAAAAATTATTCACGCGCCGCGTAGCCGTGTGCCTGGTAGGCGTAAACGTGACAAATCTCGAAGCCGACCGGCGGCAACATGAACTCTTCGACACGGATCGAAACCGTCGCTGGTACCTGAACCGCGGCCTCGATGCCGTGCGCGGCCGCTACGGCTGGAACGCGGTGTTTTACGGCAAAGGCCTCGAGCTGCGCGAGCATTACGCAAGCAAACCCAGCGGGCTGGTGCTGTCCACGCCCTGTCTGTCGCGATGAAGAAAAACCCTCTGGCTGCTAAGGGCTCGGCTCGAGAGTTTTGACATTGTGCATGGAGGGGCACAGCGTTTCTGGGCCACCACCAGGAACAAAAGAACCAAATGTGGCTGAGATTTGCTTCCTGCTCCCTACCCTGATTTGACGATACAAAATGCCCACCTTGGGGCGGGCATCGGTTTCTTCCTTTTCGGATCGGGGCTCCCATGTTCCTACATTTGCACTGTCACAGCCACTATTCGTTTTTGAGGGGCGTGTCGCCGCCGGAGGAGATTGTTACGGCGGCGGTCGAGCAGAAGATGCCTGCCGTGGCGCTGACGGATACCAACGGGCTGTATGCGGCGGTGCCATTTTATCAGGCGGCGAAAACGGCGGGGGTGAAACCGATTGTGGGCGTGACGCTGGATATGGAGTGGCCAAAAAGCCAAAGAGAGATTCCTCGCTCCGCTCGGAATGAGGGAAGCACGCACTCCGTAACGATCGTGCTGCTGGCGGCGGATATCGTGGGGTACGGCAACTTGTGTCAGCTCGTGACGCTGCGGCATTTAGGAACGACGGAGTTGGCCAAGAACAAGGAGTCCGGTGCGGATGACGGGCGGCCGGTAACACGGGAGGAGTTGGCGGAGCATTCAAAAGGCGTGATTGCTCTGTGTCCATTGCCAGTGCGAATGCACCAACAGGGCCACCACAGGGGTACGGCCCACCGCGCCCCTAGGGAAATGGACCCGCCAAGCGAGGTGGGCAGGCCGTGCCGTGCTCCCACAAAGACAGCGCAACGCACTGCCAGCGAACAGCGACAAGAATTATCTGGCACAGATCATGAGTCGCGAGCCGCCAGTCACTTCGCGCGGTTGAAAGACATTTTTGCCGAGCGGCTGTGGATCGAGGTGCACCATTTGTCTCCGGGAGACGGGCGCATGCTGCGCGAGGCGCAACGAATCGGGCGCGAGCTGGGTGTGCCGCTGGTGGCCACAAACAACGTTTATTTCTTGCGACCGGAAGAGCATTTGCATCATCGAGCGGTGAATGCAGTGCGTACCGGCGGGCTGCTGACCACGGTGGCGGCTCCGGACACCACGACCGGGGAAGCGTGGTTCAAATCGGCGGCGGAAATGGAGCGGCTGTTCCCGGATCATCCCGAATTGCTGCAAGCGACTCTGGACATTGCGGAGCGATCGAATCTGGAGCTCACGTTGAACAAGACCATCTTTCCGGAATTTCCGGTGCCGGAAGGCGAGTCCGCATTTTCGTATTTGTGGAAATTGTGCTTTGCCGGAGCGCACCGGCGTTACCGTCCGCTGCTGCCTGAAGTGCTCTCGCGGCTGACGCACGAATTGGGTGTGATCGAAAAGCTGAACCTGGCTCCGTATTTTTTGCTGGTGTGGGAGATCGTGGAAGAGGCCAAGCGGCGCGGGATTCCGGCAGTGGCGCGCGGCTCGGCGGCGAGTTCGATAGTGACGTATTGTCTGGGAATTTCCTGCGTGTGCCCGTTACGATGGGGATTGTACTTCGAGAGATTTTTGAACGAGCAGCGCGGCGATTGTCCGGATATCGACATCGACATTTGCGGCGCGCGTCGGGATCAATTGCTCGACTATGTGTACGAGCGCTGGGGCGAAGAGCATGTAGCGATGATCGGAAGTTTTGTGACCATGCACGCGCGGCTGGCCATCCGCGAAATCGCGAAAGTGTTTGGCGTGTCGCCGGCCGAAGTGAATTATTTTACCAAGCGTCTGCCGCACCGACCGGTGCGCGAGATTTTGCAGGCGATTCGCGATCTCCCGGAATGCCGCAACCTTCCTGTCGACGAACAACCTTGGAAAACGATTCTCGAGGTGGCTCTGCGGCTCGACGATGCGCCGCGCCACATGGGCATTCATCCGTGCGGCACGGTGATCTCTCGGCGGCCACTTACCCGGCTGACGCCGCTCGAGCGCGCGAGGAAAGGAATTGTGGTGACGCAATACGACATGAATGCGATCGAAGCGCTCGGGCTGATCAAGATAGATCTGCTAGGCCAGCGCGGGTTCACGATGATGTCGCTGGCGCTGGACAACATTGAAAACGAACTAGAGGAAGCCAAGAAAGTAGAGGAAAAGAAAGACTCTTCGCCGCATCGACAAACTGGCGCTTCTCGAAATAACGCTGAGGGACAGGTTGCGCCGGACGGAGTGACGCCGTGCCCGAAGCCGCGGGAGATCGATTTTGACGCGATACCGGAAAACGACCCAGCGACGTGGGCGGTGATTGCGGCGGGAAGAACCATGGGTGTGTTTCAGATCGAGTCGCCGGCCATGCGCGGACTGTTGCGAATGATGAAAGCGCGCACGCTCGAGGAAGTAGCGCAAGCTTTGGCGCTGATCCGGCCCGGAGCGGCGGAGTATGGATCGAAAGAATTGTTTATAAAGCGGCTGCGCGGCGCGGAAAAAATCGAATATCCGCATCCAGCGCTCGAGAAGATTCTCGGCGATACGCTGGGTGTATGCATTTTCCAGGAACAGGTGATGCAGATTTCGCAGGTGGCCGGGGAGATGTCGCTGGCCGAAGCTGACATCATGCGACGATCGTCCGCGAAATTCTCCGGCCGTCGAGATCTCGATCGGTTGCGTGGAAAGTTCATGCTGGCCGCGGGAATGATGGGGCTAACCACAGAGCAACGCGAAGAGACCTGGATGATGGTGGAAAAATTTGCCGGATTCGGTTTTTGCAAGGCGCACGCGGCAACCTACGCGGACATATCGTATCGCATGGCGTATTTAAAGACGCATCATCCAACCGAGTTTTTGGCGGCGATGTGCAGCGCTGGCGCGGGGTTTTATCACGTGTCGGCGTATGTGGAAGAAGCGAAGCGCTGGGGGATCGAAGTGCGCCTGCCATCGGTGAATCATTCGCGGATGGAATACACGGCGGAGGCAAAGTTCCGCGAGACAGGAATGTCTCGCCCGCTCTTGCTTGCGGATGGGAAGCGCGTGCTGCGCGTCGGATTGATGCAGGTGAAGGGCCTGCGCGTCGAGACGATTACCGCGATTGTGCGGGCCCGGGAAGAAGGCGGGGCGTTTCGGTCGCTCGAGGATTTCTTCCGGCGTGTATTGGTGGAGAGGGATGAGATCGAGGCGTTGATCAAGTGCGGGGCGTTTGATGAAGTGGGTGCGGATGCGCGCGGACTGGCGCGGCCGGAGATGTTGTGGCGATGGAATTTTTTGCAAGCCGGTAAAAGCGCGCGGCCAAGAGTGGCTGTGGCACTTGGAAGGCCGAGGACATTGTTTGCCGAAGTGAGCGGCGATGATGCGATTGGCGCGGCGCTTGCGGGGATGCCGGCGGCGGACTACACGCAGGAACAGAGGCTGCGGTATGAGCGGGAGATTCTGGAGGTGTGCGTGAGCGGGCACCCGCTGGATTTTTTGCCTCGGAATGGAGAGGCGTGGAGCGATGAGTTGGACGGATTGCGCGGGAAGCGCGTGACGCTGTGCGGGTGGGTGGTGACCTACCGGCACGTGGGGACGAAGAATTACCGAAACATGATGTTTGTGACCTTGGAGGATCAGCGCGGGTTGTATGAGGTCGTGCTCTTCCCCGATGCCTACGATCGTTATGGCGGGTTGGTGTTTGAGACGCGGGCGATGCGCGTGACCGGGCGTGTGGAGATGGGCGGGCAGGTCCATGGGGAAAGAATGGAAGTGTTGGAGAAGTGAAAACGATTACACCGAGGGCACTCCGCACCGAGAGAAAAAAGAGGCGGGAATCACGGTGCGGAGCGGCATGGAATGTTATTTCGGATAAAAAAACAAAATGCGGCGGCAGCCACTTCGGCGGCGAGTCATTCGGCAGAGCCAGTGGCGGGGCGGCCGACAGGGACGGGCGAGGAGTGGCTGGGGCGGAACCGGAGCGCGAAGCGGCGGCTTTGGGAGCGGCTGAACCCGCGGCATCGGAAAGAGCTGCTCATGATTGCGAAGGGTTTGGCGATGCAGCAGACCCACGCGAGTTTGCCGGAGCCGCTGCGGGCATGGTTGAGCGAGTCCATCGAGCAGGTGGAGCGACTGGCGCGGAGGATGGGGGCGCTGCTGGCTGAGGTAGCACGGCGGACACCACCGCGCTCATGAAGGTTGCGAGGGCGTGGCCACGACCCCATACTGAAAACATGGCTGTCCCCAAAATGCGCGGCTCCCACTACGTTCGGGCGTTGGCTGTCCTAGGAAAGCGCCGACGCCTTCGCGTCGCGGCTCTGGTTGTTGCTTTGTGCGCTACGGCCACTGCCGCGCCGGCGGATGAAATTCGCTTGAAAGATGGGAAAAAGCTTTATGGCGTGATCGTAGCTTACGAAGACAACATGTTCAAAGTCAAAACGGACTACGGATATGTGCTCGTGGAGAAAGATAAGATCGCGTCGATAGTTCCGTCCACGCCGGTCAGCGAGACGCCGAAATCCGATAAGACGCCAGTAGCGAAGAGAGATTCTGGTAGGAATGCCGAGCCGAAAGCGGAACCAGCCGTGGCTTCGTCGACAGAAGGAGCGACCTCGGCGACGAAGGCCAGCGCGAAATCTGCGGAACCGGCTGCGGCGGGAAAGCGCGAAGAGGCAGCCCGAAAATTCACCAATACGGCGGTGAAGCCGGAAGTTCCGGAGGCCACGAAGACGAATGCCGTGGCCCCCAAGCTCACGACACCCGCAGCAGCGCCGGATTCATCACTGGTGGCATCGGCAGCACAGCCAGTAGCGCCAAAAGAGCCGGAACCTCCGGCGATCCGCGAAGACATTCAGGGCAATCTCTATACGAACTACACGCATGGCTTCAAAATGTACAAAGCACCGAGCTGGGCATTGATCGAAGAGGCGCGGAAGTCCCTGCCGAATGCGATCGTGGCCCTGGGCACGTACAACCAGACGACGCTGATGGTGATCGGACAGGAACAGAGTAAAGCCGCGCTGGAACCCGCGGCGGCAACCGTCGAAAAGCGGCTAAGCGAGATCTACGACAACTACCGGAGAATTTCGCAGCGGAAGACCGTGGTGGGCGGATTGCCGGCTGTCGAGTATCACTATCGCGGCTTGGCGGACGGGCACGATTGGTCCGGAACGTTGGTGGTGATTTCGCGAGGGGCCGATGTTTTGACCGTGCTCGGCATGACCTACGCCGACAGCGATCTCATTCAAATCCAGGAAAATGTGATCAATAGATCGATTGCGAGCCTGGACTTCAACGTACATTGAGTTGGTGACAGGGGATTGGGGCGCGCCTGTTTACGCGCGGTTTGAGGTGGTGGCTTCCTTTCGCCGGAATTCGCGGCTTGGTCTAGCTTAGTACATCGGTTAGCGGAGCAGGGCTTCGTATCCGGTCCGGGCAAGGTGCTGATCGTGAGCCAATGCTGCATGAATGCGTCCGCTTTCCATGATCTGAAAATTCGCGCAGTCCGTGAGGCTCCAGCTTTTGTTCGCGCTCTGTTGATAACGCTCGAGTGCCCTTGTGAATTGTTCCGTCGTCTTCAAATCGATTAGCGCACCAGTCCGAAGAAACCGCGCTTCTAGACGGTCGGCAGAGACACGTACGCGAAGACTCTAGTCAGAAGCGACAGCTGTTGCGGTGTCGGGGAATTTTTTGTGTTCGCGAATGACCGCGATTAAGGCCTGGGCGGCGCGTGGGAGGCTACGGTCGCGACGATAGACCAGGCCGAGTTCGCGCCAGAGGTCGACGCCTTCTACGTTGAGGAGTTTTACTTCGCCGGCTTTCACTTGATCGCGCGCGAAACTTTCGCTGATGAAGGAGACGCCGGCGTCGGCGCCGACGAAACGCTTGATCATGCCGATGCTGGGGAGTTCCATGACGACGCGGAGGCGGGCGCGATAGGGGCGGAAAAGCTTATCGAGCACCTGGCGGGTGAAGCCGGTCCGGGGGAAAATCAACGGCTGCGCGGCGACTTCCTCGAGGGTGATCTTGGAGCGGTGGGCGAGAGGATTTCGTGAGCTCACCATAAAACGCAAGCGGTCTCGTGAGAGGTGGTGGACTTTGAGCGTCGGCGATTTGATAGGGAGCGTGACGATGCCGACGTCGACGGACCCGTCTTCCACGCGCTGTAAAATTTTGTGGCTGAAATTTCGGTAGATGCTGATGCGCACTTGAGGATAGCGGCGCTGAAAATCCGCAAACATGTCCGGAAGAAGATAGAGGCAGGTGGCTTCGTTGGCGCCGAAGACGAGCGGGCCTTGGACTACGTCGCCACGGTCGGCCACTACCTGGATGGATTCGTCGCGTAGGCGAAGAAGGCGCTCGGCGTATTCGAATAGGACTTCGCCTGCGGGAGTCAGCTCGACGGATTTGGCGGAACGGTCGAGGAGACGGGCGCGATAGGCTTGCTCGAGCTGCCGGATCTGTGCGCTTACAGCGGATTGCGAGCGAAAAACTTTTTGGCCGGCGCGCGAGAAACTTTTCAGCTTGGCAACGTAGACAAAAGTGGCAAGTTGGTCGAAGTCCATGGGCAGCTGGCTCGGCGATGATTATAGCGGAATGCCTCCGCTAAGTGAGCGCAGAATCTTGCTCCTTTCATGCGGGCAGAGTCGCCCGCGAAAACGCCACACCTTGCGGCGGAGTGAAAATCCCTTCCGGGTGCTTCAAGCGGGCTAGCAGCGGCTTCCAGGTGGCTTCGAGAGTGCCCTGGAAATGAATGGGCTGGACCCGCAGGAACGGAAGCACGCCGCGACGCGAAAGCAGGCGCGAGGCACGCGGGCTGGCTGTGAGACGCAGGTGCTCTTCGAGGACGGTGCGCAGCCAGGCTTCTTCCTGGGTGTCGATCTCGGAGAGGGCGACGAAATCGCGGTGAATGACTTCGTCGGCTTCGCCGCGCAGAACGTAGGACAGGCCGCCGGTCATGCCGGAGCCGAAATTCAGGCCTAGCGGGCCGAGGACTAGGACGACGCCGCCGGTCATGTATTCGCAGCCGTGCTGGCCGACACCTTCGACCACCGCGAGCGCGCCGCTGTTGCGGACGGCGAAGCGCTCACCGGCGCGGCCGGCTACGAAGAGCTGGCCTGACGTGGCGCCGTAGAGAACCGTGTTGCCGGCGAGAACGTCGCCTCGGCGAGAGGCGGCTGAGCTGGCGGCTATGGCGATGGTTCCACCCGAGAGTCCTTTGCCGACATAGTCGTTGGCTTCGCCGGAAAG
>Ga0210398_10004395_pt1 | contig 13225 bp, 19 predicted proteins | sample IncBWC4OmetaG_FD_161047 | JGI IMG/M metagenome (GOLD analysis project Ga0210398, IMG submission 161047) | Forest soil microbial communities from Barre Woods Harvard Forest LTER site, Petersham, Massachusetts, United States - Inc-BW-C-4-O | ecosystem: Environmental > Terrestrial > Soil >... | reverse complement strand
CTCGATGTGCTGATGCCTGATCTGGATGGTTTTGGAGTCATCGAAAATGTGGAGCCATCGACCGGTTCCGCGCCCGTATATATCTTCGTCACGGCTCACGATGCGCATGCCATTCGTGCATTCGAAGTGCACGCTGTTGACTATCTCTTGAAACCGTATGATAAAGAGCGATTTGCCAAGGCCCTGGTTCACGCACGCCAGGTCCTCGAACAGTCCAGGAAAGCAAATCGAGGTCTCGAACCACTGCTCCAATCCCTCCGTAGTCGCCGCCCGTTGGAACGCTTTGTGGTAAAGGACAAGAAGCGGATTTTCTTTGTTCCCGTTTCCCACGTTTTGTGGATCGAAGCCACGGGAAACTATGCCTGCATACACACCGCCAGCGACAGTCACCTGTTGCGGGAAACCCTGGCACACCTGGAAGAGAAGCTGGCGCCACACCACTTCATCCGAGTGCGGAAATCGGCCATCGTGAACAGTGCCCGCATTAGCGAGATTCGTCCGATGTTCGATGGGGTATACGACATCATACTGGCAGAAGGAACGGTGGTCACGTCGAGTCGCAGATATGCTCACAAGTTACGGGCTTTGCTGGAATCCTAGTCTTGGCACCTGGGGTGTAAAGTGGCGCGTCGGCGTGGAATGCCAGCGGCGAAAATGAATTCGGTACTTGCCTCGATCCCGATTTGGCGGGCGTGGGCTATTTGTCTTCAATCGTGGGCCTGTGGCGCAGCTGGGAGCGCGCTTCCATGGCATGGAAGGTCGTCGGTTCGAACCCACCGCCTCTATCAACCATCTTCTTGATGGGTTGGGACTTAACGAAAATACGCGGGGGCAAAAAGGGGCAGATAAGGCCGAAGGTCCGGATTTTGTGCGGAGTTTTCAGCGGTGCGAGGGACTCAGGAGAACACCCTGTTTTTCGACTCTGCTGTGAATACGTACGGTCTGAGAGATTGGCAGAAAACGTGGGTTTGTTGTCCTCTGCGTCTCTCGTCAAGCGGCTCCTCTCGAACCACAATAGAGCAAAGTACGGCGACACGATTGAAGCGTCCGAAAACGCCATGCTTATGGAGGTGTTATGGAACATGTACATCTCAACCGTCGAGCACTACTGGGTGTACTTGGAGCGATCGCCGGCCCCATGCCCTTGCGGGCGGGCGCTGCGACATTGTTGCTAAACCTCGCGATTCGCGATCAAAGGAGAACGATATGAATCAGATCACATTTACGAAGACTACGCCGCCGGCTTGGTTGCTGGCATTCTGGAAGGAGATCGATGACAAGACCTTCGGAGAGGGCTTCAACTGCTTCAAGGAAGACGCTCAGGCTCAACTTGGCGTCGCCGTGTGGAAGGGGCGAGAAGAAATCCGCGAGAGTCTCCGGAGATTCATAGACACCGGATTCACCGCACATCACGATATCGTCGAGTACTGGGATGGCGGTCCTCTCAAAGTGTTTCGAGGGATTGTGACCATGACGCCGGACAACAAGAGTAAGCCGGTCGTTAAAAACCAGTGATGACTCACTTCTTCTACATGGATCGCCAGGATCCAACCAAAGTCAGCCAGTGGTTCGGGTCCGTGGGGCCTACTCAATTCTAGAGCGCGGAACGACGGCAGTTCCACGGCTCGTCTAGCACGAGCCGTGGAACACAGAATGGCAATGAAAGAGCGGGGCCACAGACAGGGACCCTGCCACTACATATTGATCCCGCGCATCAAAGGCCCTGGAGACCAATTGGACGCCGTGGATACCTGCGCCTGAACCACATTCTTTGAGTTACACGCTAGTCAAAACTATTCTGAAGTCCTAAGCTGCGAATTCGCCACCTTGCTTATGCAGAGCTAAGCCGCAAAGTCTCGAACGAAACCGGAGGCAAGTCACATCCGAAGGGGGATTCGTCGCATAGCTATTGTCGCGGTGACACCTGTCCGAATGTTTGACGTGATCGGCCCCGATGAAGACGGTAATGGGCGCCCGGCTGCCGGCGGTGAGCTCCTCGATCAGCGGCCGAAAGCTGATCCCGGAGGTGGGCACCGTGCTTGCGCTCGAGGAAGCTCGGATGGCGCACGAAATGCTGGCCGGTGCGCCACACAAGAGAGGAAAGATCGTGCTTACCAATGCATGGCGTTCCGTAGATACTGCGCTTGATGCCCGAAGAGGCGCGGCTGGCATTGTGCGTGAAAACCAGCGTTGGTGACTCTCCGATTTTGCTGGTGGCTTGAAACTATTTTTTCGACGGAGGATAAGAAAGGAAAATCGGAAATGAGCAAGGGTCTGCGCGGAATCAACCCCGCTTCCAAGCCGAGCGGCGTCGGATGTGTGGAATGCCTGGCGTCACCGAAAGGTTGGTGGTTTCATCTCCGCCGGTGTGCGGAGTGTGGGCACATCGGATGTTGCGACAGTTCTCCGAGTCAGCATGCATCCAAGCATGCGACGGCAACCGGGCACCCGATCATTGCCAGCTTCGAGCCGGGTGAGGACTGGTTCTACGATTACGAGAAGCAGGGGATGATCAAGGGTACGGAGTTGGTTCCGCCGCATTCGCATCCAAAAAATCAGCCCGCTCCTGGACCAGCAGGACGGGTGCCAGCCAACTGGGAATTGCTGCTGCACTAGCTGGCGTCGATCAATTTTTTATGAATGGGAGCGGGACTCGGGACACCGTATTTGTAATGAGCAGCGTATCGAAAGGAGCCATCAATGAACGCGGTAAAAGTCGAACACAAGAGCTATGAGATGCCCCCGCGCGACGGGTTCACCGTCACACATTTCATTACGGTCGCCGACATCGACCGGTCGGCTCGCTTCTATGAGAAGGTCTTCGGCGGCCGCATTCTGAGCAGAGGCGACAGCAAGGGTGCGTCTGGGCACATTCAGATCGCGAATACCTGGCTGATTGTCAACGTCGGGGGCGGGCCCACCCCGGACAAGCCGTCGGTAACGCTCAGCGTCCCCGCCGACCCGGATAAGGTCAGCAGCTTCTTGAATATCCGCGTCGCGGATATTCAAGCGTGCTATAAATCATGGAAAAGCCGAGGAGCCGAGTTCATCACGGAGCCGAAGGAAAAGTACGGCGAGATTCGCTGCTACATCCGCGATCCTGATGGTTACATTATCGAGGTCGGACAGAGCACGGACCTCACGTAAGGCTGCACGTTGACCGGGCCTGGAAAACTTTTTTGTGAAGGAGAACACACCGTGTCTGAACTTCTGACTAAACCTGTGGCGCAACAGCAACAGGAACAGAAGATAGAAACACGCACCGCCGTGGAACGTATCGCCGGCTTTACTATCCTTGCGACAGCCGTAGCAGTGCTCGCCGTCCTCGCCGCCACCGTTTACGCGCATGATGGGCAGGACAAGTACTCGCTGAAATCGCCGAGCGGAATCGCGTTCTCCGACTTCCGGGGATACGAGGACTGGTCGGTGGTCTCTTCGGCCCGGACCGACGAAGTGCTCAAGGTCATCGTCGCTAACCCGACCATGATCAAAGCGTACAAGGCCGGCGTTCCGGGCAGCGGCCAGCCTTTCCCGGAGGGCTCCATGATCGCAAAACTCCAGTGGAAGCCGAAGAAGAGCACGGAGGCACCCTTCGTGGTGGATGTGCCAGACGTCTTTGTCCAGGCTTTCCTCATGGAAAAGGACAGCAAGAGATTTCCGAAAAGTGGTGGGTGGGGATACGCGGTGTTCAACTACGAAGCCGCATCGGACAAGTTCACGGCCGATCCCAAAAGCCTCTCAGACTGCGGATACGCGTGCCATACGCCCGTGAAGGCGAAGGACTACATCTTCCACCCGTACCAGAAGCGTTGAACCGCGCCCGCCAAGGTAGTCGGGCGTGAGGCTGCCAGAGGAGGTAGTGTAGGACATTTCTTGGCGGACATGTTTCGAAAGTCTGTGGTGATGTTTTAAATTTTCTGCACGGAGGAGGTTTGTATGGCTCAGAAAGCCAGCGCCGCAAAGCGTGCTCAGCAAAGCGAAGTCCGGCCTCACCAACTCGGGCAGGAGGTTTTCAAAGCGATCTTGCCCGAAGATGTCGATTGGAAACCGTTCCCGGCGTTCCCACCTTCCGTTCGGCTTGCCGTCGTCGTGGGTCAGCCCTCGGAGCCCGGCCCTTACACAATCAGGGTCAAATCGCCCCACGGCGCGAAGTTGATGCCTCACAAGCACCCGGAGGATCGAGTCTATACCGTGATTTCCGGAGTCTTTTATATCGGACTGGGTGATGAATTCGACGCGAGTAAGTTGGAAGCTTATCCGCCCGGCGCAGTGATCATTCTCCCCGGCAACACGCACCATTTCCACTGGGCGAAATCCGGCGAGTACGTAACGCAAATAACCGCGATGGGGCCACTTGGACTGGAATACCTCAGCGCGAAAGACGATCCGCGAAACGACAACTCGTAGGAGGAGTCTGAACAACTTTTTGTAGGCCTCCACAAACGAGTTTTCCAATCTTGAGTTTGGAGCGCAAGATGAACGATCAACAAAACAACGAGGAGTCTTCTGGAGTGCGGGATAAACAGGTCCGCGCCGCACTCGATCAGCATTTGGGCGGCGTCCGATGCCAACGATTTTGAAACGGCGCACCTCATCTACCACGAGGACGCCGTGCTTGAATACCCGCACACCGTGAGCGTCATGGAGTTCAGGGGCGACAAGGTTTGGCGGGAAACGCAGTACTTTGTGGATCCATTCGTGGCTCCCCCATCGCGCGCTCAATGGGTCGAACGGATGGACGCATAATTTCGAGGTGGAGGGACAAGAGATGGACTGGAAACAGTTGGTCCAGTTTGCGCTGCAGGGTAGCAGTGATTTGGAACAGTATGCCATCCTGCTGGTTCGCGTTTCGATTGGGCTATTCTTCGCCATCTCCGGGGCAAACAAATTGTTTGTCGCCGGCGGCACGAAACCTGTTTACGACACGCTCGTTAAGGCCAAAATCCCGTTTCCCCAACTGACGGCTTATTTCGTGTCGGGTGTCGAGTTCGTTTGCGGATCCTTGGTGACCGCAGGGTTTCTTTCGAGCCCGGCCTGCGTGGCTTTAATGATCGATATGATTGTCGCCACGCTGACCAGCGCGGTTTCCACCTTGCCCAAAGGACTTTCGGCTCTTAACTGGCTCGACGATTTCCTCTACCTTCCGGAAGTCCTGTACGTGCTCTTCTTTATCTGGCTGATCTGCTCTGGTTCGGGAAAGTTCAGTGTCGATTACTGGCTCGCCGGCAAGTTACTGAGGTGATCGTCACTTCCGAGAAGGGCGTGCGCCGAGATCGTCGGCGCATTGCAATGGGGACGTTACGGGCGTATGTCTCCGAACTCGTGTACCGGATATTCAGAGCCCATTGGGTCGCGGCCGGGCATGCGGCCAGGAGGAACAAATGACGGAGGCATACAGGCACGATGTGATTGCAAGGCTCGCCTATGAATTGTGGGAGCGCAGGGGACGCCCGCCGGGTTCGCCTGAAATTGATTGGTTCGCGGCGGAAAGCGCTTTGCGCGTGCGGGATGCGCAAGAGGAGTTCTCGCCCTTCGGTCTCCGCATGAAGCCAGAAGAAGGTCCCTATCGCGAACCCTGAGTTCAGCGTGGTTGGATAGCAAGGATTCTAGCCAGCCGCTGGACTTCGACGAGGTATCAATGCCCAGATTACTGTCCGTAAATGTCGGCCCTCCGCGCGACGTGACATGGAACGGCAAAACGGTCCGGACCGCCGTCTGGAAATATCCGGTTACGGGACGGCGAATGGCGCGCAAGCTCGATATCGATGGTGATGTGCAAGCCGATCTCGCCGGTCACGGCGGGGAGCACCGCGCCGTATTCGTCTACCAGATGGATTCGTACCATTACTGGGAGCGCTTTTTGGGCCGCAGAAGTCTGAGTTGAACGAAAGCGGACACGCGAATGAGAGCTAACACTCGGTGGAGCCGCACGTGCCAACGTATGTTTCACTTTCCGTGCAGGCCTAGCCAGATTGCTTGCAAACCTGGGCATCCTCAATAACACGCGTGATCGGTACTTCTGGCGACCCACCGCGGGCTCGGGTTGACTAGGAAGCGAGGTGGCCGCGCGCCAGATCGCTCCCCGCATCCAGGTCAGGTAGCACGACCGACCATGATTCATAGACGGCGTGCGGCGGAGCCTCCCAAACAGCATCCAAATGTCCGGCCGCTGAACGATCAACTCCTCGTGCTCGCCGCAGGCTAAGGATCAGTGGCTGCTGGCAGCGAACAATTGCGCAGCGTACTGCAGCACTGGTTGCATAGCGGCCGGTGCTACGTCTGCTGCGTAGATCTCCAGATAGTTCACGTGCCGGCCGCCGCTGTTGCGTGCCGTCCCCTTATCGATGGATCTTCGCAAGGCTAGCGGAGGATCCCCCTCCGCACCCATTACCTTGCTCGCAATTGCGTCTTGCGAGCCGCTGCGCATTTCAAAGCCGGTGATGATCCGCCCGCTGTAGCTGTTGATGAACTCGGTATTGTCGGGCGCTTCGACCGCAGCGTGGCCGGCATGAAGATCACTCGATTGAATCGCCAGTCGGTTGCCGACAGCGCGCGCGGCGCGCTCAATGACCTCTTTCTTGGCGCGCAAGTGCGCCGCTCGATCCTTTGGGCCGGCTCCGAGGATCGGCAGACCAGGAGCGGACAGGGAAATGCACTGATTGCGAAACGTCTCGGCGTAGAAGTGAAACGTGTCGTCCCAGGCGCTCAGGTACCGGGCGGGCGCATAGCCGTCGGCCATCCATTGCCTGTGCGCGGCCGGCGAGTTCGGCAAAGTCATCTCCACGGAAACAGAGGTGGGGCCGGCAGCCGCGATCATTCTGAACGCGGGCAACCCCCCGTAGCGGGCGCTCAACAGCTTCATGAAGGCGAACCATCTTCCCAGGTACACCCGATCCCACGGCATCGGAAGTTTGGCGCTGGTGCCCTTGCCCGGTCCGTACTGAATCTCGAACAGATCCGTCTGCACCCCTTCGAGCGCCCACGGCGGTGAGAAGAAACCGGGGAACATGATCAGATGTACCCATTTCTTTGCCGCGGCCGCGGCCGCGAACAGCGCATCGAGCTGCGACCAATCCGGCTTGTCCTCACTCGCCTCGATGTCGCTCCAATTTACCTGCACCGCCACGCCGCTCATGGAGGGATTGCTCAACAGCTGCAGTTTCATCGACCGATAGTTCTTTTCTCCCGAAGGCAGGAGCACGACCAGTCCGTTCGGCAACGCATTGCCGCCCAGTGCGCACTGAACCGTCTCGGCCCCGGCCCGAGCAGGCAGCGCACAGCATAGGCAAATCCCTATCAGAACAAAGGCTGCGCAGCGCGGACTGGAAATCCACATGCCGGTGACCTCCGAGGCCTATTCTACTCTGCGCGTATCGCGCTTGCACGCCGCTTGAAATGACTGCTGATGGCCGCGTCCCGCCATTCGCGTCGACGCAAGTCGGCTGGAGTAGCCCCCCGCCAAAGCACTCGTCGACTGCAGATTAGTACCGGAATGTCGGCTAGTGTTTACTGATGACTTTTAGACGAAGGGTTTCCCAGTGTTGGACTCAAGTCCAAACGCGCAAACTGGACACGTGGAATCGAGCAAAAGTCAGAGATGTCCGGTAACGCTTATCAGTTACCGAATTCGCTGAAAATCTGACGGGACCTATGCAGTCACCCTTGGCATGCTAAGGGCGTTCGGCGTTAATCGGGGTTTGTACCCACTGATACGCTGGAATGTGGGCGTCGGACACTTGGGCTACCCAATCCTCGGAGCTGTCGCTTAGCCTTCTAACTCTGAGACGCGCCATTCCGACGTCGAGTGCCATGGGCCCCTCGAAGGTTTTGTTCCGACTTATGTAGGCAACTATGCGAGAGTCCGGAGACCACCAAAGGCCGCTGAGAGCACCCTTCGACTTGAAAAGCTCCCTGCGATTCTCGCCGGATGGACTAATTGCGTAGTATGTGTCGTCATCCAGAAATGCAATCCAGTTTCCGTCCGGTGACCACGTGGCGTCGTGTCCCTTAGCTAATTCAAGCCACTGCTTTTGCTCGCTATCGTACGCTCGGACATGATCATCAGCGTCGTACACTACCTTTTTGTTGTCTGGGGACCAGCACTGTGAAGTGACGGCCGCCCTCACGTCGAACACCTGAATCTCTTTCGAACTCAAATTGAAAATTTGTAAATTGTCATTCGGTGGCGTTGTCCCGCGCTTCAAATTCTGCACATTCATCGCGAGCTTCGATTTATCGTAAGACCAACACAGCTCGTACGCCGCTGAAACTTCAGAGTAGCCCCTAAAGTCGCTTCCATCTTTGTGAACGACACCGAACCCGTGCGGGAAAAGATTTACAGCAACGTCCATCCCGTCTCGCGTTATTGCGCCATCGCCCGCCATGGCGGCCAGAACCTCCTTACCCGCCGACATTGAACGGTCCGCGAACAGCACAGTTTCCAGAGACCGGTAAAACGACGCAAGAGTTAGTCCCGTGTCTTTTTGAAGCCGAATCAATTCTGTTCGGACTGGTTCTTTTGCCGTCGTCTGCGCGAAAGGTGCAAGGACGAGGAACACACCTAAAGATCTAAACAGTATTGGGCGCATCGTAGCGGGATAATATCATGCAGACACAGCAGCTATCTCCCGCGCAACTTGTCAAGTCTGATTAACGCCCTATCTCCAAATGGACGACTTGTGGAATGGGAAATCACTCGAAAGGCTGTCCAACTATGAGGAGCAAGCGCCGAGATGGCGCGAGACGAAAAAAAGTTTCTCTAATTTGCCCTCGCCGAAGACCCTGCGCAGTTCGGTAAATCCAAAGAAGGGGATCAGAAGTACGGCCAGGAGCGCCATCAGGGAGAGAGTTCCTTTGAGGGTACCGCCCCCGATCGCGGTGATGCTCTCGCCGAAGGACTGCCCGTGATACAAACCAACTGCAGTCTCTTCGAGAATTTTGAAACAACCCAGAAGAACGGCGAAAGTGGCGGACTTGAACAGAGTCGGGTAGATGAGCGGCGCCGTTTTCAATTGGTCCGCAAAATGCAACTCCTGGGCAACCACCATCACTTTGGCAAGGGCCAGCCCGTTGAGCAGGGCGAATCCCTGCGAGGCAACAGCGATATGATGCTCTGCCAAAATGACTGACTTATACAGAGCGAATAAGCTGAAGACGATACAAAGATAGCAAGAAATAACCAGATACTCTTTAAATCCATGATAGGCCCGCTGCTTTAGGGTGGGAGTGGTGGAGTCCACGTTGTTGCCTCCAAACTGGAAGGTACCTTTACGGCGTGAAGGAAAATACACCAATGACCGCCCCAACCAGTATGAGCAGCGCCGGATTAATCTTGTAATGCAACAGTATCAATAGGACGACGACTGCAATCGTTGCCGTCTCTAACCCAAAAATGGCGCCCTTCGCCATGGTGAAGCAACCTGCAAGCAGCAGGCCGATGGATACAGGTGCGAGCCCCTGCTGAATCGATCGCCTCCACGGCCATTTCTCGAGTTTATTCCACAATCGTCCCACGATGAACGTCAGCACAGCAGTGGGCCCGAAAAATGCCAGCACAACGACCATGGCTCCAAGCACTCCGCCAGCCCACTCTCCGATTGGTACAATCATCATCATGTTCGGACCGGGGGCCATCTGCCCCACGCTGTATAGGTGGATCAACTGCGGGAAGGTGAGCCATCTGTGAGTCTCGACGGTAAGGATCTTCATCTCGGGGAATGCCGCCATTCCACCCCCGATGGTGAGGAGCGACAGATAAGCGAACACGCGAACAAGTGCCGGAATCTGGTTCATGTTCCCACGCTCTCATTCCGCTCTTTCCGAGGCCGATGAAAAAGAATCGCCAAGAGCCCGACAGCTACGAGCGTACGAGGAACCGACTGGTGCAATCGGTTCACGGCAATCACCGTCAGTGCCATAAAAACAAAGTCAAACTTGCCTGCGAGTGACTTCTTGCTGAGCCCCACGACAGTAGAAAGGATCAGCCCGACTGCGGCTGCGGCCACCCCTTTCAGCGCAGCCGTGATCCACACGTGGTCACCGTGACTGCGATAGAATATGCCCACGACGTACATGATCACAGCGCCGGGTAGGCAGACACCGATAATCGCTGCGACAGAGCCCAGCGCGCCACGCAACTTCTCGCCCACTAGGATCGCCATGTTCGTGGCGTTCAAGCCGGGAAGGCTCTGGCTGATGGAAAGCAACTCGACAAATTCTTTGTCATCAATCCACTGTCGCTTGATTACGAGGCTGCCGCGGAGGTAAGGCACCACACCTCCGAAGCTGGTGGCTCCAATGATCAGAAATTCGAGAAAGATCTGGCCAATTGAGACTCCCGCTTGGACTACGCCAGTATCAGCTTCTCGTGGTAGAGCAAGTTTCGCGTCAGTCTCACTCATGGCCTTGCGGTGCATTCCCCTTGAGGCGGTACACCATGCCCGTCTTCGTCGTACCCAGAGAAATCCAGTCCTGCACGTCCAGCTGTAGCGAAATGAAGAATTGTTCGCAGCGCTTCTTGGCCTTCTGGTGGACGTCTTCGCGGGAATCGAATTTCACCTGAAACGCGAATTCCCCCACAAGGGATTGGTGCTCACCGCGTGTACGCCAAAGGGCCACGTCGCACTTCGCCACCTGCCCTTTGCCGAAGTCCAGTTCGCCCAATTTGAGCAGCACCTCTTCGACGATGGCTTCACTCACCAGAGCCACTTTTTCATCGGGCTCTCTCTTTAAGATTCGCAGGGCGGGGAATATGTGCACCAGCGTCTGCATTGACATGCGGTCCGCTTCGTGCACCTGGCTCAAACCAAACACGCAATTGTGAGAATAAAGAACTCGGTAGGAGCCAATGCGATCCTTCAGCGGCAGTGCCTCGGCTTTGAATTTAATCCGATACTTTCCGGATATCTTTGGGCGAACATCTACTGCCGCTGCTGTCTTTTCGTCCGGATGACGATATTTGAAAACAATCTCCGGGTCACCCACAGGGAAACCGTCCACATAGGCGATCCGTCGGCGAAGAATGAAGGCATTGTTGTACAAGCGGAAGTCAGGCGTATCTAGGAAAAGAATTTCGCGGATATTGGGCCGCAAACCAGCCTCTGCATCCGGAATGAAATCCACTTCTTCTTTTTTTGCGGTCTTCTTTACCAGCTTCCCAAATTCCCGGAAACTTTCGACAGACGTGAAGCGGTCCGGCTTCAGAATCAGTTTTGCTTCGAGATACTGTATCTGATGCAGAGGATGACCGTCGGCATAGGTGCCCGCGGGGCTTACACCTGATCGATCCTGTCTTTCGTCTTCCTCGTCTTTCCACTTCTTTTTCTTCTTATCTTTGTCTTTTTTTCCCATGGCCTCTCCCCGTTCAGCAACTTTGTGCGTGACCAGTGGAGACAGATTCGAGCCGTTCAAAAGAACCGAGGCGGCTGCTCGAGAGCCAGCGGCCCCAACGTAGCACGTCGTCGCAACGAAACAACTGTCAAAACTAACAGCTACGATTCACTGCTCAGCGAAGGCGCTTCTGCAAAACCGGAAGTGATCCAGAAGGGCAGCGAGCGATCAGTACCGAGAAGTCGGCCAGTGTTTACTAATGACGTTCGGGAGGTGGGCCTCCCTGTTATCGCACCCATCTGATTAACGCTTATCGTATAAGTGAAGTTCTAGTACGGCACTTTTCCGGTTACTTATCGTCCACTGGAAACCCAGAGGCCTATCCGGTTGGCCAAACGCCGCGAGTTATTGTTTCTGCAGGATGCGCCACCGCCAAGTGCCGACGAACAAAGCCCAAGCCAAGCCGAATACATACCACGACGTGATAGCGGGAACCAGAGGCAGTGCCGCGTAAATAAACAACCAGAAGAACGTAAGTACGGTAAGCAGGTAAACCAGGAAGCTAATCCAAAGTGCATGCAGGAATGCCTGTGTCCGGGTTCGCGGTTTCTTGTTCCACAAGGAGCGCACGAAAGCCAACACCCAGAGAGAACCCACGGTAACGAAGCAAAAATTTAGTGTTGCAAACATCGCCCACTCCTGGTTTGGGCGGGCTGCTAGCATTGCCGTACATTCGTTCATGCGGTACTGCACCGCCCAACCGAGGAAACACGCCCAGTAGAAACTTTGGAATCGGTATGGCGTGTTGCCCGTGGCATCGCCTTCAGCCGCGCGAGCTGATTGCAAACGGAGTCCGCCGGCCGTGATGCCCGTCCATAGCGCAGTGAACCCACTCAGGTGGATGAAGTAACGAGAAAAATCTGTGACAAAATCACGCCGAAACGGGCCGGACGGACGGCTCAAGTCGAAGAGTTCTCCACAGGTCCCATGGAGTCCGGCGTACTTCCGAAGCCCGTACCACCATGCCACAGAAACCGCCACCGCAAACAACCAACCCGTGCCGATAAACAATGCCGGCTGCTTTTCGGTTCGCACCCCGGACGGCATCCTCGCGTGCGAGGCGCGGGGCGAGGACGTCGAGAGAAATTTCCTAGGAAGAATCGAACCCGGCCATGGCAGGAGGAAGACAAATAGTGGTGTCAGAATCGCTTGCACAGTGTTGCCGAAATAGAGCAGGGGAACGGCGCGGGCGCACGAGTGGAGGAGCCAATCAGCTCCCAGAGCTTGAGCTCCCCGAGCGAGTTGCTCCATCGGAATCGCGAAGACGATAGATACCGCGATAGCAACCCCAAGGAATACCCAGGCACTTCGATTTTGCGACCGAGCTATCACAACGGGTTGCGGTCGACTTTACCACCAATGCGACATGGCAATTCCTGATTCTCTGATAGTGAGAAGAATTCGACGCTCCGCGCGAGTAACCTTCAGAGTCGAGCGCTTGTGCCTAACGCGCAACCGACAAGTGCCGATCCGCCAATTTTCAATGTCCGATTACTTACCGGGAGTTGGCTTAATTCTTTTAGCTTGCGTGAGCTATCACGGCCCAGGTCGGACCTCACTTCTAGCCTTCAGCGAGGAAGAGGCCGATCGGAAGACCGGCCTCTCTCACGCTTTGGGTGTTTTGCAGCGAGCCGAAGAACCTTTGCCGGGCGGTGGCAACTAATCCGCGGGGTTGTTGGGGGTAGCTTTCCCGGAGAAGGTAATGGTGATCAGGAAACCATTTGTTCCCTTGTACTCGAACTCATGCCCCTGTCCGGAATAGTTTTCCACTTTCGTTTTCCACATGCGAAAACCGTTGTTGGATTGTGCTTCCCAATACTTCAGGTTGGGAATCACG
>Ga0210398_10004394_pt1 | contig 13227 bp, 11 predicted proteins | sample IncBWC4OmetaG_FD_161047 | JGI IMG/M metagenome (GOLD analysis project Ga0210398, IMG submission 161047) | Forest soil microbial communities from Barre Woods Harvard Forest LTER site, Petersham, Massachusetts, United States - Inc-BW-C-4-O | ecosystem: Environmental > Terrestrial > Soil >... | reverse complement strand
CTTAAGAATACAGACTCCGGGCAACAAAAATTCCCGCCCCCCGGGCCGAACCGTTTGCGAGCCGGGCCGCCGGGTCGTATCCTTCACTGTCCGAATCGAAGATCCGCGATAAGTGGTGAGAGCTGTCATGACCGCTGTGCCGCAATCGAGCGCCGACAGCCTCCCCGTGCGTCCCGGCGAGGAGCCGTGGACCGACGAGGAATTGGGCGAGGTCCGTGCCGAGCTGGAGGACGAGGCGGCGGGGCTGCGCGCGGAGATCGACGCGGCGGAGTCGCAGATCGCCGCGCGCCTGGGGGACGCCGTCTCCGAGGCCGGGGACGACGAAGCCGACGCGAGCAGTAAGCTCTACGAGCGGGAGCAAGAACTCGCGCTCACCCACAACACGCGCGAACTGCTCGAGCAGACCGAGCACGCGCTGGCGCGGATCGATGCGGGAACATATGGGGTGTGCGAATCGTGCGGCAAGCCGATAGGGAAGGCGCGGCTCCTGGCGTTTCCGAGGGCGACGCTGTGCGTGGAGTGCAAGCAGCGCCAGGAGCGCCGCTGAGCGCTGCGGAGCCGCCGGCGGCAGGGCCGGGCCGGCGCCGGATCGGCGTCCTCGCCGGCGTCGCCGCCTTCGTGCTGGCCGCCGACGTGATCAGCAAGGTCCTCGTGGTGGCGCACCTGCGGCCGGACCAGCCGGTGCACCTGCTCGGCAACGTCTTCGAGCTGTGGCTGACCCGTAACCCCGGCGCGGCCTTCAGCGTCGGCACCTCCTACACGGTTGTCCTCACGCTGATCGCGCTCGCCGTGGTCGTGTACATCGCGCGCACCGCGCGCAAGCTCCGCTCGCTCGGCTGGGCGATCACCCTGGGTCTGCTGCTCGGCGGCGCGCTCGGCAACCTGACCGACCGGCTGCTGCGCTCGCCGGGCTTCTTCCGCGGTTACGTGGTCGACTGGATCGCGGTAGTGCCGCGCTACTGGCCAATCTTCAACATCGCCGACTCGTGCATCGTCATCGGGGGCATCCTCACCGTCCTGCTCGCCATGAGCGGCTACCACCTGGACGGCAGCCACGGCGCCCGGCAGGCCCCCGCGCCCGCCAAGCCGGACAATTCCGATGTGCCGGACGATCCGGCGGACGCGGAGCGGTGAGTTCCGCGCAGCGGTTCGTCCTGGTCCCCGAGGGCTTGGACGGCGAGCGGCTGGACGCGGCCCTCGCCCGCATGTTCGGGTTGTCGCGGGCGCGCGCCGCCGAGCTCATCGGCACCGGGCAGGTGCTCGTCGACGGCCAGCCGGCCGCCAAGTCCGACCGGGTGCTCGCGGGCGCGCCGCTGACGGTGACGCTGCCGCCCCCGCCGGACGCCGCGCCCGCGGTGCCCAGGGAACCCGTGCCGGGGATGGCCATCGTCTACGAGGACGACGACATCGTGGTGGTGGACAAGCCGCGCGGCGTCGCGGCCCACCCGACCCCCGGCTGGACCGGCCCGACAGTCCTCGGCGGGCTGCTCGCCGCCGGCCACACCGTGGCCACCAGCGGGGCGGCCGAGCGCCAGGGCATCGTGCACCGGCTCGACGCCAACACGACCGGGCTCATGGTCGTCGCCAAGAGCGAGCGCGCCTACAGCGTCCTCAAGCAGGCGTTCCGCGAGCGCACCGTGGCCAAGACGTACCATGCCCTCGTCCAGGGCCACCCGGACCCGCTGCGCGGCACCATCGACGCGCCGATCGGCCGGCACCCGTCCGGCGACGGCCGGTTCGCTGTGGTCGCCGACGGGCGGCCAAGCGTGACGCACTACGACACGATCGAGGCGTTCCGCGCGGCGTCGCTGGTGAGCGTGGACCTGGAGACCGGCCGCACCCACCAGATCCGCGTGCACATGGCCGCGCTGCGCCACCCCTGCTGCGGGGACCTGCTGTACGGCGCCGACCCGGTGCTCGCCGCCCACCTCGGCCTGACCCGCCAGTGGCTGCACGCGGTGCGGCTGTCCTTCACCCACCCCGCGACCGGCCGCCAGATATCCTTCGAGTCCCCGTACCCGGACGACCTGCGGCATGCCCTGGACATCCTCTCCGCCGAAAGCTGACTCCGTTCGCCGGGTCGCCGGGGCGTGGCGCGCTACCCCATCCCGCGCCATCTGGACAAGCCCGGCGCGCCACCGGGCCACCGTCGCCCCCAGCCGATAAGGTAGCTATCACCGGGCTGGCGCACCCCGCGCCGGCCGTCTTCCCCCGGGTTCCGGTTGTGGGACATCCGCGCCGCGCTCGCGCCATGCCAGCGCACGGGCGGCGCGAAGCGTGCCTTAGGAGGCGGTTGGTTCATGTCGGCATCCGCGGCGGCCTCAGCCGAGGCGAACCTCCCGTACGCCCACCTGCACGTGCACACCGAGTACTCGATGCTGGATGGCGCGGCGCGGCTCAAGGACCTCTTCAAGGAGGTCGAGGCCCTCGGCATGACGCACGTGGCGATGACCGACCACGGCAACCTGTTCGGCGCCGCCGAGTTCTTCAGGCAGGCCAAGGAGGCCGGCATCACGCCGGTCATCGGCGTCGAGGCCTACGTCGCCCCGGACCGCCGCGACAACCCCAACCGCATCCTGTGGGGCCAGCCGCATCAGAAGAAGGATGATGTCTCCGCGTCGGGCGCCTACCTGCACAAGACCATCTGGGCGCGGAACGCCGACGGCGTGCACAACCTCTTCAAGCTGTCGTCGCGCTCGTACGCCGAGGGCTGGTTGCTGAGGGCCCGGATGGACAAGGAGCTGATCGCCGAGCACGCCGGCGGGTTGATGGCGTCCACCGGCTGCCCGTCCGGCGAGATCCAGACCAGGCTCCGGCTCGGCCAGGCCGAAGAGGCGCTCAAGGCGGCGGCCGAATGGCGCGACATCTTCGGCGCGGAGAACTACTTCCTCGAGCTGATGGACCACGGTCTCGACATCGAGACCCGGGTCCGCGAGGGTCTCCTCGACATCGCCAGGAAGCTCGGCATCCCCCCGGTTGTCACCAACGACACCCATTACACGAGGGAAGCCGACGCCCAGGCGCAGGAACTGCTGCTGTGCATCCAGACCGGCAAGACCCTGGCGGACGAGGACCGGTTCAAGTTCGACGGCACCAGCTACTACATCAAGTCCCCGCAGGAAATGTACGCGATCAACAACAGCGACATCTGGCGGGACGGCTGCCGCAACTCCCAGCTGCTCATCGCCGACCGGGTCGACCCCACCGGCATGTTCGAGTTCCGCAACCTGATGCCGAGGTTCCCCATCCCCGACGGCTACGAGTCCGAGGACGAGCTGTTCGCCGCCGAAGTCTGGCAGGGGATGCGCAGCCGCTACCCCGGCGGCTACGACGAGCAGCGCCGCAAGCTGGCCGAATACGAGATCCAGGTCATCTGCCAGATGGGCTTCCCCGCCTATTTCCTGGTTGTCGCGGACTTCATCAACTGGGCGAAGAACAACGGCGTCGCCGTCGGCCCGGGCCGCGGCTCGGCCGCGGGCAGCATCGTGTCCTACGCGATGGGCATCACCGACCTGGACCCGCTGGTGCACGGCCTGATCTTCGAGCGGTTCCTGAACCCGGAACGCGTGTCGATGCCCGACATCGACATCGACTTCGACGAACGCGGCCGGGCCGACGTGATCCGCTACGTGACCCAGAAGTGGGGCAGCGACAAGGTCGCGCAGATCATCACCTACGGAACGATCAAGGCCAAGGCCGCGATCAAGGACGCGACGCGGGTGCTCGGCTTCCCGTACGCGCTCGGCGACCGGATCACGAAGGCTTACCCGCCGGCCGTGCTCGGCAAGGACATGCCGCTATCCGGGGTGTTCGACGAGTCGCATCCCCGGTACCGGGAGTCCGCCGAGATACGCGCGCTGTACGAGGCGGAGGCCGAGGTCAAGCAGGTCATCGACAAGGCGCGCGGGATCGAGGGGCTGATCAGGCAGCCCGGCGTGCACGCGGCCGGGGTGATCATGTCCGCCGAGCCGCTCACCGACCACATCCCGGTGTGGACCAGGAACAGCGACGGCGCGGTGATCACGCAGTTCGACTACCCGACCTGCGAGGGCCTCGGCCTGCTCAAGATGGACTTCCTGGGCCTGCGGAACCTGACGATCATGTCCGACGCCGTCGCCGCGATCGAGAAGAACCGCGGCGTCAAGATAGACTTGCTCGGCCTCCCTCTGGACGACCAGCCCACCTACGACCTGCTCGCCCGCGGCGACACGCTCGGCGTCTTCCAGTTCGACGGCGGCCCGATGCGCGCCCTGCTCCGGCTGATGAGGCCGGACAACTTCGAGGACATCTCGGCCGTCGGCGCGCTGTACCGCCCCGGCCCGATGGGCGTGAACTCGCACATCAACTACGCGCTGCGCAAGACCGGACAGCAGGTGATCACGCCGATCCATCCCGAGCTCGAAGAACCGCTGCGAGGGGTTCTCGAGCCCACCTACGGCCTGATCGTCTACCAGGAGCAGGTGCAGAAGGCCGCGCAGATCATGGCCGGCTACACGCTGGGACAGGCGGACCTGCTGCGGCGGGCGATGGGCAAGAAGAAGAAGGAGATCCTGGACAAGGAGTTCGTGCCGTTCCGGCAGGGCTGCCGGGAGCGCGGCTACTCCGACGCGGCGATCAAAGCGGTGTGGGACGTGCTGGTGCCGTTCGCCGGATACGCGTTCAACAAGGCGCACTCGGCCGCCTATGGCCTGGTCTCTTACTGGACCGCCTACCTGAAGGCGAACTACCCGGCCGAGTACATGGCGGCCCTGCTCACCAGCGTCGGCGACGACAAAGACAAGTCGGCGCTCTACCTGAGCGAAAGCCGGCGGATGGGGGTCAAGGTACTGCCCCCGGACGTCAACGCCTCGGCCGCCACGTTCACCCCGGTCGGCGAGGACGTGCGGTTCGGCCTCGCCGCGATCCGCAACGTCGGCACGAACGTGGTCGACGCGATCGTCGCGGCGCGCACGTCCAAGGGCGACTTCACCAGCTTCGCCGACTTCCTGCGCAAGGTTCCCGCCGTGGTCTGCAACAAGCGCGTCATCGAGTCGCTGGTCAAGGCGGGCGCGTTCGACTCGTTCGGCCACCCCCGCAAGGGCCTCCTGCTGATCCACGAGCAGGCGGTCGACTCGGTCATCGACATCAAGCGGAACGAGGCGATCGGCCAGGACTCGCTGTTCGGCGGCGACGAGGAGGCCGAGGCGGCGTTCGAGGTCGCGATTCCCGACACCGAGTGGGACAAGAAGACGAGGCTGAACTTCGAGCGGGAGATGCTCGGCCTGTATGTCTCCGACCACCCGCTGCTCGGCGTCGAGCACATCCTCGCCCGCGACACCGACATGGTCCTGGCGGAGCTGATGGCCCCCGCCGACGAGCAGGGGGGCGACGAGGACCGCCCCGTCACCGTGGCGCCACCGCCGGGCGGCCGCACCGAGGGCCAGATCGTCAAGATCGGCGGCATCCTGTCCGGCGTCACGCGCAAGGTGACCAAGCAAGGCAACCAGTGGGCGACCGCCACCCTGGAAGACCTAGGCGGCGTGATCGAGGTGCTGTTCTTCCCGCAGACCTACCAGCTCTACGCCACCGCGATCGCCGAGGACGCGATCGTCGTCATCAAGGGCCGGGTGGACCGCCGCGACGACGTGCCGAAGCTCATCGCCATGGACATGACGATCCCCGACCTGACGGCCGCCGAGGGCAACGCCCCTTTCGTGGTCTCCCTTCCGGTGGCCCGCTGCGTCCCGCCGGTGGTCGACCAGCTCCGTGAGGTGCTGCGCACCCACCCGGGCCCGACCGAGGTGCACCTGAAGCTGCGCGGCAACCAGCAGACCACGGTCGTCCGCCTCGACGACAAGCTGCGCGTCACCGCGTCGCCCGCGCTGCACGCCGACCTCAAGCAGCTGCTAGGCCCGGCCTGCATCGCGAGCTGAAAGCCTCCATGGCTCTCCGGGTGGAGCGCGATGGCTGCGCACGCCCCGGCCGGGGATCAGCCGGCGGCCAGGTTACGGCGGATCTGCCCGAGCGCCGCGACGAGCGCCTCGCGCTGGGCCGTGCTGAACGTGGCGAGCGCGCGCTCGGTCAGCTGGCGCGTCTGCTCGTCGATGACCTTCTCGAGCTTCCGGCCGCGGTCGGTGAGCAGGAGCCGGACGAGGCGGCGGTCGCCGGGATGCGGCTCCCGGCGCAGCAGCCCGGCGGCGGCCATCCGGGTCGCCGCCCGCGTCACCGTGGGCGTCGACAGGCCGAGCCGCCTGGCGATCTCGCCGGGGGACAGGCCGTCCTCGCGCCACAGGCAGCGCAGCACGAACTGCTGGCCCTCGTGCACGCCATGCTCGGCGAACGCGATGGCCGAGGCGTGGGCCAGCGCGTGCTTCGCCGACCAGAAGGCGGTCTGGAAATCGCCGTCGGCCGGTTCGGTGGCTTCCCGGCTGTTTCTCTCGGACATGGCACGCCAAGCGTACGCCGGCGAGTTCGGCGGAGCACCTGTCCAAAGTTCGTTAGCCGGCTTATGATCGACTTATTAACCGGCTAACGAACAAGGAGCCTAGTCGATGAAGCTAGGGATAGTGCTCGGTAACTTCTCCTGGCCCGTTCCGGTCGGCGACCTCGGCGCGACGATCATCCGCCTCGCCCGGCAGGCGGACGAGGCGGGCATCGACAGCCTGTGGGTCATGGACCACTTCTTCCAGATACGCATGACCGGCCTGCCGCCGGAGTCCCCGATGTTCGAGGGGTACGCCACGCTCGGCGTCCTGGCGGGACAGACCAGGCGCATCAGGCTCGGCACCCTGGTGACCTCGGTCGCCTACCGGCACCCCGGCGTCCTCGTCAAGACGGTCACGACGCTGGACGTGCTCAGCGGCGGGCGGATGTACCTCGGTGTCGGTGCGGGCGCGCCGTTCAACACACCGCCGCAGGGACCGGGCACGGCGTGGGAGGCCGAGGGTCTCGGCATCCCCTTCCCCCCGCTGGCCGACCGCTTCGAGATGCTGGAAGAACTGCTCCAGATCGCGAACCAGATGTGGCGCGGCGACGAGACGCCCTTCGCGGGCAAGCGCTACCAGCTCGCCCGCCCGCTCAACTCACCCAATTCGGTGCAGCGCCCGCGGCCGCCGATCCTCGTCGCCGGCGGCGGCGAGCGCAAGACGCTGCGGATGGTCGCGCGGTACGCGGACGCCTGCCACCTGCTCGACGCGCCCGGTTCCCCGTACGGGCACGACCTGCGGCACAAGCTCGACGTGCTCAGGGAGCATTGCGCGGCGGCCGGACGGGACTACGACGAGATCGAGAAGACGGTCGGCACCAGCCTCGACCTCGGCGACGACCCAGCCAAGGGGCTCGGCGAAACGCTCACCCGCCTGGGAGAGCTGGCGGACCTCGGCTTGGATCACGCCCTCCTGGCCCCGCACGGCCCGTGGACGCAGCAGAGCATCGAGGCGCTCGCCTCGATCCTCCCCGAAGTCCACGCGCTCGGCCGCTAACCACCAGTGCCGGCGCCACGATCTCCGGGTACAAAGTCCGCCCGACAGCTCTCATTAGTCCGCTTAGTCCGCGGAAGGGACTGGTGTGATTGACGGGACCGGCTTTCAGCGGAGCGGATGGGTTCACAGCGTTACGTCGGCGCCCTCGGCGGGCACCGAACCGCGGCGTCACACCACGTTCGCCCCCCGCTTCCCTCTAGGCGCCAAAAGTCCCCTGCGTGTTCCATGATCACGAATACTTTTTTCTTGACGTAAAGAAAGTTCCTTATAGGTGCACTTATCCTTCGTCGAAAACAAATTCTTCGTGATCATGGAACAAGGCCCGGGGCCAATGGGTATAGAGATCCCCCAGGGACAGCTGGGCACGCGGTCGCGGGTTATGGCCGGCAGATCTGGTTGAACAGGGTGCGGTACCGCTGGATCAGCAGCCGCAGCTGTTCGGTGTCAGGAACGTCACCGGCGGCCGACTGGCCCCCGTCGGCGTCCGCCGCAGAGCCGATCGCCGGGAAACCGACGCCGTCGACCGAACTGCCGCGGTCCCACGTGGCACGCAGCAGCCGCTGCCGCTGGTGGAGCGCCCCGACAAGTGCCTGCGCCGTGTGCTCGACCAGGTCCGCCGCGTCCGCCACGGCCTCCCTGGGGTCGTCCACGAAGCCGGCCAGAATCTGCTGCCAGCCGGTGCGCAACTCCGCGACGTCGCCGAGCAGCGGCCCGTCCAGGTCGCCGGCGGATTCCTCCAGCAGCGAGCCCGTCGGCGACCATCCGCCGGGGGCGCTCGCGGCCGCCCGGGCGCCGCCGAGGGGGTCAGCGGAGGCCGGGGCGACTTCCTCGTCCAGGGGCGCCGCGAAAGCGGCCCCGTGCATGGGAGCGGCGAGAGCGTCCTCGTCCGCGACAGCTACCTCGTCCGCGACAGCTACCTCGTCCGTGACGATAACCTCGTCCCCGGGAACGGCCTCGGGGACCGGGACATCTTCGTCTTCCTCGTCCGCGGGCGTCTCAGCGTCATCGGGCGCGCTGGGCGCGTCCGAGGCGGCTGGCTGGGCGGGAACGCCGGGGGCGTCGAACCCTTCGGGGCTCCCGGTAGCACCGGGGGCGTCCGAGGCGGTGGGTTCGGCGGGTGCGCCGGTTTCTGATGGCTCTTCGGCGGTCGGGGCCTGTCCGTCTTCGGCGGGCCGGCCAAGTCCTAGGCGCATCGCGTTATTCCTTTCTCGCGGTCGGGACAGGCCCGCGGCCGTTCCGGCCGCTGTCAGCCCAGGTTCCGCCATCGGCCGCGCCCCGCCCGGCCGTAACGACCCCGGCCTCGTCGGCCTCCGTCGTCGGCTCGGCGGCGGCGGCGCCGGCGCCGCCGCCGTCAGCCGAGCCCGATGCGGCCGTCCCCGGAGCCGCCGTCCCCGAAGCGGCGGTCGCCGGTCCGGGTTCGGGCTCGGCCTCCGGCTCAGGTGACCCAAGCAGGTCGCCGAACAGCGCGCGGTACCCCAGCAGTGCCTGCCTGAGCTCTTCGGTCCCCGCCGTGCCAGCCTGCCCGGTAATCTCCCGCGCCCGCCGGTACTCGTCGAGCCGGTCCGCGTGGTGGACCGACAGGTCGGCGAGCAGCTCGTCGCCGTCGTCGGCCGGGTAACCCCGGTCCGCCGCCACCGCGGACACCACGCCCGCCGCCGATTCCACCGCCTGCGCGGGGCTGTCGACGAACTTCTCCTGCAGCGACACCCATTCCCTGTCGTACCCGGCGCGCCGCTCCGGGCTGAGCGGCCGGAGGTCGAGTTTCGCGACGCGGCGCTCTCGTTCCGAGAGTTCGGCCTGGGCGCGGCGCGAGCCTACCTCGCTGGCTAGCTGGTCGTACTCCGCGCCGAATCGCTGCCGCAGCGCCCGCCGGCGCAGCACGATTGCGGCCAGCGCGGCCGCGGCGACCACTACGACGATGACAATTACGATCACGATGATGGTGCCTGCCGCCATGTCAACCTCCAGATCGACTGCGTGGGCGGCCTTCGTCTGCCCGGCAGGCCGGAACCGAAACCTCCGCGTGCCCGGGGACCCGCCACCCCGCGGGCAACCGCGTCAGGCGGCCATGCCGATACGATCTTCCGGGAAGCGAGGTGGGATGACGCGGATGAGTACGGTTCCGGTCGAGGCAGGCGCGCCACGCAGGTGGCCCGCGGTGCGCGCGGCCGCCGCGTGGTTCGCGGTGCCGCTGGCCGGCAGCGCGCTGGTCGGCCTGCTCGCCGGGTTTGTCTGGGGCGAGGTCGCGCCGCGAGCGCTGCTCCAGGAGATCGGCGCTGGGACGGCTGAGCTGGTGAACGCCGAGACGACCGCGTTCATCGTCGCCGACGCCTGGTTCTGCGTCATCGGCGCTGCCGCCGGACTGATCACCGGCATGCTCGGCTACTGGTTCCTGCTGGCGCCGCGCGCCGGCACCCGAGGTGCCGAGGGGACCCGGAGTGCCCAGGATGCCCGGGGCGCCCAGGGTGCCCCACGCGCTCGCGGCCCCCGTAATGCCCGGCCGGCCGGCGCCGCGCGCGCGGCCGCCGCCGCCGGGCTGATCCTCGGCGGGCTCGCCGGCGCGCTCGTCATGCTCTGGCTCGGCCAGCAGATCGGCCTGTCCGGCTACAATCACCACCTAGCCGCCAGCCCGAACGGCACGTTCTTCCCCGCCTCCCTCGCCCTCGGCGCCAAGAGCGCGCTGGCCTTCTGGCCGATGGTCACCGCGATCATCATCCTGGTCTCGGAGTGGGGAACGGCACGCGTCCAGCATGCGGACGGTTCGGCGGCCGGGCGGCCGTCTTCGTAGACTGGGCGGGTGACTTCGGACAGCGGGGTCAGCCCCGTCACCACCGTTATTGACCTGCGCGGGCGCGCCACCGGCGGCCTCATCCGCCAGGCGCTCGAGGGCGTGCTGCCCCGCGCCGCTCTCGACGTGGACCGCGCGGTGGACCTCGTCAAGCCGATCACCGAGGATGTCCGCCTCCGCGGCGGCGCGGCGGTCCGCGAGTACACGAAACGGTTCGACGGCGTGGACCTGGCGCGGACAAGGGTTCCAGCGGAAGCACTCACGCACGCCCTGGACACCCTCGACCCCAGGGTCAGGGATGCCCTCCAAGAAGCAGCCCGCCGCGCCAAAGTCGTGCACGAGGCCCAGCTGCCGGAGCGCAGGGATACCGAGCCAGCCCCTGGCCTGTCCGTCTCCACCAGGTTCGTCCCCGTCACCAGGGCCGGCGTCTACGTGCCCGGCGGCCTCGTCGCCTACCCGTCGTCGGTGGTCATGAACGTGGTGCCCGCCCAAGCGGCCGGAGTCAGCCAGATCGCGGTCGCGAGCCCCCCGCAGAGAGAGTTCGGCGGCCTGCCGCACCCGTCGGTGCTCGCCGCCTGCGCCCTGCTCGGCGTGACCGAGGTGCACGCGGCCGGCGGCGCGCAGGCCCTCGCCATGTTCGCCTACGGCACCGAGGAATGCGCGCCCGTCGACGTGATCACCGGTCCTGGCAACGTGTACGTCGCTGCCGCCAAGCGCGTCCTGCGCGGCCAGGTCGGCACCGACGGCGAGAACGGCCCCACGGAGATCGCCATCATCGCCGACCACACCGCCGACCCCGCCTACCTGGCCGCCGACCTCATTGGCCAGGCCGAACACGACGAGCTCGCCGCCTGCCTCCTCATCACCACCGACCCGGGCCTGCCGCGGCGGGTGGACGACGAACTCAAGCGGCAGCTCCGCACTACCAAGCACAAGCAGCGCGTCGAGATCGCGCTCAGGCACCAGGCCGGCTATGTCATCGTCGACGACATCGACGCCGCCCGGGCCGTCTCCGACGCGTGGGCGCCCGAGCACCTCGAGGTGCAGACCACCGGCGCCGCGAAGGTGGCGAGCGAGATCCGCAACGCCGGGGCGATCTTCGTCGGCCCCTACTCGCCGGTCTCGCTCGGCGACTATCTCGCCGGCTCCAACCACGTGCTCCCGACGGGCGGAACCGCGCGGCACACCAGCGGGCTCTCGGTCTACCCCTACCTCAAGGTCGTCAACGTGATCGAGTGCGACCGCGACTCCCTCGCGGCCGTCGCGCCCCGCGTCGACGCTCTCGGCGGCGCCGAGGACCTCGCCGCGCACGTCGCCGCCGTCCGCGTCCGGGTCCCCCACTCCGAAGGGCAAAGCGGTGACTGAAGAGGCGAAGAAACTGCCCGTTCGGGATGATCTGAAAGACCTGCACCCGTACGGGGCGCCGCAGCTCGACGTCCCGGTCCAGCTGAACACCAACGAGAACCCCTACGCGCCAACCCGGACGCTGCAGAAAGCGATCGCCGAGGCGGTCGCCGCCGTGGCCGGCACGCTCAACCGCTACCCCGACCGGGACGCCACCGACCTGCGCAAGGACCTCGCGGACTACCTCGGCCACGACCTCACCGCGGCCAATACCTGGGCCGCGAACGGCTCCAACGAGATCATCCAGCAGCTGCTGCAGGCCTTCGGCGGGCCGGGCCGGACCGCGCTCGGCTTCGAGCCGTCCTACTCGATGCACCCGCTGATCGCGACGGTGACCAGCACCCGGTGGCTAGCCGGCACGCGCGACGGCGACTACGGCATGTCCACGGCCCCGCGGCAGGTGAAACACCACCAGCCCGACGTCGTGTTCATCACCTCCCCGAACAATCCCACCGGAACCTCCGTCCCCCTCGACCTCATCAAGCAGGTGTACGACGAGGCGCCCGGCATGGTCATCGTGGACGAGGCCTACGCCGAGTTCCGGCGGGACGGCACGCCGAGCGCGCTGTCCCTGCTGCCCGGCCGGGAGCGCCTCGTCGTCAGCCGCACGATGTCCAAGGCGTTCGCCGCGGCCGGCACCCGGCTCGGCTACCTGGCCGCCGACCCCGCCGTGATCGAGGCGCTGCTCCTCGTCCGGCTGCCGTACCACTTGTCCACGATCACGCAAGCGGTCGCGCGCGCCGCGCTCGCGCACAAAGCCGAGCCGCTCGCCACCGTCGAGGCGCTGCGCGCCGACCGCGACGACCTCGTCGCGTGGCTCCGCGCGCACGCCCGTACCGTGGCCGACAGCGACGCGAACTTCGTGCTATTCGGGGTGTTCGGCGACCGGGACGCGGTCTGGCAGGGGCTGCTCGACCGCGGCGTGCTGATCAGGAACACCGGACCGGACGGCTGGCTGCGCGTGACGGTCGGGACGCCGGAGGAGACGGCCGCGTTCAAGGCGGCGCTGACGGAGGTGCTGGCGCTATGACTCGGGTGGGACGCGTGACTCGCGAGACGAAAGAGACCGAGCTGTTCGTTGAGCTCGATCTCGACGGGCCCGGCCCCGTCGAGGTGGAGACCGGGGTGCCGTTCTTCGACCACATGCTCGCCCAGCTCGGCAAGCACGGCTGCCTCGCGCTGACCGTCCGGGCCAAGGGCGACATCGAGATCGACGCGCACCACACGGTGGAGGACACGTCGATCGCGCTGGGCCAGGCGCTGCGCGAGGCCCTGGGCGACAAATCCGGCATCTCCCGGTTCGGTGACGCGCTGGTCCCGCTGGACGAGACCCTGGTCCGCGCCGCCGTGGACCTGTCCGGCCGCCCCTACGTGGTGCACGCCGAGCCGGACGGCATGGCCCCGATGATCGGGACCAGCTACGACACCACGCTCACCAGGCACATCTGGGAGTCGCTCGCGTTCTCCGCCGGCATCTGCCTGCACGTGCAGGTGCTGTACGGCCGCAACCCGCACCACATCGTCGAGGCCCAGTTCAAGGCCGTCGCCCGCGCGCTCCGGGCGGCTGCCGCCTTC
>Ga0210398_10004390_pt1 | contig 13233 bp, 8 predicted proteins | sample IncBWC4OmetaG_FD_161047 | JGI IMG/M metagenome (GOLD analysis project Ga0210398, IMG submission 161047) | Forest soil microbial communities from Barre Woods Harvard Forest LTER site, Petersham, Massachusetts, United States - Inc-BW-C-4-O | ecosystem: Environmental > Terrestrial > Soil >... | reverse complement strand
CGTGGACTACAACACTGTGCTTGGACTGGTCTCGCCCATCGACTTAGGGATTAAGGTCGCACGCGAGGTGTTTCGCCGCTCAGGGGTTTCACCGGAAGCGGTGGATACAGTTGTCGCTGGCAACATGGCGCAGGCAAGTTTCGACGCGTACATGCTGCCACGTCATATTGGTCTTTATTCCGGGGTCCCGATCGAAGTGCCGTCGCACTTGGTTCAGCGCGTCTGCGGCACGGGGATGGAAGCGATTCTGCAGGCCGCCGATTCCATCAAGCTGGGAAAAGCGGAACTGGGTTTAGTGGTGGGCTCGGAATCGATGAGTAGAAATCCGGTCGCGGCCTACACCCATCGCGGGGGATTTCGCATGGGCCAAGTGGAGTTCAAGGATTTTCTGTGGGAGGCGCTGCTTGATCCTGCCTGCAATGCGACCATGGGCGGGACTGCGGAAACACTGGCTAAGCAATATAAGATTTCGCGGGAGGATGCCGATCGCTTCGCGGCTGACAGCTTTGCCCGTGCGGTAGCGGCACAAAAAGCGTGCTTTCTGAGTGGCGAAATTGTGCCGGTGATCAACGAGACGTTCGAGCGTGCTGGCTACAACGCGCGCGGCATTCGGCTGCCTAAGAAGGTCGAATCGTTTGACCAGGACAGTCATATCCGTCCTTCTCAGCTGGAAGTGCTGGCGAAGCTGCCGCCTGCTTTTGGCGGAGTGCAGACCGGCGGAAACAGCTCTGCGATTGTGGATGGCGCGGCCGCCACGCTGGTGGCCTCCGGCGAGTTTGCGCGCAAACATGGCAAGCCGCCGCTGGCCAAAGTGGTCGCGGGCGCGGCGGTGGGTGTGCCACCGGAGATCATGGGTATCGGGCCGGTTCCCGCCATTCGAGCGATTCTTGAAGCTAGTGAGCTGCGGCTCGATCAAATTGATCGGATTGAGATCAACGAAGCCTTCGCCGCGCAGACTTTAGCTTGTGAGCGGGAATTAGGACTGGATCACGCAAAGCTCAACGTGAATGGCGGCGCCATTGCCATCGGTCATCCACTGGCAGCGACGGGTGTGCGACTGGCTATCACGCTGGCACGGGAACTGAAGCGCTGTGGCGGCCGTTACGGAATTGCTTCGGCTTGCATCGGCGGCGGGCAGGGAATCGCACTGCTCGTGGAGAATGCCGCTTAAGGTAATATTCTCAGTCGGGCCAGATCGTCAACGCTGTCTTGCTCAGAATCTGCTGCTTCATTTCCTCGGAGATGGGCAGTGCACGGAAGTCATCGAGATTCTTCTTGATATCAGGAACCCCTGGGCCGGGCCAGTCGGTCCCGAACAGTGTCTTGTGCGCAATCTCATCCAGCCGGGGAAAATACTTCAACAGCGCTTTGGGCGGGATCCCACTTATGTCCAGGTAGACGTTGGGATGCCGGCGCAGCAGAAAAAACGAGGTGTGCATCCAGAGCGGCCGCCCGCCGTGCGCCAGCAAAATCTTCATCTTGGGAAAATCTACCGCGACGTCGTCAATATGGATGGGATCGCCGTAGCGGTTGCGGGCGCCGGTGAAGATGGACGTTCCAGTGTGGAACATGACCGGAATGCCGTTTGCCTCGGCTGCGCGATAGATAATCTCAAGTTCCTTAACACCGTTCAGATAATCGTTAGGAAACAGCAATTGGTGGGGAGGGTGAACTTTGATCATGCGGATTTTGAGCCGCAGAATTTCCTCCACGTCGACGAGAATGTTGCTGGTGTGACGCGGATGTAGACCTCCGCACGAGATCAGCCGCTTGGGGTTTTCTTTGGTGTAATCCGCGATGAACTGATTGACTCCGCTGGTGAAGCCGATCACTTCAGGCGCCACATAGTTGATCAGCACGGCCCGATCCACTCCCGCCTGATCCAAATGCTTCAGGAAGGATTTAGGAGAGCGGCAGAACTCGGCGATCTGGTTAAAGTTTGGCCGCTTTTTCTTGATCAGTTCCAGAGCGCCGGCATTGAACATCTCCAGCGGCTGGATATGAATGTGGCAGTCGGTGATCAAGCTGTTGGTCGATCCTCCGTTGTGATGTGTACGGCTTGACGGATCAGTTCTGAGTCGGGGTATAAATTCCCCGCAGAAAAACATTTCCGATCTCGACGGCCAAGGTATGCGGAGTGCCATCGACCCGGGGGTTGTACCAGGTGTGCAGCCAGTTGATCATGCCGAACAGACTCATAACGGCGGCGCGAGAGTTAAACCGCAGGTTCTTCTCGACTTTGAGCGCCTCAATCAGATCCGCACAACTATGGTAGTACTGCCGTTTGAGGGCCGCGATTTCCTTTCCCAGTTCATCACTCAGCACATCGTCTTCGTGGGAAAGCACTTTCATGGCCTTGGGCTTGCCCAGAAAATACTCCACATGATTCTGAATGAAAATCCGGACCCGGCTTTCCGCATCGGTGGCTTCCTTGAGTTGTTCGCGCAGCAGTTCCATTACCGTCGAGAACAGGTCCTTCTGAATCAAATAGAGCAGCTTTTCCTTCGACTCGAAATAATAGTAAAGACCGGCCAGCGACATCCCGCTAGCGCGGGAAAGGTCGCGCATGGAAGCTCCTTCGTAGCCCTTTTCGCAGAAGATCGCGGTGGCGTGTTCGAGGATCTTGGCCAGCCGACGATCAAAGCGCGTAACTGGGCGGGAAGCAGAGACTTCCGAGATGGCACTGGTGCTCATATCTATCGAACGTTCGTTCTTGATATTATCTTAACCGCGTGGGTGTGACAAGGGTTGTCGGACGGGCATTGTTTGAATGCGAGGCCGCCGCATAAACACCACACAGTCAGTTGTTTACGGACGATTCTGGCTCGCGGTGGAGACTGCAAGCAACACCTCTACTCGTAATTCTTCCTGATCAGCTGCCCTTTCATTTCGTAACGGGGGAGCGTGCCGGCAGGAACCAGGTCGAGTGATGCGTTCACCGTGAGCATCGCTTTGATCTTTCCTTCGATTTCCCGCTTCAAGCCGGCCAAATCCGTACAACTATCCGCGTATTCTGCCTCTACTTTCAAAGGCGGTGTGACCTTCGGCCCAGGCTGGTGCAGAACAATCTGAATTTCACCTGTGGTCCGAGGATGAAAGCTGGAAATGACGTCTTTGACTGCTGAGGGGAACACATTGACTCCGAGCACGATCAGCATGTCGTCGGTGCGGCCGGTGCAGCGCAACTTGAAGCCGGTGCGGCCGCACCGGCAGGAAGTCCCCAACACGGTTACGCGGTCGCGAGTGCAAAATCTGAGCAGTGGTACACACTCCCGTTCCAGGCTTGTGTATACAAGTTCTCCCGTAACTCCGGTCTCGATGGGTTGGCTCTTTCCTCTCTCGGGATCAATAATCTCAACCAAGACATACTCTTGCCCGTTGAAATGCATCCCGGACTGGTCGGGGCACTCGCTGAAAATAATAGGAGCCATGTCTGCGTTGCCCAGCCCTTCGGTGACTCGAGCTCCCCAATCCTCTTCTATTTTGGCGCGGACAGCCGGGATGCCCGCCCCGGGTTCCGCACCGCAGAACAGCTTTTTCAGGCCAAGCTCTCTGGGCTCGATCCTGGCTTCTCGACGGATCCACTCAGCGAAGTAAGTAGCATATGACGGCGTGCAATGCATGGCCGTGGCTTTCAACAGCTGAATCGCCATCAGCGCTTTCTCGGAGGCCCCGGTCCCGATGGGCACAAACATTGCACCCACGGATTCAATCGCATCTTTCGAGGAAAGGCCCGCCACAAAAAGCGTCAGGCCAGCGGCGTGGATCACGATGTCAGCTTTTCGCAAGCCCTGGGTGTAGAACGACCGTGCTGTAAGCTTCGTCCACATTCTCGCATCGCGGCGTGTGATGCCGACGAAGCTCGGTTTACCCGTCGTGCCGGTGGAGCTGTGCACTCGGATCACATTCTTGATGTCGGCGGCAATATGTTTTCCCAGCGGAGGCTGAAGCCTCTGGCTCTCGCGAAGTTCTTCTTTGGACGTGAAAGGGAAGCGTTCAATATCGCATAGCTGGCGGTAGTCTTTGCGCCGGAGTCCGGCCGCTTTCAGCTTCTCCTGATAAAACAACGAACTGGCAAATAAATAATCGAGCTGCCGCGCCAGTTTCGCTTCTTGGAGACGCTGGACTAGTTTCAGGCTGGCGGTTTCAATCTTCTTGTCTAGATAATCCGAGGTCACCATTGTGCCCACGCAACTGTTTTCGCGATGCCGTAGAACTTTATCGAACGTACGTTATAATTTGCAAGCCCAACCAAGCGATCCTCCTTAATAATTGTTGGGTTGGGCGGTTGGAACATCGGCGGAGCGATCCTGGAGACCCGAACATGCAAGGCACCATGATGAGTTATCCGCTAACGCTCACTCAGATTCTGGAGCGTGCGGGGAAGCTCTTTCCGGGACAGAAAGTTCTTTCTCGCCTGCCGAATCGCTCCCTTCACCATTGCACCTACGGCGACGTCTATCGGCGGGCGCGCAGTCTGGCGGAGGTCTTGCAAAAAGCTGGTCTGCGGCGCGGGGATCGCGTGGCCACGCTGATGTGGAATCACTACGCTCATCTTGAGGCTTATCTGGGTATTCCGGCGGCTGGCGGTGTAATGAATACGCTCAATCTCAGGCTGGCTCCGCGGGAGATCGCCTACGTCGCCAATCACGCTGCTGACCGGTTTCTGATTGTGGATGACATTCTGCTGCCACTGTACGAGAAGATCAAAGACGCGGTTAAGTTTGAGCGCGTCTTTGTGGTTCCTCTGACCGGGCAGCCTCTGCCTGTTGGACTCGAGAGCTATGAAGACTTTCTGAAAACTGCTTCCGGTGACTTCCATTACCCCGAGGTAGACGAGAACGAGGCGGTGTCGATTTGCTATACCTCGGGAACCACGGGAGTGCCGAAAGGCGTCGCTTATACTCATCGCTCGGTCGTCCTACACACGTTTCTGCTCACCACCGTCGACAATTTCGCCATTTGCCATGCTGATGTTGTTCTGCCAGTGGTTTCCATGTTTCATGTCAACGGCTGGGGATTTCCCTATGCGGCGGCCATGGTGGGGTGCAAACTGGTGTTGCCCGGCCCGTACCTTGATGCGGAGAGCCTGTTGGAACTCATTACCCGCGAACGCGTGACCGTTGCCGCAGGCGTACCGACCATCTGGCTCAGCGTGCTGGACTATCTTGAGAAACATCCTGAGCAGCAATTGCCACCTCTGCGGGTGATCGTCGGGGGGGCTGCTCCGCCGACCTTCCTGATTCGCAAGCTGGCCGAACGCGGGATAAAGCTACAGCAGGGATGGGGACTCACCGAGAGCAGTCCGCAAGCGACGACCAATCAAATCAAATCGCACCTCACTAACCGGCCTGACGAGGAGAAGTTTGACCTTCAGGCGATGGCGGGTATTCCGGTTCCTTTCGTAGAAATGAGAATCATCAACGAGGCGGGTGAGGTGCCAGCGGACGGACAGACGATGGGCGAGGTACAGTTGCGAGGGCCGTGGGTGGCGGCTAGCTACCATGACCTAGCTGAAGAGAAGAATAAGTGGACGGAGGACGGATGGTTTCGTACCGGGGATGTCGGCACAATTGATGGCGAAGGGTACTTGAAAATCGCCGACCGGACCAAGGACCTGATCAAATCGGGTGGAGAGTGGATCAGTTCCGTCGATCTGGAGAACGCATTGGTGGCCCATCCTGGTGTTCGGGAAGCTGCGGTGATTGCGGTGCCACACCCAAAATGGCAAGAGCGCCCTGTAGCTGTGATCGTCGCGCGAGATGGGGCAAAGCCGAGTCCGGAAGAGCTGTGCGCATTTCTGGCTGAGAGATTCGCCAAGTGGCAATTGCCGGACGGATTCGTATTCGTTGAAGAATTACCACACACGTCAACCGGCAAACTGCTGAAGACCGAGTTGCGGCTGCGCTATCAAGACTGGCAATGGGAGGCGAAATAGCCATGAGCACATTCATATTGATCCACGGTGCCTGGCATGGAGGATGGGCCTGGGGCAATGTCGCGACCTTACTGCGAGCGCAAGGTCACACGGTGCATGCGCCCGATTTGCCGGGACACGGCAGCGACAAGACCCCGGTTAACCAAGTCACGCTGCAAGTTTATGTAGATCGCGTTGCAGCCGCGATTGACGCCTGCGCCGAGCCGGTCGTGCTGGCCGGCCACAGCATGGGTGGAGTGGTGATTTCTCAGACCGCAGAACAGAGACCTGGGCGGATTTCTGCGCTGGTTTACGTCTGCGCTTTTCTGCTGCGCGACGGCGAGTGCCTTCTGCAATGGTCCGAGCCGGACCGCGAGGGGATGGTGACGCCCAACCTGGCGTTCTCAGCCGATAGGAAGTCAGCCACCATCAGGACGGGAGCCATTCTGCAGGCGCTTTATGGCGACTGCAAAGCGGAAGACGTGAAGCAGATTCAGTCGTTGCTCGTGCCGCAGGCGACGGCGCCATTGTCTACGCCGGTCCATCTTACCGAGCCTAATTACGAGCGGGTTCCGCGATTCTACGTAGAATGCCTGCGCGACCGGGCGATTTCAATTTCGATCCAGCGCCAGATGTACGCCGCAGCTGGCTGCAAGCAAGTATTCACGCTGGATTGCGATCACTCCCCGATGTACTCCCGGCCAGGCGAGCTTGCCCGCTGTTTGGCGGAGACCGCGCAAGTCAAGCCAGCGGCTGCGGACTGATGGCGAACAGTCCGAGTGAGCACAAAGAGGCTGGCTCTTGTGTAGCCAGCCTCTTAAGTATCTTCTGACTCAAAATGAGAACTTAGCTGAAAACTGCAACTGGCGAGGGTTCAGCATGGTTCTGGGGGTTCCGAAAACAGGATTCGGATTCGTCGGAACGCTTACCGGCAAGAGTCCGTCCGCCAGCCAGACCGGTGGCGGCGCCGAAGGGCAGGCGGCCCCGGTACCGCTCTGGATCGCGCGGGTGGTGGCATCGTTGTAGTGTTTCGGGACGGCTCCGCAAAAGACCGGCGAGCCGTAGATGGAATTCACTTCATCCACATTGCCGCGGTTAAGCACATTGAATGCATCGAATGAGAGATCGAGTCTTAGGCGCTCCCGTATCTGGAAGTAACGCGCCAACCGTAGATCCCAGGAATAGAGGCCGTCGCCAATGTAGGTGTTGCGACCGATGGTAGTGTTGCAATTCGAGACGGAGGTGCAAGTGCCGCCGAGGCCTCCGACGCGGTCGGTGCTGAGACCAGCCACATCCCCAAAGACGTTTTCCCCGGCGAACAAAGTGAAAGGACGTCCGGATTCAAGTGTGACAATGCTGCTGAACTGGAAGTTCCGTGCAAAGCTGGTCTGGGGCCCGGTCGCCGTGAAGTTGGTCACAAAATGATGGCGAACGTCCTGGTTGGAGTTAGCACGTTCCGAAGAATAATCGAATTGGTTGGGCGGCAGATTGATGAACGTCGTGAAATTGCCGTTGTCGATGGTGTGAGAATAGGTGTAGTTCGCGGTCAGAGTGAACACTCTGCCGATGCGCTCAACCGCCGTGACGGTCAAGCCGTTGTACGCCGCATTGGCGACGTTGTTATTGTAATCCAGAAGGCCGCCACTCAGTGTCGGCGGAGCACCCACTCCTCCGGGCACACCAAATTCCAATCCGGAAGGATTGGCTAACGAGCTAAAAAACGGGCCCAGACCGAATGGCCCCAGGGTTGGAGATCCCTGGCAAGGTGTGAGGCTGCCGTCCGGATTTAGCAAGCCCTGGGCGTAGTAAGGATTGGCGGCCTTGGTGGTGCCAACCGGGCAGGGGACGTTGAGGTTGTTACCTCGGACTAACTTGTGTGCCCCCACGAAGAGATATCCCAGTTGGAGTGTAAGTCCGCCGCCGATTTGTCGATCTATTTCCAAGCTGGCCTGTTCGGCATAGGGAAGCCGGCCATCACGCTGGATGCCACCGGAACCAACACCGCAGGCCCCGGTCGGCGCGCCGGTGATTGGGTTAGCAGTGCAGGGCCCAGTCAGGGACACTGCGGGGTACGCATTGGGACCATCGGCGAGGATGCTGAGGGCTTGTAAAGCTGCAGTGCTGATGGTGCCGCCGGGAGCGCTCGCGCAAATCGTACCGGGCAAGCCCAAAACCGTGCAAGGAAGGGAGGGCGTTCCCGGGAAACCTGGCTGTGCCGACAACTGCCATCCACCATTGGCCGCGTTGTTCTGAATCATCGGAACCTTCACCCCCTGCGCAAATCCGTTGGCAGCGCAACCTGGGCCTGCGCTTGGGGGATTGCAAAAATATCCGGGAAGCGTCTTCTGGTTCCCCGTAGTGAAAAAGAAAGTCAGATTGTTGCGATCATAAAAGATCCCACCTCCGGCGCGGATGACGGTCTTCGCATCCGGCGAATATGCGAAACCGATTCGCGGCTGCCAGGCACGGTAGTCGGCGTTGATCACGGCCCCGAGTCCTGACTCGAAATCCCATCTCAGCCCATAGTTGAAGGTCAGGTTGTGAGTAAGGCGCCATTGATCCTGCGCAAAAATCCCCCAGTAGCCGTGGTTCAACTTGTAGGCGTAATTGGAATACTGATCGGTGGGAAAAGCATTCGGCCAGCCGCTGCCAAACCCACCGCCGGTGGCGGGAGAGGGAACGTAGCCGTTAGTAAAGCCGGTTCTAGGGAGCGCCGTTCCCCAGTAGAGGAAGGACACCCCATCCGCACCTGGTGCAAGCGGACACGAATTAGGTCCGCTGGTGGTCGTCGGAACTGTTCCATAGGTGCCGGTGGTCAGGAGGCTAACTGCGTTGGCGAACGCGTACATACAACCTAAATCGGGGAACAGTATCCGCTCCGGTGTGAAGCCCGGATAGTTGTTATAGCTCCAGACGTAGTTGCCATCGAATCCGAACTTGGCCACGTGATTGCCCTTGACCCAGGCAAGTGTTTCGGACCCCTGTGCGCGGCTCTCGTAGATGGCGTCGTAGGTGCCGAAGTTGTGCCCGAATTCCTGATCATTCACGACACTCAGATCGGGCTCGCCGGTGGCTCCAGGAAAGTTGTAGTGCCGCCTCGCGTATTGCCCGAGGACGGTGTTGACCAGGTTGGGTTTCAATACGGAATTGACCGTCCCCACCAAAGCTTGATCGCGGATAAAGAGATTGCGAGCGCCGCTCGGGTTGCCAATGCCGCCGCCATCTTCCGTGTTGCCGATCAGTTCGCCCAAATTTCGGGAATCTTCCACAATGTAGCGAATCGCCAGGCGGTTGTTGTCGCTGATCTGGTGATCGAGCCGGGCGAAACCGTAGTCATTATTTGCAGTCTTCAAAACCCCCTGAAGATATGCTGTGGGCGATGCAGTGCACATCGCGGGAGGAAGGTAGCAGCCCTCCGGGGACAACCCTAAGTACCCCTTGGCCTGATCGATAGCCGCAATATTGCTGAAAAGGTCGGGGGCGTAAGTGGGAGAGAGCGCGCTTCGCTTGCCTTCGTAGTTCAGGTAGAAGAACGTTTTATCCTTGCGGAGTGGACCGCCGAGAGTAGCGCCAAACTGGTTTTGCCGCAGGGCGTGGGGCAGCGGTGCCGGCTGTAGAACCGAACGCGCGTCGGTGGCGCTGTTTTGAAGGTAGTCATAAATTGAACCGTGAAGGTCGTTGGTGCCGGACTTGGTCACGATATTGACGATGCCACCAAGCGCCCGGCCATATTCAGCGCCAAAACTGTTGTTGACCACGCGAAATTCCTGTACCGAATCCTGGGGCGGCGTGGCGCGCTGCACACCGCTAACCGAGTTCACGAAATCGGCTCCGTCCACGGTGATCTCGTTGCTAAATGAGCGCATGCCGCCGAAAGAAATCTGGGTTACTTCGAACTCTGTGAAGGTAGTGCCCAACGCGGTCCGGCTCTTGGCCACACTGGGGGTTAGAAGAGCGAAGTCCGTGAACAGCCGTCCGCTGATGGGCAGATCCTGGATCTGCACTGAGTTGATCACCTGGCTGATCTCGGTACGTGTGGTCTCGACCACGGGAGCTTCCGTAGTAACAGTCACGGTTTCCGATACCGCTTCTACTTTCAAGGTCACGTTGATGTTCGCGGTTTGGCCCACTGCCAATTCAATTCCGGTGCGAGTGTATTTTCCAAATCCGCTGGAAGTCACCGTGAGTTCGTATCGCCCTGGAGTGAGGCTGGGTATGGCGTAGTAGCCGGCATCATTCGCTGTCGCCGTGTGGGTCTGATTGGTATCCATTTCGCGCAGGGTGATGACCGCCTTGGTGACAGTACGGCCCGAGCTGTCTTGCACCGTGCCATTCAGCGTGGCGAAACTGATGGTGGCCTGCGAAAAGGCGAACGGCACCGCAAGGGCAAACGTTATGTAAATCGCGATAGCAGTGCAAACCCAGCGTGGTCTCATAAGGTCCCTTTCTAGAGCGAACGTCCGTTCTAATACTAGGACAAAAAACTTCGGCCTCCCAGAAACACTGGGTCGCCCGAAACACCCTTCTAAGAATGGCCTACTGATGAAAACCTCAAAAAAGCTCACAAAGCTGCTGGGAGTCCTGCACGGAACGAGCCGAAGAGGCTGATTCAACAGTTCGTCTCTATCGAACGTCCGTTCACTTAATCCTCTAAGGTGCATTATTTTTCACAAGATTGGCTCCGTGTCAAGATAAATATAGCGACGACAGCGATTGCCGGGCCTTACGCTCGCAGCCGGGTTGTCCCAGCTTGCGTGCCCCAAACTTCTCGTGCCGTCTCCGCCACCAATCGCAACTTGGCCTCCTGGTCCGCGGCGGTCACAAGGTTTCCCTCCATGGTGGAAGCGAACCCGCACTGTGGACTCAGCGCCAGCCGATCCAAGGGAAGCAACGTGGATGCCTGCTTGATACGCTGCATCAACTCGTCCTTGCTTTCGAGTACAGCCTTCTTTGAACTGACCAGACCAAGAACGACGGTTCGATCTGTGGGAACCTGGCGCAAAGGCTCGAAGCCGCCGGAGCGCTCGTCGTCATATTCGAGCAGAAAGCGCTGGAACCGCGTATTGCGAAATACCTTCGTGATCGGTCCGTAGTCTCCGGAAGCATAAAACTTGCTCTGATTGTTTCCGCGGCACAAATGCAATCCGAAAATTATTCCGGGATGGTCGCCAATCACCGCGTTGTCCATCTCGATCGAGAGATCGAGCAGCCGGTCGGGATCATTGCCGCGCTGACGGTAGCCCTCCCGCAGTTGCGGATCGAGCAGCGCGGTGTATTGCGGGGAGTCAACTTGAATGTAGGTGCAACCCAGACGGATGAGTTCTTCCACTTCCAGACGAAGGATGTCGACCAGATCGGCAAGGTAGGCATCAACCGTCGGATACGCACCGGTAGACTTCTTGCCGTCATAGTAAGCCGCGCCTTGCTGTGCACTGATCATCGTGGTCTTTGCGGGATGATTGGTCCGCGCTCGCAGGTAGGTGAATTCCTCCGCGCACATGGGACGTTTGCGTCGCAGCTTCGATACCACCACCGGCCGCGTCTGGACGATCTCTTCGCCCTTCTCGTTGCGGAAGGGAATGGCCCAACCTCCGAATTTGTCGAAGCCGTCGACGGCGTCGATCAGGTGTCCCCAGAATGCGTAGCGGCGGAGTTCGCCGTCGGTGATGACATCCACGCCGGCCCGGATTTGCATATCTACGGCCTCATTCACCGCGCGGTCTTCGATCTGTTTGAACTCCACTTCCGAGAGCTTGCCGGCTTCGTGGCGCTCGCGAGCCTCTTTCAAATAAGGCGGGCGCAATAGACTTCCCACTACATCACTTCGGTACACGGGAACCTCCTCATCCTTACGCATTCCTGCACGCGCGGACTTCCTCGTTGCGTTTTGCAATCGCGGAAGCGCGAACGCGCATCAGATTAGCCGAGACGGATTGGCTCCACAAGGTAAATCTGGAACCGAAATTCGAACACCAGATGGCAAAATTGGGCTCCCACCATTTCGGATGTGGGAGTTACGCTCACTGGTTTTTCGCGTTAGCGCAGCCGAGAAAAATATTTTGTCATCAGTTTCAAAGCGGCGCTTGCCAGGGGAGTATGATATTTTCTCTCCGGGCCGCCGCAGACCGTGGAAAAAGAAACATGACGGCACGCATCAAAGCGACAGTGGTTGGCAGTTATCCGGTTCCTTCGTGGCTGATAGGAAATAGCTCACGGCTGGTGTTGCGCGACGCCGTCATGGCGGTGCTGAAGACGCAGGAACTCGCGGGCCTCGATCTACTCACTGACGGCGAACTGATGCGATTCGATCCCAGCCATCCCGAGACGAACGGAATGGTGGATTATTTCGCGTCGCGCATGGATGGCATTCGCAAACATTTCTCGCTTTCCGATTTCGACCGCTTCCGTTCCGACCGTGCTTCCGGATACCGCTTGCTGACCGCCGGAATGGTGGTTGCAAAGATTCAGGACGGTACCCTGAACCTGCCACGAGATTACGAGTTCGTGAGTCCACTCACCAAGCTACCGCTGAAGTTCACCTGCACCGGGCCCCACATGCTGGCGCGCGTATTGACCAATTGCTTCTACAAGAATGTTGCCGATCTGGCGATGGACATCGCAGTGGTGCTACGGCGTCAACTGGAACTGATTGAAGCCAACACCATCCAACTGGACGAGGCGTGCATTGCAGGTTATCCAGAGGATGCACCCTGGGCGGTGAAGGCGATCAATCACGTGCTTGATGGGTTGCTGAATGAGAAAGCGGTGCACATCTGTTTCGGAAATTATGGCGGGCAGCCCCAATTGCGAGGCTTCTGGCGCGACTTGGTCCCCTTTCTGAATTCATTGCGCACTGACCACTTGGTGCTCGAATTCGCGCGTTACGGCTATGACGACTTGCCGGTGCTCAACGATCTCGACCCCAAAATTCGTCTGGGAATTGGGTTGATCGACATCAAGGACAACGAAGTAGAAAGTCCGGAGCTGGTGGCACAGCGAATTGAACATGCAGTGAAAATACTTGGGCCGGAGCGGCTGCGTTATGTGCATCCTGACTGTGGATTCTGGATGCTGCAGCGCAGTGTGGTGGACCGCAAGATGCGGGCGCTGGTGGAGGGCAGAGATTTGTTCGAGGGGCGCGAGTAGGAAATTCCTACTCGAGCTTAGGGGCCTGGTCGCGTTCGCGTGCTGGGAGCGTTGACGGTGGAAGACGAAAAAGCGGCCGTCCGAGCGACTATTTTCACTCACCTGTCGGGTATTGTGCTGGCGCCGACGGTTGCGGCGCTGGCTGATCGCGGCGTGTTCCGGCTTTTTGA
>Ga0210398_10004389_pt1 | contig 13233 bp, 12 predicted proteins | sample IncBWC4OmetaG_FD_161047 | JGI IMG/M metagenome (GOLD analysis project Ga0210398, IMG submission 161047) | Forest soil microbial communities from Barre Woods Harvard Forest LTER site, Petersham, Massachusetts, United States - Inc-BW-C-4-O | ecosystem: Environmental > Terrestrial > Soil >... | reverse complement strand
TCGGTTGAACCGAACCAATCCTTGATCTCGCCGCGGTCCAGCAGAATCTGCAGCGCACCAATTGCCAGGCTAAGAGTGCTAAAGCCAAACCAGTCAAATTTCTGCAGTGCACTCCGGGGGCTCTCCGGCAGAAACATCATCATGCCAAGAAAGCCGATGATTCCCAGCGGTCCGTTGATATAGAACACATAACGCCAAGTATAATTTTCAGTGAGCCAGCCGCCGAGCACGGGACCGAGCACGGGACCGACCACAACGCCAATGCCGAATAGCGCCATCGCGAATCCATGGCGCTCTTTTGGGTAAATCGTAAGCAGGACCGTTTGCGATAACGGAATCATCGCCGCCCCGAATGCGCCTTGCAGCAGCCGAAAAGCGACAATCTGTGTTAACGACTCCGCCATGCCGCAGAGCATTGAGGCGAGCGTGAAGCCGAGCGTCGACACGATAAACAGCCGCTTGAGGCCGAAGCGGGCTGCCAAAAAACCGGTCGGCGGCGTCATGATCGCAGCCGCGGTGATGTAGGAGGTCAGCACCCAGGTGATCTGATCGTTGCTTGCCGCCACGCTTCCCTGCACATAGGGCAACGCGACATTAACGATCGTGGTGTCGAGCGTCTGCATCATCGCCGCAAGGATCACCAGGACAGTGATCGTCGCGCGACGGCGTTGGGAGGATAGTTCGCTCATGACACGCTGCGATGAGAATGATCGAACATTGCGGTCAGGAAGTGCGGCACGCCGCGCGTGTGACCGGTGTCGACGCCGACCTCTGCGCTCATGCCGACCCGCAACGGCGGCTTGCTGGTATCGCTGGTGTCGACGCGCACACGCACGGGGATACGCTGGACGACTTTGACCCAGTTGCCGCTTGTGTTCTGCGCCGGCAGCAGCTGGAATTCCTGTGCCCCGGCGGGGCTGATGCTTTCGACGGTCCCGTGCCATTGGAGGTCAGGATAAGTATCGACGGTCACCCTCACCGGTTGGCCTGGACGCACATAGGTCATCTGCGTTTCTTTGGGATTGACCTCCACCCACGCGTGATCGGTGGCAACCAGGAAGAAGGCGGTCACTGAGGCCGCCAAGTACTTGCCGGGTGCGATTGAGGGCACGTCCGTTACGGTTCCGGCGAACGACGCCCTCACCACAGTGTGGTCGAGCTCGCGCTGAGCTTCATCGACCTGGGCCTTGGCCTGCAGGTATTGCGGATGTTGCGTCGTCTCGATATCGGCATCGCCGCCAAGGCGGGCCAGTTGCGTTGCCGCTTGCTGCTGCAGCGACTCAAGCTTGCTCTTATCGTCGAGCAACGTGTAGTGCGCTTGATCGAACATGGCCTGTGACGCCGTTCCGGAGCGCAGCAGCGCACTTTGGCGATCGTAATTGATCTGATCGAGATCGAGCTGCGCCTGCTCGGCCGCAGCATCGCTTAGCATGCGCTTGTAATCTTGCTTCATCGCGTTGATCGACAGCGCGGTCTCGGCGAGATTTGCCTTTGCGTTGTCGAGCGCGATCTGGAATTGACGAGGATCGAGCCGGTAAAGAACCTTTCCGGCAGTCACGTGCTGATTATCACGGACAGCGACATCCAGCACGATACCGGAAACGTCGGTTGAGATGCCGACCTTGTCGGCCTCGACATAGGCGTCGTCGGTCGACATGACCTGCCCACCGGTAACGTACCAGTAGGCACCGGCAATCATCGCGATCGGCAGCAGTGCGAACAGCGCCCATCGCACCCATTGCTTGCGCGATGGACGCAGACGGCTATGCGTAGCGGAAGACTCAACCGGTGCGAGCGGCGGCGATTGATGGCGATCCGCGCGCAATTCGACAGCTTCACGGACCGTAGACGAGTGGTCTTCTCGAGGCCTCTCCGCCGGCCGTTCCAGTTGCTCATCAGAGCCTTCAATTCGCTCGGGTTTAAGCATGACGATGCTCCTGATCGGTGGGGGTTTTACTCGAGAGCGCCATATGCCAATCGGCCAAGAGCAGCGAAGGGTTGAATGTTCCTTTGCTACGTCGGCCTGCGGCTCGCATGTCGCGAAGTAGCTTGAACTGGCTCCCATCATGCTTGCTCCAGAGAAGCGCGCGCCAAATTGCGCGCCCCAAAGCAGACAAGAGTAAAGCGGCAATCGCTACGACAGCGCGGTATCCAAAAGCACCGGGTTGAGAAAGGCCCGCGGACGTGATTGCGGCAGAAAAGAACGCGAGCTTTAGATCCTTGAGCATGGCCTGCCTCCAGGCATCGGTCCTTGTGGCTAAAATTGTCGCCGGCAGCGGCCGCTTTTAAGCTGCCGGAATTGAAATGCACCGTTCGCGAACGCCGAATAATCGCAGCAAGTACAATAATCGCAGCAAGTATCTGGACAATATTGACTTTTAGCGCCGATTCGGATGGTCGACCCGCAGCGCCCAAGCTCGCCTTGATCGCGGCCTTCTTGGTCGGCCTTATCGACGGTGGAATTCACTCAATCTCTTTAGGTGCCTGTGCGGTCTTGTTGGCGCCAAGCGCGTCTGTGCCTTTTCCATGCGCGCCTCGTAAAAGCGCTCCGCGTGGGCAAAGAGCGACGAACCGAAATGGCGAACACATTCAACGGACGCCGCGGTTGCGCGGGCGAGCCCATACCTGTCGACCATGACCTCACTCCCGAAAATGTGTCGTCTTCATTGCCAGTGAGATGGGCCTACGCTCGAACTTTTAATCGGGCATTTTCAGAATAGACAATTCATTAGGAGGCAATGATTGTTCTGATGAGTACACTTCCTTCGTTGTGCAGGTGCGGTTCACTGCCATCATATCCGTAAGAGCGCGAACAACATTTTTTCTTTTCTCTTCCAATTATTCATTATACGCGAAAAGTCCGTTTTGACTTTTGCCGATAGTCAAACGGCGGTCGCATCACACGTTACTGGGAGCGGCGTAGCAACAAAGGCTACTGCCCAAACCCCAACCCAGGGGCAACAACTTAAGGGAGATGTGACATGAGAAAGATTTTCACTGCAATCGCTCTGGCCGGCATCATCGCGACACCAGCATTCGCGACAACGATCCAGCATCGGCCGGCGGCCTCCTCCCGGCACCTTTATATGTACGAGCCAGGAGTCGCACCCAACCTGCAGTCCAATCCGACCCCGCAGCTGGAGCAGCAGAAGACCTATGGACCAAGTTCGATGGATTTTAACAACCAGGCCTGGCCAGGTGGCCGACCCTCTCGGTACTAGGTCAATGGTAACGGCCTAGGGGCAATCAGATCGAGTTTGCTTCCGAAAGAAAGGCTCCGGCCGCAGTTTCGGCCGGGGCCCTTCATCAGCGATATTGACGACCGCCCGTCGCGGCCTCATCGACAGGTTACTCATGCGAGCTTCGGAAATCGCGAGCAAGATCGCGGCGCTGTCGCCTCTTGCGGCGAAGCTCAGTCATCTGGGCGTTACTCAACTGTTAGGCGGCTCCTTTTAACGGCCGCCTCTGTGTGGCCAGATGCTTTCGAGAATTCGATTCCGCCCTTCGGATGCGCGGTTTCTTAGCTGGCATTGGAGCCGCATGGCCGACATTGCGAGAGGCCCTCCTAGGGCTAAGGGCTCACAGCGGCGGGAGCGCGTGGAGCTCTTCGCGCGCTACTTCGCCAAATTCCTTCAGCGGATCGATGCCGGCCCCGCTCATGATCAGCTCATTGAGCTCGCGGATAGTCTTGTTGGGTGCAAAATAGGTCGCAATGGTTTTATGCATGATTTCGTCGGCGCATTCGACGGTTTGGGTCGATGAGATGACACGCATTCTGCTGATCATGGCGTAAAGCGCGATGAGGTCTTCTATCTGCGGTTCGTTGCTTAAGATGGCCTTTCCATAAGCCCTGGAAGCAGCGACAATAAAATCTTTGTACAGATCCTGTCGTCGCAAAATGTCGTGAGCTCGCTGTCCGGCCCTCGCCTGTGTGCGCTGGTTTAACCAACCGCCAACCCCCGACGTCAAACCGCCAACGACGGATCCGGCCAACGCCGACAGCGCCGACAAGTATGCTACATCCATGCCAATCATCCCGATGGTGCGGAGCCGAGTACGCCGGCCGCCAAGGCAAGTGTCGCCGCAGCCGACAGCGCCGTGCTATAGGCGTCTGTTGAGGCATTTTTGCCCAGCAGAAGCTGGCGCTCAGCGAGCGTAACGTCGGTGATCGATCCGACGCCATTGCGATAAGCCGTCAGCGCGGAGTCGAACGTAGTCTGCGCCGCCGCGGCCAGTGCCGTCGCAGCGCGGTAGGCGGATAGACTGGTTTTGAGGGTATTTCTTGCCTCGACGATCTGACGAGCCGCTTCGTTCTTAATTTGAGTCAACGATGTTTCCGCTTTATCGAGCCTGTCGCGGGCCTGCTCCAGCAATGCGGCGCGTGATCCCCCGTCGTAAAGCGGCATCGTGGCGCCCACCAAAGCGGTGGCACTATTTTGATGTATTGATGTGTCAAGTTGATTGCTTGGCAGATTGACGATCGGCAATTGCTGGTCGAGCCCGGGAATGGCTGTGATGTTAAGGCTACCTGCCAAACGCGCGGCTGTTCCTGAAGCAAACACCTTAGGCAAGAACTCCGCCTGTGCAGCCCGGACGCCGGCAAGGCTTGCCTGCACCGACGCGTAGCCAGTGAGGACGTCCGGTCGCCGCGCCAATGCCTCGGACACAAACCTTTCGATGGGCGCTGTCAGGCTTAGCGGCAGTCTCCGTCCGGAAACGTCGGCGATCGTCAGTCGCGTCATTGGAGAAACGCCCATGGCCGAGATCAACGCCAAATAGGAGTTCTGGGCAGCGCCGTCGGCCTGAACCCTTTCCAACTGGGCTTCGGCGGTGGCTTGCTTGGTCTGGGCGACCTCGACCACGGTTCCGATGCCTCGTTTGTATCGGTCTTCGGCCGCTCCCTGTACGTCTTCGGCGTCCGTAAGCGATTTCATGGCGGTGGCGAGTCGTGCACGCGCCGCAGCATGCGCATAAAACGCCAAGCTCACATTGTAGATAACCTGCTGATGGGCCGCCGTGAATGCAATGTTGGAGATGGCGGATCCTTGCTTTGCCACGTCCACAAGCGCGGCACGCTCGCCGAAATCAAATAGCAGCCACTGGGCATTGAGGACTTCTATATTGCCCATCCCCTTCACGTCGTTAGTCGCCTCGGCGCCAAGTAGAGGAAACTCGTTATGGCTTGTCTGCCAACCTTGCACGATGCCGGCTGAAACGAAGGGGAGAAAAGCACTCTCGGCAATACCAGCCGCAAGCGCGGCATTACGCGCGTCGTTCCAGGCGTTGCGGGTCACAGGATTGTTTGACTGCGCGATGTCGATCAATTCTGGAAGCGTATAGGGGCGACGTCGTTCGAGATCGGCGGCTGGTGGGGGAATCTCAGCCAAGTTGCGGTTCGAAGGAAGTACGTAGCTGCTGTTGTTGGATTGATCGGTTGGGCCTCGCTCGCCGGCCGCGATTTCGCCGTCCGGTCCGACGGTGGGATTCCACGGAGCGTCCGCACGATCCGGCGCCATATTAAGCGCCGCGGGCGCACAACCGGCAAGCCGAAGCGCAACAAGCGTAAGTGCAAGCAACGCAACACGCCGGCCCATACTCTGCCGTTCCTTTCGGTCTCTCAGATGGACGCCTCTTCCAACCGCCGCAGGCCGGCATCGATCATAGGGAAGAATGGCGACGCACTCCACTCGGTTGGCCCTTGGAGGGGACGCTGGATTTCAGCGGCCGCGAAGCGACCAGCCAGAGCTTCAAGCCGCTTGGCGATTTGCGTAGAACTCCCCGAATGTGTATCCGCGTCCAACAGCAGTGGACTACCAAGGGCACCGAGCTCATCGGCCGCTTTGCGACGAGTTGCGAGCCACTGCGCGTTCGGGCGCACTGCACTTGGCTCATAAGCAGCGAGATCGATGTCTGTTTTGATTTCCGAGAGCTCCGACTGCGCTTGCGCAGCTAATGCGGGTCGCGCACTTTTATCCGCGGTCATCAGGACGGCGAGCCGCCGCAAGAGAGCAGCAATTGCCGGATCGATGCGTTTGCCGACGCTGACAGGCCAGACATTGGTGAAGACCAGATAAGCGACGACGTTGCCGATCAAGATGCCGATAACGCGATCGCGCGCGGTGGAAAGGTCGAAGGCCGGTGACGGTCCCTGGATGACGCAGAGAAAGAAAGCAAATGCGATCTGAAAGCCGGCATAGGATATGCGCTCGCTGCCGGCGGAAACATAGCCAGAAGCCAAAGCGCCTGCGAAAACGACGACCATCAGGGCGGTGATCGACGTGAGATAGGGGATCAGGAAAATCATCGCCCCGTAGCCGGCCGCCGCCCCGACGAGGCAACCAAGAATACGCAGCGTGAGCTTTTCCACGGACTCGGCCGCCGTACCCAGCGAAACGATGTAAACGGTTAGGAAACAGGTATGAATGCCCGGCCAGTCGAGCAGTGAGTAGAGGAAATAGCAGAACATCGCTGCGGCCGTCGTTTTGAGCGCATATCGGATGTAGTCAGGGTTGGTGAAGGCATCCGCCACGAAGAAGCCGCCCTTCTCTTTCTTCGCCTCATTTGCTTGGTGCTCAAAGGAAGGCGCCTCGGCAAAATGAATGATCGCCCCCTTAATGTCGCCGAGGACTTCCGCTTCGAGCGGCGTCGTCGCTCGTTCCACTTCCGGCGGGTCCCAGCCGATCCGAATCGGGTATCCGCCGGTTCTCAAAATGCCGGACATTTCCCGTAGCGTGCGGGCCAGATAGTCGGCTACTGAAATGCTGAGTTTGGCTTCTGGCCTGCGATCCATCACGTCGATCGCCGACATCAGGAGGGTCATGGAACCGGCGGCTTGTCTAAGCGCGGCAATGTCGTCCGGCTTCGAGGTTTTCTCGCGGTCCGCCAAGCCAAGGAGTTTTTGAATTTCGGCGGCGCCCTCCCGCAGGTGCTCCCTGAACTCTGACCGGATGTCTTCGTTCGGCGCCTTCAGCATTGCGGCCGAAAGCTCAAGGCCATTCGCGATTGCCCGTTCCGCGAGACGCCTCGGCGGCGTTGCAAGCAACAAGTTCACGATCATCGAGACGCCGGCCGGGATGCCGACGAACAGCCACGCATAAAGCAGGCTGCGTGTGGCGAGCTCGCCAATTGACAATGGGATTGTGCCGAGCAGATCGAGCGCGTAGCCGACGATGAGGGCAATCGTGCCGCCGAGCGGACGCAATTTACTAGCCGACGCGACGAAGAGAATGGCGATTGAAATCACGGTCATGCTGACGACGCGCCACATGGGATCGTTGATCACGACCATGGCGACGAGCAGGACGAAGCCAATGATCACGGTGATCAGCGCCACAAGCACTAAATTCAAAATAAGGCTGACCGCTCGGTTATCTTTGTTGAGAAAAAACACGACATAGACCGTCAGCGCCGCATCCGGTGTCTGATAGATTTCGACCACCAAGACAGTAAGGGCGCAGATCACCGCAAGACGGATTGCGAGTTCGAACCGGCCTGGCTGTGGCGCCATAAGACGCACGATGTCAGGAAAAGGACTCTCACGCCCGTGCTCTAGCGGCATGCGGCACCGTGCTTGATTTCGACCACGGCGCTGGCGCCCAGACGCATGAGATCCGGCGGCGGTTCTTTAAGGCGAATGCGCACGGGAAAACGCTGCGCGACGCGCACCCAGTTGAGAGAGCGCTCCACATAGGGAACGGAGCGCGGGATATTGACGCTGTCCTGATCGACGACGCCCCAGCCTATTCCCTGGACGGCCCCTTTGATCGGGACCTTACGGTCGAGCATTGAAAAGACCGTGGCGCAATTGCCGACGGATATCGAACCCAGATCGGTTTCGCGAAAATCGGCGACGGCGAACCACTCGTCGGCATTGATCAAGGTAAAGAGCGATTGCGTGGGGGCGACCATTTCACCGGTCGAGACCGTCAACCCAACCACAAGACCGTTGTGGCTGGCGCGCACGGTCGTGTCGTCAAGCTGGCGCTGGGCAATGCCGAGCGCCGCCGTTCTGGCTCGCACGGTCGCTTCGGCTGCAGCTTCCATTTCCTGCGCCTGAATAAGCTTCGTCGCGGTGTCCTTTTCCGCGGTCTCTGCTTGATCAAGCTGTTGCTGCGGCACGTAACCATTCGAGGCCAGTGGACGAAGCCTCGCCAGCGTGCGCGCCGCCAAATCATGGTTTTCTTGTGCGCTCTTTGTCTGGTCGACTGCGGCTGCCGCGTTCGACCGGGCTATACCAAGATCGGCGGAAGCTTGCTCGAGGGCCAGCCGATAGGGCAGCGGATCGATCTGGAAAAGAAGGCTGCCCTCGGCGACGCGCATATTCTCCACGACCGGGAGGTCAATAATGCGGCCGCCGACGGCGGCAGCGACATGGACCACATCGGCATCGATCGAACTGTCGCTCGACGTCGGGTAACTGGTGCTTTCGTGCAAGGCATAAAGCGCGAGCGCGACAGCAAAAACGACGATGGCGATTGAGATCAATCGGCCCCAAGGCGTCGTACGCTTTTTGCCGGCGGTCTCCATCTTCAGTGTCCGAAGCCGACGAGCCAAGCCAGAAGAGCCGTAATCACGCCGATAGCGGTGCATACGGCGAGCTGATAGGGCAATGTAGTGGCAAGCCCTGTGCTGACAAAAACGACGCGGGCGACAATTGCACCGGCGACTCCGGTGACACCGCACAACAGCCAGGCGGGGAAGAACGCACCAAACAGATCGAAAGAAGGCGCGCCGCCCGCGGAGCAGCCCGTCAAGGCCACGCTTTCGAAAGTCAGGACCGCAAATATCGCGTTCGCTCGTGATAAGATAATTTGCCGTCGTCGCATTCGCTCAGCCCTCATCCCACGGTCGGCGATTCAAAGACATCTGCAGTTGCGGGATCATCGCATCGGGGAAAGTTTCGATAAATAATCCATCTCCAGTTCGCCTTCATAAGTTTCGGCACCGATTTTCAATGCTTCTGTCACGCGTGCTTGCGTCAGTTCGCTGGCGACGCTCAAATCGGATTCATGGGCTTCCACCAAAAGCCCTTCTGCCATGGAACTAAATGCTCCGGCATCCACGGCCGCCTTGACGTGAGCGATGGCATGCGCAGGAAATGAGGCGATGCGGCGAGCTAGTTTCTCGACGAAAGGCGTCAACTCGTCTGCCGGCAAAGCTCGATTGATATAGCCGTAACGTTCTGCCAGTTCCGCCGAGAGATCGTTGCAACCTATGAGTACTTCCAAGGCGCGTCCCCGCCCGATGAGCCGTGGCAATCTTTGCGTAGAGCCGCCCCCCGGAACAAGCCCAACTGCCACCTCTGGTTGGCCGAAAATCGCTTTGCCAAGGGCGGCAAAGCACATGTCCACGGCCAGCGCGATTTCGCTCCCTCCGCCCCGAGCCCGACCCTCGATTTTAGCAATGGTGACTTTAGGCATATTCCTGAATCGTTCGCCGACCATCTGCGTAAGACGAAAGCCGCGCGTATGAGACACCGTCTTTGAAGCGGCTCCAACCCGGCCCAAACCGGAGTGGGCGATAAAGAAATCAGGGAGCGCGCTTTGCAGGACCACGACCCGTACGCTGTCATCGGCCTCGAGTTCCCTGCCGAGCCTGTCGAATTCCGCCGACAGAACATCATCAAGAAGATTTATCGGCGGGTGATCGATGCTGACGAATGCGACTCCGCAATCAAATCGGAACCGGAAACATTTGTAATCAGAGTACCCCATGGGACGTGCCTCAGCGCTCCGCGGACGGCGCAACGGCCTTGCGAACACTCGCGACGTCGTCGGGGAACGCAACGGACGCCGAATTTCCCCAACTGGTGCGGATAAAGTTGACCAGGTTCGCGACATCCCGATCGCTCAGTCGCCAAGCGAAGGCTGGCATCGTGAATTGTGCCGGCGTTTGCGCGGTGTGTGGCGTCTGCGAGCCGGCGAGCACGATCGAAATCAACGAAACGGGATTTGGGGCTTCCACGACAGGATTGCCGGCCAATCCTGGAAAGACGCGGTCGTACCCCTTCCCGTCGGGACGGTGGCAGGCGGCGCAGTTATCAAGGTAGAGGAGTGCGCCGGGCTTGCTCGCATCTCCGTGCTTTAACGCCTGGTGTTCCGTTTCGTCGTAGGCGAAGGATTTTGTTGGCTGCGCCCCTGGTTCGCTGAGTGTCTTGAGATATCGCGCCGTCGCAACGGCGTCGTCGTGGCTCATATATTGCGTGCTGTGAACGATGACATCCGTCATCGATCCGAAGACGATGCCGCGCGGATTAGCGCCTGTCGTCAGGAAATCGGCGATGTTGCTTTCGCTCCAGCCGGCAAGCGTATCCGGACCGCCGTTGCGCAGGCTCGGCGCGAAATAATTCTCGATCGCGGCACCGGACAAGAATGCCGGACCTTGGAACGGCGTCTGCGCCTTAACCTGCATTACGAGGTTGCGTGGTGTATGGCATTCACCACAGTGACCGAGACCTTCCACGAAGTAAGCGCCGCGCGCGACGATCGGATCGCCTCCTGGCTGACCTTCAAAGGGTGTTGGCTTCGGCGCGAATAGCAGACGCCAGAATGTCAGTGGCCACCGCATCGACAGCGGAAACACGATGTCGTTCTTGACATTCGGTGTCGCGGCCGCCGCCACTCCATATTTGAAATAAGCATAGAGCGCCGCAACGTCTTCAGGCTTGGTGTTCGCGTAGGACGGAAACGGCATTGCCGGATAAAGCGAATGTCCGCCAGCAACGCCAAAGCGCAGCGCCCGATCGAAGTCGGCGGGACTGAACCGCCCGATGCCATACACAGGATCGGGTGTGATGTTCGTCGTGTAGATGGCACCGATCGGGATCGCCATTCGCAGACCGCCGGCAAAAGCAGGCCTGCCGGGCACGCTGTGACAGGCGGCGCAATCGCCGAGCCTGGCGAGATAGGCCCCGTGAGCAATCAGCGCCGGACTGGGCTTGGGAGCAACGAGGTTTGTCTCTCCCGCCGCTCTATCCGCCAAGTAAGAGATTCCCATAACGCCCAGCAGGCCGCAAACGCCGCCAATTCCGGCAAACGCAATGGCGGTTCTCCATCTCACGCCGGCACCAAGGGGCCAGGCGACTTGAGATAGGTGTCGCGAATTTTCGCGGCCGAGAAATAAGCAAGTCCGGCGAGCAGACCTGTCGGGTTGTATCCGATGTTCTGCGGAAAGGCCGATGCGCCCATGACAAACAGATTAGAAACGTCCCAACTTTGCGAATAGCGATTGATAAAGCTGTTCGACGGATTCGTTCCGATAATCGCGCCGCCGGTGGTGTGCGTGCTCTGATAAATGCGAACGTCGTAGTGGTCGCCCGGGCGCATCAGCAAAGTCGCCTGTTGCGCGGGCTTCATGGCCCGAACTATTTCCTCTACGCGCGCCGCGCAAAAGGCGGCCATCTTGTATTCGTTGTCATGCCAGTCGAAGGTCAGCCTCAACAGCGGTAGGCCATGGCCGTCCTTATAGGTCGGGTCCAGCGACAGATAACGGTCACGGTAAGACATGACGGAGCCTTGCGCCCCGATCGGCGCGGAATGGCGATAGTGCTTGCGTGTTGCGGTCTTCCATTCCTTTCCCCATTTTGGCGTATCGGGCGGGATCATCATCTGCTCGATCGGTCGTCCGCCCGTGGCGCCGGCGTAAATCGATGAGCCGCCGATGAATCCGTGGGGCCCGTGATCGAAATGGTCGGAGTTAAATTCATCGATGATGCGCAGACCTGCAGCGCCGGCGCCGATGAACGGGTTAATCTCGACGTCCTCGGCGAAATACGCAGCCGTCTGGCTCAGCATTTGATAAGCGTAATTCTTGCCGACGATGCCCGCCCCGCTCACCGGATCGTAGGGAACGCCGATTCCGGACAGCAGAAGCAGTCTGACATTGTGCATTTGGAATGCACTGAGCACGACAATATCGGCGGGCTGCTCGACTTCCCGTCCGTCTTCATTGATGTAGAGAACCCCTGTCGCCGTTTTTCCGGTGGTATCGCGGAGAATCCGCGTCACATACGCGCCGGTCCGGACCTCCAGGTTCGGTCGGTCGGCGAGGATGGGCAATATTGTCGTCTGCGGTGATGCCTTCGAATAAAGGAAACAGCCGAAGCGCTCGCAGAAGCCGCACAAATTGCAGGGTCCGAGCCGCACGCCGTAGGGGTTGGTGAAAGCAATCGAGCTGTTCGCCGACGGCTGCGGGAAGGACTTGTAGCCGAGTTCTGCGGTGGCTTTTTCGAACAGCTCGGCAGCGTAGATCGGCGGTAACGGCGGTGTCGGATATTCGTCGCTTCGCGCACCCTCGAACGGATTGCCTCCGGGCCGTATTTCACCACGAAGGTTTCCGGCGACGCCGGACGTGCCGCAGACTTTCTCGAAATGATCGAAGTGAGGTTCGAGCTCCTCGAAAGTGACGGGATAATCCTGAATCGTCATGTCTTCGGGGATGAAATTCTTTCCGTATCGCTCCTCGATGTGGCTTCGCAGCGTGAGATCTTCCGGCGATGCTCGCCACAACTGACCGTTCCAATGGACGCCTGCGCCGCCGACCCCGTTGCCAAGCACGAACGAGCCGTATTTGCGGTAGGGGACGGCAATTTCGTCGAGATTGTGCCGGACCGTGACTGTCTCCTTGGCCAGAGGCTGCCACAGGTCGCCACGCACAGCATATTTCAGCTCGTCGATGATGCGTGGATATTCGAAATCCGGGGCAGTATCGCGCCCCGGGCCGCGCTCAAGCGCAACGACAGACAGGCCGGCGTCGGTCAGCGTCTTCGCCATGATGGCGCCGGTCCAACCGTAACCGATGATGACGGCGTCGGCGTGCTTCTTTCGCTCCGCCATCAGTCCCTCGCTCCGCTGATGGCAACCGGTCCGTATGGATATTTCTGCCCCGCCTGATCGATCCAGTCGGTAAAGTCGGCACGCGCGCCTGGGAAGCCGATCCATTTCCAGGCAGCCATGCCGCGATTGCCGCCGTAGAGCGGATCGGCGAAGTAGCCTTCGTGGGTGTTCTCCAACAATTGCGCGAAGAATGCCGCGGCCGGCGGACCGGACAGTTGAACCTGATTTTTCTCCAGCGACCCGAGAAATCGATCTTGCTCGTCGGGCGTGAGGTCTGCGAAAACTTTGCCCGCGGCGGTTCGGCAAGCGTTGTTCGCCGCAGCTATCCCCGTTCGATACAGCTCCCGCGGCGTATAGCGCAATTGATAACCCAAGGTCGCCGGCGCATCGGGCTGAAACG